>Ga0070741_10004310_pt1 | contig 33372 bp, 27 predicted proteins | sample Coa_R1_4_FD_66440 | JGI IMG/M metagenome (GOLD analysis project Ga0070741, IMG submission 66440) | Surface soil microbial communities from Centralia Pennsylvania, which are recovering from an underground coalmine fire - Coalmine... | ecosystem: Environmental > Terrestrial > Soil > Unclassified ... | reverse complement strand
GTGATCGATGGCGCATCGCGGGCGGAGGCCGCCAAGGTCGGCGGGATGGACCGGCAGACGCTTCGCGACTGGGTGATCCGGTTCAACGAGCAAGGACCTGATGGTCTGATCAATATTCCCGCCCCAGGTGCGCCGGCGAAGCTCAACAACGGGCACTGGGCGTTTCTGGCGCGGATCGTGGACGAAGGACCGATCCCGGCCATCCATGGCATGGTGCGCTGGCGGGCCTGTGACCTGATCATGCGGCTGCACGAGGAGTTCGGCATCTCGGTGTCGGACGATACGGTCTATCGAGCCCTCAAGGACCTCGGCTTCTCGCACGTCAGCGCCCGGCCGAGAGCTTACAAGCAGGATGGCGAGGCAATCGAAGCATTTAAAAAAACTTCTACGCCAGCGTGGAGGAAATCCGCAGCAGCCTTGCGCCGGACACGCCGGTAGAGGTGTGGTTCCAGGATGAGATGCGGGTGGGACAGAAGAACAAGCTCACCTATCGCTGGGCCAGAACGGGATCGCGACCGCGGGCTGCCCACGATCAACGGACGCAATCGACCTACCTGTTCGGTGCCGTGTGCCCTGAGCTCGGAACAGGCGCCGCTTTGGTGCTGCCCTTCTGCAACAGCGAAGCGATGCAGCTTCACCTCGATGAGATCGCAACTAAGGTCAGCCCTGGTGCCCACGCCATCGTCATCCTTGATCAGGCTGGATGGCATGGAGCGAAGGAGCTGAAGCTCCCGCACAACATCTCGCTGATGCCATTGCCGCCGCGTTCGCCCGAGCTAAACAGCCAGGAGAACATCTGGCAGTTCATGCGCCAAAATTGGCTGTCAAACCGCGTCTTCAAATCCTATGACGACATCGTCGATCACTGCTGCTATGCCTGGAACACCCTCATCGACCAACCGTGGAAGATCATGTCAATCGCGCTCCGCGATTGGGCCTACATCGGTCGATCAATTTGAGGATTGGTATAAAACCCAATCTGGATGTCCCCGTCGCGACGGCGCAGTTGATCATCGACCGCGTGCTTTCCGGGCATACGATTGCAACCATAATGAACGTTCACGGGGGCGCGATTGCTGCGGTATACGAAATAGGTTTTGCGGATGCCGCGCAGGCACCAATTGTGCTGAAGGTCTATCCCGATTCCCTCCACTGGAAGATGCAAAAAGAAGTGACCATCCTCGACCTTATCGGGGACCGCCTCACCGTGCCTGCTCCGCGCACACTATTTGCGGACGACTCAAAGCGCCTTCTCGGCCTAAACTTCATCGTAATGAGCAAGCTCGAAGGTTCGGTACTAGGCAGCTTCGAGAGGACTCTGCCTCCCGACCAGTTCCTCTGCGCCCACGTACAAATCGGACGACTGCTCCGCGAGTTTCATCAGATTCCGATGGAGGCGTTCGGCTATATCGGTCCGACCGGAATATGGACGCCGCATTCCACTAACCACGCCTATCTCACTCACCAATTCGCGAGGAAGCTCAAAAAGTTCGAAGAACGGGGCGGTCCTGCTGGTCTGGCGCAAAGGGTTGCGGCCTACGTCGAGGCGCGTGAGCAGCTTCTGACTGAGTGTAAGAAAGCGGCGCTCTGCCACAACGATCTGCACGCCGGAAACCTGCTTGCCACCGTAACAGGCGGAACGGTACGCCTCACCGGTGTTTTGGATTTCGAGGGTGCCCTTGCGGGCGATCCCCTCATGGATATTGCCAAAGCTTGCTACTACTTGGGCGAGGACGCCAAGCAGGCCGTCCTCAGAGGGTACGGCAGCACAGGCCGCGAGCAATGGTCGCAGACCCTTGATCTCTATCACCTGTATTTCGTCCTCGAACTGTGGTGCTGGATGGCAGAGATCGGAAATAGGCTTCCACTGGCCAAGCTTGCATCCGATTTAGAGAAGTGCAGCACAACGTAGTGCCCCCACAGGCCCGAACCGGCCGAATTCAATAAGGACTGATCGGCTCAATTCCGAGCTGGAAATTCACGAACGAGTCCGCCTCGATAAACCCGCCACCTTTTCCTTCTGCATCGATTGCTCGCGCCTCACGAGCCGTCATGCCTTTCTCCGCCACCAGTGGGTTGTTGTGACAGGATCCCCATTGCTTATGAAATGGCCAGATCGGCGGCAATCGTCCATCTCATCGCGAACCCATCGCGGCTTTAGTGGGCGGGCAACCGCCGATTAGCTAAGGACCAATCTTGGCAAGGCATTTAGACGATTGGCGAACTGGAATTGCAACTCGCGGGAGTGTACCTCTACCTCCGGTACATTGCTTATCATCGGGGCAGCATGTTCAAGATCAACAAAGAAGCAAATTCGATTGAGCCACTTAGGTCCCAGACTTTCGGAGAACTCGGCTTCCGGGAGCGTCAGCATTTGCAGGAATGGATCGCAAAGTCGCCTTCGTGCCTTGGAGAAGAGTTGCTGATCATTCAAAAGGAGTTCGCCGGTTTCGCAGATACGCAAGAGCGCCTCGATTTGCTCGCCCTTGATAAGCAGGGCTCGCTCGTCCTGATCGAAAACAAGCTAGACGACACCGGGCGCGACGTCACTTGGCAGGCTCTCAAGTACGCTTCTTACTGCTCCAGCCTTTCAAAGGATAACATACGCAGCATCTTTCAAGATTACCTTGAGAAGAGCGCTACGGGTGAAGATGCAAAAGAAGCGCTCGTCGAGTTCTTTGATGCAGAAGACTACAACGAACTCATCCTGAATAAGGGCTCGACGCAGAGGATCATTCTCATTGCGGCGAACTTCCGCAAGGAAGTAACATCGACCATTCTTTGGCTCCTCAACTTCAAGCTACGCATCCAGTGCTTCCGCGTGAGACCTTGGGGGTCTGGCGATGACATATTCCTCGACGTCGATCAGATCATCCCAACCAAGGACGCGGAGGAATACATGATTGGTTTGGCCTCTAAATCCCTCGACGAAGTGGAGGCCGCGGCGGAAGAGAAAACGCGCAACAAAGTAAGACGCCAATTTTGGGCCGAGCTTCTAAAGGCTGCCGGACCCAAGCTAACTAGGTTCGCGAATATCTCGCCCAGCAACTTTCACTACATCAATGCTGGTTCAGGATTGCGTGGAGTTCCGTTTACCTTCGTGGCGGGAAGAAGCGTCGTGCGTGTCGAGTTGTACATTGATCGCGGCGACAAGGATGAGAATAAGTCCATATTCGATGATTTGTACGCGCAGAAGTCCCCGATTGAGAGCACCTTCGGTCAGCCGCTCATTTGGGAAAGGCTGGACAATAAGCGCGCGTCTCGGGTGAAGTATGAGATCGCTGGCGAACCATTCGATGAGGCGCAGCGACCTGCTCTCATAACCCTTATGATAGACGCGATGATTAAGTTCGAGACTGCATTGAAGGAGCCGCTTGCCCAAATCCAGCGGAGGCTCCGGGCCAAATCACAAGAAGAATGATGTGTTTGGCTCGATGGAATTGCCGCGGCGGGATGTACCCGCGCCGATCTCACCGGTCCAACAGAAAGGCCCCCAGCGTCTTGGCACTGGGGGCCTTTTCCTGTCCTAGCGCGCGATGCCGCCGCCACGGGCGTGCGTCCCCTAAGACCAGCTTGCCGCGCGGTTCTTGTCCAGCCTCGGGTTTACCGATGGCCGCAACGCCGATTTAGCGCTCACCCGCATGCCTAGCTCGTGCTAATCTGGAGGGCACCCCAGACCCTTGGAGGGGCACTGTGGCTCAGGAGCAGCGCGTCCAGAGGCGATTGGCGGCCATCTTAGCCGCCGATGTAGCTGGCTACTCGCGGCTTATGGGCCTCGACGAGGTCCGCACCGCCCGAACCCTCCGAGAACACCGGAATGTCATTGACGCTCTTGTGGCCAAACATGGAGGCCGCCTCGTGAAGACCACGGGGGATGGCTTGCTGCTTGAGTTTCCTTCGGTCGTCGATGCGGTCGAGTGTGCACTAGCCGTGCAGGTAGTCATGGCCGAACGGAACGAAAGTGTCCCGCTGGATGGGCGCATGCTGTTTCGCATCGGGATCAATCTCGGGGACATTCTGATCGAGGGCGAAGACATCCTCGGCGATGGCGTCAACGTCGCGGCTCGGCTTGAGGGGATCGCTGAACCGGGCGGCATCTGCATCTCGTCATCTGCCTACGAGCAGGTTCGCGGGAAGGTCCCGGTGGAGTTTGTTGAGCTTGGCGAGCAGGCGCTCAAAAACATAGCGCGTCCAATACGCGCCTATGCCTTTGGCCCGAGCGCGAAGACTGACCGAGCCATCCCGCCTCTATCCTCAGCCCCGCGCCTGTCGATCATCGTGCTACCATTCGCAAACATCGGCGGAGGCCCCGATCAGGACTATTTCGTGGACGGCGTGACCGAGAGCCTGACGACGGACTTGTCGCGCATCACTGGTGCTTTCGTGATAGCGCGCAACACGGCGTTCACGTTCAAGGGTAAAGCCGTCGATGTAAAGAGGCTCGGACGTGAGCTAAACGTGCGCTACGTGCTCGAAGGCTCACTGCAACGCAGTGGCAACCGCCTGCGGGTGAATGTCCAACTGATCGATGCTGAAACCGGAAACCACCTCTGGGCGGAGCGCTTTGATAAGCCCGTTGCCGACCTCTTTGAAATGCAAGACGAAATCGTATCAAGGCTCGCGCGAACGTTGGATTGTGAACTCACTTTCGTGGAGGCCCGACGAGCGGAGCATTCAGCCAATCCAGACGTGACGGATTTGGTTTTTCAAGGTCGGGCTTGGTTCCACAAGGGAGGAACTCCCGATCACATGGCGAAAGCGCGCGGCTTTTTACAACAGGCCGTTCTAATCGACCCGACGAACATTGACGCTATGGTCATGCTGGCCTTCGTGGATGCGTGTACTGGAACTCTCATGATGACCGACGACGTGTCAGGACGACTCGCAGCAGCCGAGGCGATGATAACAAAGGTGTTGAGGCTTGAGCTAGCACAGCCAAAGCACGCTTTGGCTCACGCGGTGCGAGGCTTGATCCAAATGTACACAAAGCGCGCGGACCAAGCGATCCGCGAGTGTGAGCACGCGTTGGTGCTCGACCGCAATTTAGCCCACGCTCATGCCTTGATCGGTCGCGCAAAGGCTCAGCTTGGCCGAGGCGAAGAGACGGAGGCTCACGTCAAAGAGGCTTTCCGTCTCTCTCCGCGCGACCCCTACGCCGGTACGTGGTGCATGATGATTGCCTCCACCAAAGAGGATCACAGCGAAGCAATAGTCTGGTATCGTCGGGCGCTTGAAGCGAATCGAACGATTGCGCTGGCGCACTTCCTATTAGCCAGTCGACTTGTGCCGCTCGGTCAATTGGAGCAAGCGCGGGCGGCAGTGCAAGCTGGGCTTGAGCTTGATCCGAAGTTCACCATAAGTCGCTATCGGCACGCCATGAGCACATTCACCGAAAACCCGATAGTACTTGCCGCATACGAACGCGGTATTCCGGGTATGCGGTTGGCCGGAGTGCCGGAGAGGTGATGTTGGAGATGGCTCACGAGCGGAAAGACTCCATCGTCCGATCCATTGCCGGATGCTTCCTGTTCTTCACCTTGATCCAATGCCGGGACCTGCCAGCCTCATAGGGCCGATCCCGCCGCTTTGATACCAAGCCTTCCAGTCCCATGCGGCATGCAGCTCGGAATAGATCGGGGCCGATCTCGCCGCGCTCGAACGGGTTGACGAAGACGCCCTCGGGGCGACGTGCAAGCAAGCGCTCAAGGCTGGCTTTCCTTAAGTGAAGCGGCAGCTTGCGCAGATCGGTCTCGCCCTCGACGAGGATATCAAAGGCGCAGAACTGGACCTCGTGGTCATGCTTGCGTGAATGCAGGGCGTTGAAATCAGAGACGCCATCTGCGCCCAGCACCACAGCCTCCCCATCAAGCACGAACCGCTTCTGCCGGACCTTGCGCGCGGCGTCCATGATCCACGGATACCGGTCGCTCCAATTGTAGCCGCCGCGGGTGATCAGGCGCACACGATCACCATCGCGCTCAAGACGAAGGCGATAGCCGTCGTATTTCACTTCGTGGAGCCAATCGGGGCCGGATGGGACGGTGTTGGATTTGCTCGGAAGACAGAAATCAAAAGACCTAAACATAAGGCCCAACATAGGCATTCAGGCCGACTCTGCGAAGGGGAACCGGCCAGCACGACTGCGCATTGTTCCTCGAAATGGAGAGATCACGATGGCGAAGAAAGCCAAAAAGCACACGGCCCGCGGCACGGCAAGCGCCACATTCTAGAGAAAGTTGCAGCTGATGAGCGTCGCCGCCGATCCGACGGAGATCAGGCAATTGCTTGGTGCATTACCCGAATAGGCTGCTTCAAGGTTTACCTCATGGGCCAGAAATCAGAACCGTCAGGATGCGAGCAAGTCTATGTCCTTGGTCTGGACGATCATGGCAATCCGCGCGGCGCTCGTTTTACCATGCTAGAGGACAGTATCGTCTCAGCCGCTATGGATCTGAAATGCCGCGTTCTCATTCGGCAGCCCGATGCGGTCTCGAAGCTCGGCATGAAACTGCCGCTGGGGCACGTGGTCCGCTCCGGCACGACTGTCAAGCTGCTCATTCCGAACATTGGACGTGAGCTCTACAATGATATTTTGGAAGCGTCGCGTCTGGAGGAAGCGCAGGAGAAAGCCAGAATCGCAGCAGCGATCTCGATGACCGTGCATTGAGTTTTCTCACCGGCAAATTCGCAAAAAAGCCGACTCGGGAGCGCGCCCGGAGCTACGACCAGCTACTAATGCTGAGACAAGTATTATAACCTCACCTTCATATCGAGAACGTCTCTGAGATTATCCTCGAAAGTTATCTGCCTTTGATTCGCCCAATCAATGCGCGGCAAAGGAATTGCCAGGGCTTTGTTCGGAGTGGCGTACCGGTCTGGCAGAAAAGTTATTTCGGCGAACTCACCCGGTTGGGTGAGCCTGCCGTAATGCTCTTGCGAAACATATCCAACAATGCAGCCTAGGCCATCAGGTAACTTGTGTATCTCGACGCAAATGCTTCCGCTTGGCTTCCGTTGGAAGAACGGCTCACGATCACCACGCCCAAGTACTGTATCTATTACATAAGTCGCGGTAAATCCGCGCACGCCCACTCCTCGCGGTAGCTTGGATAATGCCATCCCGTCCTCGATGGGCAATAGCTCACGAACACCGTGCCGTGACCGAAGTTCGCTCACAGAGCTTCCAAATTCTAGGCTGCCCCGCAGTTTGGCCAAGACCGGTTTCTCCACAACCTCTAGAACCGGCTTGCGGACCACGTCCTCGGGTTCGGGTGAATACTTGTGCGCCTTTTTTGTGCGCTGGACTCTCAGCGTCGCACCCGGCCTGAACCATGGCATCTCTCGTACAAGCCGGTCATCTATTGGGACACCGGCACCTGGGGCCGGTAGGACTCCTGTCCGTTTAGCCCAATCACTCCCGATGTTCCAAAGGGCTTCTCCTCCTTTTGTGGCTAAGATCCATCCATCCTCAGCGGCATAGCTCCTCGGTCGGACAATCCCAGTCAGAGCTGTTCTATAGATGTCATCCAGAAGGCCATCGATGGTCGTAAGGTCGCGAAAATCGTAATGCTTGTCCGGCGCACCGTCCCCTAATATCTCCCTAAAAGTGAATGTGAGCCCGCGATTTGCGCCACTTCCGTAGGCCAACACGAACCCACCGCAACAAAAAACCACGGCCAGAGTTCCAAGGAATAATCGCCCTGCCGTATCGAGACGGGGTATTTCTATTTCCCAGATATGGCCGCCGGAACCTGCGGCGACGGCGGCCATTAACGCGCCCAGCCCTACCAAGATGACGGCGATTAGCCCGCGTGGGGGGAGATTTTTCAAAACTGGCCCGGCATCCATCGCTCTGCTCCCAGAATACAACTGCCGAGATCATTGGGATGCGGCGCGGACCCTAGCACATCGATATAGCGTCGTGCACACCAGCAATTGGCTCGACCGGCCGCGCCAGCCCCGTTTTGGAAGCTCGAAGCCTCGCTCAAGTGTCGGTCATGTCGGAACGGCAAATACGCCCCGCCCATGCGCATGGCCGGGCCGGACCAGGAGCGTGAAATCACGCCTGCGTTTGGGTGCATCCGGTCAGAGACCGATAGGCCCAGAGCGAACGACCGCGATGGTCGGATAAGGTTAGACGAATCCGATGCAACTCATTGATTCTCGTTAGCCGATTAGACAGTTCTCATTCTCTAATATCTTGTTATTATTGATGAAAAATGAGCCTGAAAATCGCAGTGTCGGTGGTTCGATTCCGCCCCTGGGCACCATCAGCCTTTCCGGCCTGGTTCTTTCTCGTCCGCGCCCGTTCGCCGATCAGCAAGAGCCCTCGTAAAATCAGACGTTTCCTCAAATGAGAGTTCCCCGCACCGCAATCACGACGGGCAGCCGGGGTGGGCAGGCACTGTGAAACGGAAAATGGCGCCACCGAGCGGGTTGGCGGTCACCCACAAGCGTCCGGCATGTGCTTCGATGATCGAGCGGCAGATCGACAGTCCCATCCCCAGGCCGCCGGGCTTCGTCGTATAGAAGGGGTCGAAGATGCGCTCGAAACCGTCCGGCGCCAATCCCGGCCCGGTATCCTTCACGGCTACGAGAACGCCGCCGGGTTCGGCCCGAGCGGTGGTGATGAGCACGTTGCGCGAACCCCTCGCGACCGAGCCCATGGCCTGGATGGCATTGACAACCAGGTTGAGGACCACTTGCTGCAATTGGACGCGATCAGCCTCGACGAGCGGCAGGCCGTCTCCGAGTTCAGTCTGCACCGACACCCCGTTCTTCACCGCTTCGCCCCGGGCGAGCTCAATCACGTCGCGGATCGAGTCGTTGATGTCCAGAAGGTCTTTCTTTGGTGGCGCTTTCTTGATGAGATCGCGAATCCGCCCGATGATGTCGCGGGCCCGATTGGTGTCGTTCGCAAGGCAGGCGAGCACCTCCTTGGCCTTCTCAAGATCCGGCGGGCTTCTGTCCAAGAGCAGCCGGACGGCGTCGGCATTCATGGACGCCCCGGCGATCGGCTGGCTTACTTCATGGGCGATCGAGGCCGTGAGCTCGCCCATGGTGGCCAGGCGGTTCGCGTGCGCCAGCTCCCGCTGCATCTCCCGCAACGCCTCTGCGGCCTGCTTGCGCTCAGTGATGTGCCGCCCGACGCCGCGGTAACCGATGAACTGTCCTGTCTTGTCGAAGACCGGCAGCCCCGAGACAGACACGTACCGCTTGCCGCCGTCGGGTGCGGGCCGCGCGAGTTCGAAGTCACGGAAGGGCAGATGGGCATCGAGCGTCTCCCGGTGCTTGCGCCAAGCCTCCTCGTCAGGCTCCAAGTAGGGCACTTCCCAGCGCGTTTTACCAATTTCGGAGCCCGAAGCCGGTGCGTCGGGAAGGCCTTCGGCGAATTCCTGGCGTGTGAAGCGATGCTGCGCATCGGACTCCCAGTACACGTCGAAGGAGAATTGCACGAGGGCACGAAAGCGCTCCTCGCTCTCGCGCAGCGCCTCCTCCGACCGTTTGCGCTCCGTCAGGTCGACCACAAACGAAACGCCTTGATCTCCTTGCTCGTCGAACGCAGCCATGCCTATCATCACGGGCACGCGGCTTCCATTCTTCCGGAAATACTCCTTCTCGAACGGCTGCACGCTCCCCATCGTCTTTAGCTCCGGGATCCACCATTTCTCGTGGCGGTCGAGCCATTCCGGCGGCGTAAGGTCAGTCCAGCGCAGGCGGCCCGAGACAAGATCCTCGCGATCGTATCCCACGATGCGGAGAAACGCATCATTGGCCTCCAGAATCCGACCTCCAAGCTCCCAGATGATGATCCCAATGATGTTAGCGTCGACCAGGCGTCGGATCTTCGCCTCGCGCTCTCGTAGGTCGCGATACAGGTTCGCATTTTCCAGCGCGATTGCGGCCTGCGAAACGAGGAGCTTCAGCACTGCGATTCGCGCCGGCACGAAAACGTGAGGTGTCAATGTGTTCTCGAGATAGAGCACGCCAATGAGCTTGGCGCGATCGATCAATGGTAAGCAGAGAACGGACCGGGCTTGGCGCTCAATGACGTACGGGTCCATGGCAAACGGAGGCCGGGTTGCGGCATCGTCGAGAATGGTGCATTCGCGTGTCCGCAGCACGTAGTGGAGAACCGATTCCGGGAGGTCCGCCGCGGACACGCCCATCTCGCGTAGCTGCACGACAATGTCCTCGCCGCGGGTCGTGGCTTCCGCCTGAATGCGCGGCTCACCGTCGCGCGACAGAATCAACAGACCGCGCTCGGCTCCCGCCTGTTCAATGGCTGTCCGCATGAGCGTGTCGATAAGTTTTCCAAGGACCATCTCGCCCGATACCGCTTCTGACACCTTGATCACGGTTGCGAGGTCGAGTTGCTCGACGGCTGTCCCAATCGTGGTCATCGGGCCGGGGTCTGGCTTCTCCAGCCGGAGTTGCGGGAACCTGTTCTCGAGTTGCCGCACCTTGCCGTCAGCTCCCCAACGAGCGTAGCGGTCGCGTGCATTCCGCAGATAGAAGCCGGCAATCTCTTCAAATCCGCGTGCCGCGTAGAAGTAGGAGGCCAATTCGTAAGCGATGGCCTCGTTATGAATGAAACCGCTTTTTCGGGCCGATTGGACGGCTCTTTCATAAAGACGCTCGGCGTCGAGCTCCCGGCCTTGAAGACGCGCAATTTCGGCGCCGACGAGGGCGGAGCGGTCCGCGAAATTCTCGGGACAATTCTGCGCCCATGCATCGAGCTGGCCATGGTGGGCCGACAATGCATCAAGATGTTGCTGGCGTTCGCCGGCAGTTGCCGAACTCCAGCATGCGGCGTGCGACAGGGCTGCGTAGAACTCATATTCCACCGTCTCGAACAGCTGAGGCGGCGACCACCGCAGCCGCCGCGCCTTGCAGGCCGCATCTATCGCCGAGGCAAAATCACCGCTAAGGAATCGCGCTTGCAATTTGCGGATCCAGTACCAGCTCTCGGGAAGTGCAAATGCCTGATTGCTGGACAGGTGTCGCTCGAACCGAAGCTCGTCGAACTGTTCGTCGTCAAACGCGCCGAATGTCCGCGTCAACCCCCGCAGCATCCGGATCAATCCAAGCTGCGGTCTCATCAGGTCGATGGCCAACCCGAACCTTGCCCTCTCGGCGAATCTCAAGCCGTGCTCCGCTTCATCTTGTGCTTCTGCAAGCGGATGGCCGGCCGCGAGCAGGTTCACGTTGAGGCTGGCACAACTGAAGGCGGCGAATGTAATGTCGCCAACGCGGTTTGCGGCGTCGAATGCGAGGCGAAACGCGTCACGCGCGTGCCGCAGATGCTTGTTCCACGACAGGACGAGGTTGCCATAATTCAGGTAGGTCCTCGCTTGGACTCCGGAGAATTCGCGCCGCTCTACGAGTTCTGTCCCGATGTGGCTGAATCGAAGTCCCGCTTGATGGTCTCCGAAGCGGGCGCCAGCGATCGCCCCGAACATGACATAGGGAACGCACGAATCGTTGCTATTTCCCCACTCAATACTGAGATCGACCGCCTTGAGAACGACCAGCGAACGAAGGTTCGCGTCGGTGAAGAACGCTGCCGGCATGAGCGCCGTCAGGAAATCCAAGGTCGCCAAGGCAACGGGGTCCGTCATCAAAGGCAGATCCAACAGCTCCTCGATCGCCCGCTTTCCGAGCCGCGACCACACATGATCGTATTCGCACCGCACATCATCGTCGCTTGGGTGGGCCGGCCACTTGATCGAGAGCGTTGCCAGATACGCAAGACCGACACTGACCGCGCGGTCAGGCTGACTGAGTGCGGTATACAGATCCACCCGCCGGCGCGCTACGGCAGCGTGGTCTGTAGCCTCCGCGGCGCGGTTTGCCAGCCGCGACAACCGTTGCTCGGCCTCTGAGACGGCGCCGGTCACGAACTCACATTCGGCCCGGTGCAACTCGAGAGAAAACGCAAGACGATTAGCTTGCTTGCAACACTTGTCCGGCAGTAAGGCCGCGCCGGCGGAAAGATAGATGAGCGCGGACGCGTAGGCTGCGGACGCCATCGCGCGCAGGCCGCCTGTCAAGTTCAGCTCAGCGAGTTCCTCGCGTTCTTCTGATGATGTGATCAAGGCGGAAGCCCGATTGAGCTGATTGAGGATGTCGAAAACCATTTCCTCACGCCGCTCCGGGGCTGCTAAAGCCAGCAATTGCCGACCGATTCGAAGATGGACCGCCGCCCGGTGTTCTTCCGGGATCAAGGAATAGGCGGCCTCCTGCACTCGGTCGTGGACAAACCGGTAGACCCCGTTGAGGTACTCAACCAGTTCCTGGCGAACAGGCTCCGAGAGGGTCGTATGAACCTGTTGCTCTGTGCTGCCGAGGACGAGGGAAAGCGTCGTGATCTCGGCGATGTTGCCCAGACCGGCCAAATACTGCACGGCTTTCAGTGCGTCGCTCGACAGCCGCGTCAGCTTGCTGACCATCAAGTCCACTAGATTGTCAGTGTGAGCCTGCGCCCGAATGCGATCGAGATCCCAACACCAGCACGCTGCATTGTAGTCGAAGCGGACCGAGCCCTCTTCCACCAGGGCGTAAAGGAATCGAATCACGAAGAAGGGATTGCCGCCTGTTTTGTCATGTATGAGCTGCGCCAGCGGTGCGCTGCGAGCGGGCTCGCAGCGCAGAGTGTCGGCGACGAGATGCGCGATATGTTCGGTGGCCAGGGGCGCAAGGGTAATTTGCACGACCTTCGCGCCTGCGCTCCTTATCGCTTCAACCTTGCGCCTCAATGGATGAGCGATATCGACCTCGTTATCGCGATAGGCGCCGATCAGCATCAGATGCTGCAGATCCGATTGGATCAACAGGTCCTCGACCAAGTCGAGTGTCGCTGCGTCGACCCACTGAAGATCATCGAGGAATAGCGTCAGCGGATGTTCCGGCGTTGCGAATACGCCGATAAACCGACGTAGCACGAGCTGGAAGCGACGTTGTGCCTGATGCGGCGGCAGCTCGGGAACCTGCGGCTGCTCGCCTATGATCAGCTGCAACTCAGGGATCAGATCGACGAGGAGGCGCCCGTTTGGAACCAGCGCGTCGTGAAGGGCCCGACGCCAGACCGCGAGCTCCGCGTCGGGCTTGCTGAGAAGGGAGCGTACGAGCCTCTGAAAGGCCTGCACCAGCGTCGCATAGGGAATATCGCGCTTGTACTGGTCGAACTTGCCTGATGCGAACAATCCCTGCGAGAGAACAAGGATACGATGCAGCTCGTTGACCACAGAGGATTTGCCGATGCCGGAATAGCCGGAAACCAGTACGAGCTCCGGCGCGCCGCTCTTGATCACGTCCTCGAATGCGGCGAGCAAAGTACCGATCTCGCGCTCTCTTCCGTAGAGCTTCTCTGGGATGAGCAGGCGGTCGGGCGTGTCGTATTGACCTATTGGAAACTCTTCGATGCGACCTCCGACCTCCCATTCGCTCAGACAGCGGCGCAGGTCATGCTCGAGACCTGCGGCAGTCTGGTAGCGTTGCTCGGCAGACTTGGCGAGCAGCTTGAGGACGATGGCCGAGACCGGAGCCGGTACAGCGTTCACCCGTGCGCTGGGAGGCATCGGCCTTCTCGCAATGTGGCAATGCACCCACTCCATGGGAGTGACGGCCGTGAACGGCAAGGAGCCGGTCAGCATCTGGTAGAATGTGACGCCGAGTGAGTAAAGATCACTACGGGAATCGATCGAGCGGTTCATCCACCCGGTCTGTTCAGGCGACATGTAGGGCAGCGTGCCGACGATGAACTCCGGCGGCGCGGGCGGCCGCCGCTCGCGAGCTACGCGCGAAGCGATACCGAAGCCGGTGAACCGGACATGTCCGTCCTGACAGTTCACCAGGATATGTGCCGGCTTGACGTCCTTGTGGACGAGGCCGCCCTGTTGGACCTTGTTCAGAGCCGTCGCGATGCCGATCGCGAGCTGTAGGAAGCGTCCGATCTCCATGGGCGCGCCAAGCAGCCGTTCAAGCGGTTCGCCGCCGGGATCCTCGAGCAGCAGCACGGGGCGATTGAGACGGCGTTCCAAGCTGAGTGGCCGGATGGCCCACGCTCCATCCAGTTGGTCCTTAAGTGCATATTCGTGAGCCAATCGATCGAGGCTTGCGGATGGGGTATCTTCTGCCTTGGGAAGCACGACAAGCACAGCGCCACCACCAGCGCCGTCAGAAAGTGATGCCCGGCAGTAGACGCGGTCGTCGTCGTCCCATAGCACTTGGAAGTGGCTATCCATGCGCGTCGAACTCTGGGCTCACCTCCGGCCCGAAGGTGGGTAAGCAGGCACCGCATATTCCTCGTTGACCAAGCAAGTTTGCCACAGGCGCGACGGTGTAGCCAGCACCGCTCAGCGCGGTCCGAGTTCCTGGCGCAGCCGTCTTTCATAGACACGGATCCGACGTCGAGCAGAAACATTTTGCGCCCGGGACGCGAGCTTGCTCCGTTCAAACCTCAGGTGCCGAGAGCCCTAGGCTGGTCGCACGTCCCGCGAGCGGATCGCGTTCGGCGGAGCGAATCCAGCACGACCGAGAGATAGACCGTGACTGAACAGGCATCACAGCTGGACGAGCGCGCAGCCGCGACCAGGGTTGAGGAAACGCAGGCTTTCAAGGCGCTGTCCGGACTCGTGCGGGATATGGCGGATGGCCTGGATCATCCGGAGCTCTGGCTGCTCCTCAACATGGTCGTCGAGGAGGGCGATGCTGCCGACCTGCTTGCCGTCATAGGCACCCTGCGACCCCTTCAGCAGCCGAAGGTCGCGAAGATTCTTGACGTCGTTGAAGCCTTCATCCAAGGCATCGCGGGTCCGCGCGACGAGGGCATTTCGAAGTTGAAGCAGCTTCAGGCGCAGGATCGCCTGTGCCCGCAGATCACCGGCGCGCTTTCTTTCCTGGCGAAGGGCAGGCCACCACCTGAAACCGGCGTTCCGATTGTCCCGCAAAACCCGACGTCTACCCCATCGCGATGCATGAACTTTCGCAAGCCCCGAGGCGACAGCTACGACCTCCTGGAAATCGCCTGCTTCAAGGCCGCTCTCGACAGCGCACACCACTACGAGACGCATTTTCTGACATGCCCCGCGTTCGACAGCGATCTGTCGCTGCTCTCGAAGGCACTGGAGCTTGCCCGACCGAACGGCCTCTTTCTCGAATTTGGGGTGGCCTCGGGCCGCACCATCAACCACATGGCACTGAACGCACCCCAGATCCATTTCTACGGCTTCGACTCGTTCGAGGGGCTGCCGGAGGCGTGGCGGAGCGGATTTGACAGGGGCGTGTTCGCACAATCGCGCCTGCCCGTCGTGCCGCCCAACGTAACCCTGATCAAGGGCTGGTTTGAGGATACTCTGCCAGGCTTCCTGCATGACCGGCCGCAGCTGCCGCTCTCACTGCTTCACATCGATTGCGACCTCTATTCGTCAACCAAAACGATCTTTGCAAACTTGCGAGATCGCATCGTGCCCGGCACCGTGATCGTGTTCGACGAGTACTGGAACTATCCGGGCTGGCGCGATCACGAGTTCAGGGCCTTTGAGGAGTTGCTCGCTGAAACAGGCCTTCGAGCCAAGCCGTTCGGCTTTGTGCCAAGCCATCAACAGGCAGGCTTCGTGATCTCCAGGCCGGATTGAGCCTCCCGGAAGGCACCGCTGCGTCGGCGCTTGCGATCCGGAGGGCGAGGAGCTTGCGGGCATAGCGCTGCGCTGGACTAATAGCTCTCACGTCCCAAGCCTGAAACGCCGCCGTGCTCCGTTTAACACCCATCTGTATCTGAGATTTCATGGGTGGCAGCGTGGCCAAAGCAGCAATCGATCGGATGTTACTGGAGGCGGTCCAGCATTATGATGCGGGCCGCTCCGCGGAAGCTGACGCGGTGTGCACCGACATCCTTGTTGCCGACCCCGATCACGTGACGGCGCTGCATCTGTCCGCCGTGATCGCTTTTGTCAGCGACCGCGCGGCGGAGGGCGCACGCCGGCTTGCGCGCGTGCTCAGTCTCGCGCCCGACCATGCACCGGCCTTGGCGACGCTCGGGGATGCGCTGGCGGTGAAGGGCGAGCAGGCGGGCGCCGCGGATGCGTTTGGTCGCGCGGTGGCGCTGCGGCCGACCGATGCCAATCTGCACGCCAAGCTTGGCGCGGCGCTGTGCGACCTCAAGCGCTTTGCAGAGGCCGAGGCGAGCCTGCGCCAGGCGCTCGCACTCGACACCAGCCTCACGCGCGTGCGCTTCAATCTCGGCGTTGCACTTTCGGGGCTCGGCCGTGCAGCGGAGGCCGAGCAGGCCTATCGCGCGGTGCTCGCGCTGGACCCCGCCTCGCGCAGCGCCTGGCTCAATCTCGGCAATGTGCTGGCCGATCAGGACAAGGGCGATCAGGCTGTCGAAGCCTACCGGCAGGCGCTCGCGACCGATCCGGACAATGCCGGCCTGCTGCGCAATCTCGGCGCGGCGCTGCATCAGCAGGGTAGACTGGATGATGCGATTGCGCATTATCGCCGTGCCACCGTGCTGGCGCCCGACGACAATGACACGCTGCGCTGTCTCGGCATTGCGTTGCACGAGGCCGGGCAATTGGAAGAGGCGGCCAGGGTCTATCGGCAGACCGTGCTCGATCCGGGCGACCACATTGTGCTGAGCAACCTCGCCGCCTGTCTGTGCGATCTCGGCCGGTACGACGAGGCGATGGTGACCAGCGATCTCGCTTTGGCGGTCAAGCCGGATCATGCGCCGGCGCACACCAATCGCGGTATCATCCTGGACATGCGCGGCGATCTCGACGGCGCCATCGCCGCGCTTCGCCGCGCGGTCGCGGTCGATCCGGGCTATGCCAAGGGCCATGCCAACCTCGCGGTGGCGCTGCGCAGCGCGGGCGAGCTTGACGAGGCGCTCGCCGCCTCGCATCGCGCCGTTGCGCTCAAGCCGGAAGAGCCGCTGATCCGCTACAACCACGCGCATGCGCTGTTGCTGAATGGCGATCTGAGAGGCGGCTTTGAGGAATTCCGCTGGGGTCGCAACTGCAAGACCTGGGCTCACCATTATCCGGATCTCGACCAGCCGGAATGGGAGGGCGAAGCGTTCACCGGCCGCACCCTGCTGGTGTTCTCCGACTATGGCATCGGCGACGCGATCCAACTGCTGCGTTACCTCCCCGGCGTCGTCGCGCGCGGCGGGACGGTCATGCTGCAAGTGCAGCCGAGCCTGGTGCCGCTGTTGAAGGATCTGCCCGGCGTCACGGTCATCGCCCGCGGCGAGCCGTTGCCGCCGTTTGATCTGCAGCTGCCGATGATGGGGCTGCCGCGCGTGTTCGGCACCACGCTCCAGGGCATTCCCGCACCCGTTCCGTATCTGCAGGCGGAGCCGGCGACCGCCTCGCGCTGGCAGCGCGCGCTTCGCCTCGAGACCAAGCTGAAGGTCGGCGTCGTCTGGGCCGGCAACGCCCTGCACAAAGGCGACAGGCAGCGCTCGATCGCGGCGGAAGCGGTGCTGCCGCGGTTGGCCATGCCGGGCGTGCAGCTCTACAGCCTGCAGAAGGAGGCGCGGCCTGAGGACGCTGCGGTGCTGGCCGCGCTCGGCACCGACATTGCCGATCTCGCGCCGGCGCTTGGCAGTTTCGCCGATACGGCGGCCGCCGTCGACACGCTTGACCTCGTGATCTCGGTGGATACGTCGGTCGCGCATCTTGCAGGTGCGCTCGGCCGTCCAGTGTGGGTGCTGCTGCCCTACGCCCTCGACTGGCGCTGGATGCGCGACCGCGAGGACTCGCCATGGTATCCGACCATGCGGCTATTCCGGCAGCAGAAGCCGCGTGCCTGGGACAACGTCATCGCCCGAGCCGCCGCCGATCTCGCCCGCGTCGCGTCAGGCGAAACGGCGCTGCTCTGGCCGGCATCGTTCAATGGTGAAGCGCGTGCCAATCCATCACCGTCACCGTGAGGTGCTCGCTTGCGCCACGAAGGCTGACGGCTCAGCGATACGGATCCTGCCTGATGGTCGGCTCGGAGGCGCGGACGCGCCGGATCGTAATCGGCGAGCCGTCGGATTCGAATTGCAACTGATAGGATTTGCCGGCGCCATCGGTCGCCGAGCAGGAGATGCTGGAGACCTTACCGGCTGCGAAATTGCCGACCTGCTTGCAGACCCCGGAGGAGGTCTGCACCGCGGGCACCGGCAGGCCGTCGACCTTCGGCCGCTCCTTGGACTTGGTCAGCATGCGGTCGATCGCGAGTATGTAGAGGTTTTCCTGGGTGCGGCGGCCGTTATCACCCGAGAACGAGATCACATGACTCTCGTCGGCAGGGTCGTCGAGCGGCACCGTGAAATCGGCGCGGCCCTTCTCGGTATGGAAATAGGCCACCATCTTGCAGGCGAAATCCCGGCCATCGATCTTCAGCATGGTGCAGGTGCCCGACATCAGGGCATAGAGATCCACATCCGGCTCAGTCTCTTCGGATGGCGGCATCTGGGCGAAGGAGGCAGTCGCGGCGAGACAGCCGCCAATCACCAGGGCCTGCCGAAGCAGCCGTGCGATGGTACTTTTCCGCGCAGGCCGAAGCCCGAACAAGCGCCTTGTCTCACCGATGCTGGTCATCAATGGAGCCAAAATCCCCCGTCCACCGCCGCAAGCCCCAGAGCGAGGGCCGCGGTGAATCGTGTCCTCAATAGCACGACTTTGGGCAATTACTGGGCAGCTTTAGGCCGCCTGCGCCATTAAACTTGCGAACGCCGGATAGGTTTCGGCGAGCTCGTCGAGAACCCGTCCGCGCAGCAGGGCAAGTGTCGCGGCGTCCGGGGGCGGCGTCGCCGGCACGACATCGGCTGTATCATAGTCAAAGCCGGTATTGTCGCTGACATCGGCGGCGGAAAAGGGCGGATGCACCGAGCTCAGCCGAAAGCGCGCGTGCTGCCGGTCGAAGGCAAACAGCGCCATGTTGGTGAGCAGCGCGTAGGGGCCGCCGCGGCGCGGCACCTCAGGGGTCGTCGCGGCGGCGCTGATGAAATCGACTTTCGGTACCAGGACGCGCGGCGAATGCTCCTCCCGAAACAGGATGACACGCGGCACCAGGTGATAGAGGTAGGCCGAGCCGAACGAGCCGGGCCAGCGCACCTGCGATTGCGGATAATCGCCCGTGCCGACCAGATTGATGTTGCCGCTGCCGTCGATCTGGCCTCCGCCAAGGAAGAATGCATCGATCCGGCCCTGCGCCGCACAGTCGAACACCTCGACCGCGCCGTCGGTGAAGAAGTTGTGCCGCGCGGATCCGAGAATGGAAATTTGCACCGGCGTCCTGCCGCGCGCTTCGTTGCGGGCGCGCAGCAGCATGGCGCCGGCGGCGGGAATCGGTGAGGAGGCGCCGACCGCGACATGGCGTACGCCCTCGAGCAGGTCGGCGATGACAGTGATCAGGAGTTCGCGTTGCTCGCGCTGCGGCAGCATCATGCGACCTCGCGGCGCCGGGTCAGGAAGCTCGAGAGATAGGCGCGAAAGCCCTCTTCGCTGCGCGCCATCGCCGCATAGCGGGCGAGCTCCGCGGTGTCGGTCTCGTACTCGTCCCGGAGCGACAGCGGCCAGGCGCCGCGCGGCGCCACCGCGATCGTGTCGACATAGAGCGACGGCAGCACGCCGGCCGCGGAATCCTCGGTCTCCATCAGATTGTGCTCGACAATGCGCTCGACCGTCACCAGCGTGCGCCTGGCGGCATAGGCCATGGTCGCGAGCTCACGCAGCCGGCCAATCTTCACATTGCCGGCGCGATCGGCTTCCGCCGCATGGAACAGCGCGACATCGGGCGCGATTGCGGGCACCACGACCACCTTGCGCGGCTCGCCGACCGGGCTGTCGATGACCTTCCAGTCGGGGCGCACCTTGAGCAGGTCGCTGCCGATGATGCCCGCGATCGGCATGAACGGCACGCCCTTTTGCGCAGCGAGCAGCCCGGCGAGGATCGCGGGGCAGGTGGAATCGGTGAGCGCGAAGCTGCCGTCGCGCACCGCAGCCGTAAACCGTGGCGCGCCGCCGGCTTCGCCCAGCGAGACCGCGCTGGTCTCGACAGCGGCTACCGCCTTGGCGCCGATCAGGAGGTCGGCCTGCAGGCCGGAGGTGGGGACGCAGATCAGCTTGAGGTTATCAGCACCGGCTTCGATCAGCGCTGCGGTCGCGGCCATCGCAACGCTGGTGACCGGAACAGCCAGCGATTGGCCAGGTGCCACGCGCCTGGCCAGCGCCTCCAGCGCGACGATCTCGGTCATGGGCGCACCTCCGTCTGCTTTGGTTCTTTCGTCGGCGACGGGCCGACGTTTGACAGCAGCCTAACCGGATCGGCCGAGGCTGTCAGCCGCTTTCCCGGAACCGGGCCCTCAAGCGGCCGCGGTCGCACGCCAGCGCGAATCGCGCGGGGAAGGGCGGCGGTGCAGCCGGCGCTCCAACTGCGCACGCGCCCGCGGCAGCTCGCCGGCGCGGATCAGCGCCACGATGAACGTGTCCTCGATGATCTCGCGCTGGGCATGGCTGCCGCCGATACGCACGACGTCGTCGAGCACGGGCTCCAGATGCGCCACGCAGCCGCGTGCATCGCCGTCGGCAAAGGCGCGCACGGCACGGCAGATCTGCGGCACCACGGGGCCCGCGGCAAGCTTGCCGTCGGCAAGCCGCTGCTCGATGACGCGCAAGCGTTCGTCGAGCGCGGGATCGTCGCCCGTTGCCGCCGCAAGCAGCGCCATGTGCACATCCGCAAAGGGCAGGCTCGATTTCGGGAAATAGCGCGTGGCGTAATGCGCCGCGTCGCGCCAGAGCTCGGCAGGTACGGTATGGCCATATGCAAAAACCCGCCACAGCAAGCCGGCGCAATCGGACATCACATTCAGCGGCGGAGCCGGGTTGATCGCGGGTGCCAGGACGTCGCGATAGATCGCGAGCGCCTTGTCCGCGTCATCGTGCTCCAGCGCACCGAGCGCCTCGTGCCAGCGGATGTGACCGTAAAGGATGCCGCTGCGGTCGTAGCTCGGCGCCCATTCATTGACCAGCGCATCGGCATCATCGACCGAACCGTCCTCGAACATCGCATGCAGCAGCGCGTGCGCGGCATGGGCGTTCTGGCGGCGCATGGCAAAGCCGCGCTCGGTCATCGCGCGGCCGCGTGCGACTGCGCCATTCTCGGTCATGGCCCAGCCATAGCTCGTCAGGAACCACCAGTCGTCGCCGTAATGGCTGGCGTAGCGTTCGCACAGATCCTGCCGCGCCTGGTCGTGGTCGGCCATCCCGGAAAAGGCGAACAGGCCAAAGGCGCCGAGCGGCAGCGACAGCACCACCGCATCGCGCGGCCATTCCTGGAGGTGGTTGAGCACGGACGCAATCGCCGCATCGCCCCGCCCTTCGATGGCGAGTGCCAATGTCTCGACATGCGAGCGCTCGCGCGGCGTGCCATGCCGCGCGACGGTCTCACGCGCCGTCGCAGCCTTCGCCCGCGCCACGTCGCCCTGTTGATAGAAGGTGTGAAGGCGTGCACGAGAGATATGCGCCAGTGCAAAATCCGGATCGAGCGCAATGGCTCGCTCGAACGCCTCCGCCGCACCCGTCCAGGCCGAGAACATGAGGTCGACGCCCTCGCGATAGGCTGCCGCGGCGTCGGCAGAGGAGGTCGAGAGGGGAAGGCCGTAGCGGTCCTGATGCGGCGTGCTGCTCATGGCTTACCCCGTCCGTGCTCGTCGTCCCTCGATGGGATAGGCAGGGTCGTTGAACCCCGGCGTCGAGGGATGGCCTGTGACGACCAGGCGATCGATCAGCGCCTCATCCTCGGCGGTGAATTTGTAGTCCAGCGCGCGGATGTAATCGTCCCATTGCGCCTCGGTGCGGGGACCGGCGATCACGGAGGAGACGAAGGACGAGTTCAGCACCCAGCTGACCGCGAACTGACCTGCGGTGATGCCCTTGCCCTCGGCATGCTGCTTGATCTCCTGCGCAAGCTTGAGCGACTCGGGCCGCCACTCCGTCTGCATCATTCTTGTGTCGTTGCGGCCGGCACGCGTGTCCTTGTCGGGCGCGGCGTCGACCTTGTATTTGCCGGTGAGCACGCCGCGCGCCAGCGGGCTGTAGGGTACGATACCGAGGCCGTAATAGAAGCAGGCCGGGAAATGCTCGACCTCGGGCATGCGGTTCATCGCATTGTAATAGGGCTGGCTCGCGACCGGGCGATCGATGCCGAGCCGGTCGCAGATGTTGCAGATTTCGGCGACGCGCCAGGCGCGGTAGTTGGAGACGCCGAAATAGCGCACCTTGCCGGCGCGGATCAATTCGGCCATGGCGCGCACGGTCTCCTCCAGCGGCGTCGTATGATCCTCTTTGTGCAGATAATAGACGTCGATGTAATCGGTGCCGAGCCGCGTCAGGCTTTCGTCCGCTGCCTGCAGCACCCAGCGGCGTGACAGACCGCCGCGGTTGGGATCGTCGCCCATGGGATTGGCAAGCTTTGTCGCGAGGATCCAGCCCGGCCGGTTGTTGGAGATCGCGCGGCCGACCACCTGCTCCGAAGCGCCCTTGGAATAGGCATCTGCCGTGTCGATGAAGTTGATGCCGGCCTCGCGCGCCTTCGCCACGATCCGCGACGACGTCGCTTCGTCCGTCGGTCCGCCGAACATCATGGTGCCCAGGCAGATGGGTGAAACCTTCAGGCCGCTGCGGCCGAGCTGACGGTATTGCATGGGCATGTCCTCGATTTGGGCGAGATGAGGATAGCGTCATTACGAGCGCAAGCGAAGCAAACCAGGGCCGCAAAACGAGATTGCTGGATTGTGTATGGCGCCCTGTATGAGGGTTGTCGTCCCGGCGAAGGCCGGGACCCACACCGCGGAATCTGGCGGTGGCGAAGACCGGCGGACGACCTTCGCGACAACGCGATCCTGTGGTTATGGGTCCCGGCCTTCGCCGGGACGACGGCGGAGTGCGTCACTCGCTCCGCAAAATCTTGAACACGCCATTGGCGGTGGCGACGCAGCGCTTGTCGGCGGTGACTTCGGTGGTGATGAACACCAGGCTCCTGGTGGCGCGCACCACGCGGGGGCGCGAGATCAGGATGTCGCCGATCTGGCCGGCGTCGACAAAATGCACGTCGAGCTGGATGGTCGCCATGGTCTGCTTGCCCGTGATGTAGCGGGCGGTCATGCCGCAGGTACGGTCGGCGAAGGTCATCAGCACGCCGCCTTGTACCAGGCCGCGGCGGTTGTGGTGCTTGTCAGCGGTCGGCAGGGCATATTCATGCACGCCGTCGATGCTGCGCTCCCAGAGCGGCCCAACCAGCTGAATGAAGCCGGTGGCCTCGACCTGCGACCAGCCGTCGGCTTTGAGCTGTGCGGCGACGGCCCTGTCGGTCATCTCCAGAATTCCATTCCAGGTCAGTTCAGTTGAAGTCATGCATCTACGGTCGTTTCATCGAATGCCGGACTGATGTAGTCAAGCATCATGAGACCGTTCGATGATGCCACACGGCGGAATATCGCTGCGCTCTGCGCGAATTTTGTGCGGGCTGCGCCGCTCGATCCGGCGGTCGATTCCGCACTTGATTTGGCACCTGGGCTGAAGCGCGCGGCGGTCGCGATCGCGCTCACCGGTAGCGGCGAGGGAGCCGAGACCGCCTTCCTCCTGACCCGCCGCGCCTCGAGCCTGCGTGCCCATCGCGCGCAGTGGGCTTTGCCGGGCGGTCGCTGCGATGCCGGCGAGACGCCGCTTCAAGCGAGCTTGCGCGAATTGCAGGAGGAACTCGGGCTGGTGCTCACAAACGATTCGGTGCTCGGCGTGCTCGACGATTACCCGACCCGCTCCGGCTACCTGATTACCCCGGTCGTGGTGTGGGCCAGGGATGCGCAGGCGATCGTGCCGAATCCGGATGAGGTCGCCTCTGTTCACCAGATCGTACTTGGCAGCATCGAGAGCGACGCCGCCTTCGATTTCGTCAGCATCCCCGAGAGCACGCGGCAGGTGATCCGCTTTCACTACGAGGGGCGGCTGATCCATGCGCCAACCGCGGCCATGATCTACCAGTTCCGTGAGCTCCTGGCGGGGCGGCAGACCCGGGTGGCCGAGCTGGAACAGCCAGTGTTTGCCTGGAAGTAGCCTTGGTTTGCGCTAAAACGGCCGCATGCATCACCAAACGATTCGCTTGGCTCCGTTGGTCTCCCTGGCCGTTGCGCTCGCCCTGCCCTTGCTGATGGTGCGGGCCTCCGCATTCGATCTGAACTCGCTGCTGCCCTCGGTGAGCGGAGCCAATGCACAGGCCTCATCCGAGGCGATTGCGGAGTACCGCCGCAAGCTCAAGGACTATCTCGATGCGCGCAATGCCTTTGAACAGGAGGCCGGCGCCTATTGGAACGACATCGCCGACAAGCGCCGTGGCCGCAACGCCAAGCGCCGCGCGCATGAGCAGATCACGCTCGACGACTATGTGCTGACCCAGCCGCCGGTCTATACCGGGCCAAAGCGGCCGGTGAACCCGGCACCGGAAACCGAGCCGGGGCCTCCGCCGCGCGAGCGCAAGCATATTCCTGTGGTGGCCGATCTCCTGCGCGCCGCGTCGGATTGTTTCCAATGGGCGCCGCAGCGCCCGAGCACCGAGATCGAGTTCAAGCGTGCCTACGCCCGCTTTGCCGTTGAAACCGGGCTGACGCGCGAACAGGCGGTGCGGGTCTACTCCTTCGAGACGGGCGGCGATGGCAGGTCCGACTCGCAATCCGGCCTGATCCACGGTTCCCACGCGGTCTCGACCGCGATCGGCTACAACCAGCTGCTCACCACCAACACCGTCGAGCTGCTGGCCGAGCAGGGGCCGGATTTCATCAAGATCCTCGCCCAGCGGGCCGCCGGCTTCTCCGGACCCGCACGCCCGACGATGGAGCACAAGCTCGCGGTCTTGAGGAAGATGGTCGCGCTGGCCCGCTCGGTGCCCGACGACTGGTCGCAGCATGAGAAGATCGGCGACAGCCCGCAGGGCTGGGCGATGCATGCGATGGTGCTGGACATCGATGTCGGCCCGATGCTGCAGACCCACAAGCTGATGACCTCGGTCATCTTCGCCCGCGAGCGCGGCTTCACCCGCCCGCTGACCGCGGCCGAGCTCGAGATGATGAACCTCACCGGCGACGGCACCGGCCTTGATATGGTGACCATGCCGCAAGCCATGCGCGAGCAGGTGCCGACCTCGAACTTCTTCCAGCGCGGCGGCTACGAGCGCAACCCGGTCGCGATCCGTCACAACACCGTCGCAAAGCTGCTCGCGGTGACCGATGCGCGGATGGATGAGAACAGCAGGCAGCCCGGCGCGAAGGAACTGGCGGCGGCCTTCTAGTTTAGCTCTCGTGGTCCCGGGCAAGCGAAGCGCGACCCCATACCGCGGAATCTATCGATAGGGCATGCTGGTAGACGCCCTTCGCTACAACATCAGGCTGGGGTTATGGGCCCCGGCTTTCGCCGGGGCGACGAAGCGGCTCAATCCGAGCCGAACATGAACTTGCCGTTGCCCTCGAGATACGGAGCGCTGCGCATATAGAGCTGGCCGTTCTGGCCGATGAAGAACAAGGTCCCCTTCGGCACCTTCTTGGCGCCCTTCAGCAGCAGCCCGGCATTCTTGGTGCCCATCTTGTAAGAGAAGGTCTTGCCTTCCTTGTCATAGGCATAGCCGGTGTCCGGCTTGAGCTCCCAGGGCGTCGGCCCCGCGGCTTGCGCCCATGCCGCCGTGGAAAGAGCGGCGCCCGAGAGTGTGCCCACCGCGAGCGCGGTAACGATCATTCGTCGTGCAAGTCGTATCACTGTCATCCTCCCCAACCGCACAGGTTGCATGCACTTGAACAAATCAAGAACGGGCGCGTGCGGTCAACATGTATCGCGACCGGGACATGACCACACGTCGCCGTGCGACTTTGTGATTTCCCGCCGCTTGCGTCGCGACTATCTTCCTCAATTCAACTACAACCAATTCGACAAAAGCAGGCCATAGGGATGATTCGTATGAACGTCGCAAGACTTGTCGTGGGAGTTCTTGGAGGAGCGGCGCTGTCGCTGTCGATATTGAGCGGCGCCGCACAGGCCGAAGATCTGTTCAAGCTCTCCAACAGCCAGAAGATCTCCTGTAGCCGGGGCCTTGCGCCCGGCAAGCTCAACACCGCGACGTGCAAGTCCTACACCTACGTCTTCAACACCAAGACCTCGGAATATTTCCGCTGCCAGGTTTCGCTGGCGCTGACGCGTGACAACAAGGAAGTGATCAACGTGACGACCGATGGCAGCTGCACCAGGAAGCCGCGCATCTTCGACACCGATTCCCACTACGACTTCGATGCCACGGAGACCGAGCCGCCGAACACCAATTCCTTCTTCGGCCAGGGCGGCTATTCGATCTGGGCCGCCGACACCACCCAGCAGAAGGTGCGCGGCTGCATCATCATCTCCTCGGGGCTGGGCTCGGACATCTCCAAATGCCTGGATATGACGTTCCAGTGAGGAGCTGATCAATAAGTTCGAAGGACGAAGGGCTCCCTCGCCCCGCTCTTCGCGGGGAGAGGGTGGGGTGAGGGGCTCTATCCACGCGCCGAACTCGCGGAGAGCCCCCTCACCTGGATTGCATCTAGCGATGCAATCCGGCCTCTCCCCGCAAGCGGGGCGAGGCGCACCGAGCCCGCGGACAAAATCCGCGATCCGGATGGACATCAATGCCCCATGCGCGCCGAGGCGGGGTGGCCCGGCACCTTGAAGCGCTTGCCGGTGTCGGTGACCTTGGTGCCGTTGACCTTGAGGATCGAGAAGTCCTGGCTCAGGAAGTTTCCGGCCAGGATGTACTTGCCATCGGGCGTGAACACGACCGCCTCGGGCAGGCCGCCGACCTCGATGTCCTGGGTCTTGGTCACCTTCTTGCCGTCGATCTTGACGATCGTGAGGCTGCCGTTCTTGTTATAGAAGTACGCCTTCTTCATGTTGGAGCCGCGCAGGATCGCAGCGACCGCAAGGTCGCCTTTCGGGCTCATGGCCAGGCCCTCCGGGCCGTCGCCGACCACGACGCGATCGATGATACGCGGCGGGTTGGCCTCGAGGTCCACCACGCTCGTGGTGTCGACGCTGCCGTCGGAGGAGCCGGCGCCGCCATTGTCGGAGGTGAGCGCAAGCTTGCCGTTCGGCGACACCACGACATTGTAGGGCCATTGCCCGGTCGGCAGGTCGATCTTGCTGTAGGTCACCTTGCCGTTCGCAATATCGAGCACCGACAGCTTGTGCATCGGAAAGCGCGTGGTCAGCGCGCGTTTGCCGTCGGGTGTGAACACCACCTGCGAGACGCTGTCCGGCATCTGCACGGTGTCGGTGATCTTGACGTCGGTGCCGTCGACCGAAAGCACGCTGATGGTGTTGTCGCCGCGGTTGGCGACCAGCGCCATCTTGCCGTCAGGGCTGAAGCTCAAGCCAGATGGCTGCTTGCCGCCGGTGATGGTCGCGGCCAGCTTCGGCGGGCTCGCCTTGAGATCGATGACAAAGATCTTGTTGTCCGGCACCTGCTTCAGCGCATCGCCATCCTTGATCACATCGACGGAATCGGCGACCAGCGCGACCGAGCCGGAGGGATCGATATCGACATTGACCGGCGGTCCGACCACCGAGTTCTCGAGCGGCAGGCTGGCCACGATCTTCGGGCTCTCGGGGCTGGCGAGGTCGACGATCAGGACCTGGTCCTTGCCGGGCAGAGACAGGATCGGCTTGCCGTCGTCATCCCAAAGGATCTTCTCGTCGAGGCCGACAATCATGAAGGGTTTTGCGAGCGCGCCGCTCAGCAGGCTGGAGCCACAAAGCAAGAGGGCAGCCGACAGCGATACGCGGACAAGACGATTGACAGACATGAGGCGTTCTCCCGGGTGGCCGGCCTCTTGAACGGGTGAACGGGCCGGCTCTGGCGCGCCAGACTATGGGGAGAAACCGGCTATTGCCAGTGCGAAACAAGCAGGCAGGATCGGCCGTTCGAATGGCTTGACGAGCGGCTGCGATGTGGGCGAAGGCAGGCGCATCGGCAAAGAAAAAACGGCAAGGGAGAGATGCGATGGACCGGCTCAAGGGCAAGACAGCACTGGTCGTGGGCGCCGGCTCGATCGGCCCGGGCTGGGGCAATGGCAAAGCGACCGCGGTGACCTTTGCGCGCGAGGGCGCGCAGGTGTTCTGTGTCGATCGCAATCCGGCGGCTGCGGAAGAGACGGCGAAAATCATCACGGGCGAGGGCGGCAAGGCCACAGCTTTCGCCGCTGACGTCTCCCGCGCGGCTGAGGTCGAAGCCATGGTCGGCGCGTGTATGAAGGCCTATGGTCGCATCGACGTCCTGCACAACAACGTCGGCATTGCCGAGATGGGCAGCGTGGTGGAGGTGGCAGAAGCCGAATGGGATCGCGTGTTCGCGGTGAATCTCAAGAGCGCCTATCTCGCCATGAAGCACGTCATCCCGGTCATGATCGGCCAGGGCGGCGGCTCCATTATCAATATTTCATCCATCGCCTCGATCCGCCAGGTCGGCATCTCCTATGTCAGCTACGGCGCCAGCAAGGCGGCGATGAACCAGATGACGCGCACCACCGCGGTCGAGTTTGCGCCCAAGCATATCCGCGTCAACGCCATCCTGCCCGGGCTGATGAAGACGCCGATGGTCGAGCATTCCGCGGGGCTGGCGCAAAGCTATGCCAAGGGCGATGTCGAGGCGATGTGGCGCGCCCGCGACGCGCAGGTGCCGATGGGCCATATGGGCGATGCCTGGGACGTCGCCAATGCCGCGCTGTTCCTGGCCTCCGACGAATCCCGCTACATCACCGGCATCGAGCTCGTGGTCGATGGCGGGTTGACCTGCCGGGCTTAGTTGCGGATTTCGAGCGCGTCGCCGCCTTCAGCCCTGCTCGCTGCGATAGTTCAGCGGCGTGTCGCCGAAGCGGCGGCGGAAGCAGCGGTTGAAATAGGATGTTTCGTTGAAGCCGCAGGCGAACGCGATCTCGCTGACCTTCAAATGATCATTGCGACGGTCGGCGAGCATCCGCCGCGCCTTCTGCATGCGCAGCTCAAGCACCCGTTCGGACAGGCTGACGCCGGTCTCGCGCAGCAGCTGCTGGACATAGCTCGCGGAGACGCCGGTTCTTGCCGCGACGGTCTTGATCGAGAACGCGGGATCGGAAAAGCAGGTCGCGATCTCGCGCAGAATGTCCGCGCAGCGCGCGGCCCGCAGGCCGCGCAGACGCGCAAGCGCAGCGTTGTTTTCGGCCGTGCCGAGCGCAAGCGCAACGAGATCGCACACGGTTGCTTCGACATGCTCGGTCAGGACGGGGTCATCGGCCAGCGCGCCCGGCTCCATCAGGAGGCCGACATAGCGCTTCAGATGATCGAGCGCGGGCGAGGTGCCGTCGAGGGCCGACGTGGTGAGGTTATCCACGTCAGGGACCAGCCGTTGCAGCATCGGCTTTGGAATCCCGACACTCATCCAGCTCCGCACGCCGTGGCAGGAGAAAGCCTCCATGCCGCTGAACAGCAAGGCGCGATCCGTGTGGACTGTCTCTTTCCGTCCGGATTTGGAAAAGGAGAATGCGGTCGAGGCCAGGTTGAAGCAGAGGAAATAACGCTCCTGCGGGAAGGCCGATACCTGCTCGGCGGTTCGCGTGATGGAATGCCGCGTGCCCTGGAAACGCGCGAGCAGCAGGCCGCGCACCCCGGCGAAGTCCCACTGACCGGTGAAGGGACTATCATCGAGATGTTGCAGCTCCGTCGCGCCGACCCATTCGCAAAAGGTGTCGCGCCACAGCTCAAACCGGGTCCGATCATCCAGATGATCCGGAAGATCGTCCGTTGAAATCGTTAGTCTCCGCATTGACGCGGTATCCACTCCAGGCGCTTTGGTCTCGGCTGCGAGCCGAGGCGCGGCGCTAGCGTCATCCCACGGCAGCGGTCGGTGACTGCTGCCGCGCCTTTGGTCGAGGCCTGCGCTTTTTCGGTTCAAACGCGATCAGCCTCCACCGCGGGCTGCCTGGTGACCTGTGCTCCCGGTCAAGTCCGGTGCTGTCCTGTGCTATGATTTGCACTACCGGCCGGCTTCACTGTGGCGAATTGCCGGTGCGGCAGGTATTCTTCTCTCCCTCATCCCGCCGAATTTCGGCAATTCGTTTTAGAAGGACCGACAGTGAGCGAGCTTCGACTGGCGATCGTGGGCTTCGGCAAGATCGCGCATGACCAGCATGTGCCGGCAATCGCGGCAACCGACGGCGTGACGCTGGTGGCCGTGGCCGACCCCAATCCGGCCGCCGCGGATGTGCCGCATTTCCGCTCGCTGGAGGCGCTGCTCAACGACGGTCCCGAGATCGACGCGGTGGCGCTCGCCACCCCGCCGCAGATCCGCCGCGCGCAAGCCACCATCGCGCTCGCCGCGCAAAAGCATGTGTTCATGGAAAAGCCGCCGGCGCGCGCGGTGACCGAGATCGCGCCGCTGGTCGCAGCAGCGCGCGAGGCCAAGCGGACCCTGTTTCAAAGCTGGCATGCGCGCTTCTCGCCGGCGGTCGAGCCCGCACGGCGCCTGCTCGCCGAGCGCAGAATCGCAAGCGTCGTCATCAACTGGAAGGAGGATGTGCGGGTCTGGCATCCCGGACAGGACTGGATCTTCGAGCCCGGCGGTTTTGGCGTGTTCGATCCCGGCATCAATGCGCTGTCGATCCTGACCCGCATCCTGCCGCAGCCTCTGTTCGTGACCGCGGCAAGCCTCGAGGTGCCCGCCAACCGCGCAGGTCCCATCGCGGCCGAGCTCGATCTGTCCGACAGCGCAGGCCTTGCGATCCACGCGAGCTTCGATTTCCGCGAGACTCGGAATCACGCCTGGGACATGCGGTTTACGACCGACAAGGGACCCATCGTGCTCTCCGGCGGCGGTTCGCGCCTTGTCGCCGGCGACCAAGTGCTGATCGACGAGAAGAAGCAGTCTTATCGACTGCTCTATCGCCGCTTTGTCGAGTTGGTGCGCAATGGCGAGAGCGAGGTCGATCTTGCGCCGTTGCAGCTCGTGGCGGATGCCTTCATGCTTGGCCGCCGCCGCGAGGTGGAAAGCTTCGCGTGGAACGCTTCGTAATCAGGGCGTTCTGACGTCTCATATCGGGCGCAAATGCGACCGCCAAGCGCAACACGCGGCACTATGGTTGAGGCTAACTTCGCTGTCAGAATCTGGCCCATTTGTCATTTGAAGTCGTATCGCGAGTTCGGTCTCCTGATCGCGTTGAAGCGGTGGCATTCGCCGCTTGCTGCGATGGAGACTCACGATGAAGCATAAGTTTGCGAAATCACTTATCGCCGGTGCGGTGATGGCTGCGCTCGCCCTGGCTTCGCCCGCACTCGGCCGCGGCGGTGGTGGTGGCGGAGGTGGCGGTGGGCACGGAGGCGGCGGCGGCTTTGGTGGCGGCGGCATGCATGGCGGGATGGGCGGTGGATGGGGAGGCGGGATGGGCGGCATGCACGCCGGCGGGATGGGCGCGCATTTTGCGGCCATCGGGCCACGCGCCGTCGGTCCCGGTTTTGGCGGGTCGCGCTTTGCCGGTTCGCATTGGGCGGGCGCGCCCTTTGCGCATGGCGCCTTCGGGCCGCATTTTGCTCACTTCCACCACGGCTTCTTCCATCACCGCTTCCGCCGGTTCGCATTCGTCGGATTTCCCTACTACGCCGACTATGGTTACGACCTGTGCTGGCGCCGGGTCTGGACATCGTACGGCCTGCAGTGGGTCAATGTCTGCGGCGATTATGCCGGCTACTGACGGCTGATCCGACGGAGCCACATCATTGTGATGATCGCCGCCGGCGTATTCGCCTCGTCCATGCCATAGGCTGGTGGCGGTCCCAGGGTCCAAGAACATTGTTTGCGAGACAGATCATGACAGGAGGTCATCGCCGCATTCTGGTGGTCGAGGACGATCCGGAAACCGCTGGTCAGCTCACCGAGCAACTCGCGAGCAGCGGCTATCTGGTCGACCTCGCGACCACAGGCAGCGAGGCGCTGAGCCACGCCGCGTCCCGCGACTATGGCGTGGTCACGATCGACCGCATGCTGCCCGATATTGACGGCATCGCTGTGATGCGCCAGTTGCGGGACGACGGCATCTCGGTGCCGTTCCTGATCATCAGCGCGCTCGGCGAGGTCGACGATCGCGTTCGCGGCTTGCGCGCCGGCGGCGACGATTATCTGGTCAAGCCGTTTTCCTTTGTCGAGCTGCTGGCGCGGCTCGAGGCGCTGCTCCGGCGCAGCGATACGGTCGCCAAGGAAACCATCCTGCGGGTCGGTGATCTCGCGATCGATCTGATCTCGCGCAGTGCGAGCCGGCGCGGCAAGGAGCTGATGCTGTTGCCGAAGGAGTTTCAGCTGCTGGAATATCTGGTGCGCAACGAGGGCCGTGTGGTGTCGCGCGCGATGCTGTTGCAGCACGTCTGGGATCTGCACTTCGATCCGTCGACCAACATCATCGACGTCTATGTCGGGCGGGTGCGCCGCAAGGTCGACGACCAGCAGGCCTATCCGCTGATCCATACCGTCCGCGGCGTCGGCTATCGCCTCCGGGCTCCCGGCTAAGATGCGGCTGGCCAAGATGTTCCCGGCCAGGATGTTCCCGGCCAAGACGCTCTTGGCCAAGACGCTCTTGGCAAAGACGCTCTTGGCAAAGACGCTCTTGGCGAAGACCCTCACGTCAACGACCTTCAGGCTCGCGCTGATCGCGATCGGCACCTTTGGCGTCATCACGGCCGCGATCTTTGCCTACGTCTATTTGTCGACCACGTCCTATGTCCGCAGCCGCTCGGACCGCGAGATCCTGACCGAGGTCGCGAGCCTGAAGGGCGCCTACGAACGCGGCGGGCGCGAGGGCTTGGTCGCACTCATCGACGAACATCTCGCGGACAAGAGCTTTGCCGATCATGTCTACCTGCTCGCCGATCCACATCAGCGCGTGCTGGCCGGAAATCTCGGGCAATGGCCGCAAGCCAACACCACATCATCGGGCTGGATCGAATTTCGCGGGGCCAGGACCGCGCCGGCAAGCGGCGGCCAGCCACTGCTGCGCGCGGTCGTGCAGACATTTCCGAACGGCGATCGGCTGCTGGCCGGGCTCGACATCGGCGACCTCGACAATTTTACGGGGTCGATCAAGCTCGCCGTCGTGTCCGGCGCAGCCTTGATCTTCGCGCTCGCCGCCATGGCGAGCGTGCTGGTGACGCGCCGCACGGTGGGACGGATCGAGCAGATCAACGCCACCAGCCGTGCCATCATGGCAAGCGGCCTCGATCAGCGTATCCCCTTGCGCGGCAGCAATGATGAATGGGATCGCGTCGCCGAGAACCTGAACCAGATGCTGGA
>Ga0070741_10004309_pt1 | contig 33377 bp, 39 predicted proteins | sample Coa_R1_4_FD_66440 | JGI IMG/M metagenome (GOLD analysis project Ga0070741, IMG submission 66440) | Surface soil microbial communities from Centralia Pennsylvania, which are recovering from an underground coalmine fire - Coalmine... | ecosystem: Environmental > Terrestrial > Soil > Unclassified ... | reverse complement strand
TCGATCGCCATCGAGGCCGCGGTGGTCGCGGGCTCGAAACAGCCAAGGAGAAGTGACATGGCCAATATCGGTTCCTTCAAGAAGGTCGGCAGCGACTTCCAGGGCGAGATCGTCACCCTGAGCGTGCAGGCCAAGGGCGTCCGCATCGTCGCCGAGACCAACCGCTCCAACGACAACGCTCCGAGCCACCGCGTCTACGTGGGTCGGGCCGAGATCGGGGCTGCCTGGTCGAAGCGCTCCGAAGAGGGCCGCGACTACCTCTCGCTCAAGCTCGATGATCCGTCGTTCAACGCGCCGATCTACGCGAACCTGTTCGATGACGAGGACGGCGAAGGCTACACCCTGATCTGGTCCCGCCCGCGAAAGAACAACGACTGAGACCGTTCCGCCAATGCCCCGTCCGGCCCCGCCGGGCGGGGCTTTCGCGGACCCAAGCGATTCTGGCGCCTGCCTCGCACGAGATGACAGCCACGCTGAGCGGAAAGCGAATCCTTATCGCCGAGGACAATGAATGGATTGCCGCCGGACTGCTCGAAGCGATCAACGGTTGCGACGGCATTGCACTCGGCCCAGCGCAGACCGTTACGGCGGCCCTCGCGCTTATCCATGAACTTCCCGACGGTGCCATTCTCGACGCCAACCTCCTGGACGGGCCGATCACCCCGGTCGCTCGCGCGCTACTCGACAAATTCGTACCCGTCGTGGTGTTCACGGGCTTGGGCCTGCCTGCCGATCTTCAAGAGGCGCATTCGAACATCAGGGTCATCTTGAAACCGGCTCCGAGCCTCACGGTCATCCAAGCCCTCGCAGATCGTATGACTCTGGCGCGGAATGGAAATAGCTCGAAAGGTGGGCCGTCCTATTTCTTGTAGCCTCTCGGACCGATCTCATTGGTGTCCGGCCGGTGGCCTGAACTGCGCCCGCGCGCGCTCAGCTTCCACCCGAACGATGCAGCCTTCGGCGTGATCGTTGATCAGCCCCATCGCCTGCATGAAAGCGTACACTGTAGTCGGGCCAACGAAGCTCCAGCCGCGCTTCTTCAAATCCTTTGACAGCGCGATCGACGTCGCCGACGCCGAGGCGCTCTGTGGCTTCGCAAGCGCTTCTGGCGGCGGTTCGTAACGCCAAAAATACGCAGCCAGCGAACCCTTCTGTTTGACGAGTTCCTTCGCACGCTTCGCGTTGTTGATGACCGATTCGATCTTGCCACGGTGGCGGACGATGCCTTCGTCTTTGATCAAGCGATCGACGTCGCGAGCAGTGAACCGCGCGACGCGATCAAAATCGAATTGATGAAACGCAGCCCGGAAATTGTCGCGTTTGGCCAGAATAGTGCGCCAGCTCAGCCCGGACTGAAAGCCTTCTAGGCAAATCTTCTCAAATAGCCGGCAATCGTCGGCGACCGGAAAGCCCCATTCCCGATCGTGGTAGTGAAGGAAGTCCGGCGCAGGGAGAGACCAGCCGCATCGCGGCCGGCCATCCGGCCCCATCTTGGTCTGACTCATCCGTCAGCTCGCAGGAATTCGAGCCGGAGGTCGGTCCGACTTGGCGTGATCTCGAAAATTTCCGCGCTCACCACATCGTGGGCGACAAAGGGATCTTCATTCACCCGCGCCTTGAGCTCCGCTAGTGACATCCCGTGCGCCAGAATCCCGCCGCCCAACTTCGGCTGAATGCTGCCGGTGAGCAGGAACGCTCCTTCATCAAAGCCGCGCTTGATCCAAGCGTTATGGCTCTCCATGAATTGGCCTGCCTGGTCCTTGTTGTTCGAAAACCTCAGCAACACCACAAACATTAGGTCACTCCCAAAACATCGGCGCTGAGGAGCTTACCTGCTCTTTCGAGCCGACCGCCCGACCGATCCCGTGCCAGCAGTTATGCTCTTCCGTATCTCGCGCTGATCGGGGCCTTGCTTGCTTTGGTGATCGGACGCGGCGGCCTGCGCGCAAGCGTCCAGCCACGCATCCATCTGCTCGACTTCCTGCCGAATGAAAGCCTCGTCCTGAAAGCTGCTTGCGAGCGTTGCGACGCCCTGGCTACGCGCAAGGAGATGCATCGCCAAGGCGTCGGCATCCTGTTCGCGGCCGAGAAGCACGAACTGCTTGCGCAGCCACGTCCTGAAAAGCGTGAACAGCTCGCTCGCTTCCGGCTGTGCCGGGTGATTGAGCTTCCCGAGTTCGCTGCAAAGCGTGCCGACCGGGCAGCCAAAGCGCTTTATGTCGGCCCTGTTGGCGATCAGGATGTGGATGAAGCTCCTGATCCGATCTGCAGGGGTCTTCCCCTCGATCTCCCACCCGTCGAGCATCTTCCGCGTCTCGGCGAGACGCCGATTGATCACAGCATCGAGAATTTCGTCCTTGGTCTTGAAATAGAAATAGAAATTGCCACGCGAAATCTTCACAACATTCGCTATGTCTGAAAAGGACGTGTGCTCATAGCCCTGCCGATAAAAGAGCCGATCGGCGGCTTCAACGATATGATCGCGCGTCTTCTGATCGCTCATGCGGTCACTCCCCGCCGGCCGCGGCACCATCCATCAAGCCGCGAGGTATTCGCTGCGATAGGCCGGATAGTCGACATAGCCAGCTTCGCCTCCACCGTAGAAGGTCGCCGGATCGGCCATGTTCAGAGGAAGGCTATCGCGATAGCGGCGTACCATGTCCGGATTGGCGAGGAATGGCATGCCGAAGGCGACGAGATCCGCGGCGCCGCTGCGAAGTGCAGCCTGGGCGCGCGCTAGGTCGTACCCGTTGTTGGCGATGTAGGGCGCAGCAAGCCTGGCGCGCAAGGCGCGATAGTCCAGCGCACCAGCCTTCGACATCATGTCGCCCTCGAGCACATGGACATAGGCCAAACCGCGCTGGCTCAACTCGTCCATGAAACAGCCGAAGTGGGCCTGCGGGTCGGAGTCCGACATCGAGTTGAAGCTATTTTCCGGTGTCAGCCGCACGCCGACGCGCGACGCGGACAATACGCTGCACACGGCGTCGAGTATTTCGTTCAGGAGGCGCATCCGGTTCTGCACACTGCCGCCATATGCATCGGTGCGACGGTTACTTCCATCGCGCAGAAACTGGTCGATGAGGTATCCGTTGGCGCCGTGAACCTCGACGCCGTCGAAGCCCGCACGCTTCGCCATCACAGCGCTATGCGGAAACTGCGCGACGATCCCTGGCATTTCGCTTGTCTCGAGCGCACGCGGCGTCACAAAGTCCTGCATCCCGGAGTAGGTGACGGCCTGCCCCGTGGGGCGCAACGCCGACGGCGCAACCGGGATCGCGCCTCCTGGCAGCAGGCTTGGATGGGATATCCCGTCCGCAATGCTCCAATTGCGCGAAGATGCGGCCACCAGCGGAGTGCACGGCATCCGTCACGCGCAGCCAACTCGCTGCCTGCCGATCGGTGAATAGGCCTGGTGTACGCGGATAGCCCACCGCCTCGGCCGAGACAGGAGCGGACTCGGTGATAATCAAGCCGGCGCTGGCGCGCTGCTGGTAATAGATTTCCATCATCGGCGTCGCCACCCCGGCTTCGTCGGCACGCTTTCGGGTCATGGGCGCCATTACGACCCGGTTCGCGAGTGTCAGATCGTTCAATTGGAACGGCGCAAACAAATCTCCTGACATCAGGCCTCTCCCCAGTTTTGCAGTCACTTGGACGCTTGTCCTAGTTAAAATTAGGACGAGCGTCCAAGTGGTGTCAAGCCTCCTGTCAAAAGGCGCAAGTAGGCCTGCGCGGGCGTCCGAATCAGTCGGCGGGCCAAAAAGTGATGAACGACTGGATGGTGGGGCATAGAAGCCAAATTCCGGCATTGAGGCCGGCCAAAACGACTATTATAGTCGTTTTTCTGGTGCGCGCGGATCGTCTGTCGGAGGTGATCATGAATGATCACCGGCCGACAAGTGCGGGCCGCGCGAGCCTTACTGTTTTGGACGCAGGAGATGCTCGCCGAGAAGGCCCTGGTGGCGCTGACCGCCCTCAAACGCCTCGAATCGGAGCGCGAGCTGCCGGTGCACGATACAACGCGCGATCTGGTGCGTCGCGCGCTGGAGAACGCCGGTATCCTGTTCGTCGAGTCGGATCGCGGGCGCGGTGTGATGCTGCTTAACGAGCCGCCGAGATCTTCACAGCAACGGCGGCACCCCTCGCGATCGTCATAGTTAATACGCAGTATCTAGCCTTGGCGGCGGGAATCAACGCGAGGAGTTTGGAGATGGAGCGTCCACCGCTGGACCCTTGCGTCGATGATGTCGCACCGACGGCCGCCATCCTCACCGGGTACGACGAACGGCACCTGGTGACTTATCTCCGTCTCCTCGACGCCGACGCTGACGGTGCACATTGGGAAGAAGTTGCAAAGATCGTCCTGCATATTGATCCGGCAAAGGAGCCACATCGGGCCCGTCGTGCTTGGGAGACGCATCTTGCCCGCGCCCGATGGATGACCGAGAAGGGGTACGGTCATCTCCTACGCGGTGGCGCACCTCACTGATTGGTTCCTTGCGCGACAGGCAACGCGCGCTGCGGTTACCAGCTATTCCAGACCACCACCTGAACGTGCATCGTCTCCCGATATGGGCTGGGATCGCAGCCCCGTGCTCAGAGGAGACTTCGCCGATGGCTCGCGCCGACTGGAGGTCGGCGAGCGCATATGAGGAATTGCGCCCGCTCGACGCGCCTGGTTTCGCCTTCGAGTTTCTTCGCCGCAATCCCGACTTCCTGAGGGACCACGCCAGGCTTGCTCGAAAGAGCCGAGGCCGTTTGCTCGACCCCGCCGACGCGGACGCGTTCGCCCAGCATTGGGGGGTACAATTTCGATCCCGAATTACCTACACTCCCAGCAGATGGGGTCCAATGGACGCCCCGCGCCCTTCCAACTGTCGTCGCCCTGACGAAGGTGCTGGAAGAGCTGGTAATTCCGTCATTTGCGTTGATCGAGCGGCACCAGAGGCCTCTCGCAGAGCACGCAACTTCGAACGAGATCTCTGCGTCGGGCGCGCGCTTCCGCGTCCATAACCACGACGCCGAGGCGCCTTTCGGCGTCCTCCTCCCACTCGACAGGTTGTTCGACATACGCGCCGCGGCGGCCCTGCGCCTCTGGCGCGGGCTGACCGGGCGCAGGCCTGGCCCTGATCTTGGGGCGCTCACCGCCGATCGCCGAACACGCTTAATCTTCGCGCTGCGGGCGCTCGATGCGCGCCTTCTCGGCACGACCTATCCGGACATTGCAGCCGGACTCTTCGACACAGGTCCGATCTCCAGGCGCGACTGGATCTCCCACGAGCTTCGCGACCAGACCGGCCGCCTGGTCAGGCTCGGTTTCAAGATGATGCGCGGCGGCTACCGCCAGCTCCTCCTCTATCCGTACCGGCGCAGCATCTAACGCTGGGTGCGATCTCGCCACCCCGCGACATCGCACTATTTGGGCCGGCCGCCTTCCGCCACCGTGATCGAAACTAGCCGCCGTCCTCCGACGGCCGCCAGAACGATCACGGAGGAATCCCATGTCCACCAATCTCGCAGGCTTGCCGCCGCGCTATCTGCGCACGCCGGAGGCCGCGCGTTTCGTCGGCTTGTCTATCCGCACGCTTGAAAAGCACCGCATCTACGGCACGGGCCCGCGCTACTCGAAGCTCGGCGGCCGCGTCGTCTACCGCGTCGAGGACCTGCAGGAATGGGTCGATGCGGCCGCCAAGGCGTCGACCTCCGACCCCGGCAAGGTCATCGTTCTGCCCGCCCGCCGCCACTCGCCTGCCGAGCTCGAGCAGGCGCGCCGTCCGCGCCGCTGACCCGCGCCGATGTCCTTGCGCCACCGCTCACGATCCGAACGCGAGCAGCTCGAACTCTTTCGGGCTCTGCCCGGCGATCTCGCGCCGCGCGATGCGCAGGACCTCATGGCCTATCCGTTCTTCTCGCTCGCCAAGACGCACCGCGTCACGCCGATCGACTACCGATCCGGCGACATCGCGATCCGCGTCGAGGCCGTCCCCGAGCACGGCATGGCAACGATCTGGGACGCCGACATCCTGATCTGGGCAGCCTCCCAGATCGTCCAGGCTCGCGACTCCGGCCTGCGCACCTCCCGGCTGATGGCCGCCACGCCCTATGAGATCCTGACGTTTATCGGCCGCGGCGACAGTGCCCGCGACTATCACCGTCTCAAGGCCGCGCTCGACCGGCTGCAATCCACCACCATCGCCACCACGCTGCGCCAAACCAACGAACGCCGCGCGCATCGCTTCTCCTGGATCAACGAATGGACTGAGCGCGCTGACGCGCACGGCCGCACCGATGGCATCGATCTCATCGTTCCAGACTGGTTCTTCAAGGCGGTGCTCGATGAAACGCTCGTGCTCACCATCGACCGCGAATACTTCAAGCTGACAGGTGGTCTGGAGCGCTGGCTCTACCGCATCGCGCGCAAGCACGCGGGCAGGCAGCGTGCAGGCTGGCGGTTCGAGTTTCGTCATCTCTACGACAAGTCGGCGAGCCTTTCGCCATTCAAACGCTTCGCATTCGAGCTGCGCGACATCGCGCGCCGCCAGCCGCTTCCCGGCTACCGGCTCGACATCGAACGCGAGCGCGGCGGGCGCGAGCTTCTCGTGTTCGCGCCCGCCCGCCTGTCCACAAGGGGCTGTGGACAAGCTGTGGAAGCCGTCGTGCCATCAGGAACCGCGTCTACCGTGCCATCGGGAACCGGGGTCCCGTGCCATCAGGAACCGCAAACCGGATTTTGTGCTGACGACCCGACTACTTACGCTGCGCCTAACTTAGAGTCTAACGAACAAGAATCTAACTCTTCTCTTGATGATGACCCGTCTACGCGGTGCAAAACCGAAGGCGGAACACCGTGATCGTCGCTCTGCTCAACCAAAAAGGCGGCGTCGGCAAGACCACGCTCGTCCTGTGCCTTGCCGGGCACTGGGCCCGTCAAGGAAATTACGTCCCGCTCATCGACGCCGACCCTCAGGGCTCAGCCCTCGATTGGTCCGAACAACGCGCTCGGCGACGCCTCGAGCGGCCGTTCGGCGTCATCGGCCTGGCCCGTGACTCGCTCCACCGAGAAGCGCCCCAGCTCGCCCGTCACGTAGACCACGTCGTCATTGACGGTCCGCCGCGCGTGGCCGCTTTGCTGCGCTCCGCGTTGCTCGCGGCCGACGCCGTCCTCGTGCCGGCGCAGCCGTCCCCGTTCGACCGCTGTGGCACGGCCGAAATGCTGTCTCTGATCGGCGAGGCGCGCGTCTTCCAGCCGGCGCTGGTCGCTCGCTTCGTGCTCAAGCGCTGTGCGGCGCGCGCGATCATCGCCCGCGACACCGCGCAGAGCCTGGCCGATCGCGATCCACCCGCGCTCGCGTCGCGCATCAGACAGCGCGTGATTTTCGCGGATGCCGCCCGCACCAGTCAGCTCGTGTTCAAGCAGAACAGCAGCGGCGCCGTGGCGCGTGAGATCGCCGCGTTCGCCGCCGAGACCGAAAAGCTAGCGCCATGACCGCGGATCGCTCGAACAGCAGCTTCGCCTCGCGTCCGCGTTCGGCGAAACCGCCGCCGACATGCTGCGCGCGCTGCTCGCGCGCGAATTCCCCGGCACCAAAGGAGACAAGTCATGAGGTTCGAACCTGACGTTGGACGCGCGCCAAGACCCGACGCTCCGCCGCCGCTCACCCGCGTCGAGCTGATCTGGCTGAAAGGCCGCATCGAGCATTGGATTCGTTTCGGCCGAGACTGCGGCGAGACTATCCTCGACCGCAGGCGACGCGTCCTCTCCTTCCCGCCGGGCAGCGTCTTCGCCTTCGTCCGCTGGGCATCAAACGACTTCGGAACGGTCATCTCGCGCATCGATATCATTCGCGCCGTTGCGCAGGATGAGGCCTACCAAACGCTGCCCTTCGTACGCCCCGGCGGCGACATCCTGCTTCGCCTCAGCGGGTGGCCGAAGGTCGAGCGCGTACTGAAGGTGATCGACGCGGTCGAGGCGGTCCACGTCGATCCTGTCGATGTCGCGCCCGATCATTGGCGGCACATCCACAATCGCCTGGTCGCCGGCTACGAGCCGCGCCCGTACAGCCGCGACCAGCATCGCGCCTGGCTCCTGCGGCGCGGGCTTCCGTCATGACCCGGTTCGGCTGGACGATCGCGACCTATGTCGCTGCGCTTGGCGCTACAGCGTCGGCGTTCTTCCATCCGCTGCCGCGGTTCATCTGGAACGCCAGCACGAGCGTGCCGATCGGGCTCTACGCCGTGCATCCCGCCCGCACGCTCGCCATCACCGACCTTGTCGTCGTTCAGCCCCCGCAAGACCTGGCACAATTCCTTGCAGATCGCCGCTACTTGCCGACCGGCGTGCCGATGCTGAAGCGCGTGCTCGCGCTTCCCGGACAGACCATCTGCCGAAACGCACGCACCATCACCGTCGATGGAACTGCCATGGGCGACGCGCTCGACGATGACTCTCATGGCCGACCGCTGCCCGTCTGGCAGGGCTGCCAACGGATCTCCAGCGACCAAGTCTTCCTCATGAACTGGCAGTCCCGGGACTCGCTCGACAGCCGATATTTCGGGCCGCTCCCCCGCACCACGATCGTCGGCCGCGCCGATCCTCTCTGGACACAGGAGGACGACTGACATGCTGCGCATCTACTTTCCTCCTGCGGCCAACATACCGTCGCTCGCCAGCTGCTCTTCCTCCTTACCGGCATGCCGGTGTCGAGGGCCTTGGGCGCCTCCGCGCCTCCGCACAATGTTGGTTGCCGTAAGTCTCTCCGCCGTGCTGCTCACGACCGGCGCACCAGCGTTCGCTCAGGCAGCGGGCGCGCGCCCTGCCGCGCACGTCGCCGACGCAACCGACCTTGCGGCATTCGTGACAGAGGCCTCGCGTCGCTTCGGCATTCCGGCGGCCTGGATTCGCGCCGTCATGCACGCCGAGAGCTTCGGCGACGTGCGCGCGATCTCGCCCAAGGGCGCGATGGGCCTCATGCAGATCATGCCGGACACCTGGTTCGCGCTGCGCCAGCGCTATCATCTCGGCGCCGATCCATACGACGTTCACGACAACATCCTGGCCGGCTCGGCATATCTGCGAGAGCTGCACGACCGCTACGGCGTCCCTGGCTTCCTCGCGGCCTACAATGCCGGACCGGCGCGGTGGGAAGACCACCTTGCCACCGGCCGGCCGCTACCCACAGAGACACTCGCCTATCTTGTAAGGCTCGCGCCGGTCGTCGGTGAAAGCGAAAGCGACGACGCGGCGTTGCTTGCCTCTGTCGTTCGCTCGTGGACAGAGGCATCGCTGTTTCCGACGCCGCCGACCGACGCATCGAATGCAAAGCCGTCCATGGAATTGCCGCAGCCGTCTAACACGCCCGGTATCGTCCCGCCGCAGGATTGGACAGGCCTGGCGCCGCACTCCGACGGTCTGTTCGTCGTCCTGTCGTCGGCAAGACCACCGCGATGACTGCCCTCTGTTGCTCTTCCCCATTCATGCGCCCGATCGAGATCGTCGGCAGGTCGCAAGGCCGGCAGATTGAACGCAGATACGGACGGCAAGGGAAAAGGCCGGCCTTCAGCTCGGCCTATGTGGTTGGTTGGATTGGACAATTTGGCGACATTGGCGACATGTCCTGCTGGCGCCTCTTACGATTTGTTCAATCAAATCAACGCCCAGAGCGCCGTCGCACCACCGCCCGGTCAGGATTCCGGCCATGACGACGCGGGACGACGACCTCCGCGTCCGGCCTGGGCGCATCCAGCACGGCAATCGCGGCGGCAAACGTCCGCAGACCTTCGTCGGCGAGGTGATGCGGGCCGCGAAGAAGGCGGGGCATGTCGGGAACAGCTTCCGGTCTAGTCAGGGCCGGAGTCGCTCGCGCTTCGGCCGCGGCCGCCGTGCGGCGGTCTCGGTCCGGCTGCGCTCGAACGCGCGGCGCGTCGTGACCAAGGCGCGCGTCGTCCGCCACCAAGGCACGCGCTTCCGCTCCGCGCCCTTGCCCAAGCACATCGCCTATCTCAAGCGCGAAGGCGTCACCCGGGACGGAGCGCCGGCGCGGATGTTCGACGCGGCCGGCAGTGAAACCGACGAGCGGGCCTTCGCCGAGCGTTGCAAGGACGACCGCCACCACTTCCGCTTCATCGTCTCGCCGGAGGACGCTGCCGAGATCGGCGACCTCAAGACGTTCACCCGCGAGCTGGTCGCCGACATGGAACGCGATCTCGGCACGCGGCTCGACTGGATCGCCGTCGATCACTGGAACACAGACAATCCCCATGTCCATCTTCTGATCCGCGGCCGCGCTGATGACGGCCAGGACCTGGTCATTAGCCGCGACTACATCAGTCGAGGCATCCGCGACCGGGCCGCCGAGCGGATCACCGTCGAGCTGGGGCCGCGCACCGAGCGGCAAATTCAGACCGCCCTGGAGCGAGAGGTCGAGTCCGAACGCTGGACGAGCCTCGATCGGGCGCTACGGGACATCTCGGACGAGAGCGGCGGCGTCGCCGATCTTCGGCCCGGTCCGAACACCACCGAGGACCCGGGGCTTCGCCGCTTGCTTCTTGGCCGCGCAGACAAGCTCGAACGCCTGGGCCTCGCCGAGCCCGTCGGCCCCGGATGCTGGATTCTGAAACCTGGTCTCGACGGAACGCTGCGCCAGCTCGGCGTGCGCGGCGACATCATCAAGACCATGCACCAAGCGATGAGCCGCGCCGGCGCGGAGCCGGACGTCAGCGGCTTCGCGCTGCATGGCGAGGAGCCCTCGGGCCCCGTCCTGGGACGGCTCGTCGAGCGCGGCTTCGACGACGAGCTCAAGGGCACCGCTTATGTCATCGTCGCCGGCGTCGATGGCCGCACGCATCACCTGCGCTTCGGTGACCTGGAGTTCACCGGCGACGCCGCCCCAGGCGCAATTGTGGAGGCGCGCGTGTATGACGATGCGAATGGCCGGCGGCGGTTGTCGCTCGCGACGCGATCGGACCTCTCGATCGCGGATCAAGTAACCGCATCCGGAGCGACGTGGCTCGATCGCCAGCTTCTCGCCAACGCCCCTCCGTTGAGCGGCGCCGGCTTCGGGGCCGAGGTGCGCGAGGCGATGGACGCGCGCGCCGACCACCTGATTGAGGAAGGTCTGGCGAAACGACAGGGCCAGCGCGTGATCTTCGCCCGCGATCTTCTCGCGACTTTGCAGCGGCGGGAGCTGGAGGAGGCTGCGACGAGGCTGTCCACCGTCACCGGCCTCGCCTACGAACCCGCCGCCGAGGGTGAGCGCATCTCCGGCGTCTATCGTCAGCGCGTCGCACTCGCCTCCGGGCGATTCGCGATGATCGACGACGGACTCGGCTTCCAGCTCGTGCCCTGGCGCCCGGCGCTGGAGAAGGATCTCGGCCGTGAGGTTCGCGGCGTCATGGCGCCGGGCGGCCGGGTCGAGTGGGACCTCGGCCGCAAGCGAGGGCTGGGGCTGTGAAAGCCGGCGCGCGATCCGTCCGATTATTGCGCCAGCGTGTCCGCGCGTCCGCTCCCGCTGGGTTCGCGCTTGCGCGGAGCTCTCGCGATGGCGCTCGTGTGGCGCGATGAACCCAACCAAGATTCTCTGGCTTCAAATCCTCGTCGTCTGCTCGACCGTGCTTGGCTTCATCTGGGCGGCGACGGAATGGACGGCGTGGCAGCTCGCCTTTCAGCCGGAGCTCGGCCCGCCGTGGTTCTCCCTATTCGGACTGCCCGTCTATCTGCCGCCCGCCTTCTTCTGGTGGTGGTTCGGGTTCGACGCCTATGCGCATGACATCTTCGTCACGGGCGGCTTCATCGCGGGCGCCGGCGGGGTCGCCGCGTTTGTCGTCGCTGTCGCCATGTCCGTGTGGCGCGCGCGTGAGGTGAAGCGAGCCACGACTTACGGCTCGGCGCGGTGGGCCGATGAGCACGAGATTCGCAAAGCCGGGCTCCTGCATCCGGACGGCGTTCTGCTCGGCCGCTGGCATGGAGCCTACCTGCGCCATCACGGACCAGAGCATGTGCTGTGTTTCGCACCGACGCGATCGGGCAAGGGTGTGGGCCTGGTGGTGCCAACCCTGCTGACCTGGCCGGGCTCGGCCATCGTGCACGACATCAAGGGCGAGAACTGGACCCTAACCGCCGGCTGGCGCGCTCGCTTCGGCCGCGCCGTGCTGTTCGATCCGACCAATCTCAAGAGCAGCGCCTACAACCCGCTTCTCGAGGTACGTCGCGGCGCGTGGGAGGTTCGCGACGTCCAGAACATCGCCGACGTGCTGGTCGATCCAGAAGGCGCGCTCGAAAAACGCAATCACTGGGAAAAGACCAGCCACGCGCTTCTCGTCGGCACGATCCTGCACGTCCTATATGCCGAGCCGGACAAGACGCTAGCGGGCGTCGCCAACTTCCTCTCCGACCCCAAGCGGCCGATCGAGAAGACACTGCGGGCGATGATGACGACGCCGCACCTCGGGGCGCAGGGCGTGCACCCGGTTGTGGCGAGCGCGGCGCGCGAACTGCTCAACAAAAGCGAGAACGAACGCAGCGGCGTGCTGTCGACCGCGATGTCCTTCCTCGGCCTCTACCGGGATCCCGTCGTCGCCGCCGTCACCCGGCGCTGCGACTGGCGCATCCGCGACCTGGTCGAGGCCAGCCATCCCGTGACGCTCTACTTGGTCGTGCCGCCGAGCGACATCTCTCGCACCAAACCGCTCGTCCGCCTCATCCTCAATCAGATCGGGCGCCGCCTCACCGAGGAACTGGAGAACACGCGCCGGCGTCACCGGCTGCTTTTGATGCTGGATGAGTTCCCCGCGCTCGGCAGGCTCGACTTCTTCGAGTCCGCCTTGGCCTTCATGGCGGGCTATGGGCTGAAGAGCTTCCTGATCGCCCAAAGTCTCAACCAGATCGAGAAGGCCTACGGCCAGAACAATTCCATCCTCGACAACTGCCATGTGCGCGTCTCGTTCGCGACCAACGATGAGCGCACCGCCAAGCGCGTCTCGGACGCCCTCGGCACGGCGACCGAGATCCGGGCGATGAAGAACTACGCGGGCAGCCGCCTCAGCCCCTGGCTCGGACACCTGATGATCTCGCGCCAGGAGACCGCGCGGCCGCTGCTAACTCCCGGCGAGATCATGCAGCTCCCGCCGGACGAGGAGATCGTCATGATCTCCGGCAGTGCGCCGGTGCGGGCGAAGAAGGTCCGTTACTATGAGGACCCGGAGCTCGCCGGACGCATCCTTTCGCCACCGACCTCGTCCCCGCAAAAGCGCGCTGCCACCCAGCCGGCCGAGCCGACCACAGCGCGCCAGGACGCGTGGGACGGGCCGATCGCGACGCCGCGCGCAGCGGGCGACACGGAAGATCCCGACAACGCCGGAATACGGCGTGAGCCTGAGCTTCCGGAGCATGAGGAAATCGTGCCCGAGTCCAGAAAGCCCGTGCAGGAGTTCGAACCCGTCGACGACGAGTCCGACGATGACGCGCAGCGCCAGCAGGTCCTACAGCGGAATTTCGGCAACGCCCGCCAGATCTCGCTCGATGCGGGCGACGACATGCAGATGTAGCCGTGCGCACCAAGCACACCTTTCGCCTGCCGCCGGACCTTGCCAGCAAGCTCGCGGATTATGCGGCGCGAAAGCGCGTGCCCCAAGCGTTGATCGTGGAAGCGGCGCTCGCCTCGTATCTGTCGCCGGACGCGGCGGACCGCCTTGAAGCGGCGCTCGCACGGCGGCTCGATCGCATGAGCCGCGACATGGAGCGCATCGAACGCCACGTCACGATCTCGAACGAAGCGCTGGCGGTATTCGTCCGCTTCTGGCTGACAAGCACGCCGCCGCTCCCCGATACCGCGCTTGCCGCGGCACAAACCAAAGGTCGCGAACGCTACGAAGGCTACGTCGAAGCGCTAGGCCGTCGACTCGCACGCGGCCGCAAGCTCGCGGATGAAGTCATTCGCGACGTATCGGCCAACGTGAGTGGGCCAGGGAATCACAAGTCAGAAGACTGATCGTCCTTCTCGCTTGTCATTCTATCCCAAACCCCTCCTGCCTCATCATCGTTGTTGCGGAGTCCTATTTCCGACTCTTTCTACTCAACCCCGCTGACATCTCCGCCTCCACGGGAGGCCAACTTGCGGGGTTCTAGTGACGACGATTCCCTTTCGGTCTGAAGTCTTCGCCCGTGGCGCGCGCATGCTGCGCACCGCGCTCGGCCCGGCAATCTCCGGCTATCTCGAAGACGCGAGCGTCGTCGAGGTGATGCTCAATCCCGACGGCCGTCTGTGGATCGACCGGCTGTCGGGCAGGCTCGAAGATACGGGCTGTCGCGTCGCGCCCGCCGACGCGGAACGCATCGTGCGCCTGGTCGCGCACCATGTCGGCGTCGAGGTGCACCCCAACAGCCCCCGCGTCTCGGCGGAATTGCCGGAAAGTGGGGCGCGGTTCGAGGGCCTGGTGCCGCCTGTGGTGGCCGCGCCGTGTTTCGCGATCCGCCGGCCGGCCGTCACCGTCTACACGCTCGGCGATTACGTCGACGCCGGCATCATGTCGGCGGACCAGGCCGAGCTGCTCCGCGCGGCCGTGCGCGAACGCAAGAACGTCCTCGTCGCCGGGGGAACGAGCACCGGCAAGACAACGCTGGTCAACGCGATCCTGGCCGAGGTCGCCAAAACTGGCGATCGCATTGTGCTGATCGAGGATACGCGCGAGCTGCAATGCGCCGCGCCGAACCTCGTCGCGCTGCGCACAAAAGATGGCGCAGCCTCGCTCTCCGATCTGGTCCGATCATCGCTTCGCCTGCGCCCCGACCGTATCCCGATCGGCGAAGTCCGCGGCGCCGAAGCGTTAGACCTACTTAAGGCTTGGGGCACCGGACATCCGGGGGGCGTCGGCACGCTTCACGCCGGCTCCGCCATCGGCGCGCTGCGCCGGCTCGAACAGCTCATCCAGGAAGCCGTCGTCACCGTCCCGCGCGCGCTGATCGCCGAGACGATCGACCTCATCGCGGTCCTCGCCGGCCGCGGTTCCGCACGCCGCCTCGCCGAGCTCGCGGAGGTGAAGGGCCTCTCGCCCACCGGCGACTACGTCCTTAGCCCCGCAGGAGAATCGTGATGGTCATCAAGCATGCCCGCCGTGCGCTCGCCACGGCATCCGCTCTCGCCTTCGTCGCCCTCGCAACCGCGCCGGCCTATGCCGCCGGATCGAACATGCCGTGGGAGCAGCCGCTCAATCAGATCCTTGAGAGCATCCAGGGCCCCGTGGCCAAGGTGGTATCCGTGATCATCATCATCGTCACCGGCCTGACCTTGGCGTTCGGGGAGACGAGCGGCGGATTCAGGCGGCTGATTCAGATCGTCTTCGGTCTGAGCATCGCCTTCGCGGCATCGAGCTTCTTCCTGACTTTTTTCCAATTCGGCGGTGGAGTGACGGTGTGATGGAGCAAGACGGCGCCATCACGGGCTTCTACGCCCCCGTCCACCGCGCGCTCACCGAGCCGATCCTCCTGGGCGGCGCGCCCCGTGCCGTGGCGATTGTGAACGGGACGCTCGCCGCGGCGATCGGGCTCGGCCTCCGTCTCTGGATCGCCGGCGGCCTCATCTGGTTGGTCGGGCACATCGCCGCGGTCTGGGCGGCGAAGCGCGACGCCGCCTTTGTCGACGTCGTGCGCCGGCACCTGCGTTACCCGCAGCACATGGGCTCGTGAGGTTCGCGCGATGATGAACCTCACCGAATATCGTCGCCGCAGCCAGAGCCTGGCCGACTTCCTGCCGTGGGCTGCGCTCGTCGCCAAGGGCGTCATCCTCAACAAGGACGGCTCGTTCCAGCGCACGGCGCGCTTTCGCGGCCCCGACCTGGATTCCTCGGCGCCTGCGGAGCTGGTCGCGATCACGGCGCGCCTCAACAATGCGCTCCGCCGCCTCGGCTCGGGCTGGGCGGTCTTCATCGAAGCCCAGCGCGTCCCGGCGCACAGCTATCCACTGTCGGAATTTCCCGATCCGGTTTCGGCGCTGGTCGACGCCGAGCGCCGCGCGCAATTCGAGGAAGAAGGTGCGCACTTCGAGAGCCACTATTTCCTCACGCTGTTGTGGCTGCCGCCGGCCGACGACGCCGCACGCGCGGAAGCCTGGCTCTACGAAAACCGCGCGCAGAGTGGCGCCGATTGGCGCGCCACCCTGGAAGGCTTTGTGGACCGCACCGATCGCGTTCTCGCGCTGCTCGAAGGCTTCATGCCAGAATCGGAGTGGCTCGATGACGGCGAGACGCTGACCTACCTGCATTCTTGCATCTCGACGCGGCGCCAGCGCGTGCGCGTGCCCGAGACACCGATGTACCTGGACGCGATCCTGGTCGATGAAGACCTGACGGGCGGCCTCCAGCCCCGCCTCGGCCGCGCCCACCTGCGCACGCTTACCATCATGGGCTTCCCTTCGCAGACCTGGCCGGGCCTGCTCGACGACCTCAATCGGCTGGCCTTTCCCTATCGCTGGGCGACGCGCGCAATATGCCTCGACAGGACCGACGCCGCCAAGTTGCTCGGCAAGATCCGCAGGCAGTGGTTCACCAAGCGCAAGAGCATGATGGCGATCCTGAAGGAAGTGATGACGAACGAGGCGTCGGTGCTGATGGACTCCGACGCCGCGAACAAGGCGCTGGATGCCGACGCTGCCCTGCAAGAGCTCGGCACCGATCTCGTCGGAGAGGCCTACGTCACTGCGACGGTCACAGTGTGGGACGACGATCCGCGGATCGCCGACGAGCGCCTGCGCCAGGTCGAAAAAGCCGTTCAGGGGCGCGATTTCACGTGCATGCGTGAGGGCATTAACGCGATCGAGGCCTGGCTCGGATCGCTGCCGGGCCATGTCTACGCCAACGTCCGCCAGCCGCCGATCTCGACGCTCAATCTCGCGCACATGATGCCGTTCTCCGCGGTCTGGGCCGGGCCGGAACGGGACGAACACTTCCAGGCGCCGCCGCTCTTCTTCGCCAAGACCGAGGGCTCCACGCCCTTCCGCTTCAGCCTTCACGTTGGCGATGTCGGGCACACCCTGGTCGTCGGCCCGACCGGCGCAGGCAAGAGCGTGCTGCTCGCGCTCATGGCCCTGCAGTTTCGGCGCTACGCGGGCGCCCAGGTCTTCGCTTTCGATTTCGGTGGCAGCGTCCGGGCCACGGCGCTCGCGATGGGCGGCGACTGGCATGATCTCGGCGGTGCGCTGTCGGCCGCCGCAGGCGAGCCGGTCGCCCTTCAGCCGTTGGCGCGCGTGGACGATCCCGGAGAGCGCGCATGGGCCGCCGAATGGGTGGCGGCATTGCTGAGCCGGGAGTCCGTCACCGTCACGCCAGAGCTGAAGGAGCATCTATGGTCGGCCCTGACCTCGCTTGCCTCCGCGCCGATCCAGGAGCGCACCATCACCGGGCTGTCGGTGCTGCTTCAGTCCCATGCGCTGAAGCAGGCCATCCAGCCTTACACCGTGGCCGGCCCTTGGGGACGCCTGCTCGACGCGGAGACCGAACGGCTTGGCGAGGCCGAAGTTCAGGCCTTCGAGACGGAGGGCCTCATCGGCGCGGGCGCCGCGCCGGCGGTCCTCTCTTATCTCTTCCATCGCATCGCGGATCGCTTCGACGGGCGCCCTACCTTGCTGATTGTCGACGAGGGCTGGCTCGCCCTCGATGATCCCGGGTTCGCCGGGCAATTAAGAGAGTGGCTCAAGACGCTCCGGAAGAAGAATGCGAGCGTCGTCTTCGCCACCCAGTCGCTCGCTGACATCGACGGCAGCGCTATCGCTCCGGCGATCATCGAGAGCTGTCCGACGCGCATCCTGCTCCCGAACGAGCGCGCGCTCGAGCCGCAGATCGCAGCGGTCTACCAGCGCTTCGGGCTTAATGACCGTCAGATCGAGATCCTGAGCCGCGCAACGCCGAAGCGCGAATATTACTGCCAATCGCGCCGCGGCAATCGCCTGTTCGAGCTCGGATTGTCCGAGGTCGCGCTCGCCTTCACCGCCGCTTCCGCGAAATCCGACCAGACCACCATCGAAGAGCTTCTCGCCGAGCATGGCCGCGACGGCTTCGCCGCCGCGTGGCTGCGCCGAAAGGACCTCAACTGGGCGGCCGACATGCTGACCCGCAGCCAGGGGACCACGTCATGATCCGTCACCGTTTGCGCACCTTGCTCATCGCCGGCGCCGCTGTTCTCACCATTGCGACTGTCGCCAGCGGCCCGGCACGCGCGCAGTGGATCGTGTTCGATCCAACCAACTACGCACAGAACATCCTGACCGCGGCGCGGGAGCTTCAGCAGGTCAACAATGAAATCCAGATGCTGGAGAACCAGGCGACGTCGCTTATCAATCAGGCACGCAATCTCGCCAGCCTGCCGTACTCGTCACTCGCGCAGCTTCAGCAGCAGATCACCCAGACCCAGCAGCTCCTCGCGCAGGCGCAGCGCATCGCCTACAGCGTCTCGACCATCGATCAGGCGTTCACACAAACTTATCCGCAGGCCTACGCGAGCGGGACGTCGTCGCAGCAACTTCTCGCCGGCGCACAGACTCGGTGGCAGAACGCGCTCGCCGGCTTCCAGGACACGATGCGTGTGCAGGCGGGCGTCGTCACCAATCTCAACAACACGCGCACCCAGATCAACGCGCTGGTCTCTTCGAGCCAGTCGGCGACCGGCGCGCTTCAGGCCGCACAGTCGGGCAACCAGCTTGTCGCCCTTCAGACCACGCAGCTCGCCGATCTCACCGCTCTGATGGCGTCGATCGCGCGCGCCCAGAGCCTCGACGCCGCGCGGACGCTTGAGACGCAGGCTCAGGCGCAAGCGCAGACCACCAACTTCCTCAACTACGGCGCAGGCTATCAGCCCGGCTCCGCACAGATGTTCCACTGATGCGCGGTCGGCTCCTCAATCTACCTGCCGTCGCGCGTGCCCTTGGCTTCGCGGTTGTCGCCATCGCGATCATCGCGGCCGTGCTGCATTTCCGGACGCCATCGACACGCATCGACCGGCGACCTGCCGATATCTCGACGGCGCCCGACCCGCTCGCCGAAGAACTCAAGCGGTGCCAGCTCATCGCCGACCAGGCCAAGGACGATCCTGCTTGCGAGGCGGCCTGGGCCGAAAGCCGCCGCCGCTTCTTCACCTATCCCGCTGCATCCGCGCCCACCCCCGCGCCGGCGGCCAAAGGTCCGGGCAGGTAAGCACCATGGGCGGCACGGGCGTCATCGACAATTTTCTGGGCACCTTCACCCAGTATATCGATTCCGGTTTCGGCTTGGTGCAGGGCGATGTGCGCTGGCTCGCCAGCGTCCTCATCGCCATCGACATCACGCTCGCAGGTTTGTTCTGGGCGATGGCGCCCGACGAGGACGTGCTCGCGCGCTTGATCAAGAAGACCCTCTATATCGGGCTCTTCGCCTTCATCATCGGCAACTACAACAACCTCGCACAGATTATCTACAACAGCTTCGCGGGCCTCGGCATCAAGGCCGGCGGCGGCACGCTGAGCGCCGCGCAGCTTTTGCAGCCGGGCAAGATCGCCGAAGTCGGCATCGACGCGGGCAAGCCAATTCTCACCGCCATCTCCGGCATGATGGGCTTCACCAGCGTGTTCGCGAACCTGGTGCAGATCGTCATCCTGCTCGTCGCCTGGCTGATCGTCGTCATCAGCTTCTTCGTCATGGCGATCCAGCTTTTCGTGAGCCTGATCGAGTTCAAGCTGACAACGCTCGCCGGCTTCGTGCTCGTACCCTTTGGACTCTTCGGTCGCACGGCGTTTCTGGCTGAGCGCGTGCTCGGCAATGTCGTATCGAGCGGAATCAAGATCCTCGTGCTCGCCGTCATCATCGGCATCGGCTCCACGATCTTCAATCAGTTCACCGCCGGCTTCAACAATCCGCCGACCATCTCTGACGCACTGACGCTGATCCTCGCGGCGCTGTCGCTGCTGGGCTTGACCATCTTCGGCCCGGGCATCGCCAACGGACTGATCGCCGGCGGGCCGCAGCTCGGCGCCGGCGCCGCTGTCGGCACAGGCCTCGCCGCAGCCGGAATCGGAGCCGCAGGGATCGCCGCGACGGCTGGGGGACTGGCCGCAGCAGGCGGCGCGATCGCTGGCACGGCGCGCGGCGCAGCGACGGTCGCAGGCGGCACCAGCGCCGCCTATCGCGCGGGCGGCGCAGCGGGTGTCGCGCAGGCTGCCGGCTCTGTCGCTATGAGCCCGCTTCGCCGCGCGGCGGGGAGCCTCCAAGAGAGCTTTGCCTCGGGCGAGCGCGCGGCGATGCGCGGCAGCGCCCGCCCCGCAGCCGGAGCCGCCGCTGCCTCCGGCGCATCGGACAGCCCACCGGCGTGGGCGCAGCAAATGAAGCGCGGCCAGACCATCAACCGCGGCGTCTCCGCCGCAGACCACGCCATCCGCGCCGGCGACCGGCCGAGCGGCGGGCACCAGGTCGATCTTTCCGAGGGGGAATGACCCATGTTTCGACGATCAACCGTGCGCTACGGCAAGACGCCCGAGCCCGAGACACCATACCAGCGCGCCGGCCAAGTCTGGGACGAGCGGATCGGCTCCGCACGTGTGCAGGCGAAGAACTGGCGCCTCGCGTTCTTCGGCGCGCTCGCGCTCAGCGGCGCGCTCGCCGGCGGCCTGGTGTGGCAGTCGGCGCGCGGCACCATCACGCCCTGGGTCGTGCAGGTCGACAAGCTCGGCCAGGCGCAGGCCGTTGCGCCCGCCACGGCGGACTACCAGCCGACCGATCCACAGATCGCGTGGCACCTGGCGCGCTTCATCCAGGAAGTGCGCGGCGTCCCCGCTGACCCCGTCGTGCTGCGTCAGAACTGGCTCGACGCCTACAACTACGTCACCGACAAGGGCGCGCTCGCCCTCAACGACTACGCGCGGACGACCGATCCCTTTTCGAAGGTCGGCAAGAGCCAGGTCGCGGTCGACGTCGCGAGCGTGATCCGCGCCTCCGACAAAAGCTTCCGCGTCGAATGGATCGAGCGTCACTACGTCGATGGCGCGCTCGCCTCGACCGAACGCTGGAGCGCGATCCTCACCATCGTCCTGCAAACGCCGACTGACGCCGATCGGCTGAAGAAGAATCCGCTCGGCGTCTACGTCCATGCCCTCAACTGGTCAAAGGAGCTCGGCTGATGCGCCCGCTTGCGATTTCGTCGTTGTTGCTTGCTTCACTGTCCCTTGCCGGATGCGCAACGACGTGGAAGCCCCCTGAGATCAGCTACGACGACACGCCGAAACCCGCCGTACTCCAGGCGGAACCTCCAAAGCCCGTGCAGATCGTCGAATTGCCGAAGCCCCTGCCGCTGCCGGGCCAGCTCAAGCCGCTTCCCGGCAAGACCAAGCAGCCCCCGGAGCCTGCCGATCCGCAGGCCCGCGTCGACCAGGCCAATGGTGCGGCGCGCGTCCAGCCGACGCGCGCGGGCTATCTCAACGCGATCCAGGTCTATCCGTTTGCCGACGGCGCGCTCTATCAGGTCTATGCCGCGCCCGGCGAGATCACCGACATCGCGCTGGAGCCGGGAGAAGTGCTGACGGGCTCAGGGCCGGTGGCGGCAGGCGACACGGTGCGGTGGATCATCGGCGACACCGAAAGCGGCACCGGACCATCTAAGCGCGTCCACATCCTGGTGAAGCCGACCCGACCCGATCTCGTCACTAACCTCGTCATCAACACCGACCGGCGCACCTATCACCTCGAGCTGCATTCCAACGACAAGACCTATATGGCCTCGGTGTCCTGGGCGTATGCGCAGGATCAGCTCATCGCGCTGCGCCAGCAGAATGCGGCTGCGGAGGCCGCAACGCCCGTCGCCACCGGCGTCGACATCAACGCCCTCAACTTCCGCTATCGCATCGAGGGTGACAATCCGCCCTGGCGTCCCCTCCGCGCCTTCGACGACGGCCGCCAGGTGTTCATTGAATTCCCGACCGGCATCTCCCAAGGCGAGCTGCCGCCGCTCTGGGTGATCGGCGCCGAAGGAGACGGCCAGCTCGTGAACTACCGCGTGCGCAGCAACCACATGATCGTCGACCGGCTATTCGCCGCAGCGGAGCTGAGGCTCGGCGGCAAGCAGCAGCAGGTCGTCCGCATCGTCCGCACAGATGGGAGGCCTCGGTCGTGACGGACGAACCCGGGGAAGAAGAACGGGCAACGGAAGTGGCGCGGCCCGCCGAGGAGATGCGGCTACGCGCGAGGCGGCCGCCGGTAACGCGCCTGTCCCGCAAGGTCCTGCTTGGGGTGGGAGCGGCCGCGGCGATCGGGGTCGGAGGAGCATTGCTGTTCGCCCTGAAGCCGCAGCAGCGGAGCGGCGGCACCGAGCTCTTCAACACGAACAACCGCAACACGCCTGACGGACTCGCGAACCTGCCGCGAGACTACACGGGACTTCCGAAGCCGGTGCCACAGCTCGGTCCCCCGCTGCCCGGAGATCTCGGCAAGCCCATCCTGAACGCAGGCGCGCCGGCGCCGAACATGGCGCTGCCCGGGCCCAGCCCCGAGCAGCAGCGGCTCGCCCAGGAGATGGAGGCTGCGCGCACAAGCCACCTCTTTGCGACGACAAACATTGTCGCGCCGACCGCGGCGGCCGCCCCCGCACCAGCGCCCGCACCCGCACCCGCCGGAGCGCCTGCGCCGAATGCCTCGACCGACATCACATCTCAGGATCACAAGCTTGCCTTGCTGAATAGCAACATCGATCGCCGGACGACGAGCCCCGATCGCGTCCAGCCCCCGGCAAGCCCCTACGTCTTACAAGCCGGCGCGGTGATCCCGGGCTCACTCATCACGGGTCTGCGTTCCGACCTCCCCGGCCAGGTCACGGCGCAGGTGACGGAGGACGTCTATGACAGCCCCACGGGCAAGATCCTGCTCATCCCGCAGGGGTCCCGCCTCGTCGGCCAGTACGATGCGCAGATCGCGTTCGGCCAGTCGCGCGCCCTGCTTGTCTGGAACCGCCTCATCATGCCGAACGGCCGATCGACCGTGCTCGAACGTCAGCCCGGCGCCGACACCGAGGGGTATGCCGGACTGGAGGACGAGGTCGACAATCATTGGGGCATGCTGTTCAAGGCCGCGATCCTTTCCACGATACTGTCGGTGGGCGCCGAGGCCGGCACCAGCAACAGCGAGAACAATCTCGCCCAGGCCATCCGGCAAGGCGCTTCGCAAAGCTTCAACCAGGTCGGACAGCAAGTGGTCGGCCGCTCGCTCAACATCCAGCCGACGATCACGATCCGGCCGGGGTTCCCGGTGCGGGTCCTGGTGACTCACGACCTGGTGTTGGAGCCCTACAAGCGTTGAAAGGTGACAGCATGAGCAAGCTCAAACTCGGCGCGATCGAAGACGACAAGCCCGTCAAGCTCACGGTAGAATTGCCGGCTCAAGTCCATCGCGACCTCCTCGCTTATGCGCAGGTTCTCGGCCGCGAGACCGGACAATCCGCACTCGAGCCCGCGAAACTCATTCCGCCGATGCTGACGCGGTTCATGGCCACCGATCGCGCCTTTGCAAAAGCGCGAAAACAGCCCGCCGCGCACAAATCGCCGTAGTCTCGACACGCGTGAACGATGGCGCAGGTCGCTGCCCGGGCCTTTGCTGTTGCGGTGCTGCACGCCCGCCTAGCGCCTCGCCGGTCGGCCAATGCCTCTACGGCTCGATAAAGCTCCCGAGGAAGTCGCGCTTCTTGAGCGGGACGCCGGCTGCCCGCAAGATCGCGTAAGCGATCGAAACGTGAAACACCAAGCTGGGCAGCGCGAATCTGTAGAGATAGCCAGCGGCAGGCATTTGTCTTCCATCGCCCGGCACCGTGACGACGCGCTCGGCTGCCCCGTCGAACGCCGCGCGTGGCAGGGAGGCAACGTAGTCCAGGGTCTTTGTGATACGTGCGTGCGCCTCGGCGAGACCGCGTTCGTCATCGGCATAGGATGGCGGGTCGAACCCGGCGAGCCGGGCCGCGGCACCTTTCGCGTGATCGCTGGCGCGTTGCACCTGGCCCATGAGCGTGAGCATGTCGGGCGCCAGCCGCCCTTCGAGGATCGTCTCAGGATCTGAGCCTTGTTCGCGAGCGTGCGCCTCGCCCTTGCGCAACAGCTCGTCGAGCACGCCGAGCATCTGGCGGACCACAGGAACCGACGCATCATATAGTGGAGCGGTCATCCGCTCGCCGTCCGACATGGAGTGTCTCCTCATATTTGGCGCGTAAATCTCAATCAGCCTCGAAAATCGTGATCCCCTCGATCTTCAGGGCACGCTGCGCGGCCGGCCTCTCCGCAACCCGTTCGGTCAGTCGCGTCCAGTTTGGGCAGCGGGTCGCCATGTCCAGCCTGATGCGGCGGTGGCCCCAATAGTAGAAGACAAGAAGATAGGCATCGACGACGGTGTAGCCCTCTGGGATTGCCCATTCCCGCCCGTCGGCGAGGAGTTTCTCGATATAGGCAAAGCAGTCGGCGACGTTTTCCCGCCCGCGGTCTTTGACCGCCGCAAAGCCCTCCTCATCGGTGGTGAACCGATGTGATCGCCAAATCTGGGCGAAGGCCATCGAGTGCACGTTACTGGACAGCCAGCTCATCCATTCGATGCACCTGGCTTCGGCGGCCGGATCGGATGGAAGCAGCCCGGCGGCCGGATTCGTTCGCGCCAGGTACGTCAGGATGGCAGGCACCTCCGTCAGAAGGCTGTTGGCGCCGCCGACGCGGCCCGCGACGCCCAGCAAGGCCGGCACGCGCCCCTTCGGGTTGATCGCCTTCCAGGCCGGCGTCGACGTCATCTCCCCCTCCCGGGGGCCAGAGGCGGAGATCAACTCCAGCTCATAGGGTTGGCCGATCTCCTCAAGGACGATGTGCGGTGCGAGCGAGCAGGTTCCCGGCGAGTAGTAGAACACATGCTTGGTTGCCGGCACCGCGACAGCGTTGGAGGTGGTCATCGGTCCTTGCTCCTGCACATCTCGACGAACTCATGCGGCCTTCAGGCAGTTGGTCGCCGGAAGCTCAGGAACGATGCCGCGCCGCGTCGCCACCGCCCAATCGCCATCGTAATAGTGGGCCAGGATGTGGTCGTAGCGCGTGGTCTCGGCGACGCCCGGCAAGCTGTGTATTCGCCGCATGAGCGTCGGCAGGTGCGCATAGTCCGCCAGCCGCATGCGACTCGCGCGGAAGAGTGGATTGTAGACGGCGTCGAACCGCACAAGGGGCGGATAGGTCAGGATATCGGCAAGCGTCGGGCGATCGCCGAGAAGAAAGGGGCGGCCATCGGCGAGCTGGTGATCAAGCTCGTCGAGAAACCCGAACAGCTCGCCCATCGCGCTGTCGTATTCCCGCTGGTCTCGAGCCGCGGCCACCGTGTAGACGCCTATCGCCAGGCTCTTTGCGATGCGCGCGTTCAACCCGTCGATTGCGGACTTAAGGTCCGCGGGACAGAGATCAACGCGATCGTCAGCGCCGATCCTGTTGAACGCCTCATTGAGCATGACGGCGATCTCCAGTGACTCGTTGTTAACGATCCTGCGCGAGTGCTGGTCCCAGAGGACTGGCACCGTGACTTTGCCCGTGTAGTTCGGCGACGACGCTCCATAGGCCTCATGCAAGCAGCGAAAGCCGTTGCCGGCGCGATCCACCGTCGAAAGGCTGGTGTCCGCGAAGAACCAGCCATCTGGTGTGTCCCAAAGCGGATGCAGAACGGAGAGGTCGACGATGTTCTCCAGGCATTTCAGCGCACGCACAAGCATGACGCGATGCGAGAACGGGCAAGCCGGGGAGACATAGAGATGGTAGCGTCCCGCTTCCGCCGGGAATTTGGACGACCCATCCGTTGTGATGCGATCGCGAAACCGCCCGGCATGGATCATCCGCTGCGCTTCGAGCTCGGGCGTCGGAACGACGTCGCCCTGCCACGCCCCATTCACCATCAGCTTCATCTCCGCCTCGCTGGCCAGTATCATCTCAGACAGCCGCTTGCCGCTCGTCAGGCAGCCACAGAGACAGCAAGCCGCCGAGCGCGAGCAGCGCCACGTTGCACCCGAGGGCGACCACGAACGCGTGGGCGTATGCAGCCGGGTCCTGCTGATTGCCAAGTGCGCTGTAGAAGACGCCGCCGATGATCGCGACACCGAGCGCGGCCCCGATCTGGAACGTGGAAATCATGATCCCCGACGCGAGGCCCGCATGCTGCGGGTCGAGGCTGCCGATCACCGCCTTGATCACCGACGGCATGACCGTCCCGAACCCGAGACCCGCGCAAACCAAACCGACCTCTAAGCTCTGCGGAAAAACCTTGGCGACCGCGAGCATGACGACGCCAAAGCCGAGCACCTGAAGAGCGAAGCCCAGCGTCAGGGCTCGCACCCCCAGAAACTGCATGACGTAGGAGGAAACGAGCGAGGCGACGAAGAACCCCGTGGCAAACGGCAAGGTGGCGAGGCCCGCCGCCAGCGGCGTCTGATGCAGTCCGTTCTGCAGATAGACCGCGAACGTCAGATAGAAGGACGACAGCATGTAGAACGCTAGCGCCATGACGAGCCCGATCGTGAAGGCCGTATTGCGCAGAAGTGGAAGCGCCACCAGCGGATCGCCACCACGTGCAGACAGGCGTGCTTCGTAGCGAGCAAATGCCGTGAGCGCGAACGGCGACGCCACCAGCATGGCAATGATCCACGCTGGCCACCCGGACTCGCGGCCTTCAACCAGCGGATAGACCAGGAGGGCGAGGGTCAACGACAGAAGCACGACGCCGCCGACGTCGAGCCGTTGGGCGTGCTGCGCACGAGAGTCCCGAAGGAAGAGCAACCCACCAATGAATGCGGTCAGGCCAATCGGCACGTTGATGAGGAAGATCGCCTGCCAAGGCAACCCGAAGGGATGAGACGAAACCAAGACCCCGCCGAGCACCTGTCCGCAGATGTTCGCGAGGCCAAAAGTGGCGCCATAGAAGCCGAGCGCGCGCCCCTGCTCGGCGGGTGGAAATAGAACGCGGATCGAGGCGAGCACCTGGGGCGCCATCGCTGTCGCTGTCAGGCCCTGGAGGATTCGTGCCGCGACGAGAAAGGCTGGAGACGGCGAGATCCCGCACAGCAGCGACGCGATCGTGAACCCGGCGACGCCGAGCAGGAACAAGCGTCGGCGGCCGAACAGATCCCCCAGCCGACCGCCCGTTATCAGGAACACGGCGTAGGTCGCAGCGTAGGCGGAGATGACGAACTGCACCTCGCTTGAAGTGGCGCCGAGATTCTGCCGGATGGCCGGCAGCGCCAGGTTGACGACATTGAAGTCGAGGATCGGCAGAAAGGCGCCCGTCAGGAGAACCGGCAATGCGAACCAGCGACGCGGATCGCCGACATGTTCCTTTGTGTAACCAATAGGCTGGGCTTCGATCGTCTGTGTCGACAACGCCAATCTCCGTCGAAAAATCTGTCGCGCCTCCTGTTCACGGCCTCGCTGTCAGGTCGTGAAATAAGGGGCGAAGGGTTGGTCTTTCGGCAGCGGGCGGCCCAATCCGCCTAACTTCACCGCCGCTGTGGCGATGCGCGCGAGCAAGGTCGCCGTGAGCACCAGTCCGAGCCAGAGCAGCGGAAGGGATCGAGGCGCACGCTGAGCGTCGTCGCGGCAGCTCGCTCTGATTTGAACCATGAATGTCCCCGGACATCGGCGTGGCCCTACGACCCGATGATGTAGAATGTCCGGGGATGAACAGGTATTCTAAGTTTCGGCAAACTCCGTTTGCAGAAATGGACAGCCTATGGAATGGGACGATCTCCGTGTTGTTCTCGCGGTCTCGCGAGAAGGCACCCTCTCGGGAGCCGCACGACGGCTGGGCGTGACCCACTCGACGGTGTTTCGACGTCTTGGCGCGATCGAAGAACAGATCGGAGTTCGGCTCTTCGAACGCTTCCGTGACGGCTATGTGCCGACGCCCGCCGGCGAGACTGCGGCCGAGACGGCAGCCCGGCTCGAGCACGGGGTACTGACGCTCGAGCGACGGCTTTCCGGCCAGGACCTAAGGCCTTCTGGTGTTGTTCGCATCACCACGACCGATACGCTTGGCACGATATTGATGTGGCACCTGCCGGCGATGCGCGCGCTCCATCCGGGAATTCAGTTCGAAGTCGCCATTTCGAACGCGATGGCGAACCTCACGCGCCGGGAAGCCGAGATTGCGATCAGACCCACCCCGGAGCCGCCCGAGATCCTGGTGGGCCGGCGCGTCGCGGACATCGCCCACGCGATTTATGGGTCTAGGGCCTATCTGTCCTGCCATCCAGAGAAGGACCTGTCGGCTCACGATTGGATCGCGCTCGACGACGCGCTCGCGAGTACCGTAATCGGCCGCTGGATTCACGAGAACCTGCGCACGGCTAACATCGCTTGCCGCGTCGACGCGCTTCCTGCCCTACGGGACGCCGCGCTCGCCGGGCTGGGCCTCGCCTTGCTCCCCTGTTACCTGGGCGACCCAACGCCAGGACTTAGCCGTCTCGCTCAGAATACGATGACGGAGCCGCGGTCGGCGCTCTGGCTGCTCACCCACGACGATCTGAAGCGCACCGCCCGCATCCGCGCGACGCTCGACTTCCTGGCGAAGGCGCTCGCATCTGAGCGAGCGCTGTTCGAGGGAAAGCAAACCCAATCCTCGTCCTCACGCCCTCGGCGCTAGCTAGATGGTCGCAGCGACCAGGCATTGGCCGTTAAGAGACGCTGCTCAACGCACGGACCTTGCGGGCTCGGACGGGCTCAGGTCGCGAAGCCACGCCTGCGGCCACGGGCGGACGATGTTCGCGGAATGCCGCAGCGAGGGTTCTGAGGGCTGCGCGCGACTTCGCGTCCGAAAGCGTCGAGAGCAGAACGATCTCCGATGAGGGAAGCGCGGGAAGTCCGAACCGCCGGCTGACTTCCACCGTGCCGGTCGGCGCCAGCCGGCAGGAGAACACGGACGTGGCAAGGCCCGCAGAGACGGCTTCCGCAACGGCGAACGTCCCGCAGCCCAGAAAAACCTCCGTCCAGGGGATTCCCGCCTCGTTCAGCGCACGCGTCGCGAGGTTGCGGATCGCGCAGGTCGGCGAGGAGGCCGCAAGCCGCAGCGGCTCGCCGGCGCGATACTCGAAATCCGGGGTGGCGAACCAGCCGAAATGTTCCGGCGCGAGGACTTCGCCGTCCCGTCGATCATCTTCCCGACGGATGATCGCCGCGTCGATCTCGCCGCGATCGAACGCGTTGAGCAAATCGCGGGAGTCGTCGAGCCGGACTTCGATGGTGAGAGCCGGATCGTGGGAGTTCAGGCGCGCCAGCAATGTCGGGAGCTCCGGTCCGCCGACATGGCTTGCGATGCCGAGGGCGAAACGGCGCCGCGCGGCGGTCAGTCCCGCCACGGCCCGATCGTGCGCCGCAAGGAATTCACGGGCGGACTCGATGAAGACGGCGCCCTGTGCCGAGAGACGCACCTGACGAGGCGTCCGCTCGATCAGCTTCTGGCCGAGTTGATTTTCCAGCCTCTTCAGCTTGACGCTGATCGCGCCTTGCGTCGTGCCCAGCGTCTCAGCAGCCCGCGTGAAGCTCTGTAAATCGGCGATCGCCACGAAGGCCTTGACGGCATCGACGTCCAGCGTGGTCATACGATCCATCCAGATTTGTTGTCACTGAAATACATAACCATCCAATTCTAAAATGATCAAGCGGCGCCTAGGTTTGACGTACGCGTCGGCGGAGCTCCACTCCCCCTCTCATTTCGGATCGTCAGCTGCCGACCAACACGTCGAAAGGCCGAACCATGCCCAATGCTTTGACTCGCCGAGGCGCCGTTATCCTCTCCGCTGTCTGCCTCGCGTGTCTGATGTTTGGGCTCGAGATCTCCAGCGTCCCGACGATCCTGCCAACCCTCGAGGAGGTGCTGCACGCAGATTTCAAGCAACTCCAATGGGTGATGAACGCCTATACGATCGCAGTCACGACCGTGCTCATGGCGGTCGGCGCCTTGGCGGATCGCTACGGCCGCAAGCGCATCTTTCTCATTTCGATCGCCGCCTTCGGCGTCACATCGTTGATCTGCGGCGTAGCCCCCAATGTTCAGACGCTCATCATCGCTCGCTTTCTCCAGGGCATGAGTGGTGGCGCGCTTCTGATCTGCCAGATCGCGGTGCTATCCTATGAATTCCAGGGTGGACGCGAGCGCGCCATCGCCTGGGGTTGGTGGGGCGTCATTTTCGGCATCGGGCTGGGCTTCGGGCCGATCATTGGGGGCGGGATCGTCGCAGTGTCGAGCTGGAAGTGGGTGTTCCTCATCCACGTTCTGCTCGCCGTGCTCGCCTTCGTGCTCTCTGTGACAGGCGTGCACGAATCAAAGGACCCGCAAGCCAGCCGGCTCGACGTCGCGGGCATCCTGACCCTGTCGCTCGCGGTCTTCTGCCTCGCCTTCTACATCACGCAGGGCCCAGATTTCGGTTTTGCGAGCACGTCTGGGCTTGCGATCCTTGGCCTGTCGGCTCTGAGCTTCATCGCATTTGTAATCGCCGAGAAGGTCAGCGCCCGGCCCATGTTTGATTTCTCGGTGTTCGGCATCCGCCCCTTTTCGGGTGCGATCATCGGCTCCTCGGCGATGAACACCAGCTTTTGGCCGTTCATGATCTATCTGCCGATCTGGATGCAGGTCGGCCTGGGCTACGACAGCGTTACGGCAGGTCTTTCCCTGCTCGCCTACACGGTCCCAACTCTTGTTATGCCGCCGTTCGCCGAGCGCCTTTCGCTTCGCTACCAGCCCAACGTGATCATTCCGGTCGGCCTCTTCACGATTGGCGTCGGCTTCTTTCTGATGAAGTTCGGCAGCGCAGCAGCACACCCGAGCTGGCTGACGATGCTGCCCGGCTGCCTGATCGCCGGGATCGGCCTCGGGATAGCCAATACCCCGGTCACCAACACGACCACTGGATCGGTATCGAGCGACCGCGCAGGTATGGCCTCCGGCATCGACATGAGCGCGCGCATGGTCTCGCTCGCCGTCAACATTGCGGTCATGGGTTTCATTCTGGCGACGGGCGTGGCGGCGCATCTCAAGGAGGCACTTCCCAAGCTTGACGGGACGCAGCTTCGCCCGCTCGCCGAGAAGATCGCCGCCGGCGACAACGTGTCTGTGCCGGGTCTGACTGCTTCCATCGTGCATGATGCGCTGGCGAACGGCTTTGGCTGGGTCATGCTCTATGGCGGCATCGGCGTCTGGATCATGTCCGCAATCAGCTTCCTCATCTTCAACGCCGGAGCAACTCGGCAAGTCAAAGTTCAGCCGTCGGAATGAGCAGCGCTGCTTCAGGGCGCTCTCGCTCGTTCTCCAAACCCTCACCTGACAAAGCCCTGTTCGGTCTCGTTGGAGTCAATCCTTGATGAAATTCAGACATCTGCTTCGCCTGGATGACTCGACCGACCCCGTTAGGCCGAAGCATACCTCGTCATGGAGCTAAGAGCGTTCCGCTATTTGAAGGCCGTTGTTGAGGCGGGAAGTTTCGCCGCGGCAGCAGCTCGGCTAGGGATGACCAGTTCGAATCTGACACGCCAAATCTCGTCATTGGAGAATGAGCTTGGGCTGACGTTGCTCGAGCGCAGTCGTACCGGGAGCCGGCTAACGTCAGGAGGCGCCGCCGTGATGATCGAAGTTCGGCGGATGCTCAATGATCTTGATGCGGTCGCCAAAGCCGCGCGCACAAATGGCGTTGGCAAATGCGGCAAATTCCGTCTCGGTCTACGGATTCCACCCGTGGGCGACCGTCTAAGAACGCTTCTACGGCAGTGGCGCGTCGAGCATCCTGACGTCTCGATAACGGTGCATGAGTTGGCGGACTATGAGCTCTCCAATGCCGTCTTGCGTCGGACACTCGACGTGGCCTTCTTTGCGGCATATGGCGCTTTTCCAAATCTGGCTACCGCGCCATTGATCCGCGAGCACATCTTCGCGGCCATACCGCAGGACCACCCTCTCGCGGCCCAGGATACTGTTTATTGGCGCGACTTGCGCGACGAAGCGATCCTAGTGCAGGACTGGGAGGACAGTCATGCCACCCGCGAATTCTACGCATCACTGATCGGCATCGGCCTTCCGCTTCGGTCCCACCCTGCCAGCAAGCAGTCAGTGCTCGCGCTTGTCGCGGCCGGATTCGGTCTCACGCTCGTGCTGGAAAGCCAGGCGCAGGTGATGGTGCCTGGCGTCGCCTACCGACGAATCCTCGAAGAGAACGCAAAAGTTGATATTATACTCGCATGGGCTCCGGAGGCGGAAGACGCCACGATCGGCTGCTTCGTCAGCTTCATGCGGGACCACGCGCCTCTGAGCCGTTGCGCTCGGTAACAATGCAGGGTGAACTCTTTGGAAGTTGGTTCGCGCCGACGATTCTCTTCCTGGGAGCGCAACATAGCGGGCCGCGTCTGCCCCGCATGAAGGGAGGGCCCCGGCGGTCAGCCAGAACTGCTCTCCTGACTGCCAGATTTCTGACCGAACCTATCCCGCGGCCCGACCGCTATCAGCTACAGCTTCCCAAACGCTGCGTCAGCTCTCATCTTCGAGCCGTGCGTGATCGTGACGGATCGAGACAAGGATCTCCTCAATGTGACGGAGACACGCGCTGGCTCCCGCAGGCTTCCACTTGATGCGCCGCATGACCGCGGCCTGGCCAGGGGCTTCGATCTTTGACCGAGGTGCAGATGGCTAAAAACAAGTTTCTCACAACCGAAGAGATCTCCGAGCGATACCACGGCCAAATCTCCGCCGGCACACTTCGAAATTGGCGAGCCCAGCGGGTCGGTCCCCCATACATCAAGATCGGCAAGTGCGTGCTTACCCGGTGCTAGGCTTGCAGGAGTGGGATAAAATGTGCGCCGTGACGCCTATCTCCACGCCAAGGACAGACCCGTGACCACAGACCTGAAACTCGGCGCCGTCGGCCAGATCGCCCGTTCGGTGAAGAATATCGCCGCGGCACGCGCCTGGTACGGCGAGACGCTGGGACTGACGCACCTCTACTCGTTCGGCAATCTCGCCTTCTTCGACTGCGGAGGGGTCCGGCTGTTCCTGTCGGAGGGCGACGGCGGGCCCTCGGAGTCGATCCTCTACTTTCGCGTCGAGGACGTGCGCACGGCGCACGAGGCGCTGGCCGAGCGCGGCGTCGAGTTCACTCACGCCCCCCACATGATCCACAAGCACGACGACGGGACCGAGGAGTGGATGGCCTTCTTCAAGGACAACGAGGACCGACCGCTCGCAATCATGGCCCAGGTGCGCGCCGGATCACGATGATTTAGGCCCTGTGGACGGATTTGATCAGCATCAGCGCGCAAGCGAAGCTCGCCAGAGCTGTGAAGGACACTGCGGTTTTCTCGCAGCGCAGCGATCCGCTTGAAGCGCTTGAGTTTGCC
>Ga0070741_10004308_pt1 | contig 33387 bp, 29 predicted proteins | sample Coa_R1_4_FD_66440 | JGI IMG/M metagenome (GOLD analysis project Ga0070741, IMG submission 66440) | Surface soil microbial communities from Centralia Pennsylvania, which are recovering from an underground coalmine fire - Coalmine... | ecosystem: Environmental > Terrestrial > Soil > Unclassified ... | reverse complement strand
CCAGAGATCTTCGCTGTAATCCGGGAACCTGCTGGCGAGCTCCAGGCAGAAGCGGCGGTGTACTTCGGTCGCTATCACAGAATTCTTGAAGTAATCGGCGTACTTATCCCTCTTGCCTCTGAAGTCAAACCACGCCTGCGAATATTGATGCACAAACAAAGGTGCGTATGAACCGATATAGCGCAGACCATCGTATTCGAACGTAATGCGCTTCCAGGCATTCCAGGTCTCGACCGGCAGAGGATGCGATGAGGAGCCGAGGCCAAGCAGATACATCATCATCAGCTCGCTGTAGTAATCCCACCGGAAAGGCAGAAATCCGACTTCGGGCGTCCATCCGTGCGGTAGCAGCGAAGTATCTTCAGACAGCCACGTCCAATCAATCCGGTTGAAGATCTGGTAGGCCAGGCGAGTAAGTTCGGCATACCGGAAGTGCTGCCGGCAGGTAAGCACGCCGCAGAGTAGGATCGCCGTGTCCACGGAAGAGACTTCGGAGTCCCAGATTCGCTCTCCGGTCTTTTTATTCGCGAAATGATAATAGAAGCCGCGATGCGTGGGCATGGTCTTCCAGAGGAACCGCAGTGTGGTCATGACGCGCGCGCGGGCATCTAGGAGAGAAACGAATCCGCGCTTCTGGCCGATGCACAATGCGGTGAGGCCGAAACCCGTTGCCGCGATACTGGCGACTACGCCGTTATCGTTCGTTCGCGTGTTGCAGCGGTCTTTGACCAGGCCGCTTTCCGGGTCGGCCTGCTCCCAGAAGTACAGGAAACTCGCTTTCTCCAGTTCCTCCAGAAACTGATCATCTTCCGGAGAAAGAGGCGCTGCGGCTGCGGTATCGGGCAGCCGGACCGACAGGTCGTTCGGCCCTGCGGCGGTAAGCGCCACTCCTTTCATCAGCGCGGGCAAGCATAAGCTTCTGCTGATGGTTCTGAGCCAACTTCGACGCGACAACATTTCGCGTAATCTTTCGCGCCCCCTGTAGTTAATTTATCGGATTGGACTCTTGTCCGCACGCGATTCAGGGCCATCGATCACAGTACAGCTGTAGCGTCTCCCGGTCGTTCCCCTCCTGCTTTCTTTTCGCCGCCTTGGAAGCTGCTGCGAAGCGCTAGACAAAAAAGGCAGCCTGAGCGCATCAGGGTAAGTTTGGCCGGTACGGGAATCTCAAGCGTGCCAAAAAGAAAAATCGTCGCTAAAACGGAGAAACTTACTCCAATTGGAAAGAGTATTGTCGCGGGATTGAAGGAAGCGATCGCCCACGTACGTGGCGAGATCACGCTTCCGACCCGCGCCTATCTGGCCGTAATTGACCGCAACCCTGATCTGGTAGCCCAAACGATGACCGTAGCGGCCAAGCGCCGCCAGGGTACGAGGAAGGCGGCCGCGAAACGGGCAGTGAGAACGAGAGGTGATCGAGGACAATAACTGCGGGGTACGGAGAAAGTAAGCGAGGGCTTTCTGGGCTATGAAAGCTATAATTAATTCAGCCGATTCGTTCACGAAAGCCTGACGCAGGGCAACGGATGTCTGTACGCCGCAAGGTTGGGATCTGGATCGCGGTAATTGCCGGTCTTGGCATTCTCGTAGCAGCATTGTCCACAAGACGGCAGCGCCCCAGACAGTTGACTTCGCTGACCGGCGCCGTACTCAGGAAGGACGCGGACCCGAGAAAACAGCAGCCCATCGCGAATGCGGAGATCACAGTCGCCGACGCCGTGGTTATGGGCGAGACGAAGTCCGACCCGTCGGGTTTTTTCCGTTTGACCATGCGTCCCGGCATCAATCCTTACCAGACGGTCACGCTCAGAGTACGCCATCCCGATTACCAGCCCCTTAATCTTGCCATTCCGGCGGAGGACCGAATTCATATCATCCGAATGATGCCGGCGCCTCGCTCAACAGAAGTGAAACCGAGGCAGCCGGAAGTGACGATCGCGGACGTTCGCGTGCGCTACGCCGTGAAGATGCCCACGACGATGAACGTTGGCAGCGTCGCCCAACCCTTCGAGGTGCCGAACACCGCCAATGTTCCCTGCAATGGACAGCCGCCCTGTTCTCCTGACGGCAAATGGAAAGCAACCATCGTTTCCAAATCGCTCGACGCGCAGGAGGGCAACGAATTCCGCAACGCACGAGTGTCCTGTATCGCAGGTCCTTGCGCGTTCACGAAAGTCGAATCCGACGATTTTTTCCGTAACGGGCGTGTGATCCACGTGTCTGTTCGCAATTGGGGTGAGACGGCGACGTACCTGATTGAAGCCGAGGTGACCCGCACCAGAGTCAGCGAGATGATCCGACAGTCGCATCCCGCGATTTTCGGTCAGGCCATGAACTTTACGTTGCCGCCAACCACGCAGGGGCCGAGCATCGAAGCCGAAGTGAATGGAGAGGATATCGTTTTTCCTCTCGGGCCCAATTTGATTTTGTCCTGGGCCAATTGCAGCGCCAAAACCGCTCCCGATCACACGAAGCTGTATCGTTGCGAGCTCAAGCCGGGGTACCGTTTCAAGCAGCCATCATCGTAGCGGCGCGATCGGCCGCTGGCTGTGTTCGCGTCTCAGCAACAGCCGGGCCGCCAAGGGATCAACCGCCGGCTTTCGGGAACTGCTGCGCATAGGCCTGGCGAATCCGATGATTTCCGCCGCGATCGACGGCGGCTTCGATTCGAGAACGCAGCGCGGACGAGGGCCGGAGCGCTGCCAAGGCGTTCAAGGCTCGCCCCGCTCCGGGCGCATCGTCGGCAATAAGCCGGATGAGCAGGTCGAAAGCCTCTGGCTGGCCGGTCAGCGCCATTGCGGAGAGCAGCACCCCGGAGAGGGACGGTTCCGCTTCGCGTTCCCAGAGCGCTTCGAGAGCCTGAAAGGCCTCCGGTGTGCGCATCAACCCCAGCGCGAAGGCCGCTTCCTCGTATGCGGCGCCACCCTTACAGAGGAACCGGCTCACAAACTCGATGCCTTCACGGCCCTCGATCGAAAGCAGAGCGAAAAGGAGGCGCCCAGCACTTCCGGTTCCGGATCGCCGGTCAGCGCGCGAAGCCGGAGCAGCAGCGCGGCTTCCGGACGCCCCACGCGCCCTATGGCGCGCGCCGCTTCGCTGCGAACGGTTTTATCGGAATCGACCAGAGCGTCGGTAAGATGCGCCAGAAGCTCGAAATCGCTCAACCCGCCGCACTGGACCAAAGCCAACGCGCAGCTTGCGCGCAGACGGCCGGCGGTATCTTGCTGGCCGCCCCAGACGGGCTCCATTTGAACGTGCCGCATTCCCCGGAGGAAAGCAGTGGGATCTGTATGCCCCAGCTCGGCCAGCGCTTGCACGAGTGCGTGTTTGGCCCAGCACTGCGGGTCGGATTTTGCCGGATCGACGAAAAACCGGTCCAGCGCAGAAACAAGCTCGGGAATGAGTGTCTGCAATCCAAGCTGGGCGGCGGCCTTGGCGGCTTTGGCCACCAGGTAGTTGTTGGGGTTCCGCAGCGCCTTACTGAGCTGCTCTACCCCCTCCGCGGATGGCCTGGCCCGGCGGAGTTCGTCCAGCGCGGCAAGCTGCTGCTCAAACTTTTTGCCGGCCATCGGTGATCATGCGGGCTTTGCGACGGCGGCTGACACCGCGTCGGAAACCGGCCCGAGCAGATTATCGCGCGATTCCTTCGCAGGCTCGGTGGTCAGCAGCACGCAGATGAGGCCGTTCGCCGGATCGGCCCAGGCGATCGTTCCGGTTGCGCCATAGTGACCGAAGGTGCGCGCCGAGCAATTCTTGCCGAAGGCGCCTGGCTTTACCATCCAGCCGAACCCCCACGGCTCGGCGAGCGGCGCCGTCTGGTTGACAATCATGGACGCGGCAGTCTCCGGTTTGAGGACACGGCCATCCGGCTCCAGAAAATATTGGACGAAGCCGGCGACCTCGGGCGCGGTGGAATGCGCGCCTCCCCATGGTGCGCCCAGATCCCGCCAATACGCACTGTTCCAGTTCCAGTCCTCGTCGTCCGTAACCTGGCAGAGCGCAGTCTCGGAGATCTTGTGGCCATCCAGACCCAGGAATGTACGCTCCATGCGGAGCGGGGCGAAGACGTGTTCGCGGAGGAAGGCGCGCAGAGGCGCGCCCGTCGTGCGCTCGACAATCTCGGCGGCCAGGAGAATGCCCATGCTCTGATAGCGCACCTCGGTCCCCGGCGAAAACAGCAGCGGCGTCTTGCATGTTGCCGTTACAAAGTCGCGCAGCGGAGCGTGGCGTTTTCTCAGCTCTGTATTCTCGCGAAGCATGTCCGGCAATCCGGAGGTGTGAGTCAGTAGGTGCCGGACGGTGATGCGGTCGCGCTCGCCGCCGGTAAACTCCGGGATGTATCGCCGGACGGGATCGGAGAGACGCACTTCGCGGCGATCCACCAGCATCATCACTGCCGTGACGGTCATTGGCTTGGTGATGGAGGCGAGGAGGAAAATAGTATCAGGGCCGTGGGCGCGGCCGAAACCGCGCGACAGCGTAACCGTACCGCCGTGGACATGCAAAGCGGCGGCTGAGACTTTGCCCGAACGAACCGAATCTTCAATGAGCGCGACCGCCCGGTCCAGGCCCTCGCGGTTGAGGGTAACGGCCACGCTTGCAGCCAGCAGCTCGCGACGTGTCATAGCGCGGTAGCAATGATACTATGGAGCGCTAACGCCCGTAGGTGGCGCCTGTGAGGGAAGCCATGGAGCTGAATGGAAAGAAGATCGCGATTCTGGTGGACAACTATTACCAGGAGATGGAGGTGTGGTATCCGCTTTACCGCCTGAAAGAGGCCGGAGCGCAGGTGGTTATCGTCGCAGCCAAAGCGGCCGAGACGTACACGAGCAAGATGGGTTATCCGGTGAAGTCCGATAAATCCTACTACGACGTCCGGTCGTCAGAGTTCGATGGAGTCATCGTGCCCGGAGGCTATGCCCCGGATCACATCCGGCGACATCCTTGCGCCGTCGATTTTGTCCGCGACGTGCACAGGGAGCGCAAGCTCGTGGCGTCAATCTGTCACGGGCCGTGGGTTTTGTGCTCCGCCGGAGTACTGAAGGGCCGGCGGGCCACATCGTTCTTTGCGATTAAAGACGACGTGATCAATGCCGGGGCCCGCTGGGAAGATGCCGAAGTCGTAGTGGACGCGAACCTGGTGACGTCACGAAAACCGGATGATCTTCCCGCGTTCTGCAAGGCGATGATCGAGGTGCTCTCTGCGGTTCCGGTGATGGCTCAATGAAGCTTCTGCTCGCGCTTTCGCTGGCGGCGGGGCTGGCGGCTGCGCAGGACACGGGCACTCGGGAAAGCTGGCCATATTACGGCGGCGGATTCAACGCGTGGCGCTATAGCACGCTCTCGCAGATCAATCGCGCGAACGTGAAACGCCTGGCGCCGGTGTGGGCCTTTCAGACCGGCAAGATCGATGGTGGCTTGCAATCGACGCCCATCGTCGTGGACGGCGTGATGTATTTATCCTCTTCCTGGAATCGCGTCTTCGCCATTGATGCGGCGACTGGCCGCGAGCTGTGGCACTACTACTACCAGAATCCCCGCGAAATCGGAATCATCTACAGCCCGTGGAATCGCGGCGTGGCGGTGGAAGGCGGCAGGGTCTTCATGGGCACTCTGGACAACTATGTTGTCGCGCTCGATCAGAAGACCGGTCGCGAGCTCTGGAAGGTCAATGTCGAGGATATGCAGCAGTGCGGCTGCAATGTCACGGGCGCGCCGCTGGTAGCCGGCAACAAGGTGATCGTGGGAGTTACGGGCGGCGATTCCGCGCATCGCGGCTACATCACCGCCTTCGACATGCAAACCGGGCGCAAGGCATGGCGGTTCTGGACGATTCCAAAACCGGGTGAAAAAGGCCACGAGACATGGGTTGGCGACAGTTGGAAATATGGCGGCGGCGCCACCTGGATGACGGGATCCTACGATCCGGAATTGAAGCTCGTTTACTGGGGTGTGGGAAATCCGGCGGCTGATTTTTATGGTGATTCGAGACGCGGCGATAATCTGTACACCGATAGCATCGTGGCGCTCGACGTGGATACCGGGCGCTTGAAGTGGCATTACCAGGAGGTGCCACATGATGTTTGGGATTGGGACGCCGCCTATGAATGCGTGCTGCTCGATCTGCCGGTAAAGGGTAGAAAGCGAAAGTTGCTGCTGAACGTGAATAAAGGCGGTTATGCGTTCGTTGTGGATCGGACGAATGGCGAATTCGTTTCCGCATGGCCGGTTGCGGAGAACATCAACTGGATACGGGGCGTAGGAGATAAGGGCGAGCTGCTGGGCAGGCTGGAGCCGGAGGTCGGCCGGCCCACAACGATCTGCCCCAGCATCGGCGGTGGGCGGAGCTGGAATCATGGCTCGTTTTCGCCGGATACCGGCTGGTTCTACACCACCGGGATCGAATGGTGCCAGGAAGTGGTCGCGCAAAAAGAGGAGCCCAAGGAAGGACAGAACTTCTTCGGCGGAGTGTTCAAGCTGAAGCCTCCTCTCAAAGGCAAACCTGGCGGGCACCTGGGCGCCTACGATCCGGTTAGCGGGAAGAAGTTCTGGTCCTACAGCTCGAAATATCCACTGATTGCTTCGGTGCTGGCCACGGCCGGGGGCCTGGTGTTCACGGGCGATCCGGAGGGCTACTTCTTCGCACTAGACGCGAAAACGGGCGCGAAGCTCTGGAGCTTCCCGACCGGGTCCGGGCATCGCGGCTCATGCGTTACTTACTCGGTGAAAGGCCGCCAGTACATCGCTACGCCTTCGGGATGGGGCTCAGCATTAGCGGGTCTGCTTCCACAATTATGGCCCGAGACGGAGGACTTCCCCGCAGGCTCGACCCTGTTTGTCTTCGCCCTGCCGGAGGAATCGCGGTGATCTGGCTGGCGCTGCTGCTGGCTCAGGCGGCCTCCGCGCAGCCGGTTTCGCGGGGAGAAAAGATATTCGCCCAGAGCTGCTCGGTTGGCTATTGCCATGGAGTGGCCGGGGCAGCGGGTCGCGGCCCTCGCTTGCGCGGACGGACCTTCGAGCGAAATTACCTTTACCGCGTGATCCGCGAAGGTATTCCAAGCTCCGCAATGCCGGGTTGGAAGGACCGCTTGAAAAGCGATGAGATCGATGCAGTGGTGGAGTATGTGGCGAGCCTCGGAAAAATTGTCGAAGAGCCGGCAAGTCCGGGGACGCCTGCGGCGACTGCGAGCTCGCCTGCTCCCGTGGCGATACCCCCGCAGGCGGGGCGCGGGCACGAGTTGTTCTTTGATGCCACGCGGGAGACCCACTGCGGCACCTGCCATGCAGTCGGCGGACGCGGAATCGCTGTCGGCCCCGAGCTCTCACCGATGGCCGCCAAAGCCCCGCGCGAATTCGCGGCAAAGCTGCGCTCTAGAAGATCGCAGCATGTGCTGTGGGTCCGTCTGAAGAACGGCGAAACGTTCCCTGCTCTCCGCGCTTCGCAAGATGAGCGCTCCGTCAGGCTTTACGATCTCACAACGCCGCCGCCGGTGCTGCGTTCCTTCGAGCCGGGCGAAATCCAGTCGCTCACGCCTTACCCGGACTGGCGCCATGATACATACGCTCAGAACCTGAATGCGGAAGGTATCGCCGATCTGGTTGCTTATCTGCGCTGGGCCGCATCGGGGGATAAGCTCGAAGTGCCCGCTGCGCAAGTCGAGTAAGGGCGCTCCTAAGTAGATCACTCGGCCGAGAGCGCCGCCCTTGTCTTCTTCGGCAGCTTTGTCAGCACTAACTCGTAAGCCTGGCGCAGTTTTTCCTTCAATTCGGACCGTGACAGCGCCTCCTCGTCTTCCAGCGCTACCCAGTGCGCCCTCGCCAGGTAGGGAGCGGGCCGGATACCCGGGCGCTCCAGCAGTTCCAGAAACTCTTCGGGATGGTACTTGAATGAGAGCCAGTGGTCACCAGGTTCGAGCGCCAGGACGGCGTACATCTTCCCGCCAATTTTGAACACCAGGTTGTTCTCCCATTGCACGCGTTCCGTTGTGTGGGGAAGCGAAAGGCACTGCTTCCGAACCCATTCGATCGCCATACCTGACTGATTGTGAAACATTGCAGGGGGGCTCTTGCAATTTCGGTGTTGACAGGGAGCCGATCATGTTTTACTTTTGATAAATCAACTAGTGATCGATCAAGCGCAGAAGATCCGGCCACTGTCGATTCGGAGCCAGGCCGTCGAGCGCCTGCGCGAAGCTATTCTCAGCGGTGAACTCAAGCCGGGCGACCGGCTCGTGGAGCGTCAGCTTGGAGAGCAACTAGGCATCAGCCAGGTCTCGGTCCGCGAGGCGCTGCAGCAGTTGGAGCATGAAGGGCTGGTCTCGAAGAAAGCCAATACGGGCACGTTCGTCACCGAGCTCACGATGCAAAAATTCCGGGAAATCCTGGAGGTGCGGCTCCAATTAGAGCCATTCGTCGTCCGCCAGGCCAGCCGGCGATTGACCGCGGAGCGGGAGCGCGAGCTCCAGCAACTTGTCGACGAAATCAACCGCGGTATCGCGCGAAGAGATTACTACGTGGTCTCGCGGACCGATTTTCGCTTTCACCAGAAGATCTGGAAAATCGGCGGCAACGAAACGATGGCGCGGATCCTGACCCAGACCTGTAACCCGTACTACTCGTTCATTTTGATTTTGACCGGGCTCCCCCAGGAGGAGCTTCGGGAGCGCTTCTCCTCCGAGCCGGCATTACTGGAGTATTTCGAGCAGGACCTGGAGGCACGCTACCAGTCTCACCAGGTTCTGCTCGACATCATCAAACGCGGCGAGCCCGAGGAGATCGACAGGGCAACCAGGGACCACATCCTCGTCACCTGGAGTTCTCTGTTGAATCGATCGTGATCCGCCGCGAGGAGACGTCTATGCCGCTTCGCAACATTGCACTTGGGTTTGCCCTGATCGGCCTGGCGCCCTTTTGCCAGCGCGTTTTTGCTCAGAACATCACAGGGAAGATTCTGGGGACGGCCACGGATCCGTCCGGTGCGGTGGTCGCGCAGGTCACCATAACCGCGACGCAAGTCGCCACGAACTACACCCGAACGGTGCTCACCGATGCGTCCGGCAATTACGAGATGCCCCTATTGCCATTGGGCGAATACCGCTTAGCGGCCGAAGCACCGGGCTTCAAGAAGCTGGAAAAGACGAACGTTCTCCTGCAGCTCGAGCAGGTGATTCGCGTCGATTTCCGGCTCGAAGTGGGTACGGTGGGCGAAACTGTCACGGTGAGCGCGCCGCCTGCGCTGGTTGACGCTTACACGACGGAGCGCAATCTCGTGATCGACTCCACAAAGATCGTCGAGCTGCCGCTGCTCGGGCGAAATTTCACATCGCTGCTCAAGCTGACGCCCAGCGTCGTGGATCGCTCCTATGTGGGCGGCACGGAAGGGTTCCCACCATACACCTTCAACGGCAACCGGCCGTACAACAACCGCTATTACTTGGACGGGTCGAACATGCTCGATCCGTTCGACGGCCGGACCGTCATCAATCCCTCGGTGGACGCCATTCAGGAATTCAGCGTCAAAACGAACCAGTACAGCGCGGAATACGGAGGCGGCGGCGGTATTGTGAACGCTACGATTAAGTCGGGCACGAATGCGTATCACGGCTCGGCCTACGAATTTCTGCGCAACGACAAGCTGAACGCCAGGCCGTTCTTCTCGCCCTCGCGCACTCCGTTCCGCTATAACCAGTTCGGAGGCGTGCTGGGCGGGCCGGTTGTCTTCCCTAAGCTGTATAACGGCAAAGATCGCACGTTCTTCCTGGTGAACTATGAGGGCATCCGGCAGCGCAATCCAGCGATTCGGCTGATGCGCGTTCCCACGGATCTGGAGCGCCAGGGAAATTTCAGCGCGCTGAGTTACCCCCTTTACGATCCGTTCAACCAAAACGCAAATGGAGAGCGCGTTCCGTTCGCAGGCAACATCGTTCCGAAGAGCCGCTGGAATCCCTTCGTAGACGAGCTTCTGGCCTTCTACCCCCAGCCGAACATGCCGCTCAACGAACGCAATCAGAACTTCGCCGCCGGCCGCCCCAACCGGTCGACGACGGACCAGTTCACTGTGCGCATCGACCAGAAGATTTCCGATCGCTGGAATCTCTTTGGCCGCTATAGCTTTTCCAATAACGACGTCGTCGATCCCGAGAACTTTCCGAACTCCGGCGGGAATCTTACCGGCATCGATGCGAAGAACGCCGTGCTGGGCGTGACCACTACGATCTCGCCGCGTGTACTGAGCGAGTTCCGCTTCGGCTATTCGTGGCGCAACGAGCGTGCGTCCTATCCGGTGGACAAGAGCCAGAACTTCGATCAGGCGCTCGGTTTTCCCTATGCCGCCGCGCTGAAGCCGGAGGATTACGCATTTCCCCGCGCAGGCATTACGGACATGACCGGCCTGGGTGGACCCGATACCACAACGTTCGGGCCCAACCAAAGCTGGAGCCTCAGCGAAGGTCTCACGTTTCTGAAAGGCCGCCATTCCATCAAGACGGGTTTCGTGGTGGATCATTTCAACCAGACCGTTCAGCTCTTCTTCAACCGGCAATGGACGTTCAACGGCAACTTCACCTCGCTGGTCTCCGGCGGGCGCTTTGCAACGCGGGGCTACGGTCTGGCGGACTTCATGCTCGGCGTGCCCTTTCAGGTGCTGTTCATGCCGGAATTGCCGGGCGTCGGCCGCGCTCCGAACCTGCTGACTTCGACCAGTTACGGCGCATACGTGCAAGACGATTGGAAGGTGACGCGGCGGCTGACGGTGAACCTGGGCTTGCGCTATGAGCTCAACCGGCCCCCGGTTGAAGACAACAACCGCACGGTGATCAGCGAAATCACGCCGCAGGGCTTGATCAATTACCCCAAGGATCTGGCCATCGATGACAAGTACCTGACGCCGCAGATTCTGACCGCGAGGACCGTCGATGGCGTCGTGCTGAATCCGGGGCGCTACTTCGGGCGCCTCGACACACGCCAGATCTGGGACACCGATACGAACAACTTTCAGCCGCGCGTAGGCCTGGCATTCCGGCCGTTCGGCTCCGAGAACACAGTGATCCGGACCGCGTACGGGATCTTCAACGGCCGCCAGGTTGGCAGGCTTGGTTACGCCTCCGCTGTCGGAGCGCCCTTCCGTATCTATACCGAGACTCGCCAGGATCAAACCATCGCTCCGGCAAACCTCAGATTGGGCGAGCTACCTTCGGCGGACTTTTCGCCGGAGGGTATCTTCATCTACAACCTGGTCACACGGCATAATCCCGATCCGTTCGTGCAGCAGTGGAATTTCAGCATTCAGCAGCAGATCGGGCAGAACATGAAGCTCGAGGTTGCCTATCTGGGAAATCGCGCGGACCGGATCAACGTGAACCGGTTCCAAAATATCCGCCAGGTGCCCGGAGCGGTACAGGGAACCGGATGCCCCGCTCCCTGCCCGGTGGCGAGGCCGTTCCCCCGCATCTATCCGCAATTCGGCGAAGACCGCACGCGCGGGCCGTGGGGCTGGTCGACCTTCAATGGTTTCGAGCTGAATGTGGAACGACGATTCGCCAACGGCCTGACGTTCACCAGCACCTTCAACTGGAACAAAGGCATGGACAATGGCGTAGAGAACCTGGGCGACGGAACGCCGGGCGGCCAGCCGGATCAACAGCCCGAAAATCTTTACAACACCCGGCTGGAGAAAGGCCGCTCTCATGATACGACCGGCAAGCGGTGGGCGAGCAGTTGGGTCTACCAGTTGCCCTTCGGCTCCGGCCGCCAGTATCTCTCCAGCGCCAACCCCATTTTGAAATTCCTGGTAGGCGGCTGGGACCTTTCCGGGATTCTCACGTTCCAGACGGGCTTCTGGTTTCACCCGATCACCGGCACGGCGGACAATAGCGGCACCGGCACAGGGCGGACGCGCGCAAACCGTATTGCCGATGGCAATCTCCCTACCGATCAGCGGACGCTGAACCGCTGGTTCGATACCTCGGCCTTTGTTCTTCCGCCGCTCAATACGTTCGGCACCTCGGGACGGCGGGTGCTGGAAGGACCGGGGCTGGCGATGCTGGATGGCGGCCTGTTCCGCCAGTTCCGCACGAAGGAAAGCCAGTATCTGCAGTTCCGCGCCGAATTCTTCAACATGCTAAACCATGCCAATTTTGCGCTGCCGGATAACAGCCTCTCTTCGGCGACCTATGGAAAGATCACCGGCACGAGCACGCCGCCGCGGAATATCCAGCTCGCGCTGAAATACGTATTCTGATTGCGTATGAAGCGTCGCGATTTTTTCAGCTCGGCTGCTGCCGCTGCTCTTGCGCCGCACAGGTCATCGGCCGCGACTGGCGGAACGGTGCTGCTCCCGACCCTGCCGTGCGCTGCGCCCCTGGACGAAGCCGTATTGTTTGGTTTCGATGACCGTGCGTTCCCGTTTCAGAACCAGGTACAGACGCATCTATCGATGGGCCGCAGCCCCACCACCGTACTCAGCCACGGCGCGCCCGGGTCGCACGATGAGGTGCTGCTCTATTACGGCTCGGTGATCCGCATCGGCGATACGTTCCATATGTGGTACACGGGCAACTACGGCCCGCTGATGAACCACATCGGATACGAACTGACCAACTGCTTTCTGTGCTATGCGACGAGCAAAGACGGCGTGCACTGGGACAAACCTTCGCTCGGCCTGGTGGAGTACAAGGGGTCGAAGGACAATAACATTTGCGAGCTTGCGGAGCCCACACTGTGGTCGACGGCGGCCGTGCTTCACGATCCCGAAGATCCGGACCCAAGCCGGCGTTTCAAGATCGCCTACGAAGCGAAATTCGACGGCAAGAACCTGTTTTGCGTGGCATACAGCGGCGACGGCCTGCGCTGGAAGCGGTCTCCGTCGAATCCCGTGGGGCCGTTTCTGGAGATGGCGGGAGTCACGAAATTTCGCGGCTTGTATTACGTGAATGGGCAGCCCGCATTTTCGGCGCACGGCCAAAACAAAGTTCGGCGCCTGGCAACTTTTGTGTCGGAAGACTTTGAGCACTGGTCGCCTTGCGCGGCCTTGGGGCTCGATCGCTCGTCGGATCTTACGGGTCCTTCCGCCGAGGACGATGCCAACCAGGAAGAGGAAGTTCACCTGGGCGCGGCTCTCTGGGATCGCGGAAACGTGCTGCTCGGCATCTACGGCCAGTGGCACGGGCATTTCTCGGGCGACCGGCGCTGGGTCGTGATGGATCTGGGATTGGCGCTCTCCCACGATGCGCTGCATTTCCATGAACCGATTCCGGGGTTCCGGATCATACCTGCGCGCGAACAGCCGGAAGGCGCCAAAGGCGTTGGTCCGGCGCTGATGCAAGGGCAAGGGATGGAGAATTTTGGAGATCGCACTTTGTACTGGTACGCGCCGTGGCGCGGGACGGAGAACAGCGGCGTGCGCATGGTGAGCTGGCCGCGGGACCGCATAGGAATGCTGAAGCCGTTTATGCCACAGAGCCCGCGCGCGATTTCGTGCCCGGTTCAGGTGTCGCGCGGGCAGGCCAAGGTGTTCGTGAATGCCGGCGGCCTGGGTGAGTACAGCCGCTTGCGAGTCGGCCTGCTGAGCGAAGGCTTCCGGCCGATCCCCGGTTATAGCGACGCGGACGCGGCGGTCCTCAGCGCGGACGGCCTGCGCATTCCCGTCCGGTGGAAGCGCGGCGAGACGCTGCCGCAAGGGCCGGTCCGCATTGATGTCCGCTTTGAAGGGGTGCGGCCGGAAGACGCCGCGCTCTATGCCGCCTATGTCACGGGAGAAAACGCCTGATGCGATTCGTTGCTTTCTTCTGCGCCTGCGCGTCTCTGTTCGCCCAAAGCGGCGCGCTTCGGATCGGACGCGAGACGCAGCTTTTTCTCGACGACTTTTCCGTGGACCGGATGACGGGCTTAGAGCGCCGGCTGCACCAGGCGGTGAAGCGCGGCCCGATCCTGGACGAGCAAGGCGGCCCATTTGGCGTGGGCGGCGTCTATATGGGCAACATCGTGTACCGCGACGCGAAAGGGCGGTTTCATATGCTGTATCGGTATCCGTGGGACGACCCCTCCGTTGCCAGTCTGCATCCCAGCATCGGTCAGGACAAGGCACACTGGTTCCGCGAATCGGTCGCCTATGCCACGAGCGAGGACGGCATCCGGTGGAAGAAACCGGTGCTCGGCCTGGTAGAGGGGCCGGCGAGCTTCCGCAAGGAAGGGCCGTACACGGTCGCAGCCTCGGTGTCGAAGAAGAACAACCTCGGTGTTCCGATCGATTTCATGTACGATCTCAACGCCCACGGCAACGTCGCCGATCCAAACAAGCACTTTCTCCTGCGCATCAGCAGAAAGGACGACACGCACCCGTTCGCAAAAGTAATCGAATCCGGATTGTATTTTGCTAAGGACTGGCCCGATTTCGCCGGCAACCCGGACTGGAGGAGCAAGCTCGAGCCGATTCCCGACGGAAAACTTTCGCCGCGCGGATTTCTAACTCTAGCCGGATACGACGAGCAGGCCCGGGTGTGGTTTCAGGTGTGCCAGGGCCGCGTGGGCGACTGGTCGAAGCGCGAAGGCCGGGAGATCGTGCGCTATGAATCGCCCGACCTGGTGCACTGGTCGGGCCCGGAAGTCGTGCTGCCGATTCAGCCGGACGAGAGCAAAGAACCGGGCGACTACGTCGAGTATATGAATCTGGATGCATATCGGGTCGGCGGCCCGAAAACCGGCGCCTGGCTGGGCCAGTTGCTTATTTTTCGCTCCGACCGTACGAATCGGCAGTATCGGATGCCCCGTTCATTTACGGTGTGGCGGAAAGGCTTGACGGAGCTGCGCCTCGTGATGAGCCGCGATGCGGGAAAGACTTGGCAGCGGGTGGGCGGAAAGCAGGTCTGGATGACACACGGCAATGAGGAGCACGGCTACGACCGCCTCGTGTTCGGGCACTATCCGATTCGCGTGGGCGACGAGCTGTGGATGTACTTTTCGGCCTGGAATGGCGATCATCTAGCCTACAACTACGATGGCTCTCTCTACTACAAGGAGGGCTTTCTCCGCACCGTCACGACGGCGCGCGCAACCTGGCGGTGGGACGGCTATATGAGCCTGGATGCGGGTGCGCGCGGCGGCGAGCTGGTCACCAAGCCGCTCGTGTTCGATGGAACGGGGCTGGCGGTGAACTTCGAGGCGCGCGGCGGAGAGCTGCGGGCAGAGCTTCAGGACGCTGTCGGCAAAGCGATACCCGGATATTCGAGCGCCGATTGTGTGCCTGTGCGCGGCGATGGCGTGGCTCTCGATGTGCGCTGGCGCGGGCATGACGATGTTGGCAGCCTCGCCGGCAAGACCGTCCGAGCCGTCTTCCGGTTCAAAGACGGATCTCTCTACTCCTACCAATTCCGGTAGGCTACGACTATGTCTCTGCAATCGCTTATCGAGCAGTTGCGCGATTTCGATTCCGCGCTGCTGGCGAACACGATCGGCTACATCGATCCAACGCCTGCGCACGAATTCTACATGGCAGGTTCCATTCAGTCCGTGACTACCGGACTCGGTCCCACGGTAGGCGTGGCGGTGACCTGCGAAATCGATACCAGCACTCCCGGCGCCGCATCGGAATGGGAGCCCTTCTACGAATCGCTCGAGAAAATGGAAGCGATCGCGGAGCCCGTGGTCTGGGTGGTCAAGACGGTCGGAGCACGTCCCGAGCATGAATGCGTTCTGGGCGACGGCATGGCCAAGATGTTGTTCGCCGCAGGGTGTGTCGGCGTAGTTACTGACGGCGGAGTGCGCGACGTGGCCGGGATGAAAGCGATTCCGTTCGCCGCTTACGCCCGCGGCACTACGATTCATCACTGCGCTATCCGTGTGAGAAACGTGAACGAGCCGGTGGAGGTCGGAGGCATCGTGGTTCGCCCCGGAGATGTAATTCATGGTTCGAGCGAAGGGGTAATCAAGATTCCGGCCGGATGCCTCGCGGAGCTCCCGCAGCGGGCCGTGAAGATGCGCGCCTTTGAGCACGCCGCCCATATCGAGCTTCGCCGCACGGATCTGAAGATCGCCGAAAAACGCCGGCGGGTTGGCAAGCTGCTCGTGGAGTACGGATTCGCCTTGCCCGAACAGGTCGCGCTATGAACCGGAAACAGTTCCTCAGGGGGTTGGCAGCGATTTCCTGCGTTCGCCCGGGGTTCGCGGGTGCACAGCAAGCCGAAGCACCGGCGCAACCCTCAGAGCGCGTGGCGATCGAGGAGAAAGCCCGCCGCATCTGGGAGGGCAAGGAGCCGGTTCCGGCCTCCTACCCCTATGTGATGCCGGACTACAAACTGGCGTTTCCGCACGTAGGCACAGAGCCGCAACTGTTCGTCGATAATCGCATGCTCGAGTGGCTGTACGATCTAGAGCGCATTGTCGAAAAGCCGGTGAAACATCCCGACCCGATCATCCGGGCCGGCGATTTCGAATGGGAGGCATACGGCAATCCGCTGCCGTCCGCCTTCTACGACGAGCAGGAAAAGCTCTTCAAAATGTATTACTGCGTCTCGTTCGGCGCCAGCCCCTATAACTTCACGCAAGTGATGTGCTACGCCGAATCGGCCGACGGTATTCGTTTCACGAAGCCCACCGACCGCGGCGGACTGACGTTTCGTAATCATTCGAAGACGAATATCGTGCTGGAAGGCGTGGCGTGGCACACCGCCTGGAAAGAGCCGTACGAAGCGGATCCGCGCAAGCGGTATAAGTTCGTGTTCTGGGACAGCACGTCGGACAAAAAGTTCGGCGTGGCCTACTCAGCCGACGGCTATCGCGCTGCGAGGACCGACGTCACGCCGTACCGGCTTTCCCACAATACCGGCACGTTTTGGGACCCGGCGATTCGTAAATACGTGAGCTACGGCCAATACGGCCACCATTGGAATTATCTGTACCGCGTGCGGGGCGGCGGCCGCCAGGAGAGCGACGATCTGCTGCGCTGGAGCCCGCGCATTCCCGTGCTGCTGCCGGACGGCAACTTCCCGCCATCCACCGAGTTCGGAACGATGGTAGTACACAAGACCGGTTCGCTCTATGTGGCGACCGTGTCGCGCTACGACATGGAGCCGATCTGGCAGAGCCGCGGCCCGAAGGGAATGAAGTATAACATTCGCGACTACGTACATCCCGACCAATTGCTGGCCTACAGCCGCGACGGTCTCCAGTGGTCGTTTGCTGGAAACGGGGCCGTGTGGCTTGAGAATGGGCCGCCAGGCAGCCTCGACTACGGCTACGCCGATCTCTTCTCCCAGCCCGTTCGCCACAACGGAAAGCTGTGGTTCTACTATCTTGCGGCCCGGCAAAAGCAGACGCTGATCCCGGCAACGTTCAACCAGGTGGTTCCGAAAAGCTTCCGCCAGCCGGAGCTGTTCGCCGACGTCGATCTCAAAAACGACATCACGCCTGAAGAGAAGCGCGACCGCCGGTGCATAGCACTGGCCACTCTGCGCGAGGACGGCTACGTACGCGTGGAACCCACGCACAACCGCGGCGCGCTGCTCACACGTCAATTCGTTTTCGACGGGGATCGCCTCTATCTCAATGCGCGTGGTGAATTCGGCTGGATTCAGGTGGAAGTGCTGGATGATGAAATGGAGCCGATCGCCGGCTTCCGTCGCGAGGATTCGGACCTGATCCGCGGCGACAGCGTTGCGCACGAAGTGCGGTGGCGGGGTAACCCAGATGTACGAAGTCTCGCGAATCGTCCCATCCGCCTCAAGATATATGTAACGGATTCCTGGCTCTATTCGTTCCGGTTCGGCCGGGCCTCAGCGCCACGCGCCTGAGCTCCGACCCTCGCGGCGTGACGGCTGACCACGTTGTGAAGCTTCGCGATGTTCTGGCCCGGCTCGATGCACCCCGGGATTCAACCGTAGGTAACGCGTATATCGAGATGGGATATCGAATTGGCCACGATTCCTGGCTGCGGCCCGATATGAACGTGAGCTACCGAAATCAACCCGGCGAAGATTATTTCGAAAGCGGACCGCGTATCGCGGTGGAAATTGTTTCCGACTCCAACAGCACCGCCGAGATGGAACTGAAAGTTAACGAGTATCTCGCGAGCGGAACCGCCGAGGTATGGCTATTGTACCCGAGATCGCCGCGCGCCTGGATTTACCGGGGCACTCGGAACATTGCCGAGCCCCAGGATCACTTGAGCTCGCCTCTCCTTCCGGGCTTTCGAATCGGCATGCGCGAACTTCTCAGCCGCTAGAGTTTACAGTAGTATCGCGTGCCCGCCGCTAACATGAGTACGAGGACGCTTGCGTGTCGTCGATACCCTTGTTACGGCAGATTGTGCTTCGGCGCGATCCGATTTGGCAATGCATTGACTTTGGCGAACGGATCGTGGCTGCGGCGCTCCTCGCAGCGTTGAGTCCGGCGCTGATCGCTGTCGCATTGATCACGATCATTCTGTCCGGCAGATCGCCTCTGATTGCGCATCGCCGAGTGGGACTGTACGGCCGCGAGCTGTGGGTCATGAAGTTCCGGACAATGTGGGAGCGGAAGAGCAGGCTGCGGCTTCCACATCTGGCATGGATCGAGTACATCGACGACAGCGACGGCCCGGAACTCAAAGGCCCGCGCGACTTGCGCGTCAGCAGCCGCTTTGCCCGGTTCTGCCGCCGCCACTCGATTGACGAGCTGCCGCAATTGGTGCATGTCGTTCTCGGAAGTATGTCGTTGGTCGGACCGCGCCCCGTGACGCGCGAGGAACTACACCGCATCTATGGCGCGGACGCAGGCGAGGTCGTACAGCAAAAGCCCGGCATGGCCGGTCTTTGGCAAGTGTCCGGCCGGAATCGCCTGACGCTTCAGGAGCGGAAGGCGCTGGATGTTGAGCTGGTCCGCAAGCGCTCACCAAGGCTGTATTTCGAAATCCTCGTCCGCACTATACCGGAAGTACTCACAGGCGCGAATTCGTGGTAGCGCTGCGGCTAGTACGAAATATCGACGATCTGGCGGATGTAAAGAGGCGAAACGGAATGGCGGAACCGGCAGCCCGAGTTGCCCAATGCCCTCCGGACCTGGTATTCCAGCTCAGCCGGCGTGTAGGAGCGGCGGATCGACACGCGGCCATCCGAAGCAACGATCGGGGACACGAATGGAGCAAGGAACAGACGGAACAGGTTCAAAGGGACCGGATGACGGACCAGGTCAAGCAGGATAAATCTGCGGCAGAAGCGGCCGATGTTGCGAATGAGAGCGACCAGATCGTCTTCTGTGAGGTGATGGGCAAGATACATCGAGTACGCCACGTCTGCTTCGGGCAGCGCGTCCCGCACAGCGTCGGCTTGTACGATTGGAAACGGCGCGCCTGGTGTGCTCGCCTGCATCAGATCAATGCCCACTGCTTCCACGCCCAGGGCTCGCTGAATGTCAGCCAGCACACCTCCGCGGCCGCAGCCCACGTCCAGGACGCGGTGTACCGGTCGCGGATCGCGGCGCAACGCTGAGATAATGGCGGCGGTATCTCCGAGGAGACGATGAATTCTCGTCAAGTCCCGATACGCACGTTTGACGAGATCCTCCGGCACACCGGGCCGGTCCAGGATCTCCGCTTCCGAGGATCGCTGCATAAACCAGTTTGGGCTCATTGTATCCATCCGCGGCCGGGCGCCAACAAGGCGGCCCAGCAATTTGAGACAAGCCATCGATGAAGAACGAGATCCGGATCGCGGGTGGTGGACCAGCGGGAAGCGCTGCCGCCATCGCGGCGCTTTCCGGGTCCGCGCCGGTACGGCTCTTGGAGCGATCGCGATTTCCCCGGCATAAGGTATGCGGCGAATTCATTTCGCCGGAGGCCTGCGCGATTGTCGAACGGCTGGGCGCCTGGTCTGCTTTCTCAGCACTCCGTCCGGCTCGCATCTGCAGTTGCATGCTCCATTTCGGCCGGTACACGAAAAGATGGGCGCTCGAAGAATGTGCGTTTGGTCTCAGCCGTCTCGCACTCGATAAGCTGCTCCTGGAGCGTGCCGAATCGCTGGGCGCGAGCGTTTGCCGGGGCGAGATCGCTGACTGGAGGAACGAAAGAGCTCCTGAGGCCCCACTGATCCTTGCCGTGGGCCGCCGCAGGAATGCGCCGCGTCAGAACCGGCTATTCGGATTCAAGGCCCACTTCGAAGGACCGGGGAGCGATGCCATCGAAATGTACTTCGATCGGCGCGGCTACGTCGGAGTCAACCCCATAGAAAACGGCAGAACCAACGTTTGCGGCATTGCGCCGGAGCACACGCTCCGCTCGATCGATTTTCGGATCGACGAGATGCTGCGAGCTTCCGAGCGCTTATCAGAGCGGCTAGGGCCGCTGTCGCGCACTACGCCGTGGTTCACAGTGGGACCGTTGGTGTTTTCGAATACGAAAGCTGTCGAGCATCCAGGGCTCTACCCGGCGGGTGACGCGCTGGGCTTTGTCGATCCCTTCACAGGCTCAGGTATTTTAAATGCTCTGCTCACCGGCAGCATTGCGGGCGCGGCCGCCGCAAGAGAAATGCCGGCCGAGGCATACCTCCGTGAGTGCCAAAGAATGCTCGCAGCTCCGTTTGCGATTTCAGCTTTATTTCGCCGCGTGCTGGCCTGGAATTGGGCCGAGCACCTGGCACCCTTTGTACCCGGCGAGTGGTTGTTTCGCATGACCCGCGCCGCCGCCCTTCGCAGCGCCCGATAGCCAGCGAGCTTTTTACAAGAATCTTACACTCCCCTGACAATTCCGGCGGCCGCCCGTCCCTACAATCAAATTGCGATTCGTTTTCATAGACCGGCCGCTTCGAGCGACTCGCAAATATGCGAAGCAAGAAAGTCCTCTTCTTTTTTCCCGCCTTTTCCAGTCAGGAAGCGACAGCGCCGCTCGGCATTCTAGCCGTCTCGACGCCGCTACTCCGGGCCGGGTACAGCGTCCGCATTGTCGACTCCACGATTACGCCCCGTTTTCAGGAGCGGGTGCTTGCGGAATTGGAAGATTCGCTGTGTCTTGGCGTTTCGCTGGTCACCGGGCCCATGATCCGCGAAACCGTGCAGGTCGCCCGGGCCGCGAAGAAGCTTTATCCCGAAAAGCCGGTCATTCTTGGCGGCTGGCATCCGTCATTGCTTCCCGACCAGACGCTGGCGGCGGAGTGCGTGGATGTCGTGGTGAAAGGACAAGGCGAGGACGCTCTGCTGGAGGTGGTGCAGCACATTGAGGCCGGCGAATCGCCGAAGGGTATCCCTGGAGTCGGATACAAGGAAGGCTCCAGGCTGGTGTTTAACGCGCCGCGGCCGTTGAAGCCTATCCGGGAACTGCCGCCAAAAGCCTATCACCTGGCCGATTTCGACGCTTATCAACGTGCCTGCGGCCGGCGCTGGGCCATGTACACGTCAAGCCTCGCCTGCCCGTTTAACTGCGCATATTGCACCAATGACGGCGTCTACGGCCGCAAATGGAATGCGCTGGAGCCCGAACGGGTGGTGGAAGAAACCACGGACCTCGTTACGCGCTACGGGCTTTCGCTGCTTTGGATCGTGGACGACAACTTTCTTGTCGATCGCGACCGGGCCGTAGCAATTGCCGAAGGGCTGGTGCGCCGCGGAGTCCGGTTCGACTGGAGCATTCAGGCCTCGACGAACCTTGTGGTCCGGCTTTCGGTGGAAGAGCTGAAGCTGCTGCGCCGGGCGGGCCTTTCGCAAGTCTCTCAGGGGGCCGATTCCGGATCACCGGAAGTTCTGCACCTGATGAACAAAGATTTTCAGAAGCTCGATACCATCTACGAGGCCGCGGACAAGCTTACGCAAGCCGGGATCCGGCCGTCGTTCAACATGATCTTCGGCTTTCCGGGAGAGGGCGAAGCCGAACGGCGCGAGTCGGTCCGGCTCATCATGAATATCTGCCGGCGCTATCCCGGGGCGGAGTTTTGGACCAACATTTTCACTCCATATCCCGGATCGCCGGTCATGCAACGCGCCTTCGAGCTGGGCATCGATGTGCCGAAAACGCTGGATGGGTGGACGGACTTCTTCCCACGCTACACCACGCTGCCGTGGCTGAAGGGAAAGAAGCACCGGCGCGTCCAGATCATGCGAGACTATCTGCGAATTGCGTTCAACCGTGTCCCGATCGGCGTGGAGCGCCGGCATCCGCTGAACCGGTTGACCCATGAGCTGATCAGCGTGCCGGCGCGCTGGCGGCTCGACCATGATTTCTATGCCGCGCCCTTCGAGCTCTGGCTGAAGAAAGCGGTGAACCGCTGGTTCCCTCCCCTCAAAGCGAAGGTGGATGCGCATCAGCTTTCGGCAGAGGCGGTCACGTGCTGACAGACTGCCGCAAGGTGCTGTTGTTTCTTCCGCCCTATGAAGGTAAGGTTTTCGGGCCGCCTCTCGGCCTGCTCAGCCTGGCTTCCTCGGCGCGCGAAGCGGGATTCGAGCCGCGCATCATTGATGGCGCGATTGAGCCGCGATATCTGGACGCGATTGCGCGCGAGCTGGACGGCTGCCTGGCCTTTGGCGTGTCGCTGCTCACCGGCCCCATGATTCGCGATGCGATCGCTGCATCACGATTGGTCCGGAAGCTCAAGCCGGAGCTGCCCATTATCTTTGGGGGCTGGCATCCGAGCCTGCTGCCGGCTCAAACTCTGCGCGAAGAGTTCGTGGACATCGTGGTTTTGCGCCAGGGTGAGAGGACGCTGGTGGAGCTGCTGGAGCGGCTTCGATCCGGCGCGCCTCTGGACCTCGTGGCCGGAGCATGGTTCAAGAAAAACGGACGGATCTGCCGCAATACCGAACGGCCCGCAGCGCCTCTTTCGGCGCTGCCGCCTCCGGCCTACGATCTCGTCGATTTCGAAGCGTACGCGCGGATCAGTGGTGGAAGGAAGCTGCCGTACGCCACCAGCATCGGCTGTCCGTACGCCTGCAATTACTGCACGGACATGGTGTTCTACGAGCGCAGATTCAATCCTCTCGATGCGGCGGCCGTTGTTCGCGACGTGGCGGGCCTGGTCGAGCGCTATCGTCTGGATGAAGTTGCGCTGGTGGATTCGAACTTCCTCGTCGATACGCGTCGCGCCACGGCTATTGCACGCGGATTTTACGAAAGCGGCGCGCGTTTCCGCTGGACGTTCCAGGCGTCGACGGATCTCCTCTGCCGGATACCCGATGAAGCCGTGGACCTGCTGGCCGCCAGCGGCGTCAGCCACATCGGGTTCGGAACCGAGTCCGCATCGGTAGAGGTTTTGCAGTGGATGAACAAAGGCCACCAGCACATCCCCGACATGTTCGAAGCGGCCCGAAAGTGCGCGCGGGCAGGCATTCGGGCCACGTTCAACCTGATCTTCGGCTATCCCGGCGAACGGGAACGGCATCGGCGGGAAACGCTGCGTGTCATGGGCGAAATCGCGGCCCGCTTCGACAATGTGACTTTCTCGCCGAATCTGTTTACGCCGTATCCCGGGATTCCGATCTGGCCCGGCCTGCGCGAATTGGGTCTGGCAGAGCCGGATTCGCTCGAAGCCTGGGCCCGCTGTGGTTTGGGCGAAATGAAGCTGCCTTGGCTTTCGGAGGCGGATAGCCGGACGCTGGACCGCAGCATGTCTTATTTTCTGCTCGACAATCAGCTCGGCAAGCTAGGCAGGCGATCCCGCTCCGCACCTCTGCGGACGGCCCTCCAGTTGGTTCGTAAGCCTCTGCACTGGCGCCTCCGCCATTATTTCTTCCGGTGGCCGGTGGAGCTGTGGGTGTCGATGGCGCGCCAGTGGCTCGCTGTTCGACGCTCGCTACTTACCGGGGAAGCGCTCGGCTCCGGAGAAGCGGCACATGGCTGATGTCCTGCTCGCACACAGCAATCACCTGTTCTCCGACCCGAAGCAGGTGCAGAAGATGCAGCCATATCCGCCGCTGCAAACGCTGCTGGCAGCTTCCGTACTCCGCGAAGCGGGCATTAGCGTGGCGCTCTGCGACGTAACGCTCGAGCCCCCGGAGGCGAAGTTCGAAGCGCTCCTGATCGCCTGCAAGCCGCGCCTTGTCGTGGTCTGCGAGGACGACTTTAACTTCCTTTCCAAGATGTGCCTGGTGCGGAACCGCGAGCTCGCGTTTTGGTACGCGAAGGCCGCTCGCCGCCGCGGTATACCCGCTGCCGTTCATGGCTCGGACTCTTCGGATCGCGTCAACGACTACCTGGGTGCAGGCTTCGACTACGTTCTGGTTGGCGAGGTGGAGACCACACTTCTCGAACTAGCCCGTGGAAATGCCGTTGAGGGAATAGCCGGGCTGGCCTATCGCGATGGAGCAACCGGCAGACACATCCGCAATGCGCCGCGCCCGCTCCGCGTCGATCTCGATTCGCTCCCGCAGGCGGCCTGGGACCTCATCGATATGGAGCTGTACCGGCAGGCCTGGCTCGCCGCTCATGGCTTCTTCGCGTTGAACATGGTCTCGAGCCGCGGGTGTCCGCATCACTGCAACTGGTGCGCGAGACCGATCTGGGGGAAGAGCTATCACGCGCGCTCGCCGCGGCTGGTGGCCGAAGAGATGCGTCTCCTGAAGCGCGAATATCATCCGGACCGGATCTGGTTCGCCGATGACATTTTTGCTCTTTCGGGACATTGGGCCGCCCGATTTGCTGATGCTCTCATTGCGACGGACGCGCGCATTCCTTTCAAGATGCAGTCCCGCTGCGACCTGATGACGCGCGATACCGTGGCCACGCTCGAAAAAGCCGGCTGCTATGAAGTGTGGATGGGCGCCGAATCGGGCTCGCAGCGAATTCTCGACGCGATGGAGAAGGGCATTCGCGTCGAGCAGATCTACCAGGCGCGCGAAAATCTGCGGCGCCACGGGATTCGCGCGTGCTACTTCTTGCAGTTCGGATATCCGGGCGAGACCTGGCCGGAGATCCAAGACACCGTGCGCATGGTGCGCGAGACCAAGCCGGACGACATCGGCGTTTCGGTCTCGTATCCGCTGCCCGGGACGAAGTTCTATCGATTGGTTGCGGAACAGCTCGGCGCGAAGGCGAACTGGGGCGACAGCGGAGAGCTGGCCATGATGTTCCATGGCGCGTATCCGACCGAGTTCTATCGCGCGTTGGCGGAGGCTCTGCATCTTGAGGTTCGCACGCCAGATCGACGGCAGGAAATTCGGACAGCCTGGGAGCGAGTGGAGGAGCTGGAAGGCACCTCTTCAGGCCAGATAGCGCTTGCGGGCGGCGGAGTGAGATCATGCAGCTCCTGCTGACGCATGGATATTTCCTGAGTGAGGACGCCAAGGAACAGGAGATCATGAAGCCCTATGCGCCTCTGGGCCTTCTGTATCTCTCGTCGCACCTGCGGCAGAAGGGCTTCGGCGTGGAGATCTACGATTCCACGTTCGGCTCGAAAGACGAGCTGTTCGGCCTGCTGAGCAACACCGCTCCGGGTATTTTGGGCGTTTATGGCAACCTGATGACGCGCCGAAACGTGGTCGAGATTGTAAGCCGCGCGAAAGAGGCGGGCTGGAAGATTGTTCTGGGGGGGCCGGAGCCCGCCAACTATCCCGAGCAGTATCTGAGCGCGGGAGCCGGCGTCATTGTTGTCGGCGAAGGGGAGATGGCGCTCGAAAGCCTGCTGCGCAGCGGCATGGATCCGGCGGCATGGCCTGCGATCGGCGGCATTATGTTTCGGGCCTCAGATGGAGGCATCGTTCGCACCGAGCCCGCCCCGCTGATTCAGGACCTGGACGCGCAGCCGTGGCCCGATCGCGAGCGCATTCGTGTAGAAAATTATCTTGCTGCCTGGCGCGCGCGCCACGGAAAGGGTTCCGTGTCGGTGATTACAGCCCGCGGATGTCCGTATCACTGCAACTGGTGCAGTCATTCGGTATACGGAAAAACGCACCGCCGCCGGTCGCCGCGATCGGTTGTCGATGAGGTCGAATGGATTCTCCGGCGCTACAATCCCGAAATGCTATGGCTGGCCGACGACGTATTCACGATTCACCACGGCTGGCTGTTTGAGTACGCGGCAGAGATGGAGCGCCGCAGGTTCCGGATTCCATTCGAGTGCATCACGCGGGCGGACCGCGTGAATGCGCGAGTGGCCGAGACTCTGGCCGCGCTTGGCTGCTTTCGCGTGTGGATCGGCTCGGAAAGCGGATCGCAGCGCATTCTCGACGCCATGGAGCGCGGCGTCACGGTGGAGCAGGTTCGTAATGCCGTTTCGCTCTGCAAAAGCAACGGCATTCAGACCGGCATGTTCCTGATGTGGGGCTATGAGGGCGAAGAGATCGAAGATATTGAGGCCACTGTGGAGCACGCGAAACAGTGCGCGCCCGACGTTTGTTTCACAACGGTATCGTATCCGATCAAAGGCACGCCGTATTATGAGCGGGTCAAGTCGCGCCTGGTAAGCATCTCCGGCTGGGCCGAGAGCACGGATCGCGACGCGCGCATCCGCGGCAGGCACTCGCGCCGCTTTTACGATTACGCCGACGAGCTGCTGCGGAGCACGCTAGCCGGTTGCGCCGACCCGGCACGACTGCTGGCCGCGCGGGAAGGCCTGCGGCAAACGCGGCACGAAGTGGAGGCATGAGCGCGCCAATGATGGCCGGGGCCGCATTTGACCGGCTTGCCGAGAGATATGACACGGTGTGGACCGCTTCGGGCGCTGGGCGTCGGCAGCGCGATGCCGTGTGGAGCCGGATTGATCCTCTTTTCCAGCCTGGCGATTCGATTCTGGATTTAGGCTGCGGCACCGGAGAGGATGCGCTGCATCTCATGGCATCGGGCATCGAGGTCTGCGCCGTGGATGCATCGGCCCGCATGGTCCAGGTTGCGCGCGCGCGAGGTGTGAACGCCAGGCAGCTTTCGATCGAGAATCTGGATGAACTAACCGGGCGCTTCGATGGCGCTATTTCGAATTTCGGAGCTTTGAATTGCATCGCGCGGCTCGAATCTGTTGGTTCGGCCCTTGGCCGGTTGCTTCGCAGCGGCGGCGCGCTTGCGATCTGCGTGATGGGTCGCTTCTGCTTATGGGAGACCTGCTATTATCTCCACTGCCTGCGTCCGGATCGTGCCTTTCGGCGCTGGCGCCCCGGAGGATGTAAATCCTCGATTGGCGTGCATGTTCGCTATCCCTCGGTGAGGCGCCTGGCGCGCGCATTCGGGCGCCAATTCTGCCTTGCCGATTGGTACGGCATCGGGCTTTGCGTGCCGCCATCGTACGCAGGCGGCCTTTCTGAAACCGCCCTGGAGCGGTTCGACGCGATCGACCGCCGCCTCGCCCACCGCACTGGGCTGAGAGCCCTCTGCGATCATCGCCTCCTGGTTTTCCGGCGGATATGAGCACGTCTGTCGAAGCCCGAAAACGCTTTCTGGAGGAGTATCGCCAGATCCGGTATGCCGAAGGCCGCGGTTCCGAAGATCCGGCCTACTACCGGGCTCTCCCGTTCGAGGATCTAACGGGCAAGAACACAGCCATGTGGGCGATGCGTGCCGCCACGTACCGCTACTTTGAACGCCGTATTCTGAAGCCGATGGAGCGCGCGGCGGGGCGCCCGCTCGATATCCTGGACCTCGGCGCGGGCAACGGGTGGATGTCGTATCGGTTGTCTTTGCGGGGCCACCGCGCGGTGGCGCTCGATATTTTTTCCGATCCTCGCGATGGCCTGCTCGCCGCAAGGAACTATGCGGCGCCGATCCCGCTGGTGGAGGCTGAATTCGACCACTTGCCGTTCCGGTCGTCGAGTTTCGATCTGGCGATATACAATTCTTCGCTGCACTATTCGACCGATTATGAGCGGACACTTTCCGAATTGCGGCGTTGCCTGCGTCGGGATGGGTCGGCGGCCGTGCTGGATTCGCCGGTATATCGCCGCCGCGAGGATGGCGAACGGATGGCTTCGGAACGCCATGCCGACTTTCTAAGGCGCTATGGGTTCCGATCCGACGCGATCCCAAGCATCGAATTTCTGGATGAGCCCACACTGGACCGGCTGGCCCGCAGCCTGCGTCTGCGATGGACGATTTACCGGCCGTGGTACGGATGGCAATGGCATCTTCGCCCGCTGAAGGCGCGTCTCAAGCGCCGCCGCCCGCCATCGCGATTCTGGATTCTGGTCGGGCAGTTTCAGTAGCCCATGGTAATTCTGCTGCATCCCCGCTCTACGCGGCCGAAAAACCGCCGCTTTCCTTTGGCCCCGCTGTCGCTTGCGGCTGTGCTGGAAGGAAAGGAAGATTACGAGATCGTCGATGGAAACGCCGATCCGGAACCGTCAGCGACACTCGACCGGATCATGCGCGAAAAAGGCGCAATGTTGCTGGCTGTGTCGGTGATGCCCGGGCCCCAGATGAAAGCGGCTATTCCGCTGTGCCGCGAGTTTCGCGCAAAGCATCCTGGAGTGCCGATCGTTTGGGGAGGATACTTCCCTTCACTCCACACCGAAGCTGCTCTGAATGCGCGTTACGTCGATTTCGCGGTGCGCGGACAGGGCGAGGAAACACTCCTTGAGCTGATCGAGGCGCTGCGCGGCCAGCGCGGGCTTCGGGATGTTCGCGGCCTCTCGTTCAAGGATGAGTTCGGGTTTCATGTGCATAACGCCGATCGTCCGATTCGTTCTCCGAACGATTTTCCGTGGCTGCCCTACGACCGGCTGCCGAACCCCGAAAAGTACATCGCGAACACGTTTCTGGGCCGCCGCACGGCGGTCCACCAGGCAAGCATCGGCTGCCCATTCCGCTGCAATTTTTGCGGCGTTGTGCCCGTTTATCAAGGGCGCCAGCGCACGGAAACGCCGGAGCGAACGGCGTCGGTTCTCGCTTACCTGAAGCAGCGCTTCGGCATCGATGCGGTGCAGTTCTACGACAATAACTTTTTTCTGAGCGAAGCCCATACAGCGGAACTGGCGAGCCGCATGGCGCCGCTCGCCTTGCAGTGGTGGGCGGAAGGGCGGATCGATAGCGTGCTCCGCTACTCCGATGAAACCTTCGCGCTGCTGCGGCGCGCGGGAGCGGCGATGATTTTCTTTGGCGCCGAGTCCGGGTCTGATTGGGCGCTCGAGCAGATGAACAAACACATCACCACGGCCCAGACGCTGGAGCTTGCGGCGAAGATCCGGCGGTTCGGCATCATACCGGAGTTTTCATTCGTGGTGGGCAACCCCGCAAGACCGGAAGCCGACACGCGCGAGACGATTCAGTTTATTCGCCGGATCAAGAAAGTAAATCCCGCCGCCGAGATCATCGTGCAGCATTACATTCCTACGCCGCATCCCGACGGCATGTACGGGCAGGTGGACGGCAAGATCACGTTTCCGGCATCGCCGGAAGGCTGGGCCAGCGACCGCTGGTATAACTTCTCTGTTCGCCAGGATCCACATGTTGCGTGGCTGCCAAAGACAATCAAGCGCCGCATCGATAACTTTGAGCTTGTAATCAACTCGCGCTGGCCCACCGCACAGGACATCCATCTGCCCGCATGGGGGCGGGGATTGCTGAAAGCTTTGAGCAGTTGGCGGTATGCCTTAGGCATCTACGGATGGCCAATCGAGCTTCAGTGGGCGCAGCGGCTGGTTGCGTTGCGAAAGCCGCGGATGGAGAGCCTCTGATGCGGCTGTCTCCAGTGGAAGCTCACAGGCTCTGGGCGCCGGGCTATGACGCCGGCCTCAATCCTCTGCTTGCTCTAGAGGCACGGACCATGGCCGGCCTGTTCGAGGCCGGCGTAATCGGACCCGTTCAGTCGATGCGCGCGGTTGATGTCGGCTGCGGCACCGGGCGGTCGATGCTCGCGCTGCTTCAGCGCGGCGCCGACGTGCTTGGAGTGGATGCCTGTTCGGAGATGCTGGCCGAGGCGGCGCGTAAACGTGGTCTGCGCCGCAGGCTGGTTCTCGGCGAAGCCGCTTTTCTGCCCTTTCGGAGCGCGATCTCAGACCTCACCTTTTGCTCGTTTGCCATTGACTACGTGGCGGACCTGGACGGCGCCCTTTCCGAGATGGCCAGGATTACGAAGCCCGGTGGAAAGGTCGTCATCTCCGATCTCCACCCATCGGCTATCTCGTCCGGCTGGACGCGGTCGTTCCGGGCCGGAGATTCGGTTTACGAAATCGAGCACTGCCAAAGGCCGGCCGCTCAGTTCCTCGATGCAGCGCAGCGCGCCGGCCTACGGCTCCAAACGCAATTAGATGCCTGTTTCGCCGAGCCCGAGCGCTATCTGTTTTGTACAGCCGGACGCGAGGCGATGTTTGCCGAGTTGTCCAAAGTGCCCGCTCTCTGGCTTGCCGTCTGGATGCGGCCATGATTCTTCGCGGAGCGCGAGTTGCCCGGAATGCGGATGAATCGGCTCGCGTCGATTTGACGATTGCTCAAGGCCGAATTGCCTTCGGCCGTCACGCGGGTTGCGGGCCGGTGCTGGACCTGAGCGGCATGCTGGTGCTTCCCGGCCTGATCAACGCGCACGATCACCTGGAGTTCAATCTGTTCCCGAGACTCGGGCGCGGGCCGTACCCCAATGCCACTGCCTGGGCCGAAGACATCTACCATCCCGACCGATCTCCGATCAGAGAGCACTTGCAGATTCCAAAGCCGGTCCGGCTGTTCTGGGGGGCGATCAAGAACCTGGTCAACGGCGTCACTTCGGTGCTCCATCACAATCCCTACGAACCGGACGTCTTCGGCCGCGGCTTTCCGGTGAGAGTCATTGAGCGGTTTGGTTGGGCACACTCCCTCGCGTTTTCGGCCGATATCGAAGAGTGCTATCGCCGCACGCCTCCGGGCGCGGCATTTATCGTCCATGCGGCGGAGGGCTGCGACTCCGAGGCCAAAAGCGAGATCGCGCGGCTGGATGCGAGGGCGTTGATTGGCCCACGGACAGTCATCGTGCACGGAGTCGGATTGGACGCGGCCGGCATTGCCTGGATGCGCCACCGGGGAGCAGCGCTGGTGTGGTGTCCCAGTTCGAATCGCTTCCTGCTGGGCCGAAGTTTGACGGAGGAGGTGCTGCGGTCCGGGATTCCGATCGCGCTTGGAACGGATTCCGCGCTTACAGCCGCCGGCGACCTTCGGGATGAAGTCGAGACCGCCCGTCAAGCAGTGGATCTGCGCACGCTCTATGGCATGGTGACGTCCGGCGCGGCCCGCATTCTCCGCTTGAACAGCGGTGCCGGCGCAGTGTCCGACGGCGGGGCCGCCGATCTGGTCGTGGTCCGCGATCGCGGGCAAAGTCCCGCCGAAGCGTTGCTTCAGATCGAACCCGAGCTCGTTCTCATCGGCGGAGAAATCAAGCTGGTCTCCTGCCGTATGGCTAACCATGTGAATCTTCCAGAGCGGCAGCGGTTTCAAGCGATCGGGATTGAGGGGCGCGGGCGATGGCTGATTGACGCCAACCTTGCCTCGCTGGCACAGCCGGTGAAAGACGCGCTCGGCGGCAGCTTTCGGCTGGCGGGAAAGAGAGTCGCCGTTTGAATCCGGTCCTGAACTCGATCCCGATCGTAATTCTGTATCCGCACAGCCGGTGCAACTGCCGCTGCGTGATGTGCGATATCTGGAAAAATCCTGCTGCGCAGGAAATCAGCGGCGACGATCTGGAGCGCTACGTGAAGGATTTCGAGCGCTTATCGGTCGAGTGGGTGGTCCTCTCCGGAGGCGAGCCGCTAATGCATTCGGATCTGTTCCGGTTTTGCTCGCTCCTGCGATCGCGCGGCATTCGCATCACGATACTCAGCACTGGCCTCCTGCTCGAGCGGCATGCCCGCCGCATTACCGAATGCGTGGACGATCTGATTGTCTCGCTCGACGGTCTGCCAGCAGTCCACGATCGGATTCGAGGTGTCCGCGGCGCATTCGCGTGGATGGCGAGGGGCGTGGAAGCGGTTCTTCGTCTTAATCCCAAATTTCCTGTTTCCGCGCGTTCCACGGTCCAGCGAGCCAACTTTCGGCATCTTCGGGAAACTGCCGCAGCAGCGCGGAAACTGGGTCTGAAGTCGATCTCGTTCCTGGCTGCGGACGTGACCTCGCAGGCATTTAATCGGCCGGACGGATGGACTGCGCAACGCCAGGGCGAAATCGCTTTAACCTCGGACGAGCTGCCGCTCTTGGAATGCGAGCTGGAGGCGCTGATCGCCGAGTGGCAAGGCACAGGCTTTGTGCTCGAATCGCCGGAAAAGCTCCGGCGCATCGCTCGGCACTTCCGTGCGCACTTGGGCTTGTGCGAGCCGGCAGCTCCGTGCTGCAATGCGCCGTGGGTCTCTGCCGTGATTGAAGCCGACGGCACGGTGCGGCCGTGCTTTTTCCACCGCGCGATCGGCAATATCAAACAAGGCGGCTTGCTGCACGTCTTGAACGGTCCCGAAGCGCTCGCCTTCCGCGCCAGCCTGGATGTGACCCGCGATCCCACCTGCCGCCGCTGCGTCTGCTCGCTGAACTGGACCGCATCAACGCGGCGCCCTGTCGCACTTGCGCGGTGAATCAATTACTATTGGCGTTGTGAAGACCTGGAGAGAAGAAACGGCAGGCGGCAAGAAGATCATTGGAATGTGGCAGCAGATCCCGGCCCCGATGGTCTCGCGGTTCCTGGCTCAGCTTGGCTGGGACTGGATCATTCTGGACATGCAGCACGGCTGCTTCAACTGGGAAACGGCCTACGAGTGCATTCACATCGTTCGGGCCGCGGGGGCGCGGCCGCTGGTGCGGATTGCAATCGGCCAGACGTCGGAGGTACAGAAGGCGCTTGATCTGGGAGCCGGCGGCGTCATCGTGCCGATGGTGAACACTCGCGCCGAAGCCGAACTGATGGGAGCGGCGGCCAAGTATCCGCCGGCAGGCGAGCGGTCGATTGGCGGAGACTATCGGTACCACTATGGCGCGGACTACCCGGACCGCGCCAATGAGGGCACGCTCCTGCTCGTCCAGATCGAGCACATCCGCGCCGTGGAGCAGGTCGAGTCCATTCTCGGCACTTCCGGTGTGGATGGCTGCTTTGTGGGGCCGACGGACCTGGCGCTCTCGATGGGCTTATCGCGCGTGGGGTTCGAGGATGTTGCGTCTCATCGCTCCGCCATTCAGCGCATCGTTGACGCCTGCCGCTCGCTCGGAAAGCTGGCCTGCACCAATACCTACAGTCTCGATGAAGCGCAGCAAAAGGCCGCCCAGGGGTACGATTGCGTGACGCTGCGATCTGACGCGGATCTGTTCATGGATGCCGCGGGCTTGCTCCTCGCCGGACTGCGCCAGCGGGCCAAGGAAGCTCCGGCAGCCGAGCCAGTCGGGCGCTGATCTCACCCGGTCGAAATCCATATGCCCATAATTTTTGCTCCCGAACTCAAGCACTTAGCGGCCGCTATTTTCGCGGGTGCCGGCGCGACCGGAGAAGAATCCAAGACCGTCGCCGATGCGCTGGTGGAGGCCAATCTCGCCGGGCACGATTCGCATGGCGTGCTGCGCATCCCGGAATATGT
>Ga0070741_10004307_pt1 | contig 33389 bp, 33 predicted proteins | sample Coa_R1_4_FD_66440 | JGI IMG/M metagenome (GOLD analysis project Ga0070741, IMG submission 66440) | Surface soil microbial communities from Centralia Pennsylvania, which are recovering from an underground coalmine fire - Coalmine... | ecosystem: Environmental > Terrestrial > Soil > Unclassified ... | reverse complement strand
CTTAGTCTAGCAGCGAGGAGTTAAGAATTTCTCAAGGGGGGCTAAATATTTACTCAGCATTTGGTTCAATAATGCTCAGGAATTACATGAGATTTATGTGGGAGATTGCTTGCATCTTCGTAGAGACCAGATTTATCGCGTCCGCTTTAGCGCCCATATATCCTCTTGCCCCTCCCCAAATTTTCCTTCAACGCCGAAATCACCAACAAGATAACATTTCCAATGGAAAATTTTGAGCGTTTAAGGGTCTGTGGCAATGACGATTTTGGGCAAGACAGGCGCTAAAGCGGACGCGATAAATCTGGTCTCTACGGCGTTTCGTTTCCATAGGGGCAGGCGGCAAGGCACTGCCCCTACCCATGATTATGGCAAGAACTGGTTAGTGTAGAGGGAATTGAGGTTCAGGCTTTTGACGGGCTTGCCGGACACATCTGTGACGCCATCGGCATTCAGGATAAAGGTTGGATAATTATGCCACGCGCTGGCATCCTGCATGCCCCACTTGTGACCAGGATCGGCATAGCGTACGCTTAAAAAATCCTGGCTGCTGAAGACCAGCCCCGTATCGGGGAACGTTCCTTTAGGAGTTGCATTGATCAACAATTGGGCCGCGTCTTTAGCATTCGTGCGCGCATACTCGTATCCTTTCGCCGTGGCAATCATAAACCTGCGCAGCAGATCCGGTTTTTGCTTGATGGTGGCCGCACTGGTGATGATGTTCGGCGAATAATAGTCGGGAATGCCGTAATTGGTAATGGGGAACGTTGTTAGCTGCACACCTTCGCGCTGAGCTTGAATGACCTCCCAGCCCTCGTAAACCCAGGCAAAATCGATCTGATGCGCCTTTAGCGCCTCTATCGTGTCCACATTCAGCGTCACGTTTTTGAATGTGCCCTTGCCTCCATCATCCTTAATCACCTGACTTACCACGGGATTCTCGTAGGGGGCGCCAAAGCCGCCATAGATCTTACCATCAAGGTCACGCGGTCGTGTGATCCCCGAACTCGCGAGCGTGACCAGCGCGGAGGTATTGTGCTGGATGATCGCGGCAATGGAAACAACCGGCTGTCCCACCGCCGCATCCGCTACTACTCCTTCGGTAAAGCCGATGCCAACATCCGCCTTGCCGTTAGCAACCAGCGTATCGGGCGTCACGCTGGAAGAATAAGGCAGCAGCTTGAGATCAATCCCCTGGTCGCGATACCAGTTCTTCGCCAGTGCGACATAGATGCCCGTGTGGTTGGTATTGGGGGTCCAGTCCAGGGCCAGCGTCATCGGCGTCAACTGTTGCGACCCCGGGCTGCCCGCAGCGCCACCGCAGGCGCTTACCAGGGCAAATACCAGCAAGATAGGAAAGCCCACGCTCAATAGCAGGCGCAGGCGCGTCGTGTACTGCGCCTGCGCGTTCCGTAGGGGCAATCCCTTGCGGTTGCCCTGTCGCGGCGTTGGAACGCGGAACGCTTCAAAGTCAGATCGCATAAACTCCTCCTTCGTGAATAATGCATTTCTCCTTGACATCTTCGGGTTTGATGTTACACTTCCCCTCAAAGGAGGCGTAGGAGTTGGGGCTACCTCGCCCGCTTGAGGGATTGAAATCAAATACGCATCCTTGCCCCCTGATACCAGGGCAGCATAATACGTTCGACGATAGATACCAGGCCAAAAAGCGCCAGACTGAGCACCGCCGTCACCACAATGGCGGCGAATACCAGGATGATTGCAAACGAGTGGAACGAGGTCTGCATATAGACGCCCAGCCCCTGGTACGCCGCGACATATTCACCGAAGATTGCTCCGGTCACGCTATAGGTCACGGCGATACGCAGCCCTGAAAAAAACGACGGCATGGCGCCCGGCAAGCGCACCAGCCAGAAAATCTGCCAGCGCGATGCCCCCATACTGCGCATCAACTTTAAAAGCTCTGGATCGCTCCCCAGCAGGCCATCGGCGCCAGCTACGGCTATCGGAAAAAAGCAATAGAGGGTGATAACGATGACTTTTGGGGTCAGGTCAATGCCAAACCAGAGGATCAGCAGCGGTGCCAGGGCGATAATCGGGATGGTCTGCGATGTCACTAGCAACGGGTAGATGGCGCGCCGCATCCACGACGAGACATCCAGCAGCGCCGCCATCAGTAAACCCAGCGCAATAGCAACCGCCAGGCCAATGACGGTCTCCAGCAACGTCTGCACGGTATGTCCATAGATGACATCCCAGTTATCGATTAAAGCCTGCACGATTGCTGTCGGCGGAGGTAAGACGTTCTGGCTGATTTGGCCGGAGCGCACGTAAAGTTCCCACAAGAGCAGTAGGACCGCCGTGAGCATGAACGCGGGACCATAGTTCGCCAATTTACGTAAACTCATGCAAAATCCTCCTTGCCGCCAGCCTGAGCGATAGCTAGACGCGGTAGCGGCGTTGGCGGGCGGAATTATAAGGACTCCTTCATCAACAACGCCACCAGTTCCTGCTCCAGTTGCACGGCCCGCTCCAGCGCCAGATGTTCCTGCCGTCGCGGTCGGGGCAGATCGATTTCGACGACGCGCAAGACGCGCGCCGGTCGCGAACTGAGCACGTAAATGCAATCTGAGAGCAAGATCGCCTCGCGCACATCATGGGTGATAAAGAGGACGCTTGAGCGAAAGGTCTGCCAGAGGCCGAGCAGCCACATTTGCAGCGAGAGCCGCGTCAGAGCATCGAGCGCGCCCAGGGGTTCATCCAGCAGGAGAAACGAGCGGTTGAACAGGGCCGTTCGTAGCAGGGCCACGCGCTGGCGCATGCCGCCGGAGAGTGTTGCGGGATAGTTCCTGGCGAACTCGATCAGGCCAAAGCTTTTGAGCAGTTCGCGCGCGTCCTGCCGTGCCTTCTGCCGCGGAACGTGGCGCACATCCAGCCCTAGCAGCACATTCTCTTCCACGGTACGCCACGGCAGTAGGAGCGGCTGCTGCGGCATATACCCGAATTTGCCCGCGCGCTCCTTGTTGGTCTCGCCATCGATGGTAATCGCGCCTTCATCCGGCGTTTCGATCCCAGCGATGATATTGAAGAGCGTACTCTTGCCGCAGCCGCTCGGACCGATGATCGTCACAAACTCGCCGTCGGCAACGCTCAAATCGATGGGCGCGAGCACTTCCAGCGTGCGCTTTCCCTCGCGATACGCTTTAGTCACGCCCTGTACTAATAGCCGTGGTGTATCTTCACGCATTCCATAAACCTCATCAGCATAGCCCGATCTCTATCGATACAAAAGCAAAAGCCACAGCCCGAGGGCCGTGGCCTGAATCATCTTACTAAGTAGGTAAATCAGTGCCGCTTCCCTCCGCTGGTATGACCCACGTTAGGTACTATCAACTTCTGGCTTTTCGGCATAATCCGCAACGCCTCCATGAGTTGCTGAGGGGCAAGATTGATGACGTACCTTCCACGCGGATCGTCCAGTTTGTAAATGTAAACTGTTACTCCCAGAAAGCGCAAGGCATCGCGCTTTTTCTGATATGTTGCATCGTCCCTGCCATGCTCTTTGAACTGCTGGCACCATTCAATAAAGTTGCGATATTCAAGCATCACCTGATTATAATCGATGACACCCTTCTGAATCGCCCTCAATTCATTTTCAAGGCGCTCCATCAAATCCGTCTGCTTGCCTAAATCTTCCAGAATTACTGCGCGGGCGGATTTACTAAGATTAGGGGTTCTCAAATCCTCCCGGTATTGCTCCACCATTAATTCGCATTCGGCAATGGCTTTCCGCGCCGATTTTTCAGAAGAGGCGAATACATCCATTTCCAGCACGGCATTGACGGCCTCCCCGATAATTTCCATATCCTTTATCACCGAGCGGACGTAATCCCACGCAATCTCGTCTATTCTGGGCGCGGATATTTCCATATGCACGCTACAGGTTCTGCGTGGTTCACCGGAACATCGGTAGTTATTATAGGTTTTCCCCAGCTTTTTACCGTGCGTAAATTTTATCATAGTTCCGCCGCAATATCCACAGCGGATGAACCCGGCACGCAGCAGGAATTCATACGGATTCGGGTTATTGCGCGGTGCATCCTGCGTATTGAGCGCAGCGGCGGCAAGAGCAAGCGCAGCGGTTTCATCGTCGATAATGCGCGGCACGGTTCCTTCCGGCAGCATAAGGCGCTCTTCCATAGGCTTTTCGCGCTTGATGATGAATTCCCTGCCCTGCCGGAATTCTTTGGTGAATTCGTACTTATAGGCATAGCCTATACCCCGGTACATATCGTTAGCGCGATCAATGATAATCCTGACAGTACGATCATTCCATGACTTCCCCCCGTTCGGCGAGGGGATATTATTGTCCGTCAGGTAATGTGTAATGGAAAGGATACCGACCCGCTGCGCGCGCATCCGCAGGATGGTGCGCACCACTTCCGCTTCCTTTTCATGAATAACCAGCTTGTCTTTGGTTTTTTCATCGTTGAAGCGGTAGCCGTAGGGCGGCTTCTTGCCTGCAAGGTATTGATGCTTGTTCACAACACGCGCCGTCTTGCCGTCAATGGTGCGCTGCCGGGTAGTCGCCCGCTCCTGCTCATTGAAGCCCATCTGCAATGTCTGCATGATGCGCCCCATAGGGCTATCGTCGTAGTGCTCCTTTACGCAATAGAGCTTAATGCCGTAATGCTTCATTTCCTCGCACAGGATGTAATAATGGGCAATATCACGGGTAAAGCGACTATAGGTACGCACCACCACGCCCTGGACTTCGCCGCGCAGATACTGCTCGCGCATGGACATAAAAACCTGCCGCCCCTGCCATGTGGCGGCGCTGTAAACTTCCCTGAACACTCCGGCTACGATAAAGCCGTTATGTTCGCAATATTCCCTGCAATCAATCTCTTGCTGCTCTAAACTGGTGTTATCTTCCTGATCATCCGTGGAAACACGGAGGTAAATGAATACGCGTATCGCTTGCAACGCTTCGTACCATCCCTTCAATAAAATTGTTACCAGACAGTGAATTTGTTTTGCGCAGGGAGCGTTTAGGCATCAGCCGTTCCCTCTGCATCCCAATCGTTCACAACCCCTCTCGATGTATAGGGATCTTCCACTAATTATACTATATTACCAGCAACATTCCAATAGTATCCATGATAGTCTTTTATGTTTGGCAGCTATCAGGCACAATCATTGACATTCCTGTAAACGCATGTCATACTGAGAGGCAAAGAATTTATTTTACCGGAGTGCTTAACCTATGACATTAGAAGATTATCGGGTTAAGCTTGGATGGTCAAAAGCGAAGCTTGCCCGCGAAGCGCATGTTGATGCGGGCACGCTGAGTGACGCAATAGCAGGGAAGCGTATCTACAAGGCGACAGCCGGAAGGATCGCGAATGCCATATCGAAAGGATTGGGGCAGGAAATAACCTACAAGGATATTGAAGGGCTTAACCTTGCAGACTGACGCATCCAGGCTAATTTAAGGAGGTGATGCCAGTAGCGCCCAGGTCAAACCCAGGCGCTTCCGCAGACTTTTATCAATCAGCTTTGTGCTGTGCATACCCTTGCAAAGTTCCACAGCGCAAAAAAGAAATTACCGATCTCTTGTACTGTAAACACAGTGGCGGCATGAGACGCTGTGACAGGCGTTTTTTGCTGCCAGGACAGGCTAAAAGTCTGACGGTAGTGTACCATGTCCGGCCTTGCCTGTCGATATAAGGGAAGCCTTTTACCATAACCATATGCCACGGGCACCGCTTCGCCGCTACTATAGAAGGCGGCGCTACTCTTGTAAGGAAAGGCAGCAGAAAGGGCAGGGCGAAACGTATGGGGATACATACGAAGAGGAGAAGGCCGGGAACGCTCTTAAAACCTAACAGCCAACTGAGATACCATCGGAAGATGCGGCACTGGACGCAGGCCAACCTGGCGGATGAACTCTACCAGTTATGTTCACAGGAGGAATACGAAGAGCGGGAGCGCGGCATTATTAATGCGAACATGGTGGGCGGATGGGAGCGGGGCGAACACACGCCCAGCCCTTTCTGGCAAAAGAAACTCTGCACGCTCTTCGGCACCACCCCGGATAATCTGGGTTTCCTGGAAAAATCCCCCGTTTCTCAAGGCGGACGATCCAGGTACAGACTCATGCAGCAGCAACCGGCCTCTTCCTCATGGCTCGAATCGTCTTTTGATGAGCTTGCCCTTTACCTCAAGCAACAACAGCAGCGCCTGTCCTATGCACAGGCTTCCGGGTCTACCTACTTGCGCGTAGGGGATATTATCAGCGAGCAGGGCCTTTTTATTGCTCCCCTCTGGCAAAACGAACAGGGCGATGTTTCCTCGCAAAACCTCACCGATTATCTGATCAGCACGCTTTTGTATCGCGAGCATATCCTTTTGCTTGGCGATGCGGGGCAGGGGAAAACAACCCTGCTCAAGCAGGTATTCAGCCGCATGGTGGACTGCTTCCTTAACGCCTCTCCTGAGTATCCTTCCCTGCTGCCGTTCTATATCCCCTTGCGTGAGTTTTACTCATTTGCCGGAGATCCCGTTGATGTATTATGGTCACATATTGGCGAGGAGTTTCCTCTGCCCTATGAGGCGTTCGCAGCCCTGGTACGCGAGAGACAGGTGGTTTTCTTCTTTGATGGCTTCGACGAAATCAAAGGGGAGATCACCCAGCGGCTTATTAACGAGCGAGCCACGAGCAAGGTATTTTCGTTTCCGTCCATTCTTGCCTGCCGTAAAAGCTTCTTTGATACCTATCTTTCCCTGTCCCCGCTTCAGGATTGCTATCCGCGCCACGTTGAATTGCAACCATTGGCTTTAACCGATGCTGTGCTTGGCTATATCCGGGCATTCTGCGAGCGCAAGCAAACGCTTGCCCCGGAGAAGATTATCGAGGCCATTCAGGCGAGCAGGGAATTGCAGGATCTTGTGAAACGTCCGCTCCTGCTTCTCATGGTTCTTGAGGTGTTTACAACCTCCAAAGGGCTGGACGGAGGAAAATGGAATGTGACCGGGCTGTACCGCAAGTACACCGAGCAATGGCTGAAGAACGAAGCTTCCAAACCGGATTCAGTATTGCGATGGAATGAGAAAGCCCTCGTGTTGCAGGAGGTAGCCTGGTTTACCTACCGAACGTCTTTTGCCCACCAGGAGCAGTTTAACGAGCAGGCCGTGTTTTCGCATGAAGAACTTTCGGTTTTCGTGAAAACCATAGCTTCCCGCCATCCTGGAGTGACAGAGCTACAGCTTCTTGATGATCTTTGCTTTCGCACACTCCTTACGGTGTCCGAGGGAGAAAATTATATGTTTCTCCATAAGTCGTTTCAGGAATATTATATTGCAAGGCATATACTTGATTGTATGAGACGCGCAGAGCAGGATCACGATACCTTAGCCGCCATAGAGCATATCTTCCAGGTGAGCCTGCCGTTTGATATAGCAACATTTCTGAAAGAAATGCTCAAGGACAGCACTTTCTATGAAAAGGAGTGCATTACAACCAATCTTATGAATGTCTATCAGCGTAACAGATCGGAGGATCAGCGATTAACTACTATCAGGCAGCAGGCCAGCCATTACCTGACAAGTCTGGGCACGGAACGCGCCATTCAATTTCTGGAACAGGCATGCGAGAGCGAGTCCGACAAATGGGTGCAGCGCGGGATCATGGTTGGACTTGGCCTCTATAGCGGAAGAGCCGAGATCCTTGACCGTTACCTCCAGATGATCCGTGAGGATGAAGACGCGGCCATGATTAATATTAAGTACCATCTGGTGTATTATGGGGATCTCGCGCAGCATTTCAAGGACGTATCTTCTTTGCAATCTATCGACGCATGTGGTAAAACAGTACAAGCCCTTTTTCGCCATTTGCAGGACGAGCGATACCGCAATGGCTGGCCGCTCGACATGCTGACGTTATCTACACTCCTTGAAATGCAAGGAACATCTATTATTCATGAGTATGCCTGGCAGTTATCGTTTCTGAACATGTTCTTAAACCAGGAGCATCCGAACCAGAGCGACATATTCCGGCAAGAAAAAAACCGGTTGAAAAAGCTTATAGAAGGAGCACAATCTTGGAACTAAATGATATTGCAAAATATGTCTATGAGATGGGATATCTGAAGCATCTCAAGCGGGCGGGGTGGGGAATGTTGGGCATCCCTCACCCGGAAAGCGTTGCCGAACATTCGTTTCGCGCCGCTATTCTCGGCTATATCCTAGCATCACTGGAAGGTGCTGATCCCATGAAGACGGCGACCATGTGTCTTTTTCACGATACGGCTGAGGCAAGGATCAGCGACTTTCATCGCGTGGCGAAGCGGTACGTTGATGTGCAGGAGGCGGAGCCAAGAGCCCTCTCCGAGCAGGTACAAAGGCTTCCGCAGGACATGGCGGAACAGGTGATATCGCTTGTCCATGACTATGAAGAGCGGGGAACGCTCGAAGGGCAGCTCGCGCATGACGCCGATTTGCTTGAATGTATATTCCAGGCGCGGGAGTACCAGGCGCAAGGCTATGCGGATGCTGACGACTGGATTACCGGCTGCTATGCCGGTCTGAAAACCAAAGCCGCGAAAGATCTAGCAGATACTTGTTTACAGGTTGAGCCCCGTGAGTGGTGGAAGGGATTAAAAATCACCTGATTGTATCTTAAAAGCAAAAATGAATACGGAATGTATAAAACCCTCTATCTGGCTAACAGATGGAGGATTTTTTTGTGCCATCAAACAGGTGATGTTTTTATGGGGTATTTTTGGCGGACGGGTGGTCTGTTACTTCCCCAGACACCTGTGTAAGCTTTAACTGTCCCAATGGGAACCACGAGCCAGCCCGGTAGGAAGTTCAAAGCTCCTGGACTGGTAAGTGCGATTGAGGCCAGTGCTGGTAACACTGGCCTCGCGAGGAAATGTCTAATGACCATTGTAACCGTAGGCATTAGACGCTCTCCCTGCCCTATTATAGCGGGGAGAGGCGTCTATGCGTCAAGCACAAGGAGGCTTGAAGCAAGATGGCACAGGACCATTGGTATCCCCATGACCAGGATGACGACGCCCACACAGAGGAAAACGGCGTTTGCTGCGGCGCTCCCACCTGCTATTGCGCTTTGGGAGCAAGCGCCACGCAAGGAGAAACGTCATGCTAGATGCGCGCACTCTCCATGCGGGCAGCAGCACCCGCCGCGTCAAGGATGAGGAGAGGAGCAACGAAGCCGAGCGGATTGCGACCCGTCTGGGCATTGCCGGCCCCATCACGCGCCGCGCCACCCTCAAATCTCCCACTACCACCGGCCCGTACCAGCAGCGCATGCGCAGCCGGATCACCGAAGAGGATGGGGACGAGCGCGACGACTACGTCCCGCAGCGCCGAACCACGGGCGGACGCCGCAGAACCTATTACGGGCCGCCGCCCGAAGCCCGCAGGGAGATCCATCCGCTTGTCTGGATAGGGTTGGCGCTGCTCATTGTCTGGGTTGGCTGGCTCATCACCACCAGCGGCCTGGCCTGGTGGGCGACCCACATGAGCGATCCGGCGCAGTACGGCAAGCTCCAGGGCTCGGTCATGAGCGCCGTCGTCGGAGGGGACAGCCCGCAGAGCCCCACCCAGCTTATCGGCTGGAATAACCACGGCCACATCCTGATTCTCAAGGTTGCTGGCAACGATGCGAGCAAAGCCCAGATCATGACCGGCCCCGACCTGCAAAAGATTGGCTTTCCCGATCCTTTCGCCGCCGTCGTGGATCTCACGGTCAGCGACGTGGACGGGGATGGCAAGGCCGATCTCACCGTCACCATTTACGCCGACCTCTATGATTTTCCTTTCCATCGCTATCAGCAAGTCTATGTCCTCTATGGCGACGGCAAGGGCAGTTTTGCGCCAAAGAAGTAAGGAGAGCAGCCATGCAATCATCCGAAACGGCGGCGTACCTGCCCGCCGCCATCATCGCCACGACTCTGGAAGAGCGGTACCAGCAATGTGCCTGGTGCTGGCAAAAGCGCCATCCTGACAAACCCTACCCGCGCGCATGGTCGAGCACCATTTGCCCGGAATGCCTGGCGGAAGTGGAAGCCGAGGCCGCCCGCATCAAGGCCGAACGCGCCATTCGCAAAGCGCAAGCGGCTAGCCTGTCACTGGCAGGGGCCATGCTGGAGAGCACTGCCGCAACGCTTTGCGGGAAGCGGCGCAGGCTGGCCCATATCGCGATCCTGTACCGCGACCAGTTGACGCTGCTGCCGGTGCAGGTACAGGCGACGATGGAGCATCTCACGACCCTGCGCCGCCTGGTGAACGCGGCCTGTGCCAGCATCAGACGCCTGGACCCCGAAGCAATGGCGCATATCAGGCCGGGGGCAGTGATCACACGGCTGGAAAGCGTGGAGGAGCTGCTGACCGAGACCCTGCTTCAGGTGGAGATGTTCCGCTGCGTCTACCAGAGCCTTTCGCCGGAACGCGTCCGCATCCACATGGACATCCGCGCCGCGTTTCCGCCGCTGCTTACGGCCTATGATGACACCGTATCACAGTTGAGCGCCCTGGCGCAGAAAGCCCGCCAGACGGAAAAGGGGGAATAACGATGGAAGGGACGTTACACTATCTCATCCTGACCTGCGACGCAAGGAGCGTCCGTCAGATGGAGCTGCTTTGCGACGAGATCACCTACGCCTTGCAGGTGTCAGAGGAAGGGAGCGCCCCGGCTGAGGCGCTTGTGCTCTCCTATGGCATCACTGGCAAGCGCGCGCGGGGGTTTTTGCTGCTGCTGATCAAAGGCGGTATCCCGAAACGGTTCACCGACAAACTCTACGACGATGCGACCATCACGGATTTTGTGGTTGTCGGCTCTGTCGGGGAACCAGGCGCGCCCGGCATTGTGGCCTATCCGCCGCCGCAGGATGAGAACCCGCCAACCAGGCCGGACGGGTATTCCCTGCTTACCAAACCGGCCAGCCTGATCCGTCCTGAGGATGAGCGGTGGATCGCCCAGGCGGTCAGCGATAACCCTGATGAGGGCATGGGCATCCTCATCTATGAAGAAGCCCGCTGCGTGCTGTTTCTGACGGCGGAAGAAGCCATCAGCACGGCAGCCTGTGTATTGCGCGTTGCCCCGGCCTTGCTAGCCGCCTCTAGCGACGCCTACCTGCGCCTGCATCCGTCCGAGGCGGAAGCATTAAGCACCATCGTCTGGGAGGCGGAGCAAAAGCGAATGCTTGCCCTCATGCAGCAAGCGGCCACGGAGCTTCCCGCTCCCGTGTCTCATGAGGCGCTGAACGCCTGGCTGGCCCGTCATGGCTACCGGCTCATTGCCCATGACGATCTTCCGGGTTTCCGCATCGCGCCGAAGGAAAAAGAAGGCGGGGAGGTGCAGGAGTGAACGCAGAACAATGCGAGGCCCTCGAATTAGCCGCGCTCTATGACGAGAAACGGGACAAGCAGAATACGCGGCTTCCCGTCTGGTCCTTGCTCATCGGCCTGTTTAGCATATTCGGCTATGCCGCGTTCCAGTCTGGACTGGCCGGGTACATAATCATCTGCTTTCCGCCGCTATCCGCCTGCGTTGGGCGATTCATCGGGCATAGCGAGCGCGTGCTGAACAAGGCCAAGCGCCGCATCTACAAGATCGAGGCGAAAAGCGACTATGACGGCTACGAGCATGAGAACGAGCAGGATGCGTCGGACGAGCATGGCTCCGGCTCCCATCTCCTCGCCCTGCGCGATTTTGTGCTGCTGACGGACACTATCGCCATTGCCGCCGCCTCGGCCAGGCTCATCGCGGATCATCTGGCTCCCCTGATAGCCGTGCTTGTGATGGTGGAAGGGTTCGCGATCATCAAAACCTGCATCTGGATGCGGGACCTCCCTGCTCACAAGCCGCCCCCCCAAAGGGAAGACCGAAGCCACCGGGGAACCATCCTGCCCGGAGCGTGAGGAGGAGAACGCAGATGCCGACTAAGAAAGCACGCAAGGCACCACAAGGCCAGCAGATTACTACGATTGCGGAGGCGATCCACGCCGATTTCCAGCAGATCAGCAGCGAGATCGCCGCCGTCCGCGCCGACATCCAGAGAAACACGCTCGAACTGGACGAGCTGCGCCGGTCCCTTCATGTGCTTGCCCGCGCGGTGCTGGCGCAGAAAGAGGAAGAGGCGGAGAGCAGGGACGCCTGGCAGGAGCAGCAGCGCGTCCTGTTCTCCCTCCAGAACAGCCGGAGGGCGGAACCGCTCCGCCTGGGAAAGGAGGACGGACAATGAGCGCCATTCCTGAGATTGGCCGGCTTGAACAGACAATCCGCGAGTTGGAAGCGTACGAAATGCCAGCATCCCCTGGGCAGTGCCAGGACGCCATACAGGCAGTGCTAGCCCTTATGGCGCTGTTGCAGCAGGCATTAGAGAGGAATGGGCAGAGCAGGGAACTCGGCTTAACCATACCGATTACCGTTGAGATGGTGGCGCTTCACTACGCGATAGATCAAGCGAAGGAGGCCAGGTTGCAACTAGCCGCCTTCATCCCCATCTGCCAGAGCTCCGGCCATCGGGCCTTGCGCCGCAGGAAAATCGCTGTCTATCGCTTACGTGAATTTACCAAAGCGGCCACCGAAGCATTCGCGCGGCAGGTGGCCGCTCCGCAACTCCGCCCGCGTCCTGACTATCTGCGGCTGGTGGAGTCCCCACTAGCACGAAAGGAGCCCGACAATGACGAATGAGGTCATAGAACTGAGCAGTAGTGATCTGCAAGTGATTGTGAATGCGTTGCAACAATCCGCCCAACGATGGGAGAAAGAGAAACAGCCGTCGCTTGCAAGGCGGGCGAGCTCTCTCGCCAGGAACATCAATGAGACGTTTCAAACGCCTTTCTTAAATGGCAGCATCTTTCAATTGCGGTGGGAAAGAAGATGGAGAACACCATCAGGCTAACCAGGGGGCTATCAGATAAAGAGGCAGACGATCTTCGCAGAAAAGCCCACCGGACAGCCGGAACCGACCAAAAGCGCGAAGCATTCGCATCTGTCCATCGTGCAATATCCGGCAGAATACCCGAAGGAGGAATAGCACCATGTCCCCGCGGCCTAAACCGGTACAGGAAATGACAATGGAGCAGTTACAAGCCCGCCGCCTGGAGATGGTGGATATCATGGATACCCTGGAAATCGTGCATGTGTCCGAATTGCCCTATGAGCGCCGTAAAGAGCATACCGATGCCATGCACCAGGCGCGCAGGCTGCTAACGGCCATCGAAGGCGAGATCACCAAGAGAATGGCCCTCGCCATTTCCCAGTACGCACAGGAAATAGTCCTCCCGGAGCAAGAGCAACCGGAGGAAAAGGAGAACGAATGAATACCAACGAAGAGATGAGACCCCTGGCCGAATGGTCTGATGAAAAGCTGGAAGCAGCACGACAGGACGCGATAAGCTGCATCCAGGATTTACAAAAGCCTGAGATGGCCGCCCTTCCTTACAGCCAGCAATCAGTACGGCAGTACTTACTCAAATCCGCCGATAAGCTGATTACGGCCATCGAACAGGAACAAGCGGGACGGCTTGCCGGAAAACTAGCCCGAGTTGTGGATGAACTGCTGAGCACATGGGGATACCGCGATATCACCCGGCTGATCAGGCGAGAGCTGAAGCGCCAGGCCGAAGAGTTCGGAGAACCGGCAGCGCCATTTCGCTACCTGTGTGTCCTTCAGGCACCCGGCGGCAGCCCGGTCTATTGCCGCACCCTGGACCGGGTGATGAAAGAACTGGCAAAAGCCCGCGCCGCCGCCGTTGAATATATCCACTGCCCGGCTCCCGATCCAGAAGCAAACCTGTGGATGGTGATGGGAAACTTTGAGCCGGAAGAGGGGGGCAGTACGGACACCCCAGCCAAAGCGTCGCAGGAACCTGTGAAGCCACCGGAGACAGGCGAAAGCCGGAAAGCGTCCAGACGCGGGGATCGCTTACATCTCACTATCGTGAAGCATAGGTCAGAACACCGAAAGGAGCGATAACCTCATGGCGACGACGCCAAAACCTGTACAAGACTTGACCGACCTCGAACTGAAACACGAGCGCAAAGACGTGAAAATCCTCATTACCGCTCTGGAAAGAGGGAATAAAACCATGTCATTCACTGCGGAAGGACAGCGATGCTATGAGACCCTCCAGCAAGCATACGCGTTACTGGAAGTCATCGATGCGGAAATAGGCCGCCGCGCCATTGCGGCTTTTCACAGCAAATTGCAGGAAATCGCGCTGCCACAGGCAAAAAACGCGTGGGGATGTCACCACGACAGCATCCCACATGGCGCAAAATAGGAAGACACGAGCAACGATTAGGAGGAGCTCATGCTGATCAGCAAGAACATCACACGACTAACCGATGAACCAGTGCCATCTCGTTTTTCTGCTCTTGGAGAGAAGAGCAGGCCCGGCCCCGATGCATGGAACGCGATGAATCACCCTAGAGGACACCCTCTGGAAGAACCGGCAACGCTCCTGCATGAGGTTACGCTAGGTGTGCATCATCTGTGTATCCTGAGCGATCAGAGTATCATCGTGCGCGGTGAGCAGGACGAGACTGAGGAAGCCGCTCAGGAGTTTCATCTGGACGCCACAGAAACCTATCGGCTGATGCAGTGTTTGCGCGAAGTGTTCCAGCAGCCGCCGATGCGACCCGAGAAAACGCACGCACCACAGTTTAATTGACGTAGAAAGGGAAAGATCCTATCGGTGATGCCGCTAGAGGCGCATATGGATTTTGACCATCATGGACCCCGCATCAAATGCGAGGGCTTGCAGAGGTGATTTAAGCATCTCTGTAAGCCCTGGACATGAGCAGACTCAGGCTTGTAAGAGAGCCTACCTTCCCAACGAAATTAGGTACCAGGAGGTGCGAGGCCAGCCTCCTGCTCTACAGTGCAGCATTAAACATCTGTAGAGGGTTAAGGAAGTGTGTTGCACGCCAAACCGTTGGAGAAGTTTGTCGAGGCCACCATTACCTACGGAAGAGAGCGTGCGGCAGTTGAAGGAGTTCCGGGCTAAGTTGCCTGATGGCGAGCCTCTCTCGCACATCTACGACGAGATCATCCGCGATCATAAAAAGACGCTACGCAAGAAGAACAAATCGTCGTAACTGGCAGGAGTCATCCCGAATTTTTAAGATGCCCGGAAAACATCTCTTGCGGGGTTCAAAGGGGCGGCCAGCCCCTTTGGGGGGGATGGGATCTCCCCATTCTTTCCCTTTTTTCTCTTCTCGCCGCCTGCAGCGGCGAGAAGAGAAAAAAGGAGTTTTTCGGGGACAATTCGCTAGATCGCGACGTACCCCGAACCCCGGCAGAGGGCGGCCCTCTGCACTCCCGCTTGAAGAACGGGCGAATACAGCTTTTCGGGTTCTAGAAAAATCCGGGATGACTCACACTTTCTATCCAGCCACACTATAAAACTGATTGCCGTCTTTTTCGCTGTAGCGCACAAGGTACGTGCGTGAATTTGATAGTACCTTACCAAGAACAATCTCAGAATCTACGGTAGCGCACCCTATCAGGTAGCCGTCATTCATGGCGAGCCGGGCGCGCCGGGAGAGATGGCCCCTGTGGCAAGGGAGCTTTCTGCGCTCTGTGGCGTACTTGAACCGCTCCAGACCAGGGAGACGCTGGAAGGGCAGGTAACAGAGTTACAGGCGGTTTTACCGCCATCCTCCTCCAATATCGTATCAGCCAGCACCAGAGCAAGCCACCCCGGTACGGAATGGCTTGCTTTTCATGTGTTAAGGAAAGGCACTGATCGCTGTATTACCAGCTTTCAGCACTATAGCCTATTGAATTACACATCGACGTTGCTGATGAACGTGCCCCAGTTGGCCAGGACAGTGCGAGGCGTATTGGGAATAAACTCAGTTGCCAGCCAGATGGAACGGCCATCAGGAGATGCCACCGCTGCTGAGTAGTCGCCCCAACGGCAGAGACGGTCAGGCGCGACGCAGGTGAAGCCATCTTCCGGGCTGGCTCCTGCACTGGCAACATGGACATCGCCAGTATGGAACAGCGAAATAGGCATATAGGCCGCGCTCGGGAAGAAGTCGGGACCGGACAGGGTGAAGCTCATCACGCCTTCGCCAATCGCGTTAACGCCAATGGAGGGGAACAGCACATTCTCGCCGTCCACCGCGACATAGCCGCTCTTGACCAGTATCGCATGCAACTGGCCGTCGGCAAAGAACGGCAGGACGCCAAAGAAGGCAATGCCGGTGCGGGCAGCCTCTCCCGGCTTCTGGACGATGGTATTGACACCGGACCAGAGCACGCCAGCCGCGAAGACCACTTGATTCATGCGATCATCGTTGCTGTTGAGGAAGCCAATCGGCGCGCCCTGCGAAGTTGCGAACGGAGTCGGGCCATTCTTCTGGGTTACAGGAACCGGCTGACCGTAGAGCTGGCTTTTGATAACCGTGAAGGTGAGGCTTACATTCGGAGTGCTCTGATTGAGCGAACGCGTGTTGGTCAGTGCCCACGTAGCGATACGATTGTCAACGGTACCCGTGAAGTCGAGCGAGCTCAGGAAGTACTCGGTGCCGTTATTCTCCAACCCCAACGGGATGCCGAAGGGCTGAGTCGAAGGCTGAATAGAGAAGGACAGGCCGCCGAAAGGCACCAGCGCCTGAGAAGCATCGATATGGACAACTTTAGAGGTGAACGCGGAGCCAGGGTTGCTGGCAGCCTGGACCAGCCCTCTCTTAGAGATGGCATAGACCTGCGCGCCGTTGAAACCACCGGCAAGCCCGAACTCATTGGTGCTGACGAAGAAGCCGTCGGCATTGGCGCCGATGAGTGGCTGATCACCGAGACATGGGCAGTTGGGATGGCTGGGAGTGCCATTGCTGCCATCATCGGTGGTATCGATAGAGAACGTTCTCCAGGTACCCGTCGGGTCCGCAGTCTGACTGACCGCGATCAGTGTATGTGTGGGAGCCTGCATAGCGCCACTGGCGGGATCGACACTGATGTGTAATACAGTTAGGAACCAGTGCTGCGTGGTGGGATCGAAGAAGCACTTGGGATCGGATGTGAAGTCACCGAAGACGGGCGGAGTGCTGCGGACAACCTCTGGGGCAAGTCCGAAGAACTGGTTGATGGGCGTCGGGCCGGTCAGGATCGTGCCATTGGTGCTGCGCACTGCCAGCGCGGTATTAACGGTATCGAGCACGAAATTGTTGCTGGCGCACAATCCCTGGTCTGGCGGCTCCAGGCTGAACTGCGTGTTTGTGAATGCGCCCGTGCCAGCGTTACGCTGGTCAAAGTGTGACAGGCCATTGAAGCCCCTGAAGCCAGGGTTGTTGGTCGTCACGTTCAGGCCCGCAGGATTGGGCGGAGCCGTGCCTGCCGGAGGAGGCGCGATGGGCGGTGGCGTTGAGCCATTAATTTCCAGCTTCGGGCTACTCTCTCTATCCGCGGCGGGCGACACTTCGATATCAGATGCGCCCTGTGTGGTCTGACCGGAGGCAGCCGTCAGCCTGGCAGCGCCGAGAGAGTTAAGCGTGAGCAGCGTTTGTGTGGGAGCTGAAGCGGTAGCCGCATGAGCTACCGAAGGCATAGCAGCTTGAAAAATAGCCACTGACGCCAGCAGTGTAATCAGGGTGAGAAGCGAGATCGTGACGCTCATCTTTGAGCGAACAAAAGACTGCATGGAAATGGCCTCACTTTCAAATACTTCGATTCTGCGTTCCTGAGCTGTAGCTCCCCGATTCATCGTGGGAGCGCGTCAGCAGCGTTGGAACGCGGAACATTTCAAAGGGGATCGGGTTACATGATTGCGTGGGTTGGAAAATTGAGATAATCCAATACTACGAAGAAAAAACACTTCAAAGCGCATATGTTGTTGCTACACATTATGCGCCTACAAACATAAATGTTACGGGAGATAAGGAGTACTGGCACCTCCTTTCCTACGGGTTCTGTGACATGTAGTGATATACAATGGCACTTTCTTAAAAAGAAGCAAGAAAGCGTACGTATTTTTTGTGTTGCTAGAACACGTCGAGACGCACCTATTTGATTATGCCACAAAAGTGAAACTTTGGACAATGCTCTATACTTTCAGTAGTACTATCTGGAAAATGCGTTTCTGCCAGGAGGTCTTTATGCTCAATTTGAACAACAAAAGGGATACCCACATTGATCAGCGTCTGCGCAGTGAGCCTATTATCTGGTTCAGCACGGTGAGGCCCGATGGTCGCCCTCACCTGGTGCCCGTCTGGTTCCTCTGGGATGGTTCGACCATTCTGATCTTTAGCCAGCCGGATAACCAGAAAATACGCAATCTGCGCAACAATCCCGCGGTGATGCTGGCTCTGGAGGCTGCGAATCAGGGCGAGGATATTGTGATGTTCGAGGGGGTTGCGACTCTGGTCGATGAGCCTGGCTTGAAAACAACTATGCCTGCTTACGCTAAAAAGTACGATGCCCTGCTGAAGCGTATGGGGATGAGCGCGGCGCAAATGGCAGCCAGCTACTCGCAAGCTATTCGGATCACGCCGACGCGTTTCATCGCCTGGGGAGTGTGACTGCGCCTACAATGTGCTTACCGGATCGATATCGATCTCCCAGCCGGGAGCATCGATGACGCGCAAGAGCTGGTGCAGATCAGGGCCGCGTACAATCATTTGCCAGCGATACTTGCTTCTGATACGCTCCATTAAGGCTGGTGCGGGACCTACAATATCGGTCTCGCCCAAACGGAGGCGCTCGATCCACTCGGTGAGCCGTTCGCAGAGCAGCAGGGCTTCATTCTGGCAACGGTGCCGGTTCTCATGGCTGTAGGTGAACTTGACGAACTGGCGAAACGGGGGATAGCCATAACGACGTCGCGCCTCGATCTCCGTGGCGTAGAATTCATGATAGCCATGACGAGAGGCGGCATCGATGCAAAAGTGCTGCGGATTAAAGGTCTGGATAATGACACGTCCAGGCTCCAGCCCACGTCCAGCACGACCGGCTACCTGCGTCAATAGCGTAAATGCTCGCTCGGAAGCCGCGAAGTCCGGGAGATTGAGCGCGATATCAGCCGAGACGACGCCAACGAGCGTGACCCCTGGCAGGTCAAGCCCTTTGGCGATCATCTGCGTGCCGATCAGGATGTCGGCCTCGCGATTGGCGAAGCGATCAAGCAACTGCTCATGATCGTGCCGATTGCGGGCGGTATCGTGGTCCCAACGCAGGAGGCGCGCTTTGGGGAAGGCGCGCTGAATAGTTGCCTGCACTTTCTCGGTCCCTACGCCAAAGTAACGTATCCCTGAACTTTTGCAATTGGGGCAGAAGTGGAGCACCTCGTTTCTCCTGCCGCAGTAGTGGCAGAGCAGAATGCGCTCGGTGGCATGGTAGGTCAGAGGGATATCGCAGCGGTCACAGATGGCCACGAAGCCGCAATCGCGACACAGCACGCAGCTCGCCGCGCCCCTCCGATTCAGAAAAAGAATAGCCTGTTGCCGCTGCTCCAGCACTAGCCCGATCTCTTCTTGCAGACGTCGGCTGATAATGCTGGTATTGCCCGTATGCAGCTCGTTACGCAGATCAATAACCTCAACAGGCGGAAGGGCTCCGGTGATGCGGCCTGGCAACTCGATCAGGCGATAATTGCCCTGTTCGGCCCGATAAAAGCTATCGACCGATGGCGTGGCGCTGCCCAGCACAACCGGAATGCTCAGGAGACGCCCCAGCACGGTCGCTACACGACGAGCATGGTAGGTCGGTCTGAGCTCGGCCTGCTTGTATGCCGACTCGTGTTCCTCGTCGATGATGATGATGCCCAGATCGGGGAGCGGCGAAAAGAGCGCCGAACGAGAGCCGATGACCACATCAACCGCTCCAGAACGAATGCGCCGCCACTCATCGTAACGTTCGCCTGCTCCCAGTTCGCTATGAATAATCGCCACGCGCTGGGGGAAGCGAGCCGCCACGCGCTGGACCGCTTGAGTGGTGAGAGCTATTTCCGGCACCAGCACAATGCCCCGTTTGCCCTGCGCGATGACAGCCGCCAGGGCCTGGAGGTAGATCTCGGTCTTGCCACTGCCAGTAATGCCATGCAGGAGGATGGGTGTATGGTGATGGCCTGGTGCCATGATATCATCCAGGGCTTGCTGCTGGTCTCTTGTAAGCTGTAGCGGCGCATCGGCGATGATGGCGCGATTTTTTAAGGGATCGCGCCTGATCTCAGTTTCTTCAATGGCAACAATGCGTTCCTGCACCAGCAGTCGCAGTTGCGCTTGCGTCAGCCCGCTGGCTTTACAGAGCTTATTGGGAGTCCAGTGGACATTGCCGCCGACACTCTGCTCCAGCAGGTTGATGGCGGCCAACTGTCGCGAGAGCCGGCGTTGTATGGCCTGGCTTTCTTTATCCTGTGGCTCCTGAGCAATCGCCGGTAAGGCCCACGGATCGGGTCGCAGGTCCTTGCGCCCCCGTGCAGGCGCGGCGGCGAGATCGGGCAAGCCATCCCCCCATCCTCCCACCTCCCTGTGTTCTTTGGCAGACGTGGTAGCCAGATCGGGCAAGCGCGAGGCCCCATCCTCCCATTCTCCCATCCCCTTGCCCCTACCGTCAGGTTCTATAGCGAGGTAGCTTTGCAATTGCTGTTCTTTTTGCTCACGCCATTGCGCCAGTGTGGCCCCTTGCGCAACTATATGTACAACACGCTGAATCCGTGGCCTGACGCGTGGGGCGTCCAGTTGGGCCGTTCGTTCAATCTGGTTATGAGCCTTGATCTCTTTGAGTAGCTCCCTGGTTTTCTTTTTCCCCAGCATTTCCTGTAACCGTGCAATGTCAATTTCTCCATCGGAGAGCAGCAGGCCGATCAGCGCGCGCAGGCGTGGAGAGGCATCACTGGCTATCTCATCCAACGCCTGCTCGTCGCTTTCTACCAGTTGCAGAACGTAGCGCGAGCGCTGTACGAGTCCAGGCGGGAGCATCGTCAGCGCGACCTGCGCCAGGGAAGTGACATAGTATTCGGCCATCCACTCAGCCAACGCCATCTGATGGGGTAAAAGAGCTGGCTGGGGGTCAATGATTGTATGCAGCGGGCGAAGCTCAGTATCAGGATCGAGCGCGGAGGCGTCGTCTTGACGATGGATGCGCCACAGGACGCCCTCGACCAGCCTCTCTCCATAGGGAACGGCCACCAGTTGCCCAGGTCGCACTTCCGCTTCCATTGTAGGAGAGACAAAATAGGTAAGCTGCGCGTGCTCGCTGCTCCAACTGGCGGCGGTAGTGACTACATCGGCCAGCATAGCTTATCGCCTCCCGAACTCGTGCTCCAGCGCGGAAAGGCTAAAATGCACCATCGTTGGCCGCCCGTGACAGCAACTATACGGCGCGTTCGTTTGCTCCAACTGCTCAATCATTTCGCGCATCTCGCTGACCGTAAGAAAGTAGTTCGCTTTGATGGCAGCCTTGCAGGCAACATTCGCCAGCGCCCGCTCCTCCCACGTCTCAGTATGCCCCAGATTCTCCTCAGCGGTCAGATCAACCAGCAGTTCGTGCAGAGAGCGAGCGCTGATCTGCTTGACCAGCACGCCCGGCACAGCTCGCATCGTCAGCGTGCGGTGATCGGTAATCTCCATGCTAAAGCCAATCCGTTCCAGTTGTGGCTGGTGCTCCTCGATGGCCTCCAGTTCCCGCGGCGAAAGATCGAGCGCGATGGGCGTGAGCAAGAGCTGTGACACGGCGCTGCGCGCTTTAAGCGCGGCTACCATGCGTTCAAGCAAGATGCGCTCATGAGCTGCATGCTGATCAATGAGGTACATGCCCTCCTCGCCCTCTGTGATGATATAGCTCTGTGAGAGCTGCCCAATGACACGCAGGCGGGGCAGGCGGCGCGTCTGCTGTGGATCAACCGTGCCTCCCAGTTCCTGATGCGCTGTTGGTGCAAAGGGAACGCTTTCTGGCTCTTGCGTCTGCTCCTCCACAGCAGGCGCAGGCGGGCTCCATATCTCCATCGTCTCCTGTCTGGTCGGCTGTGGAAAAGCGGGCATCTCTGGCGGATACTCGCGCTGTTGTAGCTTTGTAACCTCTCTATCCTCGCGTGGCATAGCCGGCGCTGGTTCGGGCTCGGAGCGTTCAGGCGGGCGCACATGGCTTTGCCAGAGGCGATGCAGCATAGGAGGTCTCGTCCCCGTCTCTTCCTCTGTCACTGTAATCCAGGGATTATCTCGTGGCAACGCATCTGTTCCGGCCTCTTCCTCCGGCTCGGTTGCATGGCCCTCGGTGTGATTATTTTCCAGTTCCGCGAGCTCATCAATAACAAGATCCGCGTCTTCGTCGGCAGCAACAGGAGTTTTCTGGGAGGAAGGGTCTGCTTCACGATCCTGGCGTGGCCTCCACTGCGGCATCTCCGGCTCTTCTAATAAAGCGGCGCGTACGGCTCGCTGGATTGACGCAAAGACGCGGCGCTCCTTCAAGAAGCGGATCTCAGTCTTGGCCGGATGAACGTTCACATCGAGCAGCGTGGGATCGATCTGGATGTTCACCACGGCAATGGGGTGGCGTCCAGGCAGTAAAAGCGAATGGTACGCGTCCTCCACGGCTGCGGTGAGCATACGGCTGAGCACCCAACGCCGGTTCACGAAGAACGAGATGTGCTGACGTGTGCTCTTGTAGCAGGCCGGGCGGCTGACATAGCCAGTAACGATAGGATATTCTGGATTATCTGGATGTTCGGCTCTTCTGATCAGCACCATCTGTTCCGCGACCTGGAGCCCGTAGACCTCGACCAGCACGCTTGAGAGCTGACCGTTGCCGGGGGTAGCAAAGAGCTGGCGTCCTTCGCTGGAGACGCTAAAGCGAATTTCGGGATAGGCCAGCGCGTATTGCTCAAGCAGGTGGAGGCAGTGGCTGACCTCCGTATTGCGGCTCTTCAGAAATTTGAGGCGAGCAGGAACGGCGTTAAAAAGGTTGCGCACCGTTAGCGTCGTTCCCTGGGGAGAGGCCGCCGGAGTAATCTCCGAGAGCTGCCCGTTGGCGGCATTAATCTGCGCTCCCTGATCCGCCTCGTTATGATGGCTGAGCAGCGTCACCTCCGCCACCGCGGCGATGCTAGCCAGGGCCTCGCCACGGAATCCCAGCGTGCTAATGTGCTCAAGATCATCGATCTGAGACACCTTGCTCGTGGCATGGCGTGCCAGCGCCAGAGGAAGTTCAGCGGCAGAGATGCCGCAGCCATTATCGGTCACGCGGATCAACTGTAGCCCGCCATTCATCAGATCGACGCGGATCTGAGTTGCGCCAGCATCAATGCTATTCTCGATCAGTTCTTTCACCACGGATGCGGGCCGCTCGACCACTTCCCCGGCGGCAATCTTGGCGGCGAGGTCGGGCGCGAGTTGATGTATAGCCATAACCGGTAACTCCTCTGGCTTCCATTTAGAACAAATAAGAACGAGTGTTCATGCTGCATCATAACATAGAGCAGTCTTCATCGCAAGCAGAGTAGGCTTATGTAACAGGGCTTCTCAAAAGTGGTCTTTTCAGACAGAACGGCTCGTAAGCGAGCCGTTCGAGAGGAAGGTGCTGGCGGTGGGCTGCGCCCACCGCCAGCACCTTCCTCTCCCTGTGAGCGCCTGTGGCGCGAGGAGTCAAAGCGTGCAGCGACTTTTGAGAAACCTTGACTTATGTAGCAGGGGCCAGGATATAACAGGAAATTAATAAATTTAATACGATTTTAATTGCTCTTTCACATGTAAATATATATTATTAGATATATTAAGGGTATGTCGTAGTGTTTGAGCAGAAGGGTAAAAGAATATGCAAAAATTTCAAAGCTGGCGCGAATTCCTTAGCACTGTGATCAGCGACCGGGACGAGAAGTTTCGCCTGGCACAGGAATTGAACGTCACTCCTCTCACGTTGACTCGCTGGGTACAGGGCGCCTCAACTCCCCAGACACAACAATTGCAGTCGTTACTGCAAGCGCTTCCTCGCTATCAAAAAACTCTCCACCCCTTGATTGCCAAAGAATTTGAGCAGATGGATCTGGCTGTGCCTGGACTGACCAATCAGGTAATTGACATCCCATCGGTATTTTACGCTCACGTCCTGAGTGGCAGTACCGCACTTTCCCATCCTATTCGTTTCTGGTCACTGGCAAATATGGTGATCCAGCAGGCGCTGGGGCAGCTTGACCCCCTGCGCCTGGGTCTGGTCATTAAAGTCGTTTGCTGCATGCCGCCGTCAGGCCGTGGCAGGATTCTCAGTCTGCGCGAGTCGCTTGGGCTTGGTACCTCTACCCGCGGCAGCCTGGAGCATACGTCCGTCCTGTTAGGAGCTGGCTCGTTGGCTAGCTATGCCGTGATATCCCATCAGTCGGTGGTGATCGACCGCTTAGCCGATTATGATCTGTTTCCGGCTCAAGAGAGAACTCCTGATGAGATGAGCGCGGCGGCCCATCCGATTGAGCGGGGTATGCGTGTTGCTGGCTGTCTCTTTATGGCAAGCACGCAAGAGGGATATTTTACCCCGACTCGTCTCTCGCTGCTGCACCGCTATGCCGATTTGCTGGCGCTGGTTTTTGCTTCAGAGGATTTCTACGATATCCAGGCATTTGATCTCCAGCCTATGCCGCCAGCTCAAGATCAGTTGCGCTACCTGAGTTCGTTCCGCCCGCGTATGGCGGAGGTGATGGTGGAGGCGACGAAAGCTGCGCAGCCGATTGATACCTTGCGGGCCGAGCAGCAGGTCTGGCAACAATTTGAAGCCCTGTTCCTCGACCTGCCTTCGTAGCCTGAGATCACTATGCTTTCTCCTTCACCCGTTTGACCACAAGTTGCTGCCAGAACTCATTAAGCAGCGGACAGGCGGCAAGAGCTCGGGCTTTTTCCGCGTCGTGGTTGCGCCCATGCACGAAATCGTTTGTCAAGGCAATGGTCCAGTCCGGGTAGGGGCGCTCGACAAGCAAGATGGGCGCTCCCGGCTGGATCATGCCTTCTTGCACGACGCGGCAGTACCAGCCGGTGCGTCCGGTCCCTGCGGCACGGTCCGTTAGCCCCGCAATACCCCAGCGTCGCTCGATTTTCCAGCATGGATAGCGCGGCCCGGAAACCTGGATGCGCGCTTCACCAATGGCATAGGTATCGCCGATGCAGGCTGTTTCCTCCGATAATCCTTCAACCGTAAAGTTCTCGCCGAAGCCACCGGAGCCAATCTCCGGGCGTTCGAGTTCTGCCTGCCATGCAGGATAGTGCTGAGCAGCGTACAACAGCACGGCCTGATCAAGGCTGCCGTGGTGCTTTTTATCAGCCTGCTCATTTCCCTCAAGATGCGTGCGGTAAAGCCATCGCGGCTCAGAGCTGGGGACGCGGACAAACGACGTTTTCCAGCGTTTCGTTTTCTCTACTCCTTCCGAAACCTGGCGCCACGCTGGCTTCCCCACCTGCACCGATTGAAGTATTCCCACCTGTGTCATACGCTGATTCCTGCCATTTCTTGCTCTATCTTTATGTCCCTAATAAAAATACAGACCAGTTTACTGCCATTGGGGAGCATATCATACGCAAATTTTGCTGCAAAAGCAAGGCTTTGTGAGAAAAAAGGTAGACCCATTTTTGCTGCTATCGTCGTCATAGCAAAAAATGTCCTTCACTTTAAACTCAATTATACTGAGTGATCCATAAAATTGACACCCCAAAAAAGCAGGAAGCAATCGTATAGAGTTATAAATGTGGCATTACTCAGGTCGGTGAACGGCTCATAATGTCGGTAGTAGATGTTTTGAGGTTACTGAGCGTTTGGAGAGGAGCAAACATTATGAATACTCTGTTCATGTCATTAGTTTCCCTTAGCGGTAAAACCTGGCGAAAGACCGATCTGAAGATGCAACCAGACCATTCTCAGCCCTCCCTGGCGTACGACGCATTCACATCCCTGCTCTACAGTTCCCGTCATCACGGCATTTCACATCTGCTGGTTTGCGATGATGCGGCTGACGGTATCTCCGGTCCCTATGATGACGATGGCGAACCTGAATAGCTTTGTTTTCCCATGATAGCGCCACGTAATAGCAAAAATCCCCATTACGTGGCGCTATAGCTTGCTTGCTATTGGACGCAAAATTCGTTCCCTTCGGGATCTTGCATGACGACCCAGTACTCTTCGTGTCGCTCCATTGGACGTAATATCGTTGCGCCACAGCTTTGTAATCGCTTCACTTTAGCATCGACCCGCTGACGCCGTTCTTCCAGAGGAGTCGTGGCGCCACCACCGACGTTGAGGTCGAGATGTACGCGATTTTTGACGACCTTTGGCTCAGGTACACGCTGGAAGAAGATGCGCGGTCCCTTCCCATCAGGATCGACGATGGCGCTGGCGGCGTTCCACTCCTCCTGCGGCACATTTATAGCTGTCAGGAACGCCTCCCATGACTCGTAGCCAGCGGGTGGGGCCTGTACCTGATAGCCAAGCGCCGTCGCCCAGAAAGAACTCAGTCGAGCGGGGTCAGCACAATCTATGACCACTTGAATGCCTGTTGCCATTGCGTATTTCCCTTTCCTTTGTAGTGTAGCCAATAATCGTTGAAGACAACTCAAAAACACTATAGCAGCCAATGCGGTTATCTTCTATCCTGATATGATCGTTCGAGGAGGGCAGGTTTTGATTTTCTGGACTTGCGCGATACAATAAAGGGAGTGTGAGGTAGGGTGGATGCGATTGGTAGTAGCATTAGTGACTGGAAGGTATTTTTTGATATGGCACAGGTTGAAACGTATATTAGCGAGCATAAGGAACGTTTTCTGGAGGATCTCAAGGGGTGGCTACGTATCCCGAGCATTAGCACGTTGCCGGAGCACCGCGCTGATGTCCGGCGAGCCGCTGAATACGCTGTGGACCAGTTGAAGCAGATCGGTTTTGAACAGGCGGAACTGGTGCAAACGCAGCGACATCCGCTCGTCTATGGCGAATGGCTAAAAGCTCCTGGCAAACCGACACTTTTGATTTATGGGCATTACGATGTTCAACCGGTTGATCCGCTGAATCTCTGGGATTCTCCGCCGTTTGAGCCAACAATACGCAATGGCAATATTTACTGTCGCGGAGCCTGCGATGATAAGGGCCAGACCATGCTGGTCCTCAAGGCGCTGGAATCACTGATGAGCGTCAATGGCTCACTGCCAATCAATGTGAAGGTGCTGATTGAGGGCGAGGAGGAGGCCGGGGGCGAGTCCATCGAAGAGTATGTCAAAACACACCCCGAGCGTTTGCGCTGCGATGCTGCCTTTATTTGCGATACCCATATGCCTGCAAAGGATATCCCCGCCCTGATTACCGGATTGCGCGGCATTACCTATACCGAAGTTGAAGTACACGGCGCGAAGCATGATCTGCATTCGGGAACGTATGGAGGGGTGGCTCCCAATCCCCTGCACGCCCTCGCGATTATTATCAGCCGCTTGAAGGATGCCGACGGCCATATCCATATTCCCGGCCTCTATGAGCATGTGCGCAAGCCCACGCACGCCGAGAAGGAGTTCTGGCAGCACGATCCCCTGCAAATTGGCAAGGCAATGTTGGAAGAGATGGGCGTTTCGCAGTTGTCGGGCGAACTAGAATATCCACCGCTGGAGCGCATCTGGGGCAGGCCGACCCTGGAGGTTCACGGAATCGTTGGCGGCTTTGTCGGCGAGGGGGCCAAGACGGTAATACCTGCCGTGGCGAAGGCGAAAATTAGCATGCGCCTCCCACCCGATTTGAAGTCGGAGGCAGCTTTTAAGCTGTTCGAGCGCGCAGTGCTGGATGCCGCTCCGGCGGGCGTTACGGTGACGGTCCACAACCTGCATGGCGGCGAAGGCGTCCTGGTTTCGCCCGACGCCCCATCAGTTGAGGCCGCAGCCCAGGCGTTGAAGGAGGTCTATGGCAAAGAGGCGGTATTTATTCGCGAAGGTGGCTCCATTCCCATTGCGGCCCTGTTCTATGAAATCCTGGGCGTTCCTCTCGTGCTGATGGGCTTTGGCCTGCCTGACGATAATTTGCACGCGCCCAACGAGAAGTATTCGCTCGACCAGTTCTTCAATGGCATTCGCACGGTTGCAAGCTTCCTTGAGAAGATGGGATAATAGGGAGTAGAACGGCGCAACGGCTGTTCTGGCAAGACATATTGAGCAGGCTCCTGCGATGAATCGGGGAGCTACAGGATCTCCCCGATTCATCGCAGGAGCCTTGCTCAATAGTATGAGCAACAGAAAGGCCAATCATGTCCAATACTCCCAACCTTCCAACCGCCTATCTTGAGGAGCATCCAGACGAAGCCCAGTCGATCCTGACACAGCTCTGCCGCCAACCGAGCGTGGCGGCGCAAAATCTGGGGATCGCCGAGATGGCCGATCTCGTGGAATCGCTCTTAACCGACGCAGGCTTTACCACGCAGCGCCTCTACGCCGAGGGCGCACCGCCCGCTATTTACGGCGAAATTCGCGGTCGCGGCCCCTATACTATTTTGCTCTATAACCACTATGACGTGCAGCCTGCCGAGCCACTCGACCTCTGGCTCTCCCCTCCTTACAAGCCGACTGTGCGCGACGGCAAGTTCTACGCTCGCGGCGCGTGCGATAACAAGGGCGAGATCGCGGCCAGGCTGGCAGCCATTCGCGCCCTGCGTGCTACGTATGGGGAACTGCCGATTACCCTGCGCTGGATTATCGAGGGCGAGGAGGAGATTGGCAGCCCGCACTTTGAAGCTATTGCCTCGAAATATGCAGAGCTATTGCGGGCCGATGGCTGCTTATGGGAAGGGGCAGGCTTTGACGATAATGGTCGCCCCACGCTGAGCCTGGGCACAAAGGGGCTGCTCTACGTGCAACTGGATGTGCAGGGCACGGGCGTGGATGCGCATTCGGGCAACGCTGCCATTCTGCCCAGCGCGGCCTGGCGTCTTGTTCAGGCGCTTGCCACCCTGCGCACTCCCGAAGGGCGCGTGCGCATTCCCGGCTTCTACGATGCGGTCAAGCCGCCTTCAGAGGCCCAGTTAGAGGCCATCGCCAATCAGACCAACATAGAAGAGAAGATGAAAACGGTCTTTAAAGTCGATCAGTTTATTGATGGCCTGACCGGCACAGCCTTGCGCGAGCGGTCCTCTTTCACCCCTACCTGCAATATTGCCGGACTGGTCAGTGGCTATACCGGCGAGGGCACAAAGACGGTGCTGCCAGCGCACGCGATGGCTAAGATCGATTTCCGCCTCGTACCCGACCAGGACCCGCAGGATATCCTTGAAAAAATGCGCGCGCATCTAAAAGCCGAAGGATATGGCGATATCCAGATTACCACCTTTGGCTCAGCGGAGCCGGTTGTGACGCCGATGGATGATCCTTTTGTCCAGAAAATCAGGGATCTGGCCGAAGATTTTTCTGACATGCCCGCTTCCATCACCCCCATCGTCGGAGGCACGCTGCCGCTATTGGGAGCGTTGCGCCGCCATGTGGGCCTGCCCGGCCTCTGTGCTCCCGGCAACGTGGCTTACTGGGGCAGTGGCGCTCATGCCCCTAACGAGCATATCCGCCTCTCCGACCTGCCCCGCGCCGTACGCTACAACTGCTATATGTTCCTGGCTCTAGGAGCATGACACATTAGTTTTTAGAATGTGGCCTTCCTCAGGAAAAAGGGAGGCCACGATTTGATAAACCTGTTTTAGCTGCCTTCTCTTGTTGCAGGGAGGCAAGGAAACATAGCTTATGGAGACATATCAGCAACGGCCTTACTGGCCTACAATCGATTGGAAAGAGGCGACGCCTCAGGAGATGGACATCGCTCCATCCCTACTAGCTCGCATGCAGGCTCACATCAATGAGCACGTACCCGGCCTTCATGGCCTCTTAATCGTTCATCACGGCTATCTCGTTTTTGAGGAATACTATCAAGGCTTTCATCGCCAAAGCTACAATAGCATCAGTTCGGCAACCAAAAGCGTGATCTCGATGCTCGTCGGCATCGCTCTTGCTCAAGGGCTGCTGAAAAGTCTCGATCAGCCTGTGCTCGACTTCTTTCCTGCTGATGCTGCTACAGAGCAAGATCTGCGCAAGCATGCAATCACTTTGCGCCACCTGCTCAGCATGCAAACAGGTTTCTCTCGCGAGGTGCCTGATGAATACTGGCGCAACCCCGTACAGCTCGCCGTGGAGCGCCCAATGGAGTGTCCGCCGGGGACGCAGTTCTACTACGATAGCCAGGGAGTCGATATCCTTTCCGGCATCCTTACCCTCGTCACCGGAAAAAATGCCGCAGCCTTTGCCGATACAACATTGTTCAAGACGCTGGGCATCTGGCGTGAGCAGGATGCACGTTTCACCTGGAAGAACGATCCCGACGGCAAGCATGTCTGGCATGAATATGCTTTCTGGGACGAAAAAGAGGGCTATCTATGGAAGATAGACCCGCAAGGAAACAACCCGGGAGGCTTTGGAGCGCATTTTACCGCGCGAGAAATGGCGAAGCTAGGCTATCTCTATCTCAATCATGGCTACTGGGATGGCGAGCAGATTATAGATCCAGCCTATGTGACGGAGTCAACTCGCAAGCACAGCGAAGGTGGATGGCCCGTTCATCTTCCCTACGGCTATTTATGGTGGCTTACGCAACATGGACAGTATGACGTCTTCTTCGCCTCAGGCTTCGGCAGCAAGCTGATTTACGTCATTCCCGCGCTTGACCTCGTGATTACGACGATAGCTTCTACCGAGAGAGCGCACAAAAACCGCGATCAGGATCAAGCGATCAGAGACCTGATACCGAATTTCATTCTGCCAGCCATAAAGGATAAATAGGGATATATGTGACATTTGTTACATATATCCCCTACTCAGAAGCTTGCTTTATACCGTCCCCGGCTCCGTTTCGCTGCTGTTGGCGAGCTGCGTCAGCTTGTTGCGGACCTCCCACAGTTCGGGGTAGAAGGAATCTTTTAGTGTGCGCTCTAGCATCGTCATCGGGGTGCCTCCTGTGCCGATGGAGCCGGGGCCGATCATGCGCTGGGCCAGTTTGATGTGATGGGCGCGAAACATCTGAAACACCTCGTCGTAATCGGTCAACGCCTCGGCGATTGCTAACAATAGGGGATAGCGTTCGCCATGCATATAGACATCGACGAGGCTCACATGCTCTCGCTCCAACACGGCCTTGTAATCTTCCCACAAAAGCGGAGAGAGCTTCATCAACAGGTGGAAGCCGGGCGAGTCGGTGCCGGCTCCATCTGCTAAAATCTTGCGGAACCCGTGAAACTCCCACGGAGTCATCGTCTCCAGCATGCGCAGATTCTCCAGCATCAGATATTGTGTGCGCACCACCCGTTGCAGCAGACGCAGCGCATACGACAAATCGTTTTGTTGTAACAGCGTGCTGATGGTGCGCAACTCGAATGCGCTCTCCTTCCACCAGAGCTCAAAGACCTGGTGGACCACCTGAAACTGTAGCTCGTCGTGGTGAACTAATTGCTCTTCAGGTTTTTGCAGCGATAACAGCTCTTCTGTACGCAGATAACGTTCATAAACCGTCTCACCCGGCTTATGCTTACTGCCTTGTGAAATATCTGGCTTCGCCATTGCTCGTACCAACCCTCCTCGGAGCTTACCGAAAACATCACCGTCTCCTTATTAGCAAAGCATAACATATAGCAACGAGTAGATTATAGAGGGCCTGAGAACACCCCTTAATATATCCACGTTAGAGTGCCCCTGATCGTTTTTGTTGTCATCGGGCGATGCAATACAATGAATCGGGGTGGGCCGTTCAGTTGCGTGAGTCATGGCACCGGGGAAGTGATACGTTTGCTGCGCAGAGTTCTGGTGTCAGGACTAGCCGCGAGCTAGCGGCGTTCGCAACTGCTTTTCAAGGGTAACCTGCGGGCCTGAAAATGGGACTTATTGATAGAAAGACAAAACGCAAGCTGAACCGAGGTATGGCATGAACGAGTTGTACACATTAGTAACTGCCGCACAGGGAGGCGATCTGGATGCCTTTAGCCATATCGTTCAGCGTTTTCAAGGCATGGCCTATGCCTCTGCCTATACGATGCTGGAGGATGCGCACCTGGCCGAAGATGCCACGCAGGAGGCATTTATCGAAGCCTATCTGAACCTGTCAAATTTACGCGAGCCAGCAGCTTTTCCTGGCTGGTTCCGTCGTATTGTTTTCAAGCAGGGGGATCGTCTCACGCGCGGCAAGCACCTCCCAACCGTTCCATTCGAGCCTACCTCGATCTTTGACATCCCTCTTGATGATCTCGATCCAGCTCTGCTCGTCGAAAGCCGGGAGCTGCGAGACGCTGTACGGAGTGTGGTTGACGCGCTACCGGAACGCGAGCGCATCGTCACCCTGTTGTTCTATGGCAGCGGCTATACGCTCAAGGATATCGCGGACTACCTGGAAGTCCCGCTCTCAACGGTGAAGAAGCGGCTATTTGATGCGCGAAAACGTCTCAAGGTTCTGCTACTTGATAGCGTACGAGACACGTTGCAGGAGCAGCAACGTTCGCACGAGCGAAACTTTCCTAGCCGCGTGCGACTCCTGATTGCGATCCGTCTCGGCGACGCTGCTCAGGTGCGGGCATTGCTAGAACGCGCTCCCTTCTTAGTCAACACAAAAGTTGTATGGCAGGGAGCGCAGCAACAGCGCTGCTCTCCTATATTTCCCATCGGTTATACCGCCCTTCACGAAGCGGCTGTCTCCGGTCGTACCGAGCTGACCGATCTGCTCCTGGATTTTGGAGCAAATCCGAATGTCAGAACAAAGAGCGGTCTAACTCCGCTGAGCCTGGCGATCCTGTACAACCATGTGGACGTGGTGAAACTGCTGCTTGCTCATGGCGCGGATGCTCGCGGAGAACTGTGCCGGGCTACGATGCGGGACTATAGGGAAATCGTGCAACTGCTGCTTGCGGATGGCGTTGAAGTTAATGCTCAAGGGCGGTCAGGCCGAACGGCGCTGCACTGGGCCGCGCTCAAAGGCCATCGCGCGCTTGTTCAACTGCTGCTGCACTATGGCGCCGACGTGTCAATTCAGGATGAACTGGGGCGCACTCCGGCAGGTTGGGCTATTGTCAAAGGATATTACGAAATTGCGGAAATATTGCAATCTCAAATGGAGCATAGAGCTGAAACCTCTTTGCAGAAAGGTTGATAAACATGAGTAATAGTATCACGATCCCCGTTGGCAGGCAGATTTTAGGGCGGGTCATCAATAGTAGAGGCGAAATCATTGATGGTCGCGAGCCGCTTACAAACACTGCGCGCCTACCCCTGGTCTCTCTGATGTCAGAGCAGCAAGCGCCGCAAGTGCTCGAAACAGGCATTAAGGTTGTCGATCTGCTGGCCCCTATTCACCGTGGCGGCATGACTGGTCTGTTTGGCGCGGAAGGAGTAGGTGAGATAGTACTGGTAGAAGAGCTAATGCATGTGGTTATCACGC
>Ga0070741_10004306_pt1 | contig 33391 bp, 23 predicted proteins | sample Coa_R1_4_FD_66440 | JGI IMG/M metagenome (GOLD analysis project Ga0070741, IMG submission 66440) | Surface soil microbial communities from Centralia Pennsylvania, which are recovering from an underground coalmine fire - Coalmine... | ecosystem: Environmental > Terrestrial > Soil > Unclassified ... | reverse complement strand
AGGATGATGCGGCACCCCTGACGTTTGCATTCGCGGATGAAATCGTTGCCTTTGAAATAACCGGCCAGGCAGAGGACCGTCTGTGGCTCAGGTCGCTTCGCAGTCATAAGCCTCACCTGCTTCACTGATCTTCCAACACAAAGAAACCGGTCTCCCCTCCGCCGGAGGTCACGTTCACCACCGGTGAGCTGGAAAGCCGCACCATCGCGCCATCTGCCGCGCCGCAAAAAAGAAACGGGTTGGTGTCAACGAACATCGGCTGCAGGCCCCATTCGCGCTCGTTGAAGATCGGGAACTCTTCAGTCCGCAGCTCGATCAGCTCCTGCACCACGTAATCGCCCCACAAGGCATTGGAGAGTGCCTCATCCCATTCAGACTCACCCGACCGGTTGCCGAAGACGATGCCGCGACCGCCGTAATCATCATTCGGTTTGAGGATGAATTGGCGACGATGTTTTCTAACGAATTCAACCAGGTCTATCCTGCCCCCCTGGTAACACGTCTTTCTTTCCACCACGCGCCGCGTCCAGGGAACGGTGCGGTTGATGACCTCACGCTCCCGCGCCGTGAACCAGCGCTGGTGGGCTTCATCAGTCAGCATTTCAAAGCCGGCCTTCTTGTGCAGCAGCTTGCACCGAAACGGATTGATCAGGCAGACATCGCGGTTGATGTAAGCCTGAATCAGTGGATGTGTGTCGTCACAGCGTGACAGCAACTCGTGAATGACGACGCGCTTGTAGACCAGATCAATCCGCACATCGCCACGGCGCAACCGGCCATTGCCGTATTCCAGCTCATCGGGGGTGCAGATGATGGTCGGGACGCCGCAGCCGGCGAAGTAATTGCGCAGGAGCATGAACTCATGAGCGGTGGGCAGGCCGGCCCAGTCGAGGATGGCGACGTTCGGCGTCCCGGTCCCTCCCCATTCACGCCACGTCGCGAGCAGTGATTCAAGCAGGCTGACCACGGGCGTGAACTGGCGCATCCGGTAACGCTCCGCCATGGCCTGGAGGGCGCGGACCTCGAAGAGGATCTGATTGAGGCCGGCCTGATCCACCAGACTCGATGGGTTCTCGGCGTTGTACTCGACGAACTTCACTTCGTCGCCGCGGACGAAGCCGTCGAGCCTGGTGGTGACCGCCGAATGCGAGTAGCCGGGATGAATCAGCGCCAGACTCCGTTCCCGATCACAGAGCCCGATCAGGTCCATCAGCGCCGGATCGGCCAGCACCGCCTCCGCGACTTTGTCGAAAGCCTGGGCGAGCGTCTCTGCCTGCGCGGTCAGCAGGTCGTACTGGCGGCGCGCGAGGAAGTGCGGGCGCAGAGCCACTCCCAGTTCACGCTCACCGTAAAGCAATCGCGCGGCGCCCATGCCCGATTTCAGCCGCGCGAACAGATCCGCCGTCAGCGTGTCATCCGCAGCAAGGTCTGCGTGATATTCAGCTATTGCTTTCTCGCGCATACGTCAATTGTCTCCAGAGACAAACGCTGTGCCACCGGTGACCTCACGACGGTTCAGCTTTCATCGCCCCGGCGGCTCGGCTCATGTGATGCGGGTCACAGACTCTCTTCCACCTTCCGGTTAGATAACGGTGGGCCTGAGGGGTCATCGTTCTTTTCAGATCAGGGCGACAGTTCTCTGCATTTTCCTCTTCGATTCCGGAAGTGGTTACCTCCGCAATCATTCCTTCATCAGGAGTGAATCTGCTTTCAGGAACAGCAATCAGGGAGAGAGTATGTTGAAGAAACTGTCTGTGCTGTTGATTTTTGCACTCTTCGGACGGCATCTCCGGCAGGGTAAGCCACAATGTCTGCCGCGCAGGATTCGCTCGCGGCCTTCAGGGGCAACAGCTGTGTGACCTGTCAGGCCCGCAGTAACGGCCTGTAGCTGGACAATTGTTACTTCTACTGATATTCATCCCTGCACCGGGAAAAGGGAGTCAGCTGCAAGAAGTGTCACGGCGGCGATCCGACTCTCGCTGACAAAAAGATTGCTGTTCAGTATGCTGCTGCCCAAGCCATAATGCTGCTGTTGTAAACAATCACCACCATTCCGATATTCGCGATCCCGCTGAACTCCTTCGCGGCATACATCGGGATCCTGATGCAGCCGTGACTGGCCGGTTGCGGCGGCACCGACGGGTTGCCGTGGATCGCCACGCCCTCGTGAAAGTAGTTCGGGTAGTAAAGCAGGCCGAGCGGACTCTTGCGCCAGCCGCTGACTTTGCGAGTGACTGTGAAGCGGCCCATCGGGGTGATCGCGCGCCGCGTGCGGCCACCTTCAGTAAACCATTCACCACTGCCCGTGGAAACAGGCAGAATCCGCAGAGTCGCTCCGGGAGGGTCCACGACAAACAACACCTGACGACCCAGATCAACTTCGATGTGCGGGAACCCTGATTCAAGCGGCATCGGGCGTTTTGCCTGGCGTAACGCTTCCAGTTCATCTTCAGTCAGTTTCCCTGTTCGGGGGCGGCCCTCAATTTTCTGAAAGGCAATCAGCGCATGATTGAGTGAGGCGTCCGGTTCAGGCTTGTCCAATTCAACCCAGTATCCAAGGCTGCCGAGCAGTTCACGCGCCTCATTGATTTCAGCTGCGGTCACAGGCTTCTGCGCAGGCGCATGACTGGTGTTCTTTGCCCGTGGTGTTCGAACCACACCCTGCGCCCTCACCGATGACCCGATGACGATGATTTCAGTGAGTGCCAGCGCAGCAATCAGACACAAATGAGCCACGAGTAATCCGGCCTTCAGCAACGAATGGGGATTATGACGATTTCCTTTCACAACTCCGATTACTGCAAACATGAGGCCGCCCACAGACGGGCAGGCGTCAGGCAATCCAGTGGTCGAGAGACGCGGAATATTTCGCAGTCAGGTGGGAAATTGAGGATAAAGACACAACTCGCCTTGCCAGGAACCACGGGAGGGGGTGATGTTCGGCTTCTTCCTTACCCTGTTGCAGGGGATCAGAAGACCTTCACGAGTTATGCCTGAGAGGTAAGAGGTAAAACTTACCGACGGTATAGCGAGGAAAGGCAGTGATGATTTCGTGTATCGGGTCTCCTGTTCACCTGGTACAATGGTTGTGGATTGTCGGAACCGGCTGATCATGGAAATTTCTGACCTCTTTCAGCAACTGGGGATCGCGCTCGGGCTCGGGCTGCTGGTCGGGCTGCAGCGCGAGAGCGCGTCATCGCGGCTGGCCGGGGTGCGCACGTTCCCGCTCGTCACGATTCTGGGGACGGCCTGCGCGCTGCTGGCCCAGTCGTTCGGCGGGTGGGAAGCTCTGGCAGTGCTGGCCGGTGAAATCGAACAGGGCGCCTCGGCGGTGATCACAGCCGATGGCGGAGGTCTGGCGCGAGCGGCGAAGGTCGGCGCGGTGGCGCTCTCAGCGGCCACAGGCGCACCGCTGCTCCCGGTCGGAGCCGCCTGCCGTCCGGCGATTGCGATGCCTCACAAGTGGGACGCGGCGCGCAACCCGGTGCCGCTTGGTCGTGTGGCAATAGCCACCGGTGAATCACTCAGACGTCCCGTGTTCGATTGCCCGGATGAAATTGAAACCGCCCGCCTGCGTCTCCAGGGTGCGCTTGATGAAATCGCCGCAACAGCCAGTCGTATACTCTGCCCGCCACCTCAGCAGAATGAAAACCACTCGACGCCATGATATTCACCAGACGTGGCCCTGTGCCAGCGTCCGGTATCTCAGGATTCAAACAGGGCGGGCTTCGTCTCGCCCTCTTTTGACAAGGCACCCGCGATGCATCAGGATGGCCGGGAACCGAGCGTGGCCCGCTCCTTCCTTCAGTTCCGCTGGGATTATCCAGACTGTCTGAGGCAAACAGCTCACCTTCCGGGGAGCCAGTCATGTATACCTGCCGCACCATCCTGAAACTCAAGGCGAACTCTGCTGCGGAATGCGCCAGCCTCATCTGGGATGAGGTCGTCCCGCTGCTCCACAGGCAGAAGGGTTTCCGCGCCGAGGCCACCTTTGTCGCCCAGGAGCGTTCGGAGGTTCACGCAAACAGCCTCTGGGATACCAGAGAGGACGCGGAGGCGTATGCCCGCACGGCGCATCTCAAAGTGCTGGAGATCCTGTCCGGAGTGACGATGAAAAGTTCAATGGTGAAGATCCTTGAGTCCCCTGACTCGGCCCTCAATATCAACTCCGCTCACGGGGGTAAAACCCGACAGACGTCACAAAAGCCACATCGCAGGAAAAGCAGCCCTCTGTGATCTATGTAATCAGGGAATGCACCGCATTTCAGTTCGCAGCAAGCCTCGCCTGTCTTGAGCATGTGCTGGTACGTCCATCTGCCTCCTGACTGAAACTTTTCTGATTACCGGTTCTGAACAGATAGCCGGAAATAATCAGTGCCTTTCATCGGGGAGGAAGCTTTTCAAGGCTCTTCTTGTCAGGTCTGGCCGCCGCTTCACTCCCGCAAGGCCATTGAAGTCGCCATCAGGTAAAATTCCGGCCTCAACTGTGTATTTTTCCGCTCCGGTCAGTCGCAAAATCACTTCCACCGTCTGCTCAGGCATCAAAGCGCGACATTTATTGCGGGCACGCTGATTGCACAACTGTCATTGCTGGTATGCAGCAAACCATCACATGAGGCAACGGATATGAATAATCAGCCGCCGTATTTTTATGACACCGAAGTTGAATGGACGCGAACACGAAAAGGCGACCTGCGAGCGCCGAATCTGCCAACTCTTGAAGTCGCGGCCCCCCCTGAATTCAAAGGTCACGAGGGGGTCTGGACGCCGGAGCATCTTTACGTCGCCTCCGTCAATACCTGCTTCATGACCACTTTCCTCGCGGTCGCCGAACTCTCAAAGCTCGAATTTGCGAGCTTCACCTGCCACGCCAGAGGCAGACTCGAAAAAGAGGAAGGGCGCGGCTATCGAATCACCAGGATCACGCTCAGGCCGAAACTCGTCATCCGCCACGACCGCGACGCGGAGCGGGCGGCCAGACTCCTTGAGAAGGCGGAGCAGAATTGTCTGATCTCGAATTCGATCAACACCGCCGTCAGGATCGAGCCGGAGATCAGTTCTGAAGGGGTCGAAGAGCTGTTGCTGACATGCGGCGCGTAACCGCTGAAGGGTGGCAGTGAGGATGAAAGTCTTTGGCATCGAACTCGCACCAGTTGACTCTCCACTCGTCACTTCAGCGATCACGCCGGTGTTCAGCATCCCATCTGCGAAATTGCCGGGAAACAATCACCGGGACGACTGTGCGAGTCTGCCGGCAGGAGCAAGGACGACTCAGAGGAATGATTGCTGAGCCAGAGGAGGCAGAGATGACAACATTGTTACATCAAACAGCAAAGAAGACGGCTATGGCGCTCGCCATCATCGTCTGCGCCATCGTCACCGGGGCCCAGGACCCGCAGGTCACCTTGCGCACGACCGATGGCCGAACCTTCGATCTCGCCAGGGATCGCGGCAAAGTCGTCGTCCTCTCGTTCGGCGCGACCTGGGTTCCGCTCACCGACAAGGAACTGCCGACTTTCCAGAGACTCGCCGACCGCTATGCGGGACGCGGCGCCAGTTTTTATTGGGTCAGCGTCAACAGCGCGAAGGAGAAGGAGAAACATTACATCTCTGATGCGGATCTCCAGGGGTATGCAGTAGAACTGGGGTTGCGCCTGTCAGTATTACGCGATCCCGATCAAAAGGCCCTCCGCGCTTTCGGTCTGGATGCACTTCCGGCCATCGTCATCATTGACCAGGAAGGACGGGTGTTCCGTAAGGTGATCGGTTTCAATCCTGAATGCTACGATCCGGAAAAGGACGAGTTCTATTTGAATGAGGCTTACGGTGAAGTTATCCGCTGCCTCAATCAGCTGCTCAAGTGAACTCCGAATCATTACCGGCAGCAGATCCAGACATCCGCTGCCGGCTCTGTCGTTGCGCTTCCATCCGCAGGCCTGTATTCGCTGCTTCCAAATGTCGCAACGGCGCGGGAAAGCCTGATCTTCTTCTGAAGAAGATCAGGCTTTCTTTCCTGATGAACGGCATCATTCTCCGTTCGCAACTGCTACCGGCCTGTGAACGGCGGGCAACGAAGTCTGAGGATGTGATTGATTGTCAGGGGAGAACCGGCCAGCTGTGCGCACTTTCACGCAGGCTGTGGGAAACATTACCCGGCCTTGGCGGCCAGCTTTTCGTTTCAGAGTGTGACGTCCAGGTGGCACAGAGGTTGCGCTCAGTTCAATGACAAACTCATCACGGATCGGAGCCAGCTTATGAAACGAAAATACATCTGCATCATTCTCCTGCTGGTAATCTTCGGCAGCCTGTCTTGTGTCTCAAGGGCTTCTTTTCGATACAGACCTGTGCCCCGGCAATCACTGGTCGTGGACACAGGCGTTTTTTATGACGAACTGGCTCCGTACGGGCGCTGGTTCCGGCTCGATCCTTATGGCTGGGTGTGGACGCCAGCTGGTGTGTCGTTTGGCTGGCGGCCTTACACACATGGCCACTGGGTGTGGACGGATTACGGCTGGACCTGGGTTTCGCGGTGGCGCTGGGGCTGGGCTCCATTTCATTACGGGCGCTGGTTCCACCACTCTCATCACGGCTGGGTCTGGGTTCCGGGGACGGTATGGGGACCGGCGTGGGTCGTGTGGCGTCATCAGCCCGGCTGGATTGGATGGGCGCCGATGCCGCCGCAGGTCGAGTGGCGCTCAGGGATCGGATTCAATCTGAGTTACGGCGAGATGGACAACCTGATCGAGCCATTCGCTTACACCTTCGTCGAAGAGCGATACCTGCCTGAAGGTACCCTCGATCAGCATCTCGAACTCGCCGCCCGCAATGTAACTTTATTGCGTGGCACTCGGAACGTGACTAACTATGAGTCGATTGAGAATCGCGTGATCAATCGGAGCGTCAACGTTGAGAGAATCGAGAATGCAACCGGGAGAAAGGTGACACAGCATCGCATTGTGGATACCAATCCGGCGGGCGTCATGAACGGCGAGATGGTGAGGGGCAACGAGGTAATTACCTACCGCCCGGCGGTGACAGCTGTAAGGCCGGAACGCGCGCCGCGTTCGGTTGAGCCTGAAAGAGGACGGCCTCCGGCGGATATAACACGGCGTGAAGAAACGGAACGCCGTCATCTGGAGCAAGAGCAGCGCCGGGCGCAGACTGACCTCGAACGACTGCATCGCAGAGAGCAGCAGAGATCGGCGGGCAGACCTGCTTCCGACGAATTACGGAACCAGCAGGAGCGCGAGCGGCGGGCACTCAACGAACAGCGACAGCGCGAGCAGCAGGTGCTGCGAGGACGCCAGGAGACGAGGCGCAAGGTCGAGCCGTCGCCTGAAGGCAGATCGCGGCCTGAACCCGCCCGCAAACCGGCGGGGCGCAAGCCTTGAGATGAAGATAAGGAAAGCACTTTGCATTATTCTGCGGCCTTCAGACTACGAAGGCCCTGATCCTCTCATCCTGAGTCCCCCAGAAAAGCTCATCCTGTCTGTCAAAAATGATCCGCCCATCAGTGAGCATCAGGATCCGCGTATTGAACAGACACAGATGGCTATTCTCTTTTCTGAGAACAGGTCGCCCATTCTTTCCGGCTTCGTAATAGTGCGAGCAGAGGTAACGCACCTCATCCAGACTCTGTGTCACGTAGAGCGAGGTCACCGCTTCCAGATCCCGCAGGCGCAAAGCCACGCGCATAATGCCGCGGCTGTTGATCGGATCAAGCCCGGCGCAGACTGAGTCATAGAAGATCATGTCCGGCGAGCCGACCAGGGCGCGAGCAATCGCCGCGCGGCGACGCATTCCCCCTGACAGTTCTTCCGGCATCAGATCATAGGCCTTCCCGAGCCCGATCAGTCCCAGCACCTGCCGCACTTCCGTCTCGGTCTCAGCAGGACTACTGCCCTGCTGGACCAGCCGATAAGCCACATTTTCGGCTACGCTCATGTCAAAGAGCGCATCCGTCTGAAAGACTACTCCGAACTTTTGACGGATCGGGAGCAGCTCGTCTTCAGACAAGGCAGTGATCTCCTGACCGTCAATGAAAATCAGGCCGCTGTCCGGTTTGAGCAACCCGAGCGCCAGTTTGAGGATGGTGGATTTGCCTGAGTTGGACGGGCCGATGATGATTCGCATCTCACCGTGTGGCACGGTGAAGCTCACGCGATCAAGCACCACGCGGTCATCGAAGGAGATGGTGACGTCCCGGAACTCAAGAGCCGGTGCTGGATCGGATCGAGCAGGCCGATTGCCGTTTGGAAGAGCTTTGAATTTCATACTTGCACCCTGGGGGAATGGGCAACATCCGTGCCCGCCTGATCAATACCTGTATCTCCTGCGCCCACGGTCAGGGATCAGGTGACCCGTTCTCGCTCGCGCGGCACCCTGCGACGGCGCAGTGGCGAAGCTCGACCAGCTGCCTGGCTAATCGCCAGAGGAGAACCGGATCAGCTCCGCCCGCAATATTTTTCAACTGGTCCGGATCGCTCCTGAGGTCATACAGCTCCCGCTCCCCGGTCGCATACTGGACGTAGGTGTAACGCTGCGTGCGGAGGCCGGTAAATGGCGGAATGGCTCTCGGCCTCTGTACCAGAGCTGGATCGTTCTGCGGATCCACAGGTTCCAGCAACCCCTCGCCATTCGAGTCGGCCGTTATCGGGCCACGGTGACCGATTTCAACCAGAGGGGGCTGGCTCTGGCTGCCGTGCTGAAGAAGAAAGGCCTGACGCCACGCGCTCACGGGCGTCGGATTGCGACCGAGCAGCGGCAGGAGCGAGCGCCCGTCCACGAAGTCGGGCGCTTTTGCCCCACCCAGTTCAGCCCACGTCGGGGCGAGGTCAATGTTGCCCGCCAGGTGATCCAGCGTCCGGCCCTGCGGGACTCCCGGCCCGCGGACGATGAGCGAGACGCGGATGTCTTCCTCGTACGGCGCCTGCTTGCCGGGCATGAGCCGGTGCTGGCCGAGATGAAAACCATTATCCGAGGTGAAGAAGATGTAGGTGTTGTCGAGCTGGCCGGTTGAGATGAGTGTGCCGACGAGCCGCGCGATCAGCTCATCAACCGCCTGCAGCGATTGCAGCCGCCTGCGATAAGCCTCGTCAATCCGGGCAATCTGAGCGGCAGTCAGCAGTGGCCGGTTGCGGATGTACGCCGGCTTGTCGCTCACATCAGCCTCGTTGAATGAGGGCCCGCGCGGCGCTCTCGCGCCGGGAAACAGGCCCGCATGGCGCGGGGCCGGCGTCGCGGGGCCATGCGGCGCGTAGGTCGCCAGCCAGGCGAAGAAGGGTTTGCCTTCCTTCGCGGTGCGCTCAATAAAGTCCGCCGCCTTCCGCCCGTACACGTCCGTCCCGTAGTCTTCCGGGTTGTTGCCGTAGTAAACGAGCTTCCCGTTCTCGTTGAGCGTGTAGTTGAACTCGCCGTAGGCATTGCCCCTGGCCGGGCTGTACCATTCACTCCACCCCGGCGGGACATAAGTGAGATCGGCACCGTGAGGGTAACCGTTGAGGTACTTGCCCGCCAGCATCGTCTGGTAACCGGCGGCCTGCAGCCAGGTGGCCACGGTTGATTTCTCCAGCCCGAGTTGCAGGACCTTTTCAAAACCGCCGTCGGGCAGATTGTTGCCGGTGACCTGAGTGTTATGCGCGTACTGCCCGCGCAGCGTGGAGGTGCGCGAGGGGCAGCAGAGTGAGACGTTCACCAGATAGTTATTGAGCGTCAGCCCCCGGTCGGCGAGCAGTGCTTTGAGGTTCGGCATGTACCGGATCTCGTCAGCATCGAGGTCGTCGGTGAGGATGAAAATAATGTTCGGCTGTCCGGTTCTGGTCGCCGGCGTTTGCGAGGCGAAGCCTGTCGCCAGCAGGTGGCGATTGTGTACCGCGAGGGCAGGCAGGGCCAGAAGGCCGAAAAGCGCCACTGCCTGCCAGAGCCGAAAACGTCTGTTCTGGTAATTCATCACATTTTCCTTTCCGAGTAGCATGCTGAAGTCTTCATCGAAGTCTTCAGCAGGGGTGAGCAATGATCCGGGCCACGCGGTCATCAGCCAGAGCGCGGAAACGGTTCGCACCCTTGAATGCCGGCAGTCGCGACCTGCCCCCTGAAGATGTCGGCAGCTTCCCGTTGATTACAACATTCCTCTTCTGCCCCGGTTGTAACAGGCAATTCCGATTCCTGAGCGGATTTGTGCATCAGTCGGGCTTTGACGTTCCCGCATTGAGGAAGGCTCCCCATCAACTGAGCGAAAACCCACATTCCGGGATATGTAATCGTAACAAACCGTGTCGGCATACCTGTTGCCTCCGGACAATCTGACAGGAAGTTGAGTGGAGAGAGCCGGCCGCAAAAACACGGCAGCGTTGCTGCCGACCTGCGATCAGACCTGGTGGAGGGCGCAATGAGGACGAGGAAACGAAAAGGCCGGAAAACAAGGGTTCAGGCTGCGAAGTCGCCCGGCCCTGAAATTGATGTCACGACGATTGATCCGGACGAATTGCGGCGCCGCGTCATCAGGGCACTTTCAGGACTGAGTGAGAAAGAGCGGCAGGCGATGTATGAACACCTGCTGACGAGGCTTGATGAGGTGGGTGTCAACATCGCCAGTTTATTGTTCCAGCTCGGCATCGGAGTTACATCACACGCCGAACTGACCCCGGCAGACATTGCCAGCCTGTTGCGATCCGTGCGCCTCATTTCTCCCGATTCTCTCCGGCAGGTCTCACCCGCTCTGACTGTGCTGGTGGCCGCAGGCCGGGGGCAGAAACAGATGTGCCCTGCGCGGCTGGCAGCCTGAGATTCAACCTGACTGGAGGTACCCCATGCCGGAAATGAAGTTCAAAAGCATCTGGTGGAGAGTGATTCTGGTGTTCGCGCTGATGCTGCTGCTCGCCGGGTCGTTTGTAGTCTATCAAACCCTGCCGCCCCCCCAGCCCGAGCCGCGACCGGCGCCCGCGCAGGCAAAGTAACAGGAACCGACAGTCAGGCTGTCGCCGCCGACCATTTCACAGCTTCCTGGATTGCCGCAATGAGCGCAGTGAAACGGTCCACGTAAAAACGGGAAAGATTGTCATCGCTGACAGGAAGGAAAATGAGATGAACAGGACAACTCGTCAGATCAAAATATGGTCAATATCCGCTGCTCTGGTGCTGAGCAATGCAATATTGCTCGGCGGTTGGGCGCAGGCACAGGAACGCAGTCGGAGCAGGAGCCCGGGATATCAGACTAATGTGGCTTATGACCGTGGCTATGCGGATGGCTACGAGGACGGTTATCGCGAAGGGAGATCGGATTACGACCGGGACGTGCGGCGCGACCACCAGCGTTCCAGACTCTGGCAGGAGTCGGACCGCGGCTATGAATCACGCTTCGGCTCGCTGGCCGATTACCGGGAAGCGTACAGGGTCGGATTCGAGGTCGCATACACTGACGGCTACTACAATCGGGCATACAGCCCGAAGACGCCGCGCAACGCCATGGCGACCAGAGGGGGCGCGATGAGAGCCCGCGACCGGGAACGCTTCCGCGCGGGAAGCCTGATTCCTGACGGGACGGAATTGAGGCTGCGCCTGATGACCGCCCTCAGCACCAGAACAAATCGTGAAGGAGATCGCTTCACCGCGCAGGTCATTGAGCCGCGTGCTTACGAAGGTGCGACAGTTGAGGGACACGTCGCCAGAATCGAACGCTCGGGACGAATGAGCGGTCACGCCGAAATGGCTCTCGAATTCGACACGATCACCCTGCGCGAGGGGCGCAGCAGCCCGCTCTACGCCGAGATTGAGAAGATTTACGCCAGCGATTCCATCAAGACCATGGACCGTGAGGGCAACATAGAGAGCGCGAGCAAAACAAAGGATGTGGTGATCAGGTCGGCCGGAGGCGCCGCGCTTGGAGCGATCATCGGGGGGATCGCCAAAGGCGGCAAGGGCGCGGCAATTGGCGCGATCATCGGGGCGGGAGTCGGCGCCGGCTCGGTCTTCATTCAGGGGGAGAAGGACCTCATCCTCGACGCGGGCGCGGAGATGAGTGTGCGAACAACGGTGCTACAACGCGAGAAGACCAGATCGTGATGCCCATCCGATTCTTTCGAGGCATCAGGACCTGATAAATACAAGCCGCATTCCTGTGCGGGACAGTTCAAAAGGGGGTAGTGTGATGGAAAGGATGAAAATTCTGATTGGTTATGACGGTTCAGCCTGTGCCGAAGCGGCCCTGGCTGATCTCAAATGTGCCGGACTGCCGCGCAAAGCTGAGGTTTTTGTACTCTCCGTTTCCGCGGAACTGATCCCGGCCCCGGCCAGCATCGGCGGGGTCACAACGCCTTTTCCCGAGGCTGAGTTCAAAGCCGAACAGGAGGCCCTGATGCTGGCCCGTTCGGCCAGAGACGTGGTCAAAACGCTGTTCCCTGAGTGGCACGTCCGCGCGGAAGCGGCAACTGGTTCACCGGCGGGCGTCCTGATCGGGAAGGCCGATGAGTGGCAACCGGACCTGATCGTGGTCGGCTCACATGGCCGCTCCGGGTTCGGACGGATGTTCTTCGGCAGCGTGTCACAGAAAGTTCTGCACGAGGCGCGATGCTCCGTGCGTGTGGCGCGAGGTGCCGGCAGGAACGCGGGTGAGCCTGTTCGCATCGTCGTCGGCGTTGACGGATCGGAGGGCGCGCGGGCGGCGGTCAAGGCCGTCACCACGCGCCACTGGCCGAAGGGGAGTGAAGTGCGTGTGGTCGCAGCCCTCGGAACCTTTCCACCGACGATTTTTCCGCCGACAGCCTCAGAACACATGCCGGCGGAAGTTGTGGAATGGGTTGAGGCTGAAAACCGGAAAATCAGGGAGGCCGTCGAGGCCGCCGTCAGAAGGCTTGAGGGGGTGGGGCTTGTTGCTGAGGCGGTGATCAGGGAGGGAGACCCGGCGTTTTTCCCCCTTGGCACTCAGTTACCGCCAGCGGCGCTCAGTTCTCGGCCGGTGATCAGGGAAGGAGACCCGCAGCGGCTGCTCTGTGAGCTGGCTGAGGAGTGGGGCACGGACTCGATCTTTGTCGGCGCGAAGGGAATGGGGCGGATTGAAAGAATGCTGATCGGGAGTGTCTCTTCGGCGGTCGCGGCGAATGCGCATTGTTCGGTTGAGGTCGTTCGGCAGCCGGAGCGAAAGCGATGACGGTCCGGCCGGGCTGGTCGTTCGGCCGTCTGATTTGACTGAATGCCGGAGGTTCTTTCGGCGGCGACATTGGCGGGCGGGTCAGCCGCCTGTGCGACGTGGTTCTTCCGCCGCGCCTCCGGCAAATCCCGGATGACTGAGGCGCCCACCTGATGAAACGAGCGTTACCCGAATGGCAAGGCTGGAAAGAAGATTGAGCCTGTCTTCCTTTTGTTTTTTCCCCGACCGCGGATTTTCTCCACCCCTGACGAGCGATATCCCTCAATCTGTTTCAATTACCCGCTGAAATACAGCCCCTTCCAGATGGCACATGGCTTGCTCAATTACAGGGGCAGGTTTAGCAAAGTTATGTTCCATCCATAAAGCCCTGGAAGGGAGAGGTGTGTTTTCTCCCGGAGAAGAAGGAGAGTTATGAGACCGCGGAAGGTTTACCTGATCTTTTTGCTGCTGTTGGGAGTGGGATTGATTCTGACCGATTCACAGCTGCTCGTCAGAGGGCGCGCTGCCGTAGCGGAGGTTGCGCCCCGGCAAACAGCGCCAACGCGTTTTGAGGTCAACGAACCGATCACCCTGCACGCTGCCGACCGGGGCAATCCCTGGATCAACCTGAAGGACGGACACGACCTGCATACCTTACCTGCGGGACACGAACCCCTGCTGATCGGTCAGGCATTGCAGCCTTTGTCACTCGCCTCGGCTGATTTTGACGAAGACGGGGTTCCCGATCTGGTCAGCAGCTATGCCAGTTCCGATCATGGCGTGCTGATCCTGCATCGTGGTAACGCGGATTCAATCTATCCCAACAGCCCCGAAGCCCGGCAACACAAAGCGCAGGGCACATTCACCGACTCCCCATTTCCCGCGCTGATGAACAGAATCGAGATCCCGATCACGCCGGATTTTATCGGGACGGGAGATTTCGATGCTGACAGACATCAGGATGTCGTGGTCGCCTCGATGGGGAGCCGGATGCTTTTCCGGCTGCGCGGGGATGGGCACGGCGGGCTGATACCAGCTTCGCCTGTCGAGTTGCCCGGCAATGTTACGGCGCTCGTGGCGGGCGAAATCAATCGGGCCGACGGGCTGACTGACCTGGCCGTCGGCGTCAGCGGGCCTGGCGGGGCGCAGGTACTCATCTTTGAAGGGGCCCGAGGGGCATGGCAGCAGCAGCAGCCTGAAGTCATCACCCTGCCGGCGCCCGCGACCTCACTGGCGCTGGGGCAACTGGATGACCAGTACCCGTTCGACCTGGCTGTGGCGGCGGGTCATCAATTGCTGATCGTGCAGGGCCGCGACCGCAGCCTGTATCTGAACGAAGGACTGCGTGGGGAAGTCCACCCGCCGCTCATCAAGCGGCTTAACTTCGATTTCGAAATCACCTCCATCGCCGTCGGAAGGTTTTCGGGAGAACGGAATGATGAGATCGCGCTGCTGGCCGCAGACGGGGTCATTCGTCTCCTCAAGTGCAACCCTCAGTCGGCAAATCAGGGGTGGGGAGAGTTGGCCGGCGAAGTGCGGGCGGTAAGTCAACCTGCGCCCTCCGCATTCACTTTATCCGCGTCTGCTGCCAGGGCGCCCAGGCTGGTGCGCGCGTCCCTGTCAAGCCGACCGAACGATGATCTGGTAGTCGTGGACCCCGGCAACAGGCAGTTACAGATCGTGATGGGTGAGATGCTCCTGCCGCCGCCGGCGAGCGCGGCCCCTGCGTCTTCGATCCCTGTTCCTCGCCGACCTGTTACGCTGGACGTGGAAGGTGAGCCTGCCGCCGTGTTGCCCATGCGCCTGAATACGGATGCGTTGAACGATCTGGTCGTTCTCAAATCCGGCGGGCAGAACTCCCTGGCGGTCAGCGTGACCGCCGCGACTGCAACTTTTACTGTCAACACCGAGGAGAAGGGTGAAGACCTTCATCCCGGGGATGGCGTCTGCGAAGATTACAACCACAAATGTTCATTGGGCGCCGCATTGCAGGAAGGGAATGCCGGGTCAGGCGCATTCACGGTCAACTTTTCTGTCAGCAAAGCAAGTTGCGGTGCTTATGGCAACGCCAGCGAAGCCACACAACCAGTAACTATTGATGGAACCTCAATGGGCCACGTAGAGCTGAACGGCTATCTGTTTATCAAAGGCGGTAACAGTGCGGTTCGCGGGCTGTCGCCCGATCCCGTCTACGGCGGGGACGTGACCTTTGTAGGAAAGGGTAATAACCTCATAGAGGATAATTACTGCATCATCCTGACCAGCTACTCCGATAGAAATATCGTCGGCGGGGTAAGACCGGAAGCCATTAACATCACACCTCAACTGGTCATCAATCACTCCGCCGAAACCACAGTCAAAGGCAATTACCTGGGATTTCACCCCGACAAGACCCCGTGGGGTAACCCGTCTGATCGGGTGGAGGTCACCAGCGGCTCGCAAAACTGCCTGATCGGGGGGACCGAGAATGGGGCGTCCAATTCCATTTACGGCGGAGTATTGATTACCGGCGTGTCTTCCAACGAGCAGTTCCCGGTCGCGGGCATCCAGGTCATACACAACGTACTCTATTACGTGACGTGCGACAAGAAAACGTCGGGCAGCCTGATCGGCAATAACGACCTCGAATCCAGCGGCGGCCACGGCGTCTATGTCAATGCAGATTCTAGAAACAATATCATCAGGGATAACCAGATCACATATCACGCCCAGGCCGGAATTTATCTGGAAGGGCCTGACAATCAGGTCATCGGGAATCTGATTTCCGCCAACGGCCTGAGCGGGAGCGTAATTGCAGGGATAAAAGCCGGCCCGGAGTCGGCCCGCAATATTATCAGGGCGAACTGGATCGGCCTTTATAACACCGGCAACCTGGCCTCCGCGAACAACGGCCCCGGGATCGAGATCAGCGCGCCGGATAACATTGTTGGCGGGGATCGAAATTCCGAAGGGAACCTGATCTCCGGTAATCTGGGGCCGGGAATTCGGCTCAACTCCACCGCACGGGGGACGCAGATCGCCGGTAACTGGATCGGCGTGCAGTCCGACGGGGCCAGCCCCCTCGGCAATGCCGAAGACGGAATCGTCATCAACGGCGAAAGCACTCTGGTCGGCGGCACTGACGCCTGGCACGCCAACCTGATCGCCAATAACGGCAGAGACGGCGTGTCCGTGGGCGTCGGCGGCAAGGGGAATTCAATCTTCGGGAACCAGATCTGCTGCAATCGGGGACTCGGCATCCGCATCCAAGCCGCGCCGCGGCCACCTGTCCCGCAACTGACTCTGAACGGTGACGTCCTCAAAGGCAAACTCACCGGGGCGGCGGGGACGGCTTACCGCGTCGAGTTCTTCGGCAATCAGGAGTGCGACCCTTCGGGCAGCGGCGAAGGCGGCTTCCTGCTCGGCTCGCTGACCGTCACGACCAATGGCGGTGGGGAAGCTGAATTCACTCCGACTGTCTCGCTCACACAGTCACGGATCATCACGGCGACGGCGACGGACCCGGCGGGCAACACCTCCGAATTTTCGGAGTGCGCCAAACCCAGCGCGGGGATCGTCCTCAGCCCGCGCCTGATCCTTGGCTGCACGGGCGACCAGCGCGACATCGTGGTGACCGAGAAAGGGACGAATAAAGACATCACACAGGACCCGAACATCAAGTACGAATGGGTCAGGAGTAATGGCCTCCCGGCGAGCCTGATCAATCTCGTCTTCGACAAGATCAAATCTTATCTTCCCAACGTCGAGCCGCAGGTCGCCAACATTGACGTGAGCAGCGGCAAGGTGAAGTTTTTTTCCGAAGGCTTCAACGTCGTCCAGGCGAAGCGAAAGCTCGACGACGGGACGGAACTCACATCGAATTACGCCTTCGTCATCAGCAGCGGACTGGCGTTAAGTAAGGTGGATTCCATCGAACTTGCCCCGTATTCGATTATCAGCACGCCGACGAATATTGCCGCCGAACAGATCAATAAAGCGCTGAGCAAGGAGATGGCGATCAACACGCCGATGATCCTCTTCTCGTACGAGGGTGACACCTGCTGGGGGGTCATCCCCGGCAAGATCGGCTCCAACGGGTTCATCGGTTTGAAGAGCGCGAAATTCAGCCTCTTCGGCGGTCTGGTTCCCGACGTTGATTTCATGAACGCGGTCTACGGACTGGTCGGGCTGGCGGGCGAGCTGGCGGGAGTGGGTTATTTCGGCGAACTGCTCTCAACGCCATTTGCGCAGGTGACCACCGCGCAATTCCTGAAATACAAAGCAAGCGGTGATGACCCGGACAAGAAAGAGACCGACGCATTCATCTCCGTGGCTAAGGATAATTCCAGCCCGCCGTTCATCAGGGGCCAGGTCACTGCAAAGAAGTCGGGCATCTCCGGCGTGCAGGCCACGCTCGATCTGAGTAACTGGTGCCTGGGGAAAGCCTCAGGCGAACTGCTGGTCATCGTGCTGCCCGACCTGGAGAAGGCCGACATCCGCATGGAGAGCGGGCGGGCCGAAGACCCGATTGATCTGATCCTCTACGGCCAGCCGCGCCCCGTGCATGCGGTCGGGATGTTCAACTTCGTCGGGGCTGCGACTGAGCCCTTCAAGATTTCGTTCGACCCGATTGGCGCGAAGGATTCCGAGATTCTGAAGATGGCCGAGAAGTACATCCCCGGCGGGCAGAAGATTCAGAGTATCGGAGTTCCATTCACGCTCACTGCCCCCTGGGGCGCGGAGTTGAAAGACGGGCTCTACCAGCAGGGGAATACTTTCGCGCGCTTCAGGATGACCTGGCAGCCGCTGAATACTGCGGTCGTGATTGACGAGTTTCGACTTCAGCTCCCGCTCTGGAACGGGCTGACCAACTGGACCATGGCCGAGCCGGCGATTGCGACGGCGGACCCGAGTACCGCCATGCTCAATGGCGTCACGCTCGGCACGACGAATCTCAATCTGGAGGTTTGCATTCCGTTCCTGACCAGACGCTATGACACGAATCCGGTGCGCGTCATCACCGGTGATCTGACCTGTGTCGTCACACCGGATACCGAGACGCTGGCGGTCGGGGAGCAGGCCAGCGTCAGCGCGAGCATCAGGACCGCCAATATCCCGATCTCGGGCGCGAAGGTGAACTTTGAAATCACTTCGGGCCCGAATAAAGGAAAGACGGGGTCTGACTGGAGTCCGGGCGCGAGTTTCGCCTACACCGGCGACGGCGGTGAGGGTGAGGACATTATCTCCGTCAGCGCTTCACTCGCGGGCAAGACGGCCAGCGGCACCGCCAGGAAGGTCTGGAAGAAACCCGTGCCGGTGTGCCAGATGTCACCCGTATCGGCGAACAATCCGGTCGGCTCTGACCACACAGTGCTGGCGGTGGTGACTTCCGACGGCAAGCTGGTCAACAACGCCAGCGTCGCCTTCCTGGTGACTTCCGGCCCCAACACCCTGCGCAGTGGCAATGACACGACCAACAGTGCGGGCGTCGCCGAGTTCACCTACACAGGCAGCAAAGGCGCAGGCACCGACACGATTGAAGCCTCCGGGTCCGTCGGTGGGGTGTCTTTCACCTGCAATCAGGTCACGAAGACCTGGACGCCGCCAGTTTGTTCACTCACCCCGCCGACATCCACCGGGCAGGTCGGCGCAACTCACTCCGTCACCTCCACCGTGACCTCCGACGGCAAGCCGCTCGCGGGCGTCACGGTTAACTTCGCGATCACGGGCGGCCCGAATGTGGGAAAGGGCGGGGCGGGGGCGACGAATTCGACCGGGCAGGTCATCTTCAATTACACGGGCGATGGCGGCGCAGGCACGGACACGATTGAAGGCGGCGGCTCGGTCGGCGGCGTGCCTTTCTCCTGCACGGCGACCAGGACGTGGACAACCGCGCCCACTAAAGCTGACCTGGCTCTGTCAAAGAGCGCCAGCCCCAGCCCGGTTCTGCTCGGGCAGAATCTGACCTACACACTCGTCGTCAGTAACAACGGCCCGGACAAGGCGACCGGCGTGACGTTGACCGACAACCTGCCCGCCGGGGTGACGTTCATCTCGGCATCGGCTTCGCAGGGGAGTTGCACGGGAACAGGCCCGGTCACCTGCGGGATCGGTGAACTGGCGATGGGCACTAGGGCGACCGTCACGATTGTCGTCAGGCCCGACGCGCCCGGGAATATCACGAACACTGCCCGTGTGACCGGCGGAGAGGGCGACCCCGATGGGAACAACAACTCAGCCGCGGTGACGACCGCCGTCAGGGCTGCCGATCTGTCGCTGACCAAAGCGCACAGCCCGGCGAAGGTGTTTCAGGGGCAGAATCTGACCTACACGCTGGTCGCCCGTAACAACGGCCCCAGCGATGCCACGGGCGTCAGAGTCACTGACACATTGCCGTCAGCCGTCACCTTCGTTTCGGCCGCATCCACTCCGGGGAGTTGTAGCGGCGGCGCGGGCGCCGTCACCTGCGATCCCGGCACGCTGGCCAGTGGCGCTTCCGCGACGATCACGATTGTCGTCAGAACGGTCCAGGCGGGGACCGTCGCCAACACCGCGGTAATTGCCGGCAATGAGCCTGACCCGGTTCAGAGCAACAATACGGCAGCTGACAATGCCGTCGTTGAAGCCGCCCCCGCGATTGCGAGGATCACTCCGTCTTCGGCGCCGCAATCCAGCGCCGGTCTTGAAATCAAAATCGAAGGCGTCAACTTCGTCCCTGAAACAATAGTCTCCTTCCAGCCGGACACGGGCATCGAAGTCATTCCACCTTCACCGCCTGATTACGGGTTCGTCAACCCCGGAGAGATCAGGCGGCGGATCAACATCAGAGCTGACGCGCCGCCGGGAGAACGTGAAGTCTTCGTCACTAACCCGAACGGGGCGATTGGCGGCAACAGGCCTTTCAATGTTTTCACCGTCACCAGCGCGGCCGGCATCGCGGTGTCGCAATCGAGCATTGATTTCGGCAGCGTGCCCATCGGGCAGAACAAATCGGTCAACGTCATGATCAGTAATCCCGGCGCCGCGCCGCTCCTGATCTACGGGATTGCAGGCAACAATCCGCATTTCGGTGTGGCGACGGCTGCGGTCCCTTCCAGCCTGGCCGCTGGCGCGAACGCGACCGTCCCGGTGAAATTCACGCCGACGGCTGCGGGCGGACAGTGGGGCGTTCTGACGATAGCCAGCAACGCCCCGGGCAGAACCAGTCTCGGCATTCAGGTGCAGGGCGCAAGTCCTCCCGGGCAGCCTCAACCGGAGGCCCTGGCAACCGATGATGGCAGCGTGGAGACCGGGGCTTTTGATGACGACCTGATCATCGTCAACCGCCTGACCCCATCGTCTTACCCGGTGACGCTGCAGACGATCCGAATCTTTTTCGCTGAATATTCAGACCTGCCGTCCCCGTCCGGCCAGACGATCCGGCTGATTGCTTTCATTGACCCGGCCGGATCAGGCAGGCCGCCGGATATTCCGGAATTGCTGGTTGATCAGGTCGTGACGATCCCTCAGCTCCCGCCCGGCGGCGCGTGGGTGGATTTCCCGGTCTTCAGTCCGCTGGCGGCAAATCCCGAAGAAGCGGCCGGGGTCATGATCAATTCGGGTGATTTGTACGTGGGCTTTCACGCGCCCGAGATCAACGACAGTGTAGTCTTTGCTGCCGATTCCAGCGGGCCGCAGCAGCAGCGCGCTTTCTTCACCTACTTCGATCCGAGTTTCTTCGATAAGATGGCGGGACTCGACAACGGACAGGGGGACGTAATTCCGGTCAACATCATGATTCGCGCCGTTATGACCCCCGTCTCGGGAACATGCAGTTACTCGATCTCGCCCGGCATCGTCGCGTTCGGTAAAGAAGGCGGCAGCAGCAGTTTCACGGTCAGTGCCGCCCCCGGATGCAAGTGGACGGTCAGCGCCCCGGCGGACTGGATCAGGATTGATTCGGATGTCAGTAACCGCAGCGGGACCGGGACGATCAACTTTTCCGTGACGGCCAACAGCAGCCCGCGAACCGGGCTGGTTGCCGCGGCGGGCCAGAAGCTGATCGTCAGACAGGCTGAACAGGCTGTGACAGTCTCAGCCGCGGATTACAGCGGAGTAGAACTGGCTGCCGGTTCAATCGTGGCCGGCTTCGGTTCGGGTCTGGCCACCACCGTTCAGGCAGCCACCACGCTGCCTCTGCCAACCACTCTGGCAGGCACAACAGTCAAAGTGCGAGACAGCGCCGGGATTGACCGTCTGGCCCCGCTCTTCTTCGTTTCGCCATTCCAGGTTAATTACCTGATTCCTGACGCGAGCAGTCCGGGACCGGCAGCGGTGACGATCACGAGCGGCGGCGGTGCCGTCTCAAGCGGGACAATCAACCTCGTCGCCGTCGTCCCGTCCCTCTTTGCCGCCAACGCCGATGGTCAGGGTGTCGGGGCGACTTACGCCGTGCGTGTCAAAGCAGACGGCACACAGATTTCCGAACCGACCTATCGCTACGACGAGGCGCAGAAGAAATACTTTCACATCCCGATTGACCTCGGGCCGGAAAGCGATCAGGTGGTGCTGGTGTTGTTCGGCACAGGTTTCAGGAATGTCAGCCCGTCCTCAACCGTCACGGTCACGGTCGGCGGGATCGAAATGCCGGTTTATTACGCCGGCCCGCAGCCGTACTATGCCGGACTCGATCAGGTCAACCTCAGACTGCTGCGCTCGCTCGGCGGAAAGGGTGAAGTGGATATTGTGGTGACAGTGGATGGGAAGACGGCCAACACGATCAGGACATTTATCAAGTGAGTCCGCGCGGGATGCGCGCTGGGGCGAGTGGAACGGCGCAGTCAGCCGGAGAGATGAAGACCGGCTGGAGAGTCGTGATGCCACTGAAGCCGCCGCCGGAATCTGTCTGATCGCCTGCGGGAGTTGGTCATTCTGACAAGCGGACGCGCGCGTCAATCAGCGAGACGCCCTGACCCGCCTCATGCACGACCACCGGGTTGAGGTCTATCTCCGCGATCCGCGGCACGGCTTCCGCGAGGGCGCCGAGCGCGAGCAGCAGCCGCTCCACCGCCGCCACATCAGCCGGGCCGGCGCCACGGTATCCGCGCAGCAGCCGGTCGGCTCGTGTTTCCCGAATCATCGCGGCGGCTTCACGATCCGCGAGCGGCAGCACACGAAACACGACATCATCAACCAGCTCAACCAGCACACCACCTGATCCAAATGCCACCAGCGGGCCGAAGACCGGGTCGTGTGTCACACCCGCCAGGACTTCAACTCCGTGTCGTGACATCGGCATCACGCTGGCCGCCACGAGTGTGATGCCATGAGCAGCCAGTTGCGTGGCAAGCAGCGTGTACGATTCCGCGGCTTCAGACGGCGCGACGTTGAGAATCACGCCGCCGACATCGGATTTGTGCAGCACCGCAGGTTCGACGACCTTGATCGCCACCGGGCCACCAATCCCGGCTGCGGCTGCCGCTGATTCTTCCGCCGAACGCACCGTTTTTGACCCGATGACTTCAATGCCCGCCGCGCCGAGCAGCGTGACGACGCTTTCGTGCGGCAGCCAGCCCACCGGATTCGCCGCCAGCACGCGATCAACCGCGTCACGGTCGATCCTGATCGGAACGATATTGCCAGCGGGTTCGCTGCGCCACACGCCGTAACGCACGGCTGCGATTAACGCAGCAATCGCGCTCTCCGGAAAGTCGTAAACCGGCACGGCATTCTTTCCGGCTGGGATTGATGCCAGTCCAGATTGCGGGTCAAGGAATACTGCGGCAACCGTGCGCCGTAAATGCGGTCTTTGAGAGAGTACCTCACTCACGACTCCGGCCACTTCCGCCGACGGGGTGACGAGCGGCGGGATGAAGATGACGAGCAGCGCATCCAGCTCCGCTTCATCGCAGAGCGCTTCCAGACAGGCGCGATACTGTTCAGGTCCCGCGCCCGCGATCATATCAACCGGGTTCGTCACCGAAGCTGCGGGTGGCAGCACGGCCCGCAGTCTCGCCTGTGTTGTCTCGCTGAGTACAGGGACCTGAAGACCTGCGGCCACCGCCGCATCAACGGCCAGAATCGCCGGCCCGCCGGCATTGGTCAGAATGCCGACCCTGTTGCCCGCCGGTAAAGGCTGGGCGGCCAGCAGGCGCGCGACCGAAAAGAACTCGGCCAGCGTGTCTACTCGGATGATTCCGGTCTGAGCAAACAGCGCGTCGGCGGCCCGGTCCGAACTGGCAAGCGCGGCAGTGTGACTGGAAGCGGCGCGCGCTCCCGCCACAGTCCGGCCTGACTTCACCGCCACGATCGGTTTGCGGCGCGAGACGCGGCGGGCGATGCGCGCGAAGCGGCGCGGATTGCCGAAGCTTTCCAGGTAAAGCAGGATCACATCCGTCGTGTCGTCTGCTTCCCAGTATTGCAGCAGATCGTTGCCGGAAACATCGGCCTTGTTGCCGGTGCTGACGAAGGATGAGATGCCGAGCCCGAGCCGGCCTGCCTGATTGAGCAGCGCCAGACCGAGCGCGCCGGACTGCGAACTGATCGCCACGTTCCCCGCAGGCGGATCAGCCGGCGCGAACGTGCCGAGCATTCTGACTTCACCTGACGTGTTCACCACCCCCATGCAATTCGGCCCGACCAGCCGCATGCCGGAAGCCCGGCAGATGTCGAGTAACTCCGCCTGCCGCGCTTTACCTTCGGCATCAGTCTCCGCAAAACCCGCCGAGATCACGCACAGCGCCCTCACTCCGGCAGCCGCACACTGCCTGGCCGCTCCAGCCGCCGCTGGCGCGGGGACGGCGATGAAGACCAGTTCCGGCACTTCAGGCAGATCGGCGATGGAGGCGTAAGCGCGCACGCCCGCCACCGACCCGGCTGTGACATTCACCGGATAGACCGGGCCGGTGAAACCGAAGTGAATAAGGTGCCGGAAAAGCGCGCCGCCGACCGATTGCGAATCGCGGCTCGCGCCGATCACGGCGATGGATCGCGGGGCGAGAACACAGCGGAGTGATTCGCGCTCGGCCTGGGCTTCCTGCGCTTCGGCGCGTGACTGCGCCATTCCATTCGGCTTGATGGGGAATTCGAGATGCGTCACGCCATAGCTGGTCGAGGAGGAAATTCCGTAGCCCGCCTTGCGAAAGACCGAGAGCATCTGCTGGTTATCGGTCATCACGTCAGCGCTGAAGTGCGTGATGTCCTGCCGCCGTGCCAGCTCGGCCAGAGTGTCGAGCAGCAGAGTGCCGATCCCGCGCCCCTGCATCGCATCCTCAATCAGGAATGCAACCTCCGCCATTTCAGGCGCGTCTTCGCACTCGGAAAACCCGCCCACGGCGACTATCCGTTCATCCACGGCCTCACCCTGGGTGACCACGAGAGCGACGTTGTGTGCGCCGTCAACGTCCACCAGCTGATTGAGCGCGGCGTCAGTCAGCGATTTGACCGGGTGCAGGAACCGGAAGCGGATTGACTCCGGGGAGCAGTGGCCGAAGAGACCCTTCAATTTTTCACGGTCATCCGGGCGCAGCGCGCGCAGCCGCAGCATCGCGCCGTCGCGCAGCAGGAGGTCTCTGGAAAATTCTGTCGGGACTCTGACGGCGGGCTTTGATTCATAACTGGCGGTCGGGAGTTCTGCTTCAGACTTCATGACGGTCGGCATGCCATCACCCTCAATAGAACCATGGCAGACCGGAAAGGATGGACTATTTGTCATTCATTACCTCCGCCATTATCCGGATCAATTGCTCCAGACCGTAAGGCTTTCTCAAAAACTTCCGCACTCCCGCATTTGCAGCCATCGCTTCGTACTTGCTTCCCCCGCCGCTGGAGGCGACGATCCGCACCTGAGGGTCGAGTCGCCGCAGGGCCCGAATGGTTGCCTCGCCGTCCATCACCGGCATCCTCATATCAATGATGACAGCTTTGACCTGTCCCCGGCGCGCGGCATACTGTGCCACCGCTTCAGCGCCATTAGCCGCCGGCAACACACTGTAACCGAGCTGTTCGAGTGCCATTTTGACGATTTCCCGAATATCCGCCTCTTCATCGGTCACAATGATCAATTTACTTTGTCTTGCCTGGGTATTCACATAGATCATCCTTTCCTGTGGAACACGCCGGGGCAGATGCCCTGCTGCTTCCACAGGGCAACCTGCATACCAGACAGCCCGGCTGGTTTCGCGCGCGCGCGCAGAGTATTTGCGGAATGTCACCACAGTGCGGGTTACAGTTCTCAGGAAGGAGCGAAGAAATACGCAATGCATAAAACCGGGTGAGTTCACGGCAGCCAGTCGAGCCGGTCGAACATCGGGCCGCTTTGAGCCGGCACCGGAAGTTTTATTGTTGACGCTGATCACAGAACGTATAATTTCCTGGCTGTCTTTTCATCTGTGATCGGAAACCAGCTCAGAATATAAGCCGATAAAACAGCGGTCCTGCGCTGCTCGCGCGATGAAGTCATCCGAGCGCGAGGTCCGGCGCCGCTCCCGAATTGATCAAAATGGAAGACGATTCGATTCCCATCACTGAAGCTGCCGGGTTGATCGAGCGCCGGCGCATCGAGGGGGCGTTGCGCGACAGCGAGGCCCGCCTGGCCGTGATCGTTGATTCGGCCATGGACGCCATCGTCACCGTTGACGAGGGGCAGCGCGTCCTGCTGTTCAATCGTGCCGCCGAAAAGATGTTCCGATGCCCGGCCAGTGAGGCCATCGGACAGCCGCTCGACCGCTTCATCCCCGCGCGCTTCCGCGCCATCCACTCGTCACACATCCGATCCTTCGGCCAGGCCGGCGTGACGACGCGCGCCATGGCCGGGGCGAGGACGGTCTACGGGCTGCGCTCGGACGGCGAGGAGTTCCCCGTCGAAGCTTCGATCTCACAGGTCGAAGCCGAGGGACAGAAACTCTACACCGTCATCATGCGCGATGTCACTGAGCGCCTGAGGCATGAAGAGCAGTTGCGTGAGCAGGCCGAACTGCTCGATCACGCGCGCGAGGCTATTCTGGTCAGGGATCTGGAGGGGCGCATTCTGTTCTGGAACAAGGGCGCGGAACATTTGTACGGCTGGACGGCGGCAGAGGCCCTCGGCCGGCATATCCGTGAGCTTCAGTTCCAGAACACGATGAAACATTTCGAAGAGGCGAATCTGAAGGCGATGGAACAGGGTGAGTGGATCGGCGAGCTGACCCAGATCACAAAGGATGGCAGGAAAATCATCACCGAAGGGCACTGGACGCTCGTCCGGACTCCTGACGGGCGGCCTCGGTCAATCCTCGTCATCAATGCGGACGTTACGGAAAAGAAGAAGCTCGAAGCCCAGTACCTGCGGGCCCAGCGGATGGAGAGCATCGGCACGCTGGCCGGCGGCATCGCGCACGACCTGAACAACATCCTCTCCCCGATCCTGATGGCCGTCCAGATTCTGCAATCGCGAGTACACGATGAAAGCAGCCGGCGCATGCTCTCACTGCTTCAGGCCAACGCGGAACGCGGCGGGGAGATGGTCAGGCAGGTGCTGTCGTTCGCCCGCGGCGTCGAAGGCGAACACGCGCTGCTTCAGCCTGTCCACCTCGTCAGGGAGATCGTCAGAATCCTGAAAGAGACGTTTCCGAAGGATATCGAAATCAGCTTCAACTTCCTGCCAGACCTCTGGCTCGTCACCGGCGGTGCCACGCAGATCCATCAGGTGCTGATGAACCTCTGTGTCAACGCCCGCGACGCGATGCCGGGCGGGGGGCAGCTGGGGATCGGGGCGGAGAACGTGACGCTCGGTGACCAGTATGCGCAGATGAATCTGGATGCCCGCCCGGGCCGGTACGTCCTGATCACGGTCGCCGACACCGGCACGGGGATTCCGCCCGAGATCATTGACCAGATTTTCGACCCGTTCTTTACGACGAAAGAGCAGGACAAGGGAACAGGTCTCGGCCTTTCGACGGTGATCGGCATTGTGAAGAGCCACGGCGGGTTCGTGAATGTCTACAGTGAAGCCGGGAACGGGACGAAATTCATGGTCTATCTGCCGGCCAGCGAAGCCGGGCAGGCCACCTCACCCAACGAAGAGAAGCAGAAACTGCCGTTTGGAAATGGTGAGCTGATCCTCGTCGCGGATGACGAAAGCGCCATCCGTGAGATCACCAGAGAGACACTGGAAGCATTCAATTACCGTGTCCTCACGGCCGGTGATGGGGCTGAAGCAGTGGCGCTTTACGCCCAGCACAGGAATGACATCGCGGTCGTCATCACGGATATGATGATGCCTTTCATGGATGGGCCGGCGACGATCCGGGCCTTGCAGAAGCTTAATCCACTGGTCAGGGTCATCGCCGCCACCGGCCTGAAAGCAAACGGCAAGGTAACTGAGGCAGCCAGTGCCGGGGTCAGAATTTTCCTGACGAAGCCTTTCACGGCGGAAAAGCTCCTGAAGTCGCTGGCGGAAATTCTCAGTGGGGGCAGTTGACTCTGCCGCTGAATCTGCCTGAAAAACAGATGCGATGTCTGATTTCAGACGATCATGCTTCAGCCGGGCCGATCATGTTGGGCAACATTCAGCCTGCCCCTTCTCACTCACCGCACAAAGACCGGACTGATGTTTGTCCTCCGGAATTGCCGTGCTTACGGCCTGATTTCGATGTGGTTAAGTACGCTCGTGACTCCCGGCGCGCTCCATGCCGCCCGACGTGCCTCTTCCCTCTCGGCCCACGAACGCACATTGCCTGATAAGGTCACGACACCGCCTTTGGCCTCAACGATGATCCGCCGGGCGTCAACTTCGGCGCTGCGGCGCAGGGCTTCCTCGATCTTCGTCCGCACATCGGTGGCTGAGACTTTCGGCGCCACTTCGATGCTGTTGGTGATGCCGCGCACTCCGGCCAGATACCTGACGGCTTTTTCGGCAGCTTCCTTCTGGTACCCCCAGTCCACCTTTCCTTCCAGCGTGAGCCAGCCTTTTCTGACCGTCACCTTGATGAGGTCATCGGGCACGCTGACATTGTGCTGAAGTGCCTGCACTGCCGCGAGGGCGATGTCAGGGTCAACCCTGTCGGAAACAGGTTTCACTTCGATATCGTTGGCGACAGCTCTGACGCCGTAAACACTCTTCGTCGCCCTCTCCGCCGCCAGCTTGTCGGCGAGGGTTTCCACATAACCGGTGAGCGTGATCACGCCGTCCGAGGCGGCCACGCCGATCTTTTCGGATGGCACGTCGGGGACAAAGTCGAGGTGACGCTCGACGGCCTCACGCAGATCCTTGTCCGCCAGAGTCATTGTTTTGGCTTTCATAAACCCCTCCCTGCTTCATTTTGAATGCAGCAATCCGAATTTTCATACAGCCTTCTCCCCTGCATTCTCCGTAACCAGGCACCCTTTCAGCGCCGCCGGAAGGAATGCCAGCCGCGGGCCATCTCCCTGACCCGCGGCTGGCTCAGGACGAAAGCTGCTTCCCCGCTTTCGCTCCGAAGGACTATTTCACTTTGACTTCGACCTGCTTCGGCTTCGCTTCCTCGTGTTTGGGGAGCGTCACGCGCAGCATCCCGTCTTTGAACTCCGCGCTGACCTTGTTCGCATCAACGAAGTTCGGCAGCGTGAAGCTGCGGATGAATTCGCCGTAGCTGCGTTCGACGCGGTGGTAATTCTCCTTCTTCGTCTCCTCGGAGAATTTGCGCTCGCCGCGGATCGTCAGCAGGTTGTTTTCAATCGCGACGTGAACTTCCTCCTTCTTCACTTCGGGCAGTTCGGCCTTGACCACGATTTCGTTCTCGGTCTCGTAGATGTCGCAGACCGGCGCCCAGGTCGCGAGTGACCAGTTCTCTCCGCCCTCCGCCCTGAAGCCTTCGCCGAACATCCGATTGAACCGCTCCTGAAACTGGCGGAACGGGTCGAAGCCGAATAACTCGCCAATGCTTCGCGGGGCCAGTGCTGTGCCTGTTTTGTTTGCCATATTGCTTACCTCCATTGTCTGGGAACTCATCTGTTCTCGTGGAACGATCAGGAACTCTGGCGCGGCGATCAGATTTCGTCGCACCAGCAACTGTTATCGGGTTCCCGGTCGTTTACTTAGCTGTTTCAGTAAACAGGCAAGAGCCGTACCGTGGATGGAATCATCCGGTTTCAGCAGGATACGGTGGCGAAATAACTCAGCGTGTGTGTTTTCGCCCAGGAGACTGGGGAACCTTTCCTCGCAGGTGTGGCAAATACGAGGCCCTTGACCTGCCACTGAAAATATCGTCTGGCACCTGTGACCGGGATCTGCGCAGATTGGGCAGACATCGAAAGCTCAGCCGGCGTTTTCACGCGACCAGGACATCGGGACACAGACCACCGGAACGCGCGAAGCTCGGATCACCTTCTCCGCCGTCGAGCCGAAGAGCATCTCCTCAAGGTCAGCGCCACGGCGACCACGCGCCCCCAGCGCGATCATCCCGAAGTCCAGATCGTCGGCGATGCGCAGAATCTCCGCGAACGGCCTGCCCACGACGACCATCGGCTCCAGTCGTGGTTTCGGATCAGGGACGGACGCGATGGTTTCCTGCAACTGTCTTTCGGCCTTTTCGCGCAGCTTCGCCGTTGCGGCTCCCGCATTGCTGAACCCCTCGTCGGTGAGCCTTGCCACAAAGTCGGTGTCCACGACGTGAAGCAGACAGATCTCCCCACCCTGTTCGGTCAGCGAGACGGCGAATTCGACCGCGCGCAGAGAGTTGGGTGAAAAATCTGTAGGAACCAGAACATCCTGTATCTTCATTTCAGACCTCGCCTTCTGTTCCGAGACACGGCTCGTTTCGTCACACTCACCGCAATTCCGATGCCACCTCTCCAACCCCTGGCAGGATTGCTGTCATCATTCCGATGACTGACCTCTGCTCGGGCCTCAGTCTTCAATCCCGGCTGCCCGCTTACGGGCGGGTCAGTAAGGACTAGTGAAGCCGCCATTCAGCGACAGCACCGCCTGTCCCGATAATTCAACCAGCCTGGGCAACCTGCGGGTCTCAACAGGCCCGCGCCATTTCGCACAGAACTGAGTGAGGAAATGGGTGAGGTTACGCAGCCACAGAGTGATCCCGCCCTTTCATATGCCACCAGATGGTCCCGGGCCGACTGGCACAACAGTTGTTACTCGTGAACATAAACAACGGCAGGCAATCGAATCCAGGCAGGGTCTGAATTTCAGGACGTATTGCTTATTCAACCGTTGCCCTGCCGGAGGCGGGCAGGCGAACACCGGTTAGCCAGGCCTGCCACGTTATTACCGGTAAAAGGAGGGTATATGTTGCGAAGACTATTCACCATTGCCGCACTGGCCGTCGGGTTGTTAGTGCTTGCCCAGTCCGTCCCGTCATCCTCGCAGGCGATAGCCGGGCAGGGCAGGAACGAACGAGGGCGGAAGCTTTACCAGCAGTATTGCGCCAGCTGTCACGGGACAGAGGGCAAAGGCGACGGGTCGGTCGCCCTGACGCTGAAGACCGAGGTGCCCGACCTGACGACAATTGAGAAGCGGGAAGGAAAGTTCGATGGCACCAGGGTCAAGCAGTATATCTCCGGCGAGATTGGAGTCACCGCCCACGGGGAAAAGGATATGCCTGTGTGGGGTTATGTTTTCCGCTCCAGACAGGGGCAAAGCGTTTCAGCACTCAACGTCCACGCCCTGATGGAGTACCTCAGATCCATCCAGGAAAAGTAACGATTCAGTGGAAAGCAGACGGTGTGGGTTCGGTTTCAGGGTGGCTGTTGAAACTGAACCCACCGTCTCACCCCTGATTCAATCATCCGGACAGACTGACAACTGATCCGTCTTCATTCCGCGGCACGTTTATTGCGGCTTTCCCAATGGGAGTTTCAGAAATCCCCTGTAAACGTCCTGGCGTTTTCACGGCCGGAAAGCGGAGGTGAGTGCGATGAAGAGAATTCTGGTTGCTTACGACGGGTCGAGTTGCGCTGATGCCGCGCTGGACGATCTGAGGCGGGCAGGATTACCTGAGCAGGCCATCGTCATTGTTGTGACAATCATTGAAGGCTGGTTGCCGCCGCACCAGCCTGAGGCGATGGCTCAGGAGGCGTTCGCGCAGGACTATCCTGATTTATTCGATGAATTCCGGAAAATGGCGGGCAGCGCCACGGCGCGCCTGCACTCGCTGCTCCCGGGCTGGAAGGTTTCCGAGGATGTGAGTGTCGGGTCGCCTTCCCGAACGATCATCGAGAGGGCCGAGGTCTGGCCCGCGGATCTGGTCGTGGTCGGTTCAAACGGGCGCTCGGCGGCGGGCCGCTTCTTTCTCGGCAGCGTCTCGCAGAAAGTCCTGACTGAGGCGCACTGCTCGGTGCGCATCGCGCGCGGACATCCGAAAAAGGCCGGAGCCCCGGTGCGCATTGTAGTCGGCGTGGACGGATCGCCCGAATCCGAAGTCGCGGTAGCCACGGTGGCGGAAAGAAGCTGGCCCGCCGGCAGTGAGGTGCGCGTAGTCAGCGTGCAGGATGAGATTGCGAGCATGGTCAGGGACTCGGTGAATAAGACGAGCGGGGAGGGGAAAGACTGGTTCGACAGAACGCTTGAGGCCGCCGGAGAGAAGCTGCGCTCAGCGGGGCTGACTGCACTCAGCGCGATCAGGAAAGGCGATCCGAAGCGGGTTCTGGTTGAAGAGGCCGAAGACTGGGACGCTGATTCGATCTTCGTCGGCGTGAGAGGCCTCGGCGGCCTTGAGCGGTTCAGGCTGGGGAGCGTGTCATCCGCAGTCGCCGCGCGCGCTCACTGTTCGGTCGAAGTTGTCCGCGCCAGTAAAGGGGCGTAGGCCGCCAACAGAAATAGCAAAGGCACTTCCCCGTTCACTTCATCCCGGGGCTCACGCGGCCCTTTGTTCACGCGCGGCCAGCGCGAGCAGGTCCCGCACCTCTTCATCGGTCGTCTGCGCGAAGTTCTCGTACCAGAGTCCGACAGCGAAAAACGGGTCAGGCATCTCAAGGCAGACGCAGGATTCGTGATCGGCCTTCGCGTTGAATTCCTCACACGTGGAACGCGCGGCTACCGGCACGGCTACGACGACCTTCGCTGGTTGCTGCTTTTTGAGCGCCTCGACGGCCGAACGCATCGTCGTGCCGGTGGCGATCCCGTCGTCAACCAGCAGCACCGTTTTCCCTCGGACGTCGGGGAAAGGCCGTTTTCCACGGTATAACTGCTCGCGCCGCTCCAGTTCCTTCTGTTCCCTCGCCACAACCCTTTCAACCGCCTCCCGTGAGACTGAGAGGAAGGGTAATACATCTTCGTTCATGACGCGCACGCCGCCGGAAGCAATCGCGCCCATCGCCAGTTCTTCCTGTCCGGGCACTCCCAGTTTGCGAACGATCACCACGTCGAGTGGGACGTTCAATGATCTGGCCACTTCGTAACCGACCGGGACACCGCCCCGCGGCAAGGCGAACACCAGCACGTCAGAGCGTCCGGCATACTCCTTCAACCGCCGCGCCAACATCATTCCGGCTTCGACGCGGTCTCGAAATTGTCTGAACATAATTCACCTCCGGAGCTGATTGCCAGCGCTTTCCCCTCGCTGCTCCGGGAGAGTACCGACTGCGTTGGCGAATTTTCGCTGCTGACCCGGGCCGACGCTGCCCCAGGCTGATGCGACTGTAACAGCCAGATCAGCGCGAGGCCGTGAATCGCACCAACTACCGCTCCGGCGCAGGCGAGAGTGGCAAGAATGATTGCAGCAATCTCAACTCCGGACGCCCCCGCGGGGGCGGAGCCTGCGCCGACGAAGACCAGCGGCATGCCGACAGCCCACGCCACGGCATTGGCCAGCACCCACCATCCTGCCCGTTGTAAATGTCGCCGCAGCACAAGCCACTGCGGTATGCCAAGGATCGGCCCGAGCGCGACGCCCATGATTGCTGCCAGCGAATACTTCAACAGATCACTTATCTCTGGCGGTGAAGTAGCAGCCGCATCAGCCTGCAGGGAGATGACTGTACTCGGAATCATCCCCAGCGCCCACGCTGCCAGTGCCCCGCCGGTCGTGGCCAGCACCCAGGCGCGCCGGCTCAGTTCAGGGAGCGGCCGTCGCAGAACCAGCCACTGCGCGACTCCCACAATGACGCCCTCGAACGCCCCTGCCAGAATCGTCACGCTGGCGATCAGCAGGGCGGCAGAAGGCCCCGTCGTTCTTTCTGCTGTTCGGGCGAGCATCACTGCGACCAGCGCGACCAGACCGAGCCCCCCCGCCTCGCCGATGGCATTCGCCGGCACCCACCGCAGCCACAGTCTGAGATCCCACCCGGCCCGGCTGTGGCGATGAACGTGATAGTGAATTACGGCCTCCGGCATATCAA
>Ga0070741_10004305_pt1 | contig 33393 bp, 27 predicted proteins | sample Coa_R1_4_FD_66440 | JGI IMG/M metagenome (GOLD analysis project Ga0070741, IMG submission 66440) | Surface soil microbial communities from Centralia Pennsylvania, which are recovering from an underground coalmine fire - Coalmine... | ecosystem: Environmental > Terrestrial > Soil > Unclassified ... | reverse complement strand
GACGACGTTGACCTCTCCCACGCTTTTGAGCAGATACGCGAGTTCGTCGCGGGCCAACTGCTCGTCATCCACGATGACCGCAGATAGTGCCGCGGGGGTAGAAGTCACTGGCTGCGATTCCGCAACTCGTGCGTGCTCAGGCATAGTCTCTTCGATGCACGAAGTATAAATCCGTTTCCTGTCAGCTCAAACCGCGAGAACGGCGGATTACTTTGCCAGTTCGTAACCCGCAAAAAAGTAGCTGAGCTCAAAGCGCGCGGTATCCTCGGCGTCGGAGCCGTGAATGGCGTTGTGTTCGATGTTGGTGGCCCACTTCTTGCGAATCGATCCTTCTTTCGCGTTCGCCGGATTGGTGGCGCCCATGAGCTCGCGCAAATCGGCGATCGCATTTTCTTTTTCCAGCGCGAGCACGACGATGGGACCGCTCGACATAAAGTTTGTCAGTGATTCGAAGAACGGCTTGCCGGCGTGCACCGCGTAAAAGAGCTCGGCTTGGTGCTTGCTGATCTCGAGCATCTTCATTCCGACAATTGTGAACTTCAGCTTTTCGAATTGCTCGATGATGTCGCCGATGGCTTGTTTCTGAACCGCGTCCGGTTTGACGATGGTAAGAGTGCGCTGCAATGTTTTCATTCGTCTTTCTCAGTTCTCCGTTTTAACTGCAATGAAGGAAACTCCACCGAACCCCGCTAAGTCGCTCAGGCTTTCGCGGTCGCTCCCACCACCTCGGCAACCGTCTCGCCAATGACCGCGGGCGACTTGGCGACCCGCACACCCGCCGTTTCCAGCGCATGAATCTTCTCGGCGGCCGTGCCATGTCCACCGGAAATGATGGCGCCGGCATGCCCCATGCGGCGTCCCGGCGGGGCCGTCTGTCCCGCGATAAACCCGACGACAGGTTTGCGCATGTGATCGCGAATGTACTCCGCGGCAGTTTCCTCCGCATTGCCGCCGATCTCGCCAATCATGATCACGGCCTCGGTCTGCGGGTCCCGGTTAAAAAGTTCCAGCGCATCGAGAAACGTGGTGCCGATGATCGGGTCACCACCAATTCCGATGGCGGTGGACTGTCCCATGCCGCGCTGCGTCAGCTGATAGACCGCCTCGTAAGTCAGCGTGCCCGAGCGCGACACAATTCCGACGTTGCCTTCGCGATGGATGTGCCCGGGCATGATACCGATCTTGCACTTGCCCGGCGAAATGATTCCCGGGCAGTTAGGGCCAATCAGCCGTGAACGGCGGTCCTGGAGAAATTCCCAGGCGCGTACCATGTCGATCGTGGGAATGCCCTCGGTGATGCAGACGATCAGTTCGATCTCCGCATCGGCTGCTTCCATGATGGCGTCCGCGGCAAACGGCGGCGGAACAAAAATCACCGAAGCGTCGGCGCCGGTCGCGTCCACGGCTTCTTGCACCGTATTAAAAACCGGCCAGCCTTCGTGTGTGGTACCGCCTTTTCCGGGAGTCACCCCGCCCACGATCTTGGTTCCGTACTCAGCGCAGGCTTTCGCGTGAAATGTTCCTTCACGTCCGGTCAGTCCCTGCACAATGACTTTCGTTTTTTTATCGACAAGAATGCTCATGAGTGCCTCAGCCTATGGGTTACGGGCGGCCGCTACAACTTTTTCTGCCGCCTCTTTCATGGTTTGCGCCACGGTGAAGTTCAGCCCGGAGTTCTTCAGGATCTTGCGGCCTTCTTCGACGTTAGTGCCTTCCAGTCGCAGCACGATGGGCAACTGGATGTTGGTTTTGCGCGCCGCCTCCACTACGCCGTTCGCCAGCGTATCGACGCGAAGGATGCCGCCAAAAATATTGATCAGCACCGCGCGCACGTGCTGGTCCTTAAGAAGAATTTCAAAAGCGTGCTGCACCTGCTCGGAACTCGCGCCGCCGCCGACATCGAGGAAATTTGCCGGCATCCCGCCGGCGTACTGGATGATGTCCATGGTGGCCATCGCCAGCCCAGCCCCGTTCACCATGCATCCGACACTGCCGTCGAGTTTGATGTAATTCAGACCGTATTTCGACGCCTCGACTTCCAGCGGATCCTCTTCGTTAGTGTCGCGCAGTTCTTTAATCTCAGGATGGCGGAATAGGGCGTTGTCGTCGAAATTCATTTTGGCATCGAGCGCGAACAGGCGGCCATCGCTGGTGGTGATGAAAGGATTGATCTCCAGTAGCGATGCATCCGTCTCCTGAAATGCGCGGTGCAGAGCCACCATGAACTTCGACGCTTGCCCGATCTGCTCCGGCTTCAGACCAAGAGCGAAGGCGAGCTTGCGCGCCTGAAACATTTCCAGGCCGAGACCAGGTTCGACGTATTCCTTGAGTATGGCTTCGGGGCGCTCGGCTGCGACCTGTTCGATTTCCATTCCCCCCGCCGCCGATGCCATGAATACGGCACGCGCTTCGGCTCGATCGATGAGGATGCCCAGGTAGAGTTCCTTCTCGATGGGCAAGGTCTCTTCGATCAGAACGCGGCGTACCTCGCGGCCTTCCGGTCCGGTCTGGTGCGTCACCAGGTTCATCCCGATCATGCGGGAAGCGATGTCGCGTGCCTCATCCGCTGATTTCGCAATCTTGACGCCCCCGCCCTTGCCCCGTCCCCCGGCGTGAATCTGCGCCTTCACCACGACGCCCTGCGCGCCTGAGGAGAACAGTTTCTGTGCTGCGCTTTCCGCTTCCTGTGCGGTACCCGCAACTTCTCCGCGCGGGACTGCGACGCCGTACTTCGCAAGAATACCCTTGGCCTGGTACTCGTGAATTTTCATGATGAGTTCCGATTGCTGGGGCCTTCGCCGCTCCCGAGCAAACTCTTGATTTTATAGGACGGCAGAAGCAGTGGGCAAAGAAGAAGTGAACGACCCAGAAAAAATCACCCCACGGGGATTCCCGATTGGAAGCGCGAGCCGGAGGATTTCTCCGACTCGCTCGTTCTAACTGCACGGGCCACTACGCGTCGGTTCAAAAATGTCCGGCATTCTCAGCCAGCTGTGGCATCCTTGAGAGTTCATGATCACCGACGCGCTGCACTGCATCGCCAATCACCGGCAGTCGCTCACGCGGCAGCAGGCGCGCGAAGTCATGTCTGAAATCCTCGGCGGCAGGACGTCAGAGGCACAGATCGCGGCTCTGCTCGTGGCCTTGCACATGAAAGGCGAGACGGTCGAGGAGATTGTCGGATTCGCGGAAGCCATTCGACAGGCTGCCACTCCTCTCGTCCTGTCGCGCGATTCCGCTCTCGATGTCAGCGGCACGGAGCGCGACGCGCTGGTTGACACCTGCGGCACCGGCGGCGACACCAGCGGTACCTTCAATATTTCGACCGCCACAGCGTTCGTCGTTGCCGGCGCTGGCGTCCGCGTGGCCAAACATGGCAATCGCAGCATGACTTCGAAATGCGGCTCCGCCGATGTCATGGAAGCCCTGGGAGTGAAGGTTGAACTCGCCCCCCAGCAACTCGCCGCCTGCCTGGAGCAAACCGGCATCGCCTTTTTGTTTGCGCCACTCATGCATTCCGCGATGAAGTACGTCCAACCGGCTCGACGCGAGCTCAAGCTGCGCACCGTCTTTAATCTTCTGGGGCCGCTTACCAATCCGGCAAAGGCTTCGGCCCAGGTCGTGGGCGTTTATTCGGCGGAACTGGTGGAAAAGCTGGCGGAGGCCTTGAGTATGCTTGGCCTGCGACGGGCTCTGGTCGTGCATGGCGACGATGGCCTCGATGAAATCACCATCAGCGCGCCGACTCGTATCGCCGAAGTTCGGCTCGGTAGCGTTCGCACTTACGAGGTGACGCCGGAAGAGTTTGGCTTCGCGCGAGCCTCCCTGGCCGAAATCTCCGGCGGCGATGCTCCGGAAAATGCACGCATCATTCGCGAAATGCTGGCGGGAAAGAAATCGCCCTGCCGCGACGTGGTACTGCTGAACTCCGCCGCCGCCCTGGTCGCCGCTGAGCGCGCCGATTCCATAGCTGCCGCACTGCCTTTGGCTGTCCGCTCGCTGGATTCCGGCGCCGCCCGGGACAAATTGGCAGCGCTGGTCGAGTTCACAAACCGGCAATGACCCTCGCCGAAATTCGGTGCTAACATCAGCGGAATGCGCCCGCGCCGGGTTCCGCAAAGCAGAAAGAACGTGAGAAGTGGCCGCCGCGCCATGAGCCGACGTGGGGGACACGGTCGAGTCGGCAAGCACACCCCTCCCGCGCACCCGAGCGACGGATTCCATTCCGCAGAATCAGCAGAGAAGCGCGGAAGAGGCGGGCGCGGCGCGGGCAAGCCGCGCCGCAACACCGAACTGGTCATCATCACCGGGATGAGCGGCTCGGGTAAGGCGTCGGCGCTCAAGGCATTCGAAGATCTGGGCTACTACTGCGTGGACAATCTTCCCGTTGACCTGATCCCCCGCTTCGCTGAATTAGCCGAGCACTCCGGCGAAATTGACCGTACCGCACTGGTGCTCGACGTGCGCGAAGGCGGACAACTGGAACGTCTTCCCGCGATGTTGAAGTCGCTGAAGAAGATTCTTCCCACCACCGTCGTTTATCTGGAAGCTAGCGATCCGGCGCTCATCCGCCGTTTCAGCGAAACTCGCCGCCCGCATCCGCTGGGAATAGACAACACTGTCAAGTCGGCCCTGGCGGCGGAGCGGCGACGTCTCCGCCCTATACGAGCGATCGCAGACCTCGTCATCGACACGTCGAAATTCAACGTCCACGAACTGCGGTCCTATGTAACGGAGCGGTTTCAAGAAAAGTCCGCGGAAAGAGAGATCCTGGTTTCGTGTGTCAGCTTCGGATACCGGCACGGAGTGCCCGAGGATGCCGATCTTGTGTTCGATGTGCGGTTCTTGCCCAATCCGCATTTCGTTCCTGAGTTCCGGCCCCTCACCGGGCGGGACCGGCGCGTCGCCAAGTACATTCTTTCCTTCCCGCAATCGCGCGAGTTCATCTCCCGCATCTCGGATCTCCTGGTTTACCTTTTGCCGCACTACGTCCGGGAAGGAAAAAGCTATTTGACGATTTCCTTCGGATGCACGGGTGGGCAGCATCGCTCGGTGATGATCGCCGAAGACGTGGGACGACGCTTGCGCCAGGCTGGATATAAGGTCAAAACGGTCCATCGGGACAGCCCTAAATAGCGGCCGTAACTGCGGCGACGCGTATCTCGAGGCTTCCGGGAGCGCTGCGCAACCCCAGTCGTTCAAGTAGAATGTAAGCTTGCGAATCGAGCAGCCAACGCCACTCCGCACGCAGCAGCGTTGCCAGGGCGCGTGTGCCTTTTTGCTGAATCCACTGCTCAAAGCCTCAGTCCAAGAACCCACGACATCGAAGTTGAAGCTGGGGCAGATATGAGCGCTCCGGCCGCCGCGCAGAATCCGGCTCCTGCGATGGGCCAACTGACGCGCCTTTTGCGCTATGTGCGGCCGTATTCACTACAACTCATTGCCTCGGTCATTCTGATGGCAGGGGTCGGTTTGTTCGATGCCTTTCGCATTCTCCTGATCGGACCGATCTTTGATCAGGTGCTGAATCCCAACGCTCATACCCACCAGACAGCGCTCTTCACTTTTCCGGGAACGCACCACACCGTCTATTTGCAATCCTTCGTGCCGGAGCATTTTCAGAACGCGTGGACGGTAGTCGCCTTCGCCCTGGTGGCGGCGACCGTGCTCAAAGGATTTTGCGATTATGCCGGAACCTACCTGGTGAACTACGCAGGATTCGGCATGGTCACCGACTTGCGCGACGAGCTTTACAACAACATTCTGCGGCGTTCCGTCGCATTTTTCTCGAAACATTCCACGGGAACGCTGATCTCCACCATCGTGAGCGATGTGGAGCGCGTGCAGTTCGCCTTATCCAGCGTGCTGGCCGAATTTCTGCAACAGCTCTTCATCCTGATCTTCACGGTTTTCGTCGTGATTCTGCTGGGCGGCCGCTTTGCCTGGATTCTCGGTCTGTTCGCTCCCGTGATCATTTACCTTGGCAGCAAGATTGGCCGACGGGTGCGGCACACCACCCGGCGTGGCCAGGACAAACTCGCCGACATCCAGAACGTCCTGCACGAGACCATCACCGGAAACCGCATCGTCAAAGCCTTCAGCATGGAGAAATGGGAGAGCGAGCGCTTTAAAGGCGCGGGCAAGCGGTTGTTTCGCGCCAACCTGCGTTCCGTGGCGGCTGCGGCCGTCAGTTCTCCCGTCATGGATATTCTCGGTTCGATTGCCATTGCGCTCCTGCTTCTGCTCGGACGCGAGCGCATCAAGGCACACCTGTTCAGCACTGGTACTTTTTTCGCTTTCATCGTGGCGGTTTTCAAGCTGTACGATCCCATACGTAAATTCGCGCTGTTCAACAACAATTTTCAGCAGGCCGTCGGCGCTTCCTCTGAGATCTTCCGTTTCCTGTCTTCGGAAGACGAAGTCCGGGAGAAACCCAACGCCACAGCTCTGACGCGATTCCGGAATAACATCCGTTTCGACAACGTCAGCTTTTCCTACAACTCGGCCGAACCGGAAGCGCACGAAGTGCTGCGCAGGATCAACCTCGACGTGCAGGCCGGGGAGCTGTTGGCGGTGGTTGGTTCAAGTGGAGCGGGAAAGAGCACGCTCGTCCATCTGTTGCCGCGCTTCTTCGACGTGAGCGCAGGAAGATTACTGATTGACGGCCAGGACGTTCGCGACTTGACGCTGGCATCGCTGCGTTCGCAAATCGGCATCGTGACCCAGGAAACTGTCTTGTTCAACGACACGGTACGCAACAACATTGCCTACGGACAGCCGCACGTCGCGCAGGAGGCGGTGGTTCTTGCCGCCCAGGCGGCACTGGCTCACGACTTCATCCAGGAAATGCCGGACGGATATGACACGGTGATTGGCGAACGCGGCGTACGCTTGTCGGGCGGCGAGCGGCAACGCATTGCCATCGCGCGAGCGTTGCTGAAGAATGCGCCCATCCTGATTCTCGACGAAGCTACTTCTGCCCTCGACAGCGAGTCCGAAGCGCTGGTGCAAACGGCATTGCAGAACCTCATGACCGGGCGTACCGTGCTCGTCATCGCCCACCGGCTCTCCACCGTACGCCGTGCTGACCGCATCGTCGTGCTGGAAAATGGCACGATCAGCGACATGGGTACGCACGATGAGCTGATGCAGCGGCTGGGAACCTATCGCCGCTTGTACGAGCTTCAATTTGAAGACGCCGATATCTCGCGCGTGCGCGCCGGGTCGGTCGACTGAAACCATGTCCATCCGCTCCATGACGGGATTTGCGCAGGTCACCGGACAGGTGAACGGCAACCTGAGCTTCACCCTTTCCCTGAAAACGGTGAATCACCGCTTTCTCGACATTCATTTCCGCATGCCGCCGGGAAGTGATGCGCTGGAGATGAAGCTTCGCCGCGTGTTAAAAGAAAAACTGGCGCGCGGTCACCTGGAACTGAGCTTGATGCTTGATCGCACGGGAGCGAACGGAGTTGTGCTCAACCGCCAGGTGGTGAGCAACTACGTGCAGTCGTTCCGGGCCGCCGCCGCGGAATTCAAGATCGCAGGAGAACCCGACCTGAACGCCGCTTTGAAAATGCCCGGCGCGATGGATGCGGAGGCTCTTCCCGATGAAGGCGAGTTGGACAATGTCGTTCTGGCAAAACTCGATGACGCACTGCTACGTTTGAACGAGATGCGTGCCGAGGAAGGCCGGGGCATGGAACGCGAACTGCGCGACCGCATGGAGCGGCTGGCTGCTGCCACGGCTGAGATCGAGAAACTGCGCTCCACCGTCGTGCACGCTTATGTGGAGAAACTTCACGCCCGGCTGAAAGAACTGATTGGAGCGCACGCTGATTCTGACCGGATTCTGCAGGAAGCGGCGGTGCTGGCCGAACGCAGCGACGTGCAGGAAGAGATTGTCCGTCTGCAGACTCACGTGCAGCACTTTCTGCAAATGCTCGAAACCGGCGGGGAGGTGGGAAAGAAGCTCGACTTCCTGCTGCAGGAAATGAATCGCGAAGCCAACACGCTTCTGTCCAAGACGTCCGGCGTTGCCGCGGAAGCGCTGCGCATTACGGAAACTGGTTTGGCGATGAAAGCGGAAATCGAGAAATCGCGCGAGCAGGTGCAAAACCTGGAATGAGCGCGGTCTACATCATCTCGGCGCCGTCCGGCTCGGGCAAATCGACGCTGGTCAACGAATTACGCAAGATCGTGTCGGGACTCGATTTTTCCGTGTCCTACACCACACGCCGGCCGCGGGGCAGCGAACAGAACGGCCGCGAATACTTTTTTGTGCCGCGCGAAGATTTTGACCAGATGCAGAACCGCGGTGAATTCCTCGAGAGCGCCGACGTCTTCGGCAATTGTTATGGAACCGCGAAGCGCTTCCTGGAGGAGGCACGCGAGCGCGGCCACGATCTGTTGCTCGACATCGACGTCCAGGGCGCGGCCCAGATCAAGAAAACGATCCCTGATGCGGTCAGTATTTTCATCCTCCCCCCTGACCGTAAAACCCTGGAATTACGCCTTCGCCGACGCGGTCTCGACGATGATGAAGTTATTCAACGAAGGCTTTTTGAGGCTCGCAAAGAGATTGAGAATTACTGCAAATACGACTATATTTTAGTGAACGACCGTCTCGAAGAATCCATTGACGAACTCAAGGATATCGTTCTGGCCGAACGCGGCCGGCGTTCCCAGACGAATCTTCCCCCCGAAGAGTTGGAGACGATCAAAAGAGCGGACCGGTGCCGTTTAAAGAACATGAATGAACGGGTTCGGCGCATCCTGGACTCGTTCTTGGAACACTAGAACTGCAGAGGTAAACGCGATGAAACTCATGGATGGGTTCGATAGTAATTACCGCTACATTCTGGTGGCGGCGCGGCGCGCGCGGCAACTACAGTCCGGTGCGCGTCCAGTCATTGAAACCAGTTCGCGAAAGCCCTGCCGGATTGCACAGGACGAAATCAAAGCCGGCAAGGTGAAGTGGATCATTCCCGAGACGCCCAAGTCCGCGGTCAGTGTCGCGACCGAATTTTTCGATAAGGCAATGGCCAAGGGCGAAGGCGACTAGAGTCGTTTCTCCCCCTCGTTTTGCGTAGCGGCGCGTTGTTCGAATCGGCGCGCTTTGTCCGTCCATCCAATCACTATGAAAGTTGCCCTTGGGGTCAGCGGCGGAATTGCCGCCTACAAGGCGGCGGAGATTGTGCGTCTCCTGCAGGACCGCGGTGTGCGTGTGCAAGTGATCATGACTCGCGCGGCCTGCGAATTTGTCCAGCCCCTCACCTTTGCCGCCCTTTCCGGAGAGAAGGTCATCACCGACCTGTTCGGCGAAGGCGCGCAGCAGCCCAACATTGAATCGGCCGTCGAGCACATTGCCGTGGCTCAGTCGATTGACGCCCTGCTGGTCGCTCCCGCCACTGCCGACATCATCGGCAAGTTCGCTCAGGGCATCGCCAACGATTTTCTCAGCACGTTGTATCTCGCCACCACGGCTCCGGTGGTGGTTGCTCCCGCGATGAACGTCAACATGTGGGAGCATCCCGCGACGCAGGCGAATGTCGAGACGCTGCGGCAGCGCGGAGTACGAGTGGTCGAGCCGGACAGCGGGTATCTTGCCTGCGGCATGACCGGCCCCGGACGCCTTGCCGGCAATGAAACCATCGTTGCCGCCGTGCTGGAGAGACTGGGTGCAGCCCAGGATCTTGTGGGCGAGACGGTACTGATCAGCGCCGGCCCCACGCGCGAGCCGATCGACCCCGTTCGTTACATTAGCAATCGCTCCAGCGGCAAGATGGGTTATGCACTGGCCGAAGCTGCGCTGCGACGGGGCGCACACGTGATTCTCGTCACTGGTCCAACCGCGCTGAAGCCTCCCGGCGGCGGCGATGTGGTGAATGTAGAAACCGCCGAACAGATGCGCTCCGCGGTAATGGAACACGGGCCCGCGGCAAGCATCGTGATCATGACGGCGGCGGTTTCTGATTATCGTCCGGCGACTCAGGCCCCGCAGAAGATCAAGCGCACCGGGCCGATGGCGCTGGAGCTTGAACCTACCGCGGATATTCTGGTGGAGTTGGGGCGATCTCGCGCGGCGGACGGCGGCTCGCGCATTCTGGTTGGCTTTGCCGCGGAGACGGAGAATATTCTGCAGAACGCGCGCAAGAAGTTCGATGCGAAAGCCCTCGACATGCTGGTAGTCAACGACGTTTCGCGGCACGGCATCGGATTTGATTCCGACCGCAACGAGGTCACGATGCTTACGGCTGAGGAGACCGTCGATGTGCCTGAGACGACGAAGTGGGAAGTGGCGCAACGAGTACTCGACCAGATTGCGCGTCTCCGCCGGTACCGCTCACAGCCTTCTCCGGTTAAGGCGGGCAAGAACTCCTGATGGCCCGCACTCTGGACCCGGAGTCCCGCCGCCAATTACAAATCCACCTGCAGTATTACCGCGACTTGGGAATTTATGATTTCTATCGCCGCGAAGGCACAGCACTGGTTGCCGACGTCGCGGAAGAAATTTCGGACAGTGTCGATAACTTTCAACCCGAGGATGCCCTGAAGCTCACAACCCAGAAAAAGCAAACACCTCGTGATCCCACTGCTGCCTTGAAGGATCTGCGCAGCGATATCGGCGATTGCAAGCTGTGCCGCCTCGCCAAGGGCCGCACCAATCTGGTTTTTGGCAGCGGCAATCCCAATGCTGACATCCTGTTCATCGGCGAAGCACCGGGCGCCGACGAAGACATGCAGGGCGTTCCTTTTATCGGACGCGCCGGGCAGTTGCTCACCAATATGATCACCGCGATGGGCTTGACGCGCGACGACGTGTACATCGCCAACATCATCAAGTGCCGCCCGCCGGGGAACCGTACGCCGGAACGCGATGAATGCGAAACCTGCTCCCCGTTCCTGATGCGGCAAATTGGGATTATTCGCCCCAAGGTGATCGTGGCCTTGGGCGCGGTCGCAGCCAAAACCCTGCTCGCCCTCAATGCGCCCATGTCTGACTTGCGCGGCCGCTGGTACGACTTCACGCCGCACCTTCCGAAAAATGCTCCTGAGGCTGCGACGCCGCTCCCGCCCATCAAGCTCGCCGTTACTTATCACCCGGCATTCCTGCTGCGCGATCCGCGTCAGAAAAAAGAAGCATGGAAGGATTTGCAGCGCGTGATGCAATACTTGGGATTGCCGGTCCCGCAAAAATCCGGCTAGTCCCCCATGCCCGAGTTCTGCGATGTCGCGCTGCCCGTCCCCCTGGACACCACGTTCACTTACCGCATCGCCCAGCCCACGCTTGAATCGCACAATGGCGCCGCCCAACCGGTGATCGGCGGGCGCGTGCTTGTGCCCTTTCGCCAGCAACGGCTCTCCGGAATCGTGGTCGCCATTCATGACACTCCGCCCGACGTAAAGGCGAAGGACGTGCTTCGCGTCGTGGATGCGGCGCCCGTGCTCGACGAAACCCTATTGGGGTTGGCCCGCTGGATTGCCGGATATTACCTCGCGCCCATTGGTGAAGTGTTGCGCACGATGCTGCCGCTGGGCGCGGAATTCAAGCGCGCCATTGCCTATCGCATCGCCGAAGCGGGAGAAATGGAACTGCATCTCGCGGGAATGACCGGATCGTCGGCGCGGTCCAAGCGCACGCCGGAGGAACAGGACCGTGAGTTCCGCGTGCTCGACTATCTTGCCGCTCGCGATACGGCCCAGGAGACCACGGTGCTTGCCGCTACGGGAGTAACCAAGGATTTGCTGAACGGCATGCTGCGCAAGAAGTGGATCACACGTGAGGATTTGTCCAGCGCAAAGACGTCATCCCGCACCCGCAAGGTGGCCGTCCTTCAGAATGTGGAAGGCAAGCTCAACTCCAACCAGCGAACGATCATAGAGACTCTCGCTGTGACCGGAGGACGCACACCAGTCGAGCAATTGGCCGGGTTGGAAGTTCCACGAACGACTCTAAATACGCTGGTCAAACGGGGCATGGTCACGATCGAGGAAGAAGCGCTCGAATTCCACGTCTCGGAAATGAAAGCGCGGCCATCGCCCTTCGAATTTCAGTTCACCCCGGCACAGCAAAATGCCCTGCAGCACATTCGAACCGCGGTCGACACCCGCAGGTACAACGCGTTTCTCCTGCACGGGGTCACCGGGTCGGGCAAAACCGCGGTGTACCTGGCGAGCATGCACGCGGTATTGCAACAGGGACGGTCGGCAATCCTGCTGGTGCCGGAGATTGGATTGACCCCAGCCGTGGCGGCTGACCTGCACCAAATTTTTGGCGATGACGTTGCCATTTTGCATTCGGCCCTCACCGGCCCGGAACGCGCCGAACAGTGGCACCGCATCAAGCGAGGTGAAGCGCGGATCGTGGTAGGAACACGCTCGGCGGTATTTGCCCCGGTGTCCGACCTGGCGCTGATCATCGTAGACGAAGAGCAGGACGGCTCCTACAAGCAGGAAGAAACTCCGCGTTACCATGCGCGCGATGTCGCCGTGATGCGCGCGAATATGAGCGGTGCGACCGTGGTGCTAGGTTCGGCCACGCCCTCGCTGGAATCGTACTTCAACGCCACCAGGAAAAAATACGCGCTGCTGGAATTGCCGGATCGGGTCGAGCAACGGCCGCTGCCCGAAGTTGAGGTCTTAGATATGCGCACCGAATACCAGGAAACCGGCCAGGAGCAGGTCATTTCGCGCAAGCTGGCGAGCGAAATCGGCGAGCGCCTCAGCCGAGGCGAGCAGGTCATGGTGCTGCTCAACCGCCGCGGCTATTCGCCGGTCGTGCTTTGCCGTGCCTGCGGCAAAACGCTGGAGTGCCGCAACTGCGCCATTCCCATGACGCTGCACAAGAAGGCGCACCGCATGGAATGCCATTACTGCGGTTATCACGTGCCTGTCCCTAAAAATTGCGGCCATTGCGGCAGCGAGTACGTGTATTTCCTCGGCACAGGCTCAGAGAAACTGGAAGAGTTGCTGCACGGAATGTTTCCTCAGGCGCGTATCGGGCGTCTCGATCGCGATACGGTGCGCGGGCGTCACGATTTCGAACGCATGCTGAACTCTCTCGACGCCGGTGAGCTCGACATTCTTGTCGGCACGCAAATGATCGCCAAGGGCCACGATGTTCACGGCGTCACCCTGGTGGGAGTGGTAGGCGCGGATATTGCATTGGGACTGCCGGACTTCCGCGCCGCTGAGCGTACCTTTCAACTGTTGACCCAGGTCGCCGGGCGCGCCGGACGCGGCAACCTGCCCGGAAAAGTCATTCTGCAGACGCTCTTCCCCGAGCACTATGCCGTGCAATTCGCCGCCAGTCACGATTTCAATGGCTTCTACGAAAAGGAATTGCGCTACCGAAGCTGGATGCATTACCCGCCCTTTAACGCGCTGGCTAATGTTCTGGTGCGCAGCGAGAAACTGGATGCGGCGCTGCAATATTCGGGACAACTGGGACGCTGGTTCGAAAAGACCCGCCATGAAAGCGTACGCGTGCTCGGCCCCGCCGCCGCCCCCATCGTGAAGCTCAAGAGCGACTATCGTTACCACTTTGTTCTCAAGTCAGCGAGCCGCGAGAAATTGCATAACACTCTGCGCGCCATGCTCGAGCACGCGGTTCAGCAGAAAATTCCGCGCACCAATGTGATTGTGGATGTGGATGCGTTGTGGCTGATGTAGAGCACTTGGCACTTAGCAATTAGCCCTTAGCACTTAGCATTTAGCATTTAGCCGTGCCGGTGTCTCATAACTGGCTAAATGATAAGTGCTAAGTGCCAACTGCTAAATGCTATCGAAAGTGTGGCCAGCTCAGGGCTTCCCCATGGAAAGGCGCAGGAACCACGGTGAGAATCAACATCGCCAGCGCGAGCAGCCCAAGCCATCGACGCGAGCGCGTGATGCCCGTCCAGCGCGGCACTTGGGGATGACGCAGGCCGCTGATCGCCAGCAACACGGCCCAGACCACCCATCCGAACCAGCCATTATGGCTGAATCCCAAGAACAGCAAAACCACCACGGTAAAGCGTGAGACCCACTTGTGTGCCTGGGGCGCAACCGCGAAAACGATGTGGCCGCCATCAAGTTGTCCCCCCGGCAGCAGGTTCAACGCGGTGGCAAACATGCCGACCCACGCTGCAATCGCCATCGGGTGAAGATAAACACGATAAAGCGATAATGATTCGACTCCACTATGCATCGTGGCAGCAACGATCTTATGAACGAGAAGGAAAATAAGCGGATAGCCGAGTTGGATGTCGGATGGCGCGGCGCCCGCGGGAATCGGTTTCGATAGAGCCAGCGACGGTACTAGTACGGCCATCGCCACCACAAATCCTGCGATTGGTCCGGCTATTCCAATATCAAACAGGGCCGAGCGGGAGCGAATCGGCGAGCGTATCCGAATGAATGCGCCAAAAGTTCCGATCAGAGTAGGGGCAGGAATAAAAAACGGCAAAGTTGCGAACACACCGTAGCGCACGCAATAGAGAAAGTGCCCCATCTCGTGTGCCAGCAGGATCAGCATTAGCGTACCCGCAAACGGCACACCCAGTAACAATCGCGAGGGCTGTTCCGCGATCCACCCCACCGGAAAAAGCGACAGGGCATCGTCATCCATCGACAACGCCGGCTTGTTATTCAGGAAGTTGAATTCCATGCGCGCGCCCACCACGAGTGTGGTGAACACCGTTGCCACAAGCAGCAACGCGTGCAGCCAGTAGCGCCGCCGCGGGCGCGGCACCACGTAGATTTCCACCGGCTGGGGAAATTCGTAGGTGGCAGAAAATGGAGGTGTGGGATCAGACATCTACAACTTCAGTCTATCAGCCGCGCCGATTGCCCAGCGTGCGGAGGGCAGAGCGCGGGCCCGTTCGTTTATGAAACGGGAACAGCGCGCGGTCAGTCGATGGACTGCAACTCCTTCCCGGGCTTAAAGCGGACCGCCTTGCCGGGAGGAATGTTCACTTCGGCTCCGGTGCGCGGGTTGCGTCCGATGCCGGTCTTGCGCGGGCGCACGTTGAACACGCCGAAACCGCGCAGTTCGATGCGGTCGCCCTTGGAAAGCGACTTCTTCATGCTGTCGAAGACGGTCTCGACCGCCAACTCGGCCTTGGTTTTGGTGATGCCGGTCTTGTTGACCACCTCGTTGATAATGTCCAGCTTAATCACGAGCCTCTCCGCAGCGCATTCCCACCGTCAAGGGCGGGACCGCCAAACTGCAGATACTACGGGACATACAGTAGATTGTCAACGAAAGCTTTCCCTCGTAAGATGAACTCACCCTCGAAGTAACTCCCAGAGTGCCCCGTCAGCCGGGACACCGGTGTGTACCCACCATTCCAATTACAGCGGCGGCGCGCGCGTCCGTCGCACGAGCAAGGAGAAGCATGGCCCTCAAGAGTGACCGCTGGATTCGCCGCATGGCCCTCCAGAACGACATGATCAATCCCTTCGCCGAGAAGCAGGTAGCCAAGAACGTGATCTCGTACGGACTCTCCTCCTACGGATACGACCTGCGCGTGGCCGACGAATTCAAAATCTTTACCAACGTGAACAGCGCCATCGTCGATCCGAAAAATTTCGACGAGCGCTCTTTCGTAAACATTCGCTCCGACTGTGCCATCATTCCGCCGAACTCATTCGCCCTGGCGCGCTCGGTCGAGTATTTCAAGATTCCTCGCGATGTGTTGACGGTGTGCGTGGGCAAGTCCACCTATGCGCGCTGCGGCATCATCGTGAACGTGACGCCGTTCGAGCCGGAGTGGGAAGGGTTCGTCACCCTGGAAATTTCCAACACTACCCCGCTGCCGGCAAAGATTTACGCCAACGAGGGCCTCTGCCAGATTCTCTTTTTCCAGTCCGACGAAGCCTGCGAGACCAGTTACAAAGACCGGGCGGGAAAATATCAGTCGCAGAAAGGAATTGTGCTGCCCAAGGTGGGAGTTTAGAGCCCGGCCACGTTAAATTTTTTCCCGCGCATCGTCATGAGCTTCGTATGCATGTCGAGGGCGGCTTTGCGCGCGGCGGCCAGCGCGGTCACCACCAGGTCCGCGCCACGCACCGCATCTCCTGCCGCATAAACATCTTCCCGCGAGGATCGGCCAGTCTGCTCGCTCTCCACGAGGATGGTGCCCCATTTCGTTGCCTTCAGATTCTCCGTCGTCTCCGGGATTTCGGTTTCCGCGTTATAGCCAATGGCCAGAACTGCGGTATCGCACTCCAGGATGAAGTTCGATCCTTCGATCGGCACCGGCGATCGCCGTCCCTTGGCATCCGGCTCGCCCAATTGCATGCGCACGCATTCCGCTGCACGCACCGCCCCGTTTTCGTCGCCCAGCAGGCGAATGGGCAGCGTGAGATATCCGAATGCAACGCCCTCTTCCTTGGCGTGAATGCGCTCCTCGATCCGCCCCAGCATTTCCGCTTCTGTCCGCCGGTAGAGGCAGTGAACCTTGCCATCCGGATTCAGGCGTCGCGCCGTGCGCACGCAATCCATGCCGGTGTCTCCCCCCCCAATCACCACCGTGACCTTGCCGATGTGCGGCCGCGGGTCGTCGGAATCGCGCCACTGAACCGGCAGAAGTTCGGGCGCGAGATTTCCCCGGACCAGGTACTCGGTCGCCTGATACACATTCTTCAGGTGTTCACCTTCGATGCGCATCTCGCCGCCCTTGACCGCGCCATGTCCCAGGAAAATCAGATCGAATCCCCGCTTCAGGAACTCTTCGACGGGATGATCTTTGCCCACGTGATAATTGCAGACGAACTGGACGCCCAGTTCTTCCAGGTAGCTGATCTTGGCAAACACCACTTCTTTGTTGAGTTTGAAATTCGGGATGCCGTACAGCAGCAGGCCTCCGGGAGAGGGCCAGGCGTCGAAAACCGTGACGGCGTGGCCTCGGACAGCTAACTCTTCCGCCACCGCCATGCCGGCAGGTCCCGCACCCACCACCGCGACTTTCATACCCGTAAGCGGCGCGCGCTCCCGGATCGGATAGCCATAGGTTCGCCGTACGTAGTCTGTAACGAAAGCCTCCAACTTTCCGATGGTGACCGGCGGCTTGCGCGCTCCCACCACGCAGGAGCCTTCGCAGAGCTTTTCCTGCGGGCAGATCCGGCCACATACGTCCGGCATGTTCGACGTTTCGAGGAATTTCTCGGCGGCGCCCTGGAAATCGCCATTTCCCAGCAGGAACAAAGCTCCGGGAATATCGTTGGCTACTGGGCAGGCTTTCTGGCAGGGGGCGTGTTCGCACAGCAGGCAGCGTTGCGCTTCCTGTACGGCCAGCTCCGGGACGTAAGCCTGGTAAACCTCGTTGAAATTGTGGACGCGGTCCTGCGCATCCTGCTTGGCTGGCTTAACGAGGTCAATCTCGTAACGTTCCCGACGGGTCAACATCCCGACACACCCTTGGCTGGCGCTAGCCTAGCCTGCCCGCGTCCAGTTGGCAAGTTGCGACCGCGGGCATGGCGGCGACATCTATGAAGCTCCGAGGTGACCTATGAGCGATCCCCGCTACCCGATCGGCAAGTTCCAGCCCGAAGCTGTCACTCCCGAAAAAATTAAATCCTGGATTGAAGAGATTGCCGTGGCTCCCGTCCACCTTCGCGCCGCGGTCGAAGATCTCAATCCCACCCAGCTGGACACCCCCTATCGCGAAGGCGGATGGACGGTGCGCCAGGTCGTGCACCACGTCCCTGACAGCCACTTGAACGCCTACACGCGCTTCAAGCTGGCGCTCACCGAGGACGTGCCCCCCATCAAGCCCTACGCTGAAGACCGGTGGGCCAGGTTGGGGGACGTGCCGCAAACTCCGATCGAAGTCTCGCTGGCACTGCTTGATTCACTGCACCAGCGCTGGGTGATTCTGCTGAAGTCACTCACAGAAGAGGATTTTCGACGAAAATTCCGCCATCCCGACTTAGGTGAGCTGGCCTTGGGTACCAATCTCGGCCTCTACGCCTGGCACGGCAAACATCACGTCGCGCACATCACTTCGCTGCGTGAGCGCATGGGGTGGATTCAAAAAGGTGCGGGCGCGGGCCTTTGATCTACGAGTTCCAAGGTCACTCTGAGTAGCGGTTCCAGCGCCAGCTACGTGGGTCCTTGCGCTCGGGCGCCGTCTCGCCATCATAATTCGCAGGTGGTGGCGGCCATAGCGCCTGCAATTCCATTGCCTGGTAAGCATCCGTCCCCGCAGTAGCGATCACGTCCACCAGCACCGCTCCCCATTGCGCATCCAGAGGCACAGGAATGCTCACCAGGCCTTCTGCATCGGAATAAAGCACGCCCTGCGACGAACTGAGTACCACGTGGTCGCGCGGATTTTGCAGGTGGAATTCATCGCGGTCGATGGGAAATGCGGGTCCTTCCCATTTGTAAATAATCTTGAGATAGCTGACGGCCGCCCTGCGCACAGGATTGGGCGGCGATGAGGAATCCACCACCCGCAGTACGACCGGCAGCAGATTCTGCCCGTAGTTCGTGATCTGCGTATCCCCCGACACACGTTGCAGCACAATTGAACTCGCGGACACGGCGATCACGCTAAACGTGCGGCAAGGGCTCATCCCCGGCGAAATGCAGGCCACAACATCCACTTCGGAGGCAAGCTGGCGCAACTGCAACGTCGTCGCAGCGTAACCGTTGGAGTTGGTCGTCGCCTGCGAGGGGGTCACCGTACCAACTCCCTGGGTGACTTGGAATACAATCGTGCGTCCCGAAGCCGGCAAACCGTTGCTGAGAGCTCGCACAGTGAGCGGGAAATCGAGGTCCGCGCCCTGCGCCACCATCGCCGTCAGAGGCGCGCCCCAGAGTTCCAGTGCCGAAGTGTACGCCGCCAGCGTACCTTCCACGTGACTGTACGTGCTTGGATAAGTGCCAGGCGCGAGTCGCGCGATGACCGTGATCTGGCCAGCCACGACGGGAGTCATTCGTACCGTAACCTCTCCCTGCTCGTCGCTCACCGCTGTGCAAGTCGATCCACCGCACGAGAACGAAACATAATTCGCCGGACTCGTGAGCAGCACCACGGTCGCGCCCGGCACAGGAGTGACGCCGTCAGCTTGAACCACGCGCACGCGCATGGGATTCGGAGCCTCACCTCCGACCGGCACCCACGGATTGCTGCCCACGATCAACTGCAAATAATCCGTGGCTGCCGCGCCATGGGTGAACGCGTTCCTCAGTGTGGCGTCCGCCCCGGTACCAGGATCCGTGAGCGTGATGGTCCGTGTTCCATCCGTCAGCCCCGGAGCGATGGCCACAGTCTCTTTCGCATTCACCGCCAGCACCGTCGCGCTCGAACTGCCCACAGTCACCGTTGTTCCGGGACGGAAACCCACGCCGTGAATGCTGAAGATGCTGGTGCCGCGCACATCGGCACGCGTGGGCGATACGGTATCGCCATAGAAGATGTGCGCCCGATAGCGGAAGTCGGGGCGGCCATCGCCGCGGTAGTCAACAATACCGATCTTGAAATCTGTGGAGCTAAAAAGATCTGGCCGAAGCCGGGTGAGGCCCACCCTGTCAGAGTTGAAGTAGGTTGCGTTAATCCGGGGCGGCCCTTCTGAATCGGTGGACGTCCACATGCCGATGACGGGCTGTGCCTTGCCCTCGCTGGGCTGGTCAGATTCATCGAGCGCGGTCACGTCAATCGTCATAGTGCGATCAGCGCGGCCGGTAAAGGAGAAGTAGTCAATCTCACCATAGCCGACGAGCAGACCGCTCCAATCGCCATTCGGCGGCAGCTTCGCGGGATGCTGAAACGTGCTGCCATCGAAATGGTCGGTCGTCTTGCTGGCGCTGCCGGTCATGGAAAGATCTTGTTCGATGTCGCCCCCCTTGCTGATGGTCACGATCACGGGATTCGCTGTGCCCGATGGTTTCACCTGGCCACGTTTGTATGGCCCCACCGCCGTGCTGTCCTCGAGCAGGGGATCCATAGCTTCCACGGTGATCTGGTATTGCGCGGATTCCGCGCCGTTGGGAATCTCCAGCCCGGCGAGATCGAAGAATCCTTCCAGCGCGGAATCCGCAGCACCAAACTTGTCGAATCGATCGCCACTCACATTGGTGAAACCGGTCACGATGTTTCCCGCGTTCCCGCGAAATAGAAATCCAGAGACACAGGACGCGGCGTAGCGGCGCGATGGTTCCCCGGATTGCGGATCGATCCACCGCGCCACTACGTTTACGCCCTGCATCGGCTGAATCACCTGACCCCAGGCATCTACGAACGACACTGTTCCATGAGCCCGCACCGTGTTTTCGCGAAACAGCGTTTTCCCGGTGAATTGGCCGATGTTGTCTTGCGTGACCGGATACAGCCGGGAGAGGGCTGCGCGATCGTCCATCTTGGGTTGGTCGGCGGCGGGCAAACAGACCGAGATGGGCACACAAACGAAATCGCGGCCGTGCATCACGGGGAAACCGTAATAATCGTCGGCAATCGGCGGGGGAGGGCCGCCGGTCAGAACGTTGAAGTTAAGTTGCGAGCCGTCCAGGCCCAGAATATGGCCCAACTGGCGCACCAGGTGATACTTCAGGTCGGCCAACTGCCCGGAGTTCTGCGCGCAATTACCGTTGATGACCAGCAGAGCGTGACTGATCGTTCCGGCCGCATCGAAATTGTCCGCCCCTCCGTAGGCCGAATTTGTGGGGCACAGGTCGGACCCGCCGGCGCCTTCGCCCAGAAGCGCGTCGGTGACCTTCCCATCCGCGTCGTACACGATGCCAAGCGGCTTGGTCGTCGCGGTCGGCATGATGTCGGCCGGCATGATGATCTGATCGCCATTCCTGTAAACATTGTCTCCATTTACGTCCTCGGCAAGCTGTCCGGAATCGTTTGCCGCTACCGCTGCAGTTGCAATCGAGGTCCAGCGACTGAACGCGTCGGCGACGAACGCGTCGGCAGCGCTGTGGTCAAGAATGGGGCTGAGACTGGCCTGGTCGGTGTAATAGTTGAGAATGCCCCCGGACCACAGCAGAGGCGTACCGGCAACACCCGTGTTGAAGTAACTCACCCCCGCCACGTTGAGCGGGCCGCCACCATAACCTGCGCGGGGGAGGAAAATCATCATCAGGAGGATGATGGTACGGACTGCCCAACGTGGCTTTGCGACGCGAATGGTCGAAGACACGGCTCACTCCGTATATAGGCGAATCTTCTTGCCAATCTCGCGAGAGGACGCTCGACCGCGAGGGCGTGGCCGCAACCCCCGTGGTTGCTGCGGTTCGCCAACGAGTGTTTCTGGTTTCTGATTTGTTCCTGCAATCCGCCAGGCGCTGTCCAGATCGAAGCGGCCGAACGTTCCTCCAACCACACTGGTCAGTCCTAGCTTGCTGCGCGGATAAAGAAATAGGAAGACGCGTTCCCCACGCCGGAAGCGGCTGCCCGCATTCGACCAAAGCCCAGCCCATTCCTGCAGGGTGAAGGTTTTTCCGGTGGTCACACCGCGTATGCCTTGCTGTACCGAAAAAATGACGCGCACTGTGTCAATGCCCACGCCCGCGCCGGACGCCACGCGCTCCACCGACAGAACTGTTCCCGAGAAGATGAACCCCGCCTTGCGTGACACTTGCTGCATCATCGCGTCTTGAAACGAAGCTGCGCGCGATGCATTCGCGAGATTCTGGCCACTGCTGTGCGGCGGGACTTGCACTGCCGCAAAGAGCGCTATCCCGAAGATCGCGAATCGCCGGCGCAGCCTCGAGGACAACATGCGAGCACCTTAACTTGAAAGAAGTGACGAGGGCATCGTAGTGACGGGACCGCGCCACTGACAATCCTTGTGGTCACGCGATTTTTGTGACTAGGTTCCGCTCTGGGCAGAGGGAGAAGAAAGGACAGCGTCCGGTGCCGTTTCAGAACTGCGCGCTTCTCGAGTTTTTGAGTGAATGTCCTTCCGCGGAGAGGTAAGCGCCCACCAGCAGCAGGAGGCCGGAGAGAAAAGCCCAGAACATCATGGAGACGGACAGTGCGAACGGTCCGTACACTTCCTGAAAATTCAGCCACGGAAGTGCCAACATGTACGCGTATTTCATGATCTCCCACAGCATTCCGCAAATGATGGCCGCGGGCAGCACCGCGCGCGCCGGAACTTTTCCGTTCGGCAGCAGCCAGTAAATCAAAAAGAAGATGGCAAAGCTGGCGCAGATGGCAAACACCTTCATGATCAAGAACCCCGCCGCGCGTTGCACGGTTCCTTGTCCATGCACGAAAAATTCCAGCAGGTGCCAGTTCCCTGCCGTCAGCGCCACCGACATCAACGCCAGCAGCCCACACCCGAACGAGAGTCCCAACGCGATCAGCTGGTTTCCGAAATACGAGCGGTTCTTCGGAAAACCCCAGATGCGATTCAGCGCAACTTCCAGCGGCATAAAAACGCCCGTCGACGTGATGAGCAGGATCACAAGCGAAAGGATTTGTACGCGGTGACGCGCGCTCACCATTGCGTTTAGGTTTCGAATTACGAAATCCTGGCCGGCGGGCAGATAGTCCTTCAGCAATTGCACAACGACGTCATACATCGTGCGCGAATGAAACACGCGACGGATCAGCGTCATCAGCAGAACAACGAAGGGAAAGAAGGATAGGATTGCGTTCGCCGCTACCGAAAATGCGAACGTATGCACATCCGTGCGCAACAGATATTGCATTGCGCCCCACAGCAAGCGGGGGGGCGAGGGCTGCTTCGCGCCAGACGTGTCCGGGCGCGTGTCTGCTGTCGAACCAACTGCGGTGCCCGTTTCAGCCATGAAATAGTCCCAAGTCTATCAAACACTTACAACTCGAATTCCGACCGAAAGTCGCATTCGAGACCAGTGATCGTGTAAGGGTTTTGTAGTGCGCGATGTCGGGAGGAAACTGCCAGAGGTACTCTGAAAATTCTTGCCTAAACCCATGTGCATGAATATTATCTGCTGCTCGACTCCCGCTTTGGGAGCGAGCTGCCAGCCACTACGCTGGCTCGGATTTGGTTGATGTTTTCGTATTTTGCAGCTGAGCCACGCCGAGAAATCCGGGCTCCGAAGTTCCACGCTGCCAAATTTTCGGCAGTGTGAGACTGCGGAGCCTTTTCTTGTTTGTGTGTCTCTGTGAATCAAAGCAGCAACCTCCCTCGCTAACCTGCGGCCCCTTTTGATCGAGGCCGACAGGGCGAGGAAATCCAAATTCATAAGCTGATGCGAAAGGAGTTTGTTCTGTGAGAGAGAAGGGTACAGTAAAGTGGTTTAATGGTGCCAAAGGTTACGGTTTTATCCAGCGGTCCACCGGGGAAGACGTTTTCGTACATTTTTCCGCGATCCAGGAAAATGGCTACCGGACGTTGAACGAAGGCGAGCTTGTTGAATTCGACCTGCTCAAGGGTCCGAAAGGCTTCCAGGCTGCCAACGTCAGTCGAGTGTAAGCGCCTCGTCTGGACTCTCCCAGCCAGACCGGCAACAGCTCGCGCCACCCACACCCTCTCAGTTTTACTGAGAGGGTTTTTAGTGCAGGAGTTAGCAGGCAGGAGTTAGTAGCTCGGAGTGGGTGCGCGCAGAGAGGAAATACTGAGTACTGAGTACTGAGTCTTAGCTACTCAAAGTTTTCCCGCAAAGCTTCTCCAGGACCCGAATGGGCGCGGCATCCGGAGCGACCAGCGCGTGCGGCGGGATCATGTAAGTCTGCTCCATAGCGTACTGCCCGGACAACGCCGCATGCGGCACGCCATCCGTGAACACCAGCCACGTCGCCATTGGTGGAAACTCTACCCGCTCTTTTTCCCCACTCTTCTGATAGGCCTCGTTCTCTTTCAGATAGTCATGAAAGTGGAGCATGAAGCGGTCGTAGGGAGGACGCTCCACGACGGGCAGTCCACTCTTGCTCAGCAGGTGCATCACGCGACCGCGCAGGCTCCCGCCGCTGCTCGAGGCAAACGAAGGCAGTCCGGCATCGGCCGCATATTTGTTCGCCAGCGATGAAAAATTTTCTCCCGTCAACCATACCCGGCTCTTGCTCGGATTCACATTGGTGAACACGCGCAGGATGCGCCCGCCCCGCGTGGGCCGGCTGGGAAACGAATCCACGTGCAGCAGGTCATTGCGCTTGTGCAGCGGCAGGTCGCGGCCTTCCTCCTCCAGTGGACGGAAGCTGGCGAAATCCATGATCAGGTTGTTGGCATACGGCGCCAGGAATTGCGACACGAAGCGCGTCACCTCCGCCGAATACTGCCGCATGATGGTCTGCACGCGGTCGCGATTCCCCTGGTCGTCGGAGAAGCCGCGCAGCATATCCTGTCCCGGGCGATAGGAAATGTTTTTGTGCAGGCGCGAGTCGGCGGCTTTCTGGCTGACAAGAAATTCGCGGTCCGGGCCGGGAAGTCGAAAGGGCGGCTGCCGGAAAAAAAGGATTTTGCCCTGCTCGAGTTGCTCGCAATACCAGCGCGCGCGGGCCTGGCGGTCGGTGCCTGCTGCCCACCCATTCTGTCCGCTGTAATCGGAGACATCAATCCACGGCATGGCGGGAAATGGTAGCACGGTCTGCAGGCACCACGGAGACACAGAGGCACGGAGAAAAATTCGGGTACTCGGCTGGGACCCAATTGCACCCATTACCCCTGACATTCACAGCAATCCTGACTGCCGGTTGCTGCCCTCCGTGCCTCCGTGTCTCCGTGGTGCAAGATTTACGCCGACACCCAATTGCTCCGCTGCAGGATCGTAGGCGGCTCGTAGGTACGCCCCGCGGCTAACCGTTTTTGTTCCCGCCGCGAGCTCCACAGCAGAATGGGCCCAAGGAACGACCGTGTAACTCGCGCCACGAGGGGAAATTCCTTCTCAATTTCTTGGCGCACCGTTCGGATCTGCCGCACCACATCTCGATTGATGTTTTCGAACTCCCGTTCCATCACCCAAAGGGCGGCGTTGTAGGCGCTGCTCACTTTCTTCATCTCACGGGCGAAACGCTCGCGTACGCGCGCATCGGGATAATCTCGGTAACGTTTCCATCCTTGCAGCATGGTTTGGCTGATTCGATAAACGCTGGGGCCGTTGCGTTCGAAGTCGCGCCAGAAGGCCCAGTCCAGAAACCGCTTCGAATCGTCCCGCGAAATGGCCGAGTGCAGGAAATTAAACTTGAACTGACCGTGAATGTCGGCGGGATCGATGTCCAGCATGCGGCCCTGCTCCTTCATTTCCTGGTACAGCGGGGTTCCGGGTACCGGCGTGTACAGCATGAATTGATGGAAGTCGGCCTGGTGTGCCACCGCGTGATCGATCTCCTCAGCGATATTCCCGGGCGTGTGATGCTCCAGACCGATAATGGTCGAACCCTGCACCCGAATGCCGTGCTCCCGCAGTTCGCGTGTCAGTTGGACCGTGTCCGAGCCCTGCAGCTTGCTGTAAGTGGCATTGGGCGATTCCAGTCCCATCCAGATCCAGGAAACTCCCAGTTCCACGAGCTCCTGCATTGAATATTTACGGATCGCGTTGGCCGAAGAAAACACCGCCAGCTCCCAGCTCTTCCCCGCGGCCTTCATCCTGTCCAATAGCTGCATGGCTCGCTTACGGTGCAGCAGGAAGTTTTCGTCCATCACGAAAAATGACTGCACCTTCAGCTTTGCTTCCAGCTGTGCCATCACCTCAAACAATTCGTCCCCGGTGTCGTAGAAGTTGACGAATTTTCCTTTGCCTCCGAAAAAAGCCGAGGTGGTACAGAAGTTACAGCCCATGGGACAGCCTACGGAAGGAATGATCGTTGCCGCGGTCGCACCCTTGCGGTCCGGCAGCTTCATGCCCATGATGCGCGTCTGAAATCCGGAAACGATGGCGGGATGCCGAATGGGCGCGTGCTCGTCCTCGCCCAGGTAACTGCGCATCCACGCGATGCCCTCGCCACGCACGATGTGGTCGGCATCGATGATTTCCTCGAGATTGGGAAGGGCCGCGACGTGGCCTCCGATGACGATCGTCGAGCGCGGTGACAGCTCGCGCACCATGCGGCACATTTCTTTTACCTTGCCCAGGTTGACGATGATGGCTGAGATTCCAACCACGTCGTACTGGCCCGTTATCAGTTCCTGCGCCAACCTCCCGCGTGTGGGAAAATCCAGCACGCTGCAAGGCGCGGAAATATTCTCCTGGATCATCATGATGCCCCAGGAGCGATGGAACATGCGCAACGAGAAGCTGCCCTGTGCCCGCGTCACCTGGTTGTGGTACAGCTCCATGGGATTGATGGCGCGGCTGCCGAACTCGTCATCCTGCGCGTACGGTCCGAACACCGAAGTCAGCAATACGCGTGCACGGTTGCCCTTGGGATGCTTTTCCATGATTTCGCCTCAAGTTGGATCGTAGGCAGGACGGTATCTAGCGTTCGGTGATGGAGGACACAACTTACAAAACTATTACATTCGCGGATCAGCACTTAAGTGCTTGGCCGCCCAGCGGGCGTGTTCCGCGACCACAGGATCGTCATCCTGCCCTAACTTCTCCAGCAGTGGCAGAAATCGCCGGTCTCCGCTGTTCCCCATGGCCACCACGGCATTGCGCCGCACCCCGGATAGTTTCGCCCGCCGCACCGGCGAGCCGCGGAAGGTGTCACGAAACTGCTCCGCATCCATCGCGGCCAGCCATTCCAGCGCCGGATTCACCAGCCCGGGACGAGACTGAAACTCCGCCGCTTGCGTCACGGGAGCCTTGCGATTCCATGGGCACACGTCCTGGCAGATATCGCAACCGAACACGTGCCGCCCCATTTGCCCGCGCAACTCCTCGCCAATATCGCCACGCTTCTCGATGGTGAGATAGGAGATGCAGCGGGTCGCATCCAGCTGGTAGGGCGCGATGAATGCCTCCGTAGGACACGCCTCGATGCAGCGCGTGCACGTGCCGCAGCGATCCCGCGCAGGCATATCGGGCTGGAGTTCCAGCGAGGTGAGAATCACGCCCAGGAACAGCCAGGAGCCCAGCTTCTGGTTGAGCAGGCACGTGTTTTTCCCAATCCATCCCACGCCGGCGTATTTTGCGTACACGCGCTCGATCAACGGCCCGGTATCCACGTAGCAACGCGTTTGCGTGTCCGGCGCAGCTTCCTGCAGTTTCGCTTCCACCACGCGAAGCCGTCTTAAAACTGCGTCGTGATAGTCTTCGCCGCTCCACGCGTAGCGCGAAATCCAGCCTCGCTCCGGATCCGACACCTCAGTGGAGTACGGCTCGGCGGTGTTGTAGTTGATGACGCACACGACGACGCTGCGCGCCCAGGGCGCGGCATTCTTCAGCGAAGCGCGTTTCAGCTCGCCTGCCTCGTTGCGCGCTTCCAGGTACTTCATTTCTCCGGCCTTTCCCTCGGCAACCCATTGAGGAAAGTATTCGAGCTCGGGAAAACCGCGCACCGCGGCCACCCCGGCCAGCTCGAAACCGGCTTCCGCCGCCGCCCGCTTTACGATCTCCGCCAGCATTCCAATTCCTATTTCACCACAGAGGACACAGAGGACACGGAGGGAAGCAAGAACCAATTCGGCTTTTCCTGAGTTCATACTTCCTTGCGCGGTCATTTGACTGATTCAATGCTGATTTCAGGTGTTTTCCCTCCGTGTCCTCTGTGTCCTCTGTGGTGAAAACGTCCTCCGGTCACATGAGGGTGTGACGTACGACACAGCCAGACGTGCGCTGGCGCGGCATCTTGAAGCAGGGCTGGATTCCCCTCTCCCGTCCCGGGATCCGGGCATGTAAGGAGCGGCACCATGTGGGATCGTCGAGAACGCTATCGCATTGAAGGCCTGAAACCCGGCAAACATGACCCGGTAGAACGGGTGCACAACTTCGATGAGGTCTCGAAGAGCTATACGCCGGAAATGGCCATGCAGCAGGCCCAACGCTGCCTGTATTGCGAGCACTCTCCCTGCACTACCGGCTGCCCCCTGCACAACGACATTCCCGCCGCCCTGTTATTACTCAGCCAGGGCGATTTTGCCGGCGCGGCTTACAAGTTCATGGAGACATCGAATTTTCCCGACGTCTGCGGCCGCATCTGTCCCCAGGAAAAGCAGTGCGAAGGCGCCTGCGTGCTCGGCGCAAAAGGTATGCCCGTTGCCGTGGGCAAGCTGGAAGCCTTCGTCATTGATTTCGTTCGCCGCAACTATGGCTATCCCAAGCGCGAACGCGCGCCCCTCACGGGAATGGCAGTCGCGATCGTTGGCGCAGGTCCCGCCGGACTGGCGGTTGCCGAGGAACTTGCCGTCCGCGGCCATGAAGTGGTCGTCTTCGATATGTGGCCCTATCCCGGCGGGCTTCTCCTCTACGGCATTCCCAATTTCAAACTCAGCAAGGAGATCGTCTTCGCCAAAATCGATCACCTGAAATCCCTTGGCATCCAGTTCGTCGGAAACTACCGCGTCGGGAAAGATCATCCTGTCGAAGATTTCTTGACCAAGATGAATTTTGATCTCGTCTTCCTGGGCTATGGCGCGGTCAAGGGCGGTGACATGAAAGTCCCGGGCGAGGACCTCAAGAACGTCTACCAGGCTACCGAATACCTGGTGCGCGGCAATCTGCCCAAACACTTGCTGCCCGACTATTGGAGCGATGCGGAAGATCCCAGGCCGCATTCCGGCGAAGTCACCATTGTGATTGGCGGGGGCGATACGGCGATGGATTGCGTGCGCACTGCTCGCCGCCTGAATCCCAACTCCAAGGTCTACTGTGCCTACCGCCGTTCCGAAGCGGAGATGCCCGGCCGCTACGAAGAGCGCATCAATGCCCGCGAAGAAGGTGTGTTGTTCGAATGGCTGACCGCACCCGTGCGCTTCATGGCCGACGAAAACGGAAACGTTAAGGCGGCGGAGTGCATTCGCATGAAGCTGGGCAATCCCGACGCCAAGGGCCGCCGCTCCCCCGTTCCTATCGAGGGATCCAATTTCGTTCTGCCCTGCAACACGGTGGTGCTGGCCATTGGCTACAACCCCGAGACCGACATTCCCGAGAGCACGGAAAATCTGAAGACCACCAAGTGGGGCACCCTCCTGGTGGAGAGCGAGGAAACCGGGCGCACCTCGCGTGAAGAACTGTATGCCGCCGGAGACAACGTCCGGGGCGCTGACTTGGTGGTCACCGCCGTGGCCTCCGCCCGCAAGGCTGCTCTCGACATGCACGCCAAGCTCATGGCCATGCGCGAGAAGAAAGCCGTCCGCACCGCGTAGCGATACGAAATACCGCAGGCATCCTGATCAAGCATCACTTGTCATCCTGAGCGAGCGCAAGTGGAGCGAAGCGGAACGAGCGCGAGTCGAAGGACCCCTGCGATGTTCATCCCGCCGTCGCAATAGAAAGGCGTTCTTTCAAAAATCTCAACTGATGTTGTGGTTGGTTCAAACTTCCTCCAAAGGTGCTGGTCATGCGAGCGCTGTCGGAGTCCTTCGATTCGCTCTCATTGCCTGCAGCGATTCGCGCTCGCTCAGGATGACATTTTATTGTTTGAGCTTTAAATATCCGTCCACCCAATCATTCACAGTGTGATACCACAGTCGGCTGTTCTGCGGTTTCAGCACCCAATGCCCTTCATCCGGGAAGTACAGCATCTTCGACGCGACCTTCAATCGCTGCAACGTTGTAAAAAGTTGGAATCCCTCCGATACATCCAGCCGGTAGTCGAGCTGCCCGTGAACCACCAGCGTTGGCGTCTTGAACTTGGCCGCCGACAGATGTGGAGACCACCGGCGGTACATCTCGCGATTCGTCCACGGCGTGCCTTTGAACTCCCACTCCGGAAACCACAATTCTTCCGTCGTGCCATACGCCGATTCCGTATTGAACATGCCGTCATGCGAGACCAGGCACTTGAAACGGTCGGTGTGGCCGAGGATCCAGTCCACCATGTACCCGCCGTAACTCGCGCCCAGCGCGCATTCACGAGTCTTGTCGACAAACGGATAGGCGCGCTCCACGTAATCGAGCCCCTCCATCAAATCAACGAAAGGCTTCCCTCCCCAATCGCCATTGATCTCGTCAATAAATTTTTGACCGTAGCCGGTCGAACCGCGCGGGTTGATCATGACCACCACATACCCGCTCGCCGCGAATAATTCCGGATTCCAGCGGTAGCTCCAGTGCTCTCCCCACGCGCCCTGCGGCCCTCCGTGAATGAGAAATTTCACCGGATATTTCTGGTTGGGATTGAATCCCGGCGGCTTGATCAGGAACCCTTCCACCTTCGTATTCGCTGCACCCGTGAACCAAAACGGTTCCTGCGGCGGCATCTCGACAGCAGAAAGCACTGCATCGTTGAGGTGGCTTAACTCGACCGGCTTTCCCATTTCTCCCGTCAGGCTGATTTTGTAGATCTCGTTCGGCGCCCGTACCGACATTCGCGTAAACACCAGTGCGCTGCCGTTTTGCATAGGCGCGAGATCGTCATTCGTGCCACGCACGATCTCCCTTATCGGGCCGCCGCTCACGGCTAACGTGTAAATCGGCTGCTCGCCCTTATCCTCGGCCGCAATGTACAGGTGCGAAGAATCCGGCGCCCACGCCAGCGAGCTCACCCAGCGATCGAAGTTTTCCGTCAAATTGGTGATTTTTCCGGTCGCCCGTTCATACAGCATCAGCCGGAAGCGGTCGCTCTCATAACCGGGACGGAATTGCGCCAGGTAAGCAATGTATTTTCCCTCCGGCGAGTAAACCGGCGTCGAGTCACTGCCGGGATTCGTCGTGATCTTGCTAGGCTTTCCCCCTGCGAGGGGCACCACAAACAGCTCGTTGTTGGTGCTGGTGGCCTCGACCTCGTCGATGTCGCTGGTGAACGCCAGTTCCTGACTGTCCGGCGAAATGGCATACATGTCCTGTCCACCCAGCGAAAACGGCGGCGCGTCATGGTTGCCGGGGGTCAGATCGCGGGCTACGCCGCCTTCCGCCGGCACCACGAAAATGTGCGTGCGCTTCTCTCCCGTGTAGCTCTTCCAATGGCGATACATCAGGTGCGTGAAGATGCTCGCCTTCACCTTGGATTTTTGTTTTTCGTCCTCGCGAGCCTTGTTGCAGGCATCATCCGGACAATCCGGATACACCGACGAGGTAAACACGATGTTTTTTCCGTCCGGTGACCAGATTTCGCCGTCTGCTTCGGTCGAAATCGAGGTGATCTTGCGCGGTTCTCCGGTGAATTGCCCGGTAGCGGCATCGAAGTCATGCACCCAAACCTGCGAAGTGCCGTCTCGCGGTGAAATGAACGCCACGTGTTTTCCATCGTGCGACCAGCGCGGACGATCCTCGCCCGGTCCTGACGTGAACTGCCTGGAATCCCCGCCGGCCAGCGGCACCATCCAGAGATGTGGAACGCGCGTATTCGCCTCCAGATCCACCTGAATGGCGCTGAAAACCACCCACTTGCCGTCGGGCGACACCGCGGGCTCGTTCACCCGCTTCAGGGCCATCATGTCCTCAAACGTGAACGGGCGTTTGCCCTGCGCCAAAGTTTGCGGAACCAATGTGCAAAGCAGGACAAAGACAATAAAGATGCCGGGCACGGCGGGTGGGACTCGGGCAGTTCGCGGCATGGCGCCTCCTGAAAACCGCACAGTGTACAAAAACTGCACAGTGTACTCGGATCGGCGCAAGCTGGCTATGACACGTGCCCCTCGGTCGGGTGATGCCCTTCGCAGTACTCAATACTCAGTACTCAGTATTCAGTACCCAGTACTCGGTATCTCGGGACTCCGGACTGACAACTGAATACTGAATACTGAGTACTGTTTCCTCTGCTGCTCTGCTTGCATCTAAATCTTGAGAATCCCTTAGAATCAGAACATCATGAAGCTACGCTGGTATCTTGCCGTTCTTCTTGCCTTCATCAGCCTTTCCACGCTGCTGCCCAGGGCTGTCTCTGACGATCGTGGGGAGGGTCCGCTCAACCCCGCGCCACCGCAGGGAATCACGCCGGAACAGATCATTCAGCGTTTTGCCGCCAAGGAAAAGGAATTCGCCGAAGCGCGTAATGATTATGCCTACGAGCAGGACGTCCGTGTCCAGACGCTCGACGGCGACACCGTGGATGGCGAATACCGCCAGGTGTTCGACGTCAGCTTCGACGACAAAGGTCACAAGACTCGCGAAGTCCAGTTTGCGCCGCAGTCCTCGCTGGAACGCATCCAGATGACCCAGCAGGATATGAGCGACATAGAAAACCTGCTGCCCTTCGTACTCACCAGCGATGAGATCCCTGAATACAGCATTATCTATGCCGGCCAGCAGCAGGAAGACGAGCTACACACCTACGTGTTTGACATCGCCCCTAAGCAGATCGAAAAGAACAAACGTTATTTCCAGGGACGCGTCTGGGTGGACGACCACGATTTTCAGATCGTCAAGACCAGCGGCAAGACCGTTCCCGACATTCGCAAGAAAGGACAGGAGAACCTTTTTCCCAAGTTCACCACATGGCGCGAGCAGATTGACGGCCGCTACTGGTTCCCGACCTACACGCGCGCCGATGACACCCTACATTTCACCGGGAACGACGTGCGCGTTCGCGAGATCGTGAAATACTCGAAATACAAGCGGTTCGGTTCGAAGGTGAAGATTACCTACGAGGGACAAGAGTTGCCGAATGGGCAAAAAAACCCCGGCGGAGAGCAGCCACCGCAGGACGGTACCCAGCCGGGAACCGGAACTCAACCCCAGGGAGGAGCGCAGCAACCTCCGCCAAAGCAGTAACTGCTTCACCGCAGGGAAGTTCAGGTCCATATCAGCATACGGATTTAGGTTCGTATCAGGATACGGCTTCAGCCGTATCGAAGAAGCCGATAAACGAAATTGGACTTTAGCCCTGCGTAGAGGCTAAAGCCCAATTTTCTTGCGCTCGAATCGAAACGACTAGATTGTGGGTTACGCCGCCGGCGCCATCGATCTTTGCGCCGCCTGATGAATAAACCGCTTCATCACCGTCGCCCACATTACCTTCTTGCGAATGGCGCTTTCTTTCACCACTCGCCCTTGCGCGAACAGTCCCAGCAGCGCCTTCATCTTGAGCACCCGCAGAATCGCCTGCTCCGATTCGTTGACTCCGTAACCCTGCAGGAATTCTTCTTGCACGTCGCTGGTAATGCGGCGATTGCAGAACGGATATTTCTCCAGTGCTTCCACCGCCGCCAGAAACATCGCGGCATCATTGAACGACGTTCCCCGCTGCGTCATCTTGGCGTAATCGCAAATCCCAACTCCGTGTTCTCCGACCAGCACGTTCAAGGGGCTGAAATCGTTGAGCACCGCCGAGCAGGGCAGAGCCTTTCGGGTGCGAGAGAGAACTCCCCGCGCGCCATTCAGGATGGTGCGGATGGCGCCGTCATCGAGCCCTTCACCGCGGCAGCTTTCACAAACTCTCTCGAGATCTTCTAACAGCGCAGCTCCATCAAACGGAGCCGGCATGT
>Ga0070741_10004303_pt1 | contig 33397 bp, 18 predicted proteins | sample Coa_R1_4_FD_66440 | JGI IMG/M metagenome (GOLD analysis project Ga0070741, IMG submission 66440) | Surface soil microbial communities from Centralia Pennsylvania, which are recovering from an underground coalmine fire - Coalmine... | ecosystem: Environmental > Terrestrial > Soil > Unclassified ... | reverse complement strand
GTCAAGGCCGTCAGCCGCCGAAGGCGGTGGCGCGTCCAGCGCCAGCCTTGAGGCCGGCCGCTCGGCGGTCTACTTCAACACAGTTGCTCCCCGGTGAACCTTGCCGATTGCCACCGTCACCCTCGCAAAGCTTGGCAGCTTCGCTTGGACTTGAGCGCCGAGCCTTTGGGGCGCCAGGACCACACGATTTCGCCGTACGCAGATGCGCCGCTCGTCAACAGGCACGTCCGCGTCCACCGCATCCCGCCTCGCGTGTCGTGACGTTCGCGATACGCCCCTCTTGGCTAGAGGCGGGATGGACGCATCAATCCACAATTTCTGACAAACGGAAAGAGATATATTTTTGCGCGCAGAACTTGAACGAGCCATGCCGATTGATTCCGTTCAGCAAATTCGTTCCCCCGCGCACACGATTTTGCAGGTCGCGAGGCCCGTCCTGAATGCCGCAAGCCTGGCAAAATCGAATTGATTTGCCCGCCGGGCGGCCTGCGGCGCTATACTTCGCGAATCGTCGAACCGGAATCCGCGAAAGGCAAAATGGCTTCTGCCCTGACCATCGAAACCCCACCGAGCATTGCGACCGAGGCCTTCACCGATGCGGACGCGGCCGTTGCCCGCCTGGAGGAGATCTACCAGCGCAACACCCAATTCCTCCGCGACCGCTTCGAAGCCTATATCAACGGCGCCGCGCCCACCGGGCGTGCGCGCGCCACCTATCCTTTTGTCCGCATCACGACCTCAACCCATGCGCGGCTCGATTCGAGGCTGGCCTATGGTTTCGTCGCGGGCCCCGGCGTGCACGAGACCAGCGTGACGCGACCGGACCTGTTCCGCGATTATCTCACCGAGCAGATCGGATTGTTGATCAAGAACCACGGCGTGCCCGTCGAGATCGGCGAGTCGAACGAACCGATCCCGATCCATTTTGCCTACCGGCGCGACATCAATATCGAGGCGGCGCTCACCACCAGCGATCGCTCGATCACCGCGCGCTCGCTGCGCGACATTTTCGACATGCCCGATCTCGCCGGCATTGACGACGCGATCGCCGACGGCACGCTGGAGCTGCCATCAGGCGCGACGCAGCCGCTATCGCTGTTCCGCGCGGCGCGCGTCGACTATTCGCTGCGGCGGCTTTATCACTACACCGGCACTGATCCCGAGCATTTCCAGAACTTTGTCATCTTCACCAACTATCAGTTCTATGTCGATGCCTTCGTGCAGCTCTCCCAGCAGCGCCTCGCGAGCGGAGCGGCCGGCATCGACGCATTCGTCGCGCCCGGCAATGTGATCACGAGCAATGCGCGGCTTGGCGGCGCTACCTCCGGCACGGCGCCGGCGCGCACGCCGCAGATGCCGGCCTATCATCTGGTCGAGCCCGGTTACAAGGGCATCACCCTGATCAATATCGGGATTGGGCCGTCCAACGCCCGCAACATCACCGACCATGTCGCGGTGCTGCGGCCGCATGCCTGGCTGATGCTCGGCCATTGCGCGGGCCTAAGGAATACGCAGCGGCTCGGCGACTATGTGCTGGCGCATGGCTATGTCCGCGAGGACCATGTGCTCGATCGCGAGTTGCCGCTGTGGGTGCCGATCCCGGCGCTGGCCGAGATGCAGGTCGCGCTGGAGGAGGCGGTCGGCGAGGTCACGGGCCTCTCGGGCTTCGAACTCAAGCGCCTGATGCGGACCGGAACGGTCGCGAGCGTCGACAACCGCAATTGGGAAATCAGCGGCCCCGAGGTGATCAGGCGCATGTCGCAATCGCGCGCGGTCGCGCTCGACATGGAGTCCGCCGCGATCTCCGCCAATGGCTACCGCTTCCGCGTCCCCTACGGCACGCTGCTGTGCGTCTCCGACAAGCCGCTGCACGGCGAGATCAAGCTCGCCGGCATGGCGAGCGAGTTCTATCGCCAGCGCGTCGGACAGCATCTCGAGATCGGGCTGAAGGCGCTGGAGCGGCTGAAGCATCAGGAATCGGAGCGGCTGCATTCGCGCAAGCTGCGCAGCTTTGCGGAAGTGGCGTTTCAGTAGATCGCATGGAGCAAGAGGGTTGAAGTAATCGTGGGACTACTTGCTGATTTCTTTGTGGCTACACCGGAAGATGCATTGAAGTATGGGGCATTTGTTCAGAACGGAGACCCGATACCGACAGACCGGTTTCAAGTTGCACCCTACAAGAACTTCACGCCCCTTGCTTTGGAAATGCTTTGGGCGATTCTGCGCCATGAACAGTGGGATGTAAAACGCCATAACCTTGAGCACGTGTTCCATGCCGTAGGAGGAGAAAGCTGGCTGTTCCGCTTTCCAGACGAACTTGTGCAGCGCCTCTCAGCCCTAAAGGAAGCAGACTTGCATCAGGTTGCCAACGCTTGGGCACATCCCCCGGAGGTACCCGGGAATTCGGATGAGCTTCTGCCTGTCCTCTTGGATGTGAAGCAATTGGCTCTTCAAGCTCAGATGTATGGTAGGAGCGTGTACTTGTGGGGCTCGTTGTGAGCGGCGGAGTAAGGGCCGTAGGCCGGATTAGCGTAGCGTAATCCGCCATTTCGTCCACGACAACGGCGGGTTACGCTGCGCTAACCCGCTCTACGCACAAGGTGTTTCTCGAAAAACAGATCCGGATATGGATCATCATTGAAGCGCTCGATCTCGGTCCAGCCGCTGCTGCGGTAGAGCTGGCGAGCTTCGGGCAGCGCGCTATTGGTATCCAGCCGAAGGATTTTGACCGATAGGTTCCGTGCGACGTTCTCGGCGGAATCCATGAGACGTCGTCCAACGCCCAGTCCGCGCGCCGAGGGCGCGACCCATAGTCGCTTGATTTCTGCGAGCTCGCCTCCAGTGCCCTTCAATCCAACGCAGCCCAGCGGCAAACCGTCCGACATCGCCACGAAGAATGCGCCGCGTGGCGACATCATGTCGGTGGCATCGGGATCGCGCGACAGCGAGACCTCGAAGCCGCCTTTGAAACGGCGCGACAGCTCACTGTAATATTCGGCAAGGCAGTAGCGCGCCTCGTCTCCCCTCGGGTCCACTTCCTCGATGCTGATCCGGCCGCGCCCGAATGCGGACGCGATCATGTCCATTGCAGCCAGCAGCATCTCAGGCTTGCTGTGGCGGGTCAGGAGATCCTCGGCCTGTGCGTTGGACATCGTCTCATACGCGTCGAATTCGTGCCGGCCGGCCCTCGTGAGCTTCGCGATGCGACGACGCGCATCATCCGGATGCGGCATGGTCGTGACGAGGCCTTCATCTTCGAGACTGCGGAGCAGTCGGCTCATGAGGCCTGAATCGAGGCCGAGATAGTCGCGCAGCTCCGCGACATCGCCGCGCCCGTGACCGATCGCATTGAGCACACGCGCAGCACCGAGCGGCCGCCCACGTCCGAGAAACGAGGTGTCGAGCGCACCGACTTCCGAGGTAACGGCGCGGTTGAAGCGGCGGACGCGGGAAATGGAGTCGAGCATTTACCTGACTTTAGTCAGATAATATGTTTTGTCAATCTGATAGCCGTCGTCCCGGCGAAAGCCGGGACCCATGGCGCGGAATCTATCAATAGGTTCGGATGGCCGTTGCCTTCGCCAAACGAAGTCCTCGGGTTATGGGTCCCGGCCTTCGCCGGGACGACAGCGGAGCGAGTCCTACAACTCCACGACCACGTAATCGCTCTCGACTGCGACCTTGATCGTCTCCGCGACATACGGCCCCTTCACCACCTCGGCGCCGGCCTCCACATGCGCCGGATAGGCCTTTGCGCGGAAGCGGCGGGGGTCGCAGTAGGATTGGCCGGTGCGGACGTCGAACTCCCAGCCGTGCCAGGGACAGCGGATGATTTCGCCGAGCTTTGTGTACTCGATTTCGCCGGGATTTTTCGATTGCGCGAGCCCGATGAGCGGGCCCTCGCAGAGCGCGGCGCCCTGGTGCGGGCAGCGGTTCAACAGGCCGAAGAACTCGCCGTTGATGTTGAAGACGGCGATGGGCCGGCCGTCGAGGTTAAGAAATTTTCGCGTGCCCGGTGGCAGCTCGTCGACAGGGGCGATCACATGCCGCGTCATTCGAGGCCATACACCCTGCGCGCATTGCCGAGATAGAACGCGGCGCGGTTGTCTTCGGACACGCCTGCTGGCAGCACGCGCGAGGGGTCGTCGAAGTCCCAATGCGGATAGTCGGTGGCGAACAGGAGCTTGTCCCAGCCGATCCAGTCGATGACGTCAAACAGATCCTGCCGCCGCTCCGGATCCTCCATCGGCTGCGTGGTCCAGTAGATGTGATCGCGGATATATTCCGACGGCGGGCGCTTGACGTGGGGCACCTCGCTGCGGAGCCGCCGCCAGACCTTGTCCAGCCGCCAGCAAAGCGATGGCGTCCAACCGAAGCCGGCTTCGATCATGATCATCTTGAGCGTTGGATGGCGCTCGAACACGCCTTCCAGCACCAGGCTCGCCAGCGCCGTCTGCTGGCATTGCGAATGTCCCACCATCTCCTCGATGTAGAAGCTCGGCCAGCCCGAGGCGGTGATCGGATTGCCGCCGAAGCCGAAGGCGTGCACGCCGACGGGAAGGCCGGCTTCCTCCGCCGCCTCGTAGATCGGCCAGTAGCGGCGCTGGCCCAGCGGTTCGACATTGCGGCTGAGCAAAAGCACCTGCACGAAATTCGGATCGCCCGCGCGCTTGCGGATTTCGGCGGCGGCCGCAGGCCCATCCTCGTTGGCGACCACGATCGAGCCCTTCAGCCGCGAATCCTTCGACGTCCATTTCTCGATCTGCCAATCGTTGATCGCCGAGCAGATCGCGGCCGCCAGATCCTGGTTGCGGATGCCCTGCCCGGTGGCCAACGGATTGAGCACGCCGAGCACGACGTTGTTGGGATCGAGATGCTGCTTCTGCATGAACGACAGCGAGGAGCCCTGCGGGCCGCCTTCCGGCGGATAGGCGTCGCGGCGCGATGCATTGGGCTGCGCCTTGGGATAGGGCGGGCCCTCCATCATGCCCTGATAGGCATGCTTGTCGTAGGTCTCCAGATGCTCCTGCCAGCGCCTTGCGAGAAACGGATAGAGCTCGGTCCTGGTGGCGCGCGCCGGATGGATGTCGCAGTCGGCGATCGCGGTCTTTGCATCCTTCGATGCTGCCTGCTCGGGAAGGTCGCGGAACTGCACGTTCATGGCGTTGTCTCCCTGGCCACCTCCTGGCTGAGGCGGCCATACGTCGCGAAGGGATTATCGATCATGATCTTGCGCACGAGATCGGACGACAAGCCCCTCGGCAGCACATCGTTGCCGTCGAACTGCCAATGCGGATAGTCGGTCGAGAATAGGAGCAATTCGTCGGACTGCATATGGTCAAACAGCCGATGCAGCACGCTCCCGTCGTCGGGCGCGTCGACCGGCTGCAGCGACAAGCGGATGTTGCTACGCACAATCTCCAGCGGCGCGCGGTCGACCCAGGGGGTTTCCATGCGGATGCCGCGCCAGAACTTGTGCAGGCGCCACAGGAACGGCGGCAGCCAGGTGAAGCCGCTCTCGAGCATGACCATTTTCAATTTGGGATGCCGGGCGAACACGCCCTCGACGATCAGGCTGGTGAGCTGGGTCTGAAAGGCCTGCGCCTGAGCGACATAATCCTCGATGTGATAGGAGCCCCAGCCGACCGAGGACGGCGGATTGTGGTAGTTCGAGCCGGCATGGATGCCGATCGGCAAACCCAGCCGCTCGGCCGCGGCATAGATCGGCCAGTAGTGGCGCTTGCCCAAGGGCATGTCACCCATCACCAGCATCAGCACCTGGACGAAGCGCGGATCGGCGGCGCAGCGCTCGATCTCGGCCACCGATTTTTCCACGCTCTGCACGGGGATCACGATCGAGCCACGCAGCCGCGCATCCTGGTCCAGCCACTCCTTCGCCAGCCAGTCATTGAGCGCGCGGCAGAACGCGACCGCCATGTCCTCGGAAAACACCATCTGCACGCCATAGAACGGATTGCAGATGCCGAAGGCTGTCTGAAACGGATCGAGCGCCTGCGCCTGCATGTCTGCAAGCCGCGACCCCGGCTTACCTTGCGCAGGCCGCCAATCCGGGCGTGCCGAGATCGGCGAATTCGGCGGATAGGATTGCGACACCAGATCGACCATGCCACGCGTCGTCACCTGGTCGCGCCAATAGTCGTTGAGATAAGGCAAGAGGCTGGTGAGGTGCGGGACGGCCGGATGCAAATCGCAATCGACGCCGCCCGCGATTGTTGACGTCATTGGCGTTTCCTTGATTGCCGTTTCCTTGGCATTTCCTCATGCCGGCGCATCGCGCCTTGTTCTGCCGCCATTGAAGCAGCGCTGCAGCGCACCCGCAACAGGCGCAAAAGGCGTGCGCCTATGCTAGGAACGCGGAAAAGGGAGCATGAGCCAATGAAGGAACTCGCCGGCATTGCCGAACAGATCGCAGCCCAACTGGTGAGGCGGAAGCAGACGATTGCAGTGGCGGAGTCCTCGACCGGCGGGCTGATTGCAGCAAGCCTGCTCGCGGTGCCCGGGGCGTCGGCTTATTTCAAGGGCGGCGCCGTCGTCTACACCCGCGAGGCGCGGCGGCTGCTGATGGACATTCCGGACGAGGCCATGAAAGGCATCCGCTCGGCGTCTGAGCCTTACGCGAAATTACTGGACGAGCAAATGCGCCGTCGCTTCGAGACCGATTGGGGCCTGTCGGAAACCGGCGCCACCGGCCCGACCGGCAACCGCTACGGCGACGCCGCCGGCCACAGCTGCATGGCGGTTGCGGGCAGCGTGACAAAGGTGATCACGCTCGAGACTGGAAGCAGCGACCGCGCCGGCAACATGCAGGCGTTCGCGAAGACGGCGCTGGAGTTGTTGTTGGGACAGCTGCTTGAGTAGCCCTCGCCTCACTTCTCCCGAAACGCGCGCATCAGCTGGTCGTGCAGCGGCTTCATCAAATAGGACAGCACTGTGCGGTCGCCGGTCTGCACGAAGGCTTCGACCGGCATGCCCGGGATCAGCTTGGCGTCGCCCAAGCGGGCGATCTCTTCCGGCGACATCGAGACGCGGATGGTGTAGTAGCTCTGGCCGGTGCGCTGGTCGGTGGCGACGTCGGGCGAGACGCGGCTGACGACGCCGTTCAACTCCGGCGTGGTGCGCTGGTTGAAGGCGGACATGCGCAGCAGCGTCTTCTGCCCGACCTGCAGCTTGTCGATGTCCTGCGGGTTGACCCTGGCCTCGACCTGCAGATCATCGCTCTGCGGCACGATCAGCATGATGGCGTCGCCCGCATTGATGACGCCGCCGACGGTGTGCACGGTCGACTGCTCGACCACCCCGTCCTGTGGCGCGCGGATGTCGACGCGGCGGAGCTGGTCCTCGGCCGTCACCTTGCGCTCGACCAGTTCGCCGATCTTGTCATTGGTCTCGCGCAGGTCCTTGGAGACTTCGCTGACCATATCCTTGTCGATCTGGATGATCTGCAGCTCGGTCTCGGTGATCTTGCCCTTGGCCTGCGCCTTGGAGGAGATGTATTGCGCCCGCTCGCCGTTCAGCCGCGCGGCATCGCGCTCCAGCGTGGTCAGGCGCGAGATCTGCACGAGGTGCTTGTCATAGAGATCGCGCACGCCCGACAGCTCCTGCTGCACCAGCGCGATTTCCTGGTCCTTGGCGTTTTCCTGCGCCGACAGGCCCTCGATCTCCTCATTGAGCTGGCGAATGCGCTCGCGCAATTGCGACTTCTGCCCGGCCCGCCCGGTGACGCGGACGTCGAACAGCTTGCTCTCGCTCATCATCACATTGGCGACATCGGGATCGCTGGCGCGATTGGTGAGCTCCTTCGGAAAGCGCACCTCGAACAGCCCGCGCTGCTCGGCCTCGAGCCGCGCGGCACGCGCCATCGCGGCATCGAGGTTCTTGGTGACGATGGCGAGGTTCGCCCTGGTCACGGTGTCGTCGAGCCGCACCACGATCTGCCCGGCCTTCACCGCGTCGCCGTCGCGTGCAAGCAATTCGCCGACCACGCCGCCGGTCGGATGCTGCACTTTCTTGACATTGGATTCGACCACGACCTGGCCGGGTGCGATCAGCGCGCCGGAAATTTCCACGGTCGAGGCCCAGCCGCCGAACCCGCCGGCAACGATGACGACCACCGCAAGGCCGGTGATGACATGGGCGCGGATCGAGCGCCGCGTGCCCTTCAGGCCGTTGGCGGTGGTCGGGCGCTCTGCAACTGCAATACTCATGATTTGGCCGCCTCCGAGACGATCTTGATCGGCGGCGGGCTTGCGACGCGCGGCTGCAGCACCTGCGCGAGCACGGTCTCCTTCGGCCCGAACGCCTGCATGCGGCCGTCCTTGAGCACCAGAATCTGGTCGACGCCCTCGATGCCGACGGGGCGATGCGCGACCACCACCACGACGGCGCCGCGTTCGCGCGCAGCGCGCACCGCCCGCGTCAGCGCTTCGTCGCCGTCGGAATCGAGGTTGGAATTGGGCTCGTCGAGCACGATCAGGAACGGATCGCCATACAGCGCGCGCGCCAGCGCCACGCGCTGCGCCTGGCCGGCCGAGAGCGCTGTGCCCTGCTCGCCGACCTGGGTGTTGTAGCCATCGCGCATTTTCACAATCATGTCGTGCACGCCGGCTTCCTTCGCCGCGGCAATGATCTTGTCCGCGGGCGCATCGGGCTCGAAACGGCTGATGTTCTGCGCCACGGTGCCGGCGAACAGTTCGACGTCCTGCGGCAGATAGCCGATATAACGGCCGAGCACCTCCGACGACCATTGATCGAGCGCCGCGCCATCCAGCCGCACCTTGCCGCGGACAGGCTGCCAGACGCCGACCAGCGCGCGCACCAGGGACGACTTGCCCGAGCCGCTCGGCCCGATCACGCCCAGGCCCTGGCCCGCGGTGAGCGCAAAGGTCACGTCGCCGACAATCAGTTTCGGGTCGCCGGGCGGCGCAATGCTGATCGCTTCGACCGAGAGCTTTGCGCTGGGGCCCTGCAGCAGCGTCGGCGGCGCGACCTGCGGCATCTGCTCCAGCAGCTTGTTAAGCCGGTGCCAGCTCTGCCGGGCCGCGACAAAGCTCTTCCAATGCGCGATCGCAAGATCGACCGGCGCCAGCGCACGCGCACTCAGGATCGAGCCCGCGATGATGATGCCGGCGGTCGCCTCCTGGTGGATGACGAGATAGGCGCCGGTCGCGAGCACCGCGGACTGCAGCATCATGCGCAGCACCTTTGCAACGGCTCCCAGGCCGCCGACAACGTCACTCGCGCGCTGATGGCCGGCGAGATATTTCTCGTTGGCGTCGCTCCAGCGCGCGCCCAGACGCCCGGCCATGCCCATGGCGACCAGCACCTCGGCGTTGCGGCGGCTTGTGGCCGCGAGATCGTTGCGCCGCGAGGCCAGCGTCATCGCGTCCTTGGCCGGTTGCCGCGACAGATATTCGGTGATCAGCGTCAACGTCACCAGGATCACCGCGCCGACCGTCGCGGTGATGCCGATCAGGACATGGAAGGCAAAGCAGATCCCGAGATAAAGCGGCAGCCAGGGCAGGTCGAAGAAGGCGCTCGGGCCCGCACCGCCGAGGAAGGAACGGACATTGTCGAGATCGCGCAGCGGCAGCAGGCCCTCGTTGCGGTTGCCGATCAGGAGCGGCAGCTTCACCACGGTCTCGAACACCCGCGCATTGAGCGCCTCGTCGAGCGCGGTCCCGACCCGGCCCAGGATGCGGCCGCGCAGCAGGTCGAGAACGCCCTGCGCGACATAGAGGCCGCCGGCGAGGATGATCAGGCCGATCAGGGTCGGCACGGACCGACTCGGCAGCACGCGGTCATAGACCTCGAGCATGAACATGGAACCGGTGAGATAAAGCAGGTTGATGATGCAGCTCATCGCGCCGACGCCGAGAAAGGCGCTTCGGCAGGCGCGCAAGGCATCACCCAGTTCCGAACGCCTCGAGGGGGCGGCTGCCATCAATCCTGATCTCTTAAAATGAGCAAGTCCGATTAGCCGGGAGATTCAAAGGGTTACAATACCGGAATATTACCGATTCTGCCCGCAGGCGTCCATCGAAGTCGGATTAACCTAAACAGGTTGGGACGAAATTGCCCCAAGCGCAAACAAAAAAGGCCGCCCGTGAGGACGACCTTTGTGCATTTTCTGAGAAATGGCGCAAGCCGTCAGAACCGGCCGCCGGTCCGGATCAGCCTGACGATCAAGAGCAGGATGATGGCGCCGATCGCGGAATAGATGATCTCCGACACCAGTCCGAAGCCGAGATGGATGCCGAGCCGCGGAAACAGCCAGCTGGCGATGAACGCGCCGATGATGCCGATCACGATGTCGCCGACGATGCCGAAGCCGGCGCCGCGGACGATCTTGCCGGCCAGCCAGCCTGCTACCAGGCCGACGAACAGGATGACGATAAGGCTTTCACCAGACAGATACATGGACTCCCCCCGTTTGCGCATGCTCGCGCGAGAGGGGAACCGTACCCATAAGCCGTGGACGTGACGACCCCAAAACACGTGTCAGGCGAGGGATTGGTCGCGACCTGTTACGGGGCGACCACAGTTTTGGCGATCTGGGGCAGGATGCAGCGCGCAAAACGCGACGGCCCGATCTCGACATTGGGCGGCAGCGCCTCGCTGCAGCGCGCTTCCGCAAAGCTGCAGCGCGGCGCAAAGGAGCAATTGTGCGGCAGCTGCTGCAGCGAGGGTGGCGTGCCCGGAATGGTCTCCAGCCGCTCGCCGCGCTTGGCGCCATGGATGGTGGAGGCAAGCAATCCGCGCGCATAGGGGTGAACGGGGTTGCGCACAATGTCGCGCAAGGCCCCCTGCTCCACGATCTGACCGGCATACATGACCGCGACGCGGTCGCAGATCTCGATCGCAACGCCGATGTCGTGGGTGACGAAAATGACGGACATGCCGAACTCGCGCTGCAATTCGCGCAGCAGCAGCAGGATCTGGATCTGCACGGTGGCATCGAGCGCCGTGGTCGGCTCGTCCGCCAGCAGGATCTTGGGCTTGCAGGCGAGCGCCAGCGCAATCATGGCACGCTGGCGCATGCCGCCACTCATCTCGTGCGGATAGGCCTCCAGCCGGCGCCGGGCGGAGGGAATGCGCACCACCTCCAGCATCTCCAGCGCGCGCGCCATACCTTCGGCAAAGCTCTTGCCTTCATGGCGCATCACGGTCTCGGCGATCTGGCGGCCGATGGTGTAGACCGGATCGAGCGCCAGCGCCGGCTCCTGGAAGATCATCGATACGCTCTGGCCGCGGAAGGCCGACAGCTCGTCGTCGGACAGCGCCAGCACGTCGCGGCCAGCCACCCTGATGCTGCCCGTGATCTGGGCGCGCTTCCTTGGCAACAGCCGCATCAGCGCGCGCAAAGTGACGCTTTTGCCCGAGCCGGACTCGCCGAGCAGGCCGAGCACCTCACCATCCCCAAGCGACAGCGACAGATCGTTGACGGCATAGACCGTACGATCGCCGGTGAAGCGGATATTCAGCCCATTGATCTCGACGAGATGTGTCATCCGAGCGCCGGCACCTTCTGGTGAAAATCGGTGGCGCGCTGGAACGCTGCACCGATGGTCAGGATGGTCGTTTCGTCGAAGGAGCGGCCGATCAGCTGCATGCCAACGGGAAGGCCCGTCCTGGTGAAGCCGGAGGGGATCGCCAGCGACGGCAGGCCGAGATAGTTGATGGGACGGGTGAAGCGCGTCAGCCGCTGGATGACCGCTTCGGCGCCGGGGTTGTTGCCGATATCGCTTTCGGCAATGGTCGGCGCCGGCGTCGGCACCACCGGCGCGATCAACGCATCGACTTTGCTGGTCGCAGCAACATGGGCGGCGAGCGCAGGGCCGCGCCAGCGCAGGGTCTCCAGATATGTCACGCCGGGAATCGCAAGCCCGTTCTGCAGCCGCATCAGCACCTGCGGGCCATAATCCTGGGGCCGCTCGATCAGCCAGCGCTTGTGGAAGGCCGTGGCTTCCACGGCGAGCAGGAGCTGACAGGCCGCGGAGAGCTGGCGCTGGTCGGGCAATTCGACCTGGATGATCTCGGCGCCCTCGCTCTTCAAAGTTGCGATCGTGTCTTCGAGAACCCTCGCCACCTCCTTGTCGAGATCGTCGACATAGAAGTTCGAGGGCACGCCGATCTTGAGGCCTTTGAGCGAGGCCTTGGTCGCGGCCACGTAGTCGGCAACGGGCGCGTGGCTCGCGGTCGCATCCTCGGGATCGGGACCAGCCATCAAGCCGAGCAGCAACGCGCAGTCTTCCGCAGTCTGGGCCAGCGGCCCGACCGTGTCGAGCGACTGCGACAGCGGCATGGCGCCGGCGCGGCTGACCCGGCCATAGGTCGTTTTGAGACCGGTGATGCCACAGAAATGCGCGGGCACGCGGATCGAGCCACCGGTATCGGAGCCAAGCGCCGCGTATGTCAACCGCGCCGCGACCGCAGCACCGGATCCGGACGACGAACCGCCGGTGACGTGATCGAGCCCGAAGGGGTTATGCACCGCACCGTAATGCGCATTGTGGCCGGTCGGGCCATAGGCGAATTCCGCCATCTGCAGCGAGCCGAGCCGGATGCTGCCGGCATCCTTCAACCGCTGCAGCGCGGTCGAGGTCGAGGTCGCGACAAAATCGCGCCGAATCAGCGAGCCGCAGGTCACCACCCTGCCGGCATCGTAATACATGTCCTTGTGCGCTAGCGGCACGCCATGCAGCGGCCCGCGGCTCTCGCCTTTCGCAAGCTCGGCGTCCGCCTCATCAGCTGCCTTCAGCGCAGCCTCCGACTCGATCTCCATGAAGGCATTGAGGCGCGGCTGCCATTGCGCAATGCGATGCAAGAGCGCACGCGTCGCCTCATGTGAGGACAGGCGCTTGCTCGCTATCGCGCTCGCGACCTCCGCGAGCGACATCAGGGCGGGATCGGTGCTCACTCGCCGGCCTCCAGCGTTTGTGCCAGGAGGAAGCTCGCGGGCTCAAGGTCGAACGGCAGCGTACCTGAAATCGCGGCAAAACCCTCGAACGCCGGTCCGATGGAAGTCGCAATGCGCTCGGCGACATCAGCATCGACGGGAATGCCGGCGACCTCGGTCATCGCCTTTATTTCCTTTGCACTGGGCCTTGTCATGGCGCCTCTTGCTCCCGTGTTGCTGCGCGGCTGTGCCCGGAACCAGGGATTGCCATGTGGCACGCAGCCTGATGGCCCATTCTACCCAGCGGGAAGAGCTTTGGCGCCGCATTTGCGCAGAGCGGCTCCGCAAATGGACAACGGGTGTGAAACCGGCAGCCGGACGGCGGATCGATCGGATTGGGCGGATCGCCCGAGATCGGCGGTGTTTGCGTGCGGTTGTCGGGATCGGAGGACGGCATCGCAGCGAGGAGCGCGCGCGTATACGGATGCGCCGGCGACTCCCAGACCTCGTCGACCGGGCCGAGCTCGACCACCTCGCCGAGATACATCACCAGCACGCGGTCCGAGATGTAGCGCACCACATTGAGGTCGTGGCTGATGAAGAGATAGGTCAGGCCGAATTCGCGCTTGAGATCGGCGAGCAGGTTCAGCACCTGCGCTTCCACCGATTTGTCGAGCGCGGAGACGGCCTCGTCCAGGATCACCAGCCGCGGCGACAGCGCCAGCGCGCGCGCAATGTTGACGCGCTGGCGCTGGCCGCCGGAAATCTCGTGCGGATAGCGGCTGGCGAAATTCTCCGGCCGCAGGCCCACCTTGCCGAGCAGCTCGCGCGCCAGCGTCCGCGCGGCGTGATCGGCCATGCCATGCACCTTCGGGCCGAAGGCAATAGAATCCTCGATCGTCAGCCGCGGATTGAGCGAGGCGTAGCTGTCCTGGAACACCATCTGCATGCCGCGGCGCAACTCACGCAGCGACAGCGCCGGCCCCACCTGCATGCCGTCATAGATGATGTCGCCGGAATCACGCGGCATCAGATGCATCAGAAGCCGCGCGGTGGTCGACTTGCCGCAGCCGGACTCGCCGACAATGCCGACGGTCTCGCCCTTCATCACCGCGAACGAGACGTCATCGACCGCCCGCACCGTCTTGCGCGCGGAGAAGAAATCGCCGCGGACGGGAAAATGCTTGGTCAGGCCGTTGACCTGCAGCAGCGGCTGCGCGACGCCGCCGATATCCTCGATTGGCGCGAGCTTCTCGACCGTACCAATCGTCTCGGTCATGACCTCAGTTCCTTATGTCCATGGCCGAGCGCATGCCGTCGCTGACGAGGTTGAAGCAGATCGAGACCGCAAAGATCATCACGCCGGGCAGCGCCGCCACCCACGGATTGACATAGATCGCGGTGCGCAGCGTGTTGAGCATCAGCCCCCATTCCGGCTCCGGCGGTTTTGTGCCCAGGCCCAGGAATGACAGGCCGGCGGCGAGGATCATCGACACCGAGATCAGACCGGTGGCGTAGACGAAGATCGGGCCGAGCACATTGCCCAGGATGTGCACGCGCATGATGGTGAGCGGGCCGGCGCCGGAAGCGCGCGCCGCATCGACGAAATCCATGTTGCGAACGCCCGTGGTGACGCTCTCGGCGACGCGGGTGATCTGCGGCACGAACACGATGGTCAGCGAGACGATGGAGTTGACGATACCGGCACCTAAGGCGCCGGAGATCGCGATCGCCAGCAGCACCGAGGGGAAGGCGTAGAACACGTCGACCGTGCGCATGATCGCGGTATTGAGCTTGCCGCCGGCATAGCCTGCAATGAGGCCAAGGCCAGTTCCGATGCAGAAGGCGAAGATCACCGGCGAGATGCCGACGATCAGCGACAGCCGTCCGCCGTAAACCAGCCGCGCCAGCATGTCGCGGCCGAGCTCGTCGGTGCCGAGCGGATAGCCCGGCGTTGCGATGTGGCGCAGGCGGCGAATCATCGAGCCCTGATAGGGATCGGCGAGATGCAGCAACGGCGCGATCAGCGCCGCGACGAAGATCAATGCCAGGATCAACGCGCAGGTCATCGATACCTTGTCGCGCGAAAGGCGGCGGCCGACCGTCGCCCAGTAGCCGCGCGCCTTGGTGGCAGGTGCGGCCTGCAGCGCCTGGTCGGTGATGGCGGAAAGCGGAAGCTCGCTCAACTCTAGCCTCTCTTGATGCGCGGATCGATCGCGGCCTGCGCGATGTCGACCAGGAGGTTGAGGACGACGAAGAACAGCGCCAGCACCAGGATCGTGCCTTGCAGCAGCGGCAGGTCGCGCTGGAAGATCGCGGAGTTGAGCAGAAGGCCCGAGCCCGGCCAGGAGAACACGGTCTCGATCAGGATCGAGCCGCCGAGCATGTAGCCGAGCTGCAATCCCATCACCGCGAGCGCGGTGGGCGCGGCGTTCTTTATCACATGCCTGAACACATGGAGCTCGCGCAGGCCCTTGGCGCGCAGGGCCTCGACGAAATCCTGGCTCAGGATATCGCCGGTCAACGCGCGCACCGTGCGGGTGACGATGCCCATCGGGATGACCGAGGTGGTGACGGCCGGCAGGATCAGATAGCGCAGATGCTCCCAGTCCCAACCCCAGGCGCCGGAGCCGCCCGGGCCGGCGCCGACCGCGGGCAGCCAGTTCAATTCCACGGAGAAGATGATCACCAGCACCATGCCGAGCCAGTAATGCGGCACCGAGACGCCGGCAATCGCGATCGATGTTGCGAGCTTGTCGACCCAGGTGTCGCGGAAATAGCCGGCGATCAGGCCAAAGAACAGGCCGAAGGAAAAGCCGATCGCAGCGGCAGCGATCGCAAGCGTCACCGTGTTGCCGACGGCGTGAATGACTTCGGAGAGCACCGGCCGACCGGTGGCGATGGAATGGCCGAGATCGCCATTCAGTGCGCGCCACAGCCACAGGCCGAACTGCACCGGCAGCGGCTTGTCAAAACCGTAGGCGGCGCGGAGCTGATTGGCGAGCTCCTGCGAGGCGTCAGCCGGCAGCACCGCGACGAGCGGATCGCCGGGCGTGATGTGCACCAGCATGAAACAGACCAGCGCGACAGAGATCACGATCGGAATGACATAGACGATGCGCCTGGCGATATAGAGAAGCACGGGGTCAGCTCTTCTTCTTCCCTTCTCCCCTTGTGGGAGAAGGTGCCGCGGACTTTAGTCCGCGGCGGATGAGGGGTTCTCTCCGCGGAGATCACTTTCGGAAATGAGGGGCCTCGATCCGCGGAGAGAGACCCCTCACCCGGCTTCGATGCTTTGCATCGAAGCCACCCTCTCCCACAAGGGGAGAGGGTAAGCGAGGCTCACGGGGTCATCGTGATCGGCGAGAAATCGACGAACCAGCTCTTCGGCTGCACGAAATCGTGCACCTTCGGGCTCATGGCGCGCGGGGCAACATCGTGTGCGACATACAGGAAGGCTGCATCATCAACCGACGCCGCATGCAACTCCGCCAGCGCGTGATCGCGCTCCACCGGATCGAAGGTTTGCCGCGCCTTGGTGACCAGCGCATCGAACTTGGGATTATTGATATAGCCCCAATTGTTCGACTTCGGCGGTGCCATCGACGACTGCAGGAAGCGCACCAGTGCGAAGAACGGGTCCATCGCCGCATAGGTGACGTTGGTGGCATTGGCGCCGTTCGCCGACGGATCCTTGGCGCCGCGCCGCCAATTGGTGAACAGCGTGTTCCATTCGATGACGTCGAGCTGCACGTCGAAATAGCATTCGCTAAGTGCCTGCTGCAGATATTCGTTCATCGGCAGCGGCAGCATCTGGCCCGAGCCCGACGCCGAGGTCTGCACTTTCACGGCAAGATGCTTGTTCGGGCCGTAGCCCGCCTCCTGCATCAGCTTCTGCGCGGCGTCCTTGTCGTACTTGATCTGGAAGGTGGGATTGCCGCGCCAGGGATGACCGGGCTCGAAGGTGCCGGTTGCCGGCACCATCAGGCCTGCGAGCAGACCATCGCGCAGGCCTTCACGATCGACACAGAGATTGGCGGCCTTGCGCACACGGATGTCGTTCCAGGGCGAGCCTTCGACACGCGAGAACTGCCAGGGCCAGACATGTGGCTCCTCATTGGTGTAGAGCTTGAAGCCGCGCTGCTTGATCTCGGGCAGCGCATCGGGCGCCGGCGCCTCCACCCAATCGACCTGGCCGGACAGCAGCGCCGCGGTGCGCGCATTCGCCTCCGGCATCGGCAAGAGCACCATGCGATCGACATGGGGAACGCGCGCCTTGTCCCAGTAATTCTCGTTCTTCACGAGCTCCAGCCGCTCGCGCGGCGTGAAGCTCTTCATCTTCCACGGCCCGGTGCCCGAGGCATCGCGCGCAAAGGCGTCCCACGCCGCCTGCGATTTTGCCTTGGCATCGGCGCCGGCGGCGGCATCGTAGAGCTTCTGCCATTTGGCAGGGCTTGCCATGAAGAGGTTGGTGAGATTGATGGGCAAGAAGCTGTCGGGCTCCGTGGTGGTGAGCTCGACCGTGAGATCGTCGATCTTGCGCGCCGATTTGAGTGTCGGCATGCGCGATGCGGTGACGCCGACCTGGCTGGCATCGAATTGCGGCGCGTCCTGCTTCAGCACCTTGTCGACGTTCCAGACCACGGCGTCGGCATTGAATACGCTGCCGTCGTGAAATGTCACGCCGGGGCGCAGCTTGAAGATCCATTTGGTCTTGTCGGCATCATCGACCTTCCATTCGGTCGCAAGGCCGGGAATCACCACGCTCGGCTTGTCCGCCGACGACAGGTCCCACATCGTGAGACCGTCATACATGGTGACGCCGGTGAAACGGTTGCCCTCGAAGCCCTGGTCGGGCTGGCCCAGCGTGCGCGGAATATCGGCAGCGGTCATGCCGATGCGCAGCACCGTCTCGGCGGAAGCCCCAGCGATTCCGCCGACCGAGACCACGATGGCCAGCGCGAAGGCTGCAAGGGCCGCGCGGTTTTTCCCGCTTTTCTTAGAACGCATCGCCACAAATCCTCTTGGCTTTGATGATTAAAACTTATGCACCCGTATGCAATGGCTGTGCCAGTGGCGTCGCGATCGGGACGAATTGCCCCTGACATCACAACTCTTTGTGTGGCGCCAAGCGGCGCCGACCGAATGCCCAATCTGGCATCAGGCTTGCAGGTTCACGCCGAAAACCCAGCCCCTCGCGTAGCCAGCGGAGCCTAAAATATGCGCCACCGATTTTCGATGCTTTTCGTCCTATTCGCGCTGGCGCTATCCGTTACTGCGGCGCACGCCGAGACCGTTGTGCGCTACGGAATCTCGATGGCCGACATTCCCTTGACGACCGGGCAGCCCGATCGCGGCGCGGGTGCCTACCAATTCACCGGCTATACGATCTACGATCCCTTGATTTCCTGGGACATGAGCAAAGCCGACCGACCGGGCAAGCTGGTGCCGGGGCTCGCCACCGAATGGAAGGTCGACGACAACGACAAGACCAAGTGGCGCTTTACTCTGCGCAAAGGCGTGAAGTTTCACGACGGCAGCGACTTCAATGCTGACGCCGTGATCTGGAATCTCGACAAGGTGCTGAACGACAAGGCGCCGCAATTCGACAAGCGGCAGAGCGCACAGGTCAAGACACGCCTGCCGTCGGTCGCGAGCTATGCCAAGATCGACGATTATACAGTCGAGATCACCACCAAGAATGTCGACTCCTTCTTTCCCTATCAGATGCTGTGGTTCCTGATCTCGAGCCCGGCGCAATATGAGAAGCTCGGCCGCGACTGGGACAAGTTCGCGAGCCAACCCTCCGGCACCGGCCCGTTCAAGCTGACCAAGCTGGTGCCGCGTGAGCTCGCCGAGCTCTCGAAGAACGAGAATTATTGGGACAAGAACCGGATTCCGAAGGTCGACAAGCTCGTGCTGGTCCCGATGCCGGAGGCGCTGACCCGCACCAATGCGCTGCTCGCAGGTCAGGTCGACATCATCGAGACGCCGGCGCCGGATGCCGTGCCGCAGCTCAAGGCCGCGGGCATGAGGATCGTCGACAACATCACGCCTCATGTCTGGAATTATCATCTGAGCGTGCTGCCCGGCTCGCCCTGGACCGACATCCGCCTGCGCAAGGCGCTGAACCTTGCGATCGACCGCGATGCGGTGGTCGGCCTGATGAACGGGTTGGCAAAACCGGCCAAGGGCCAGGTCGATCCGTCGAGTCCGTGGTTCGGCAAGCCGACCTTCGACATCAAGTATGATCTGGCGGCCGCCAAGAAGCTCGTTGAAGAGGCCGGCTATTCCAAGGACAAGCCGCTGAAGACTACCTTCATCATCGCGCAGGGCGGCACCGGGCAGATGCTGTCGCTGCCGATGAACGAATTCCTGCAGCAGAGTTTCAAGGAGATCGGCATCGACATCGACTTCAAGGTGGTCGAGCTCGAGACGCTCTATACCCATTGGCGCAAGGGCGCGGCCGATGAGATGAATGCCGGCATCACCGCCAACAATATCGCCTACGTCACCTCCGACCCGCTCTATGCCATCGTCCGTTTCTTCGCCTCCGACCAGGTCGCCCCTGTCGGCGTCAACTGGGGCGGCTACAAGAACCCCAAGGTCGACGCGCTGATCAACGAGGCCAAGCAGACGTTCGATCCCGTCAAGCAGGATGATTTGATCGCACAGGCCCACGCCCTTGTCGTCGACGACGCCGCGCTGGTCTGGGTGGTGCACGACACCAACCCGCACGCGCTGTCGCCGAAGATCAAGCAGTTCGTGCAGGCGCAGCACTGGTTTCAGGACCTGACGACGATCGGGGAGTGAGATACATTGCTCCGTCGTCCCGGCGAAAGCCGGGACCCATAACCACAGGATTGCGTTTCAGCGAAGGACGTCAATCACCACGCAACACGGAAAGATTCCGCGGTATGGGTCCCGGCCTTCGCCGGGACGACGGCGAATTTGTGGCGCCCAATTCTCCCGCAGGCGCCGCCGCTACTTGGTCAGCAGCGCATAGGCGCCGTTCCAATCCTCCGGCGGCGGAGTCTTCTTGTAGTTGACGATCCGCGCCTCGTAGAGGTTGAAGAGATAGCCGAGCGCGTGGACCTCGTCGCTCTTGCGGCCGCGCGCGATCGCTTGCAGCGCGCCGTCCCAATCGCGGTGGCGGTAGCAGGCGAGCATCTCGATGGTGAGATTGCGCAGGCGCTGGAAGCCTTCGGAGTTGGCCACGTCCTCGCGGCCGCAGACCGCGTAGATCACCTCGGGCTCCTTCTTGCCTTTCACCATGATGAAGTCGAGCTCGAGGATCGCGAACCTGTCCTTCACGGCAAGCGCCGTCTTCGAGCCGACGATGATGGGAAAGCCGTATTCCTTGGTCTGCCCTTCCAGGCGCGAGGCGAGGTTCACTGCGTCGCCGAGCACCGAATAGTTGAACTTCAGGTCGCTGCCCATGTTGCCGACCACCGTCACGCCGGTGTTGAGGCCGATGCCGACATGGATTGGGATATAGACATGCCCGCCGTCCTTGGCCTCCTGCTCCCGCACCTTGTTCAATTCCTCAATGCAATCGAGCATGTCGACGGCGGCTTCGCAGGCGTTGAGCTCATGCTCGCTGTCATCGAGCGGCGCGTTCCAGAACGCCATGATGGCATCGCCCATGTATTTGTCGATGTAGCCCTTGCGCGCCAGGATGGTGTTGGTGAGCGGGGTGAGAAAGCGGTTCATCAGCCGTGTCAGGCCTTGGGGATCGTGCTTGTAGCTTTCCGAGATGGTGGTGAAGCCGCGCACGTCGGAGAACAGGATGGTCAGCTCGCGCTCCTCGCCGCCGAGCACGAGCTTTTCCGGCGACTGCGCCAGCTGCTCGACCAGAGCGGGCGACAGATACTGGTTGAAGGCCGAGCGAATCTGCCGCCGCTGGGCCTGCTCGCGCACGAAGCTGGAGAAGATCAGGGTGAGATAGATCGCCGTGGTCGACAGCAAGGGATAGGTGAAGTCGAGCAGGAGGCGGTAGTGCTGGTAGAAATACCAGGAGCTTCCGATCAGCAATGTTGCGAACAGGGCGCCGGTCAGCACCAGCAGCACCGGTCCGAAGCCTGGCGCGAACGCAATCACCAGCAGCCCGAGAATCGTCGCTGCGAAAAACTCCAGCGCCACGGCATAATTCGGCTGCGACACCGCGGCGCCCGTGAGCAGGCTTTCCAGCACCTGGGCATGGACCTCGACGCCCGGCATCGCCGCCGACACAGGCGTGGTCTTGATGTCGTGCAGTCCGACCGCCGAGGTGCCGATCAGGATCAGCTTGCCCTTGATCTTGTCGAGTGGAACGCTGCCGTCGAGCACATCGACCGCCGGCACGTAGATCGAGGGATCATGGTGCGCGAAGTGAACCCAGAACTGGCCGTTCTTGTCGGTCGGAATCTCCAGCTGCCTCAGCTTGATGGCGTTGATGCCAGCCTTGTCGGACCGGATCAGGACAGTCGGCGTGCCCGTAAGGACCCGCAGGATTTCCAGGCTCAGCGAGCCCATCATCGTGCCTTGCGCGCGCAGCACCATCGGCACCCGGCGAATGATGCCGTCATGCTCCGGCAGGATCGTGAGCACGCCGCGCCCCGCCGCCGACTTCTCGATCACGGGAATATTGCGGAGCAGGCCAGGAAATTCCGGCAGGAACGGGTCGATGTCCTCGCCGAGCGAGGCAAAGCCGGTCACCGGCAGGTCCTTGTCGAGCCCCTCCTCCTTGGCAGAGAGCCCGGTCTCGCCGAGCACCACGCGCGAACGGCGGATCGCATCGGCCAGCACCTGATCGTTGCTCGGCAGGTCGCGCAGCTTGGCGCGCGTGACCTCGTCGAGATAGCGCATGCTCTTTGCCGCCACCTCGGGGTTCAGCCGGTCGGCTTCGGAGAACACCGCGTCAAACGAGATCACCACCGCGCCGAGATTGGTGAGATTGATGATCATATCCGCAAGCTCCGTCCGCGGCCACGGCCACTGCCCGAGCTTGGCGAGGCTCTTTTCGTCGATGTCGACGATGGTGACGGGCCGTGCGGTCTTGGTCCGCGGATCGATGCGCTGGAAGGTGTCGAAGGTGCGGACGCGAAGCTCCTCGAGCGGTGCGGGATCGAGCATGCGCAAGGCGGCGAAGCCGATCAACAGCCCAAGGCAGAGCAGCCGCGAAAAGCCGAACTTCCGCGAAAACCATCGTCGCAGGATCCTGAGGCGCTTCATGGATTCGTCAGACTTCCACCGGGATGGCCGTTTGCGGCGATACCTGCCCGCCCGCGTGGCCTAAGGCATCGCAATTTTGAAGGATTGTCCAGCGCCGACTTGCACCGAGTGTTCCCCGGTCGCTCAGCCGTAGTGCGGGCTCACGATGAAGTCGCTGGCATGCAGATTGGCAGCGATGACGTTCTTGAGCAGGATGCTATCCTGGCCGTCGACCGTGAGCAGCGTGTCGTTGCCCTGCTGGGTCGCCGTCCCAAGCGCATCCGCCGTTGTGTTGATGTTGGTGAACTGCCGCAGGTCGATCGTATCCAGATGGGTATTGAAATCCGTGACCGTATGCTGCGCCACCGTAGGCGATGAGGTCGGCGCAAACACGAACTGATCCTGGCCGCCATTGCCGGCCAGGGTATCGCTGTTGCCGGTCGCGAAAATGACGTCGTTGCCGGCGGTGCCCGTCAGGCTGATGTTCGGTCCCTGGCCACCCTGGTTGAAGACGAAATGCACGGTATCGCTGCCGCCGAAATTGTCGCTGACGGTGACATTGACCATATCGGTCTGCGGCTGCGGCGAACCCGGATTGTAGGTGATGCCGGAGGCGAGCTCATTGTCGATGTCGTCGACCGAGCCTGTGCCCGACGATGGCGAGATGGTGCTCACCGGCGCGCCGGCGGTGGTCGCCGAGATCATGAGATTCTGAGCCGCGGTCGGGTCGGAATCCGACACCTGCAGGCCAAGGATCGTATCGCTGCCGTTGTCATTCTGCTGAACGCTGACATGCGTGGTGTCGATCACCGGATGGTTCAGCATGATATCGGTGCCACCACTGCCGTCGGACGCCACGTCGAACTTGGTATCCGCGGACAGGCCGGCGAGGGAGAGCGAACCGATCGTGGTCCCGTCCTGGGCAACCGTGAGCGTCGCGCCGTCGAATGACCAGGTGTCCGCGAGGCCGGCGCCGGTGAGATCGATCGTGTCGCCCAACGCAAAGCCCTTGATGACGGCGTTGAAAGTCGAGGCATCAACCTCGGCGCCGCCGATCTTGAGCGTCTCATCGGGCGGGCTTGTGCCATCCGGCGCGCTGTCGAACTGGATGGTCTGGCCGGACACGGAGACCGCCTGGGCGTCGCCGTTACCGGGCGCGGCCTGAACCGGATCGATCTGCAGCGTCGCCTGATACTGGATCTCCAGCGTGCCGGTGCCATCAATCTGGCCCGCGAGCTCCAGCGCATTCACGGCGACGATCGTGCTGCCATTGGCGAGCTCGCCATAACCACCATCGTGCAGGGTCGATATCTCGCCGTCGGCGCTGACTTGCGCGCCCGCATCGATCCGCAATGAGGCCGCATCGAAGCTTGCACCGGACAGCACCAGCTGCCCCTGCACCTCGACGCCGTTCGGATCGACGAAGTCCTGCGCCGGCGCGGTCAGATTGGTGAGGTTGCCGGACAGCGAGAGCTCGCCGGACGAGCCGATCAGCGACAGGGAATCCTGCATCGCGACCCCGTCCGAATAGACCATCGAACTGGCGCCGGATAGTTCGACCGATGCATCCAGCGTGGTGATCGGGGCCGCATATCCGAAATGGATCGAGCTTCCCGCACCATCACCCGAATCGTCGGCGTGATAGGCGCCCCCAGTGAGGACCGCGCCGCCCGCGAAATTGGGATCGGTCGAGAAATTGCTGATCAGATCAGTGCCATCGGCATTGCCGACCTGCAGGGTGCCGCCGTTCTCGGCGCCCATGCTGCCGTTGTTGGTGATGTTCGCGGCGTCGATGACCAGCTCGCCGGCCAGCGCAACGATTTTGCCGCCGCAACTACCTTCGATGGCATCGTTGATGAGCGTCAATCCGCCGCCACCGATCGAGCCGATCCCCTCGATCGTGTTATCGATATTGTCCAGGGTCGGCGACGAGCCATCGATTCCGGTGATCGTGTCGGCGGGTCCATCCAGGGTGATGACGCCGCCGCCCTGCAAGCTCACATGGCCGAGGATCGACATCGTCGCCCCGGACTCGGTGCCGTCGATGACGACATTGCCCGAATTGTCGATGGTGCCTTGCAATTGCAGCGTGGCGCCCGGCTCGACTTTCACCACCGTCCCGGCATCGATGATCAAGCCGCTGACGCCGTTGAATACCGTCGGCCCCAATCCCGACGCCACCTCGAACCGACCAGCGATCGAGCTGTCGGGATTGCCGGTCAATTCGACGTCGGTGAGCGAGGCGGCATCCAGGAACACCAGCGAGGACGGATTGGTCGGATCGACCTCGAGGTCGGAATAGGCCAGAATTTGCCCGCCCTGCACGCTGGTCTGGATCAGATCGACCTCGGCGCCATCGAAGGCAACGACAGAGCCGTTGTAGAGGCTGACATCGCCGGTATTGAAGACGATCGACGCGCCCGGCCCTTCCGCCTCGAGCGTGCCGTCGTTCAGCACATTGCCGTTGATGTTGAGCGTCGCGGTGCCCTGCACATCGATGAACGCATCGTTGTGCAGGCCAGCCGCATAGGTTCCGTCGCTGTTCTCCACGCCCGCGACGTTCAGCATGTAATAGCCGTCGGTCGAGGTGATCTCGAGCGTCGCGCCGGTGAGCACGTGCAGCTGCTGCAGCGTCAGGTCGCCGGTGAAGGTGAGATTGAGCGTGATGATCTCGGACGAATCGATATAGGCGTAATCGGCCGCGCCGCCGCCGTCGGGGTTCCGGCTCGGCGCATAGCCGAGGCTCCAATTATCCGTATCGCTCCAGTCGGGGCCCTCACCGCCGCCGGTCCAGACGTCCCAGCTTGTGGGCACCGCGACATCGATGGTCGATGTCGCCGGGGCGCTGTTGCTACCGCCCTCGCCGACGCTGACCGTGAAGGTGGTGCCGTTGTGCACCTGCCATGAATTATAGGCGAGATGGCTCAGGACATAGTCATAGCTGTCCACCGAGGCCTGGCCGCTGAAGTCGTAGCCGCAGGTGATAGAATCATAGTGGACGGTGATGCCGTCGATCGTGTTGTTCGGTCCCCAGTTGACGCCGACGAAGCCAACGCTGCCGACGGCCCCGGTCCAGGTCACGGACGCGTGGTCGATGCCCTGACCGCGATCGTCGATCGAGATGTTCGGGAACACCGCATATTGCAGGTCGTCGGGCGGATTGGTGAGGGTGGAGGTCTCGCCGAGATCGACAATCGGCGCCTTGATCACATCGACCTGGGCGGCCTGGACATTGCTGAGGTTGTTCGCACCATTGCCGTTGTCGACCTGAAAGCTGATGGTCCGCGCGCCGAGCGTCGGGTTTCCATTGGTGTCGGCGTAGGTCACGGCGTGAAGCGCGTTCTGCCATTGCGCAAGCGTCGCGGTGTCGCCTGCCGACGTCAGCTCCAGCGTTCCTGATGAGGCCGTATAGACCGCGGTGAGGTTGCCAAAGGCATTGGCATCGTTGTTGTCGAACGCCAGCACGTCCTCGTTCGCCTGCAGATTGCCCGTGATCTGCACGATCGCATGCGCAAGCGTGGCAACACCGGGATCCGACAGCGTGAGCGTCGGATCGACGGCAATGGGCGCATCACCGGCGTTGTAGTTCGCGGTCTGCTCGAAGGCAAAATTGCTGACGGTCTGGTTGGCGTCGGCAGCGCCCGTGCCGCCAGAAAAGCCGACATAGCCGGTGGTCGAGCCGAGCTCGAGCCCGAGATCGATGGCGTAGCTCGCGGTATAGGCCTGCTGGGTGACGAGATCGGTCAATGTCTCCGTCAGGGCGCTGCCGTCATAGGCGAGGTCGACATGGATCTTGTCGCCGGTGTCCCAGAAATCGACCGGCAGGGTCGAATTGTAGCTGAAGGCGTTGCCGTGAACCGCGAGATTCGTGCCCTGGCCATAGCCATAATACAGGTTGAGCTCGACCGCCGCGCTCTGGCTGATCGGCGTGTCGCCCTGACTTGGATCGCCGCCATAGCCGAGGAAACCGCCGGCGCCGCCGAGTGCGTGAGCGCCTTCAGGTGAATCCTGCAGCACGAAGGCGACGCCATCGGCGGGCGTTCCGCCGACATCATTGGCGCCCTGGTAATTGAAGGAGGCGTGGAAGCCGTCAACGGAAACCTTGTCGGCCGCGAACCAGCTCGCCGCCTCGGAATTGTGGGTATCCGTCAGCTGCAGCGTGCTGCCGGCATTGCCGACCTGCGGCGCATAGATGCCGTTGCTGTTGATCGTGCCTGTCGCAAACGACTGCGCCTGGCTGATCATTGGCGCGGGCTCGGTTACCGGAACGACAGCCGTCGCAGCGCTGGTCGCGGTCGCCGGGGCATAGGAGTTGTCCCCATCGGCCGTGGTCGCGATGACGTGGATCTTGAAGCCTTGGTCGCTGTCCTGGACGACATAGGTCGAGCTGTTGCTGCCAACATCCGTCCAATTCACTCCATCGCTCGAATGCTGCCACTCGTAATTGATGGCGGCGTCCGATTCGTTCGTAACGGCATTCGCCGTGAGCGTCTGGCCCTGCTGGGCTTGGCCGGTGATGGCGACCGCGGTGGGCGCGAAGGCGAAGATATCGGCTCGCGTGTATGTGGTGTTGTTGAAGACGTGCCCCGTCGTCTCGAAGGTGTGCGAAGCGGTGATGCTGCCGTCGTTCAACAGCTCGAAGGAGCCGGTGATACCGGATGTATTCTTGGTCAGGTGCGCGAGATCGAGCTCGATCTGGTTGTTGCCGGCGAGCTGATCGGCGCTGAGCACCTCGCTTGCCAGCGTCGTGAAGGTCGTGGTCGCGAAATCCGCCTGGGCGAGCTTGACCGTCGCGCCGCCGTGACCGTCACCGACCACGTACAGCTGAACCATCTCGTCGTTGCCATGGGTTGCCGACGAATCGTTGAGATCGATGCCGTATTGCTGGCCGGCGAATTGCGGGACCGTCAGGTCGAAGGTCGTGGAGACGGTGAAGGTCGCGTTCTCCTTGAGCCCCCCGTTCGAGATGCTCTCGTCCTGATTGTTCGTTCCGAGCCGTGCGATCACCTGGGCGCCGTTGACGGTCGGCAGTGTTTCGACACCGCTGGCCGACATGATGCCCTTGCCGCCGACATCCGTCCACGTAGAGCCCTGCGTGATGAACTGCACCGTGCTGTTGCCGAACGTGCCGGCGACCGGCGGCGCGTTTGCAAAGGTGTCGTCGAACACCTGAGTGTTGTTCTTGACGACCTTCATCTCGTCGACCGCGACGCTGAACGGCGCAACCAGGGTTGGCATGATGTCGGCAACCGTGCCGAGATCATTGGTGGTCTGATCGGTACGCCCACTCGGCTCGACATAGCTCGTGACGAGCCGCAGCTGCTGGCCTTCGTCCTGCTCGGTCGGCGCGTAGTAGGAATTGGGGCTGACCTGCGTCCAGTCCGTTCCGTCGGGCGACACCTCCCAGGAATAAGTGAGGCCATTCGAGACGGCCTGGCCATCATCCGTCACCCCGGTGACGGTGATCTGTGCGCCTTGCTGCGCCGTGCTGGCGTTCAGCGTGGTGACGAGATCATGGTCACCCTGGCTGACGAGGCCGAGATCATTGGTCGTGCTCTCCGGCCCCGACGGGTCGTTCGCCAACGTCGTGACCAGCCGCAGCTGCAGGCCCCCATCGGCCTCGACCGGCGTATAGCTCGACTGGCCGTTGCTGCCGTTCGCTTCGGTCCAATGCGTGCCGTCGCTCGAGACCTGCCAGTCATAGGTGACGCCGGAGACAGCAACGCCGCCGTCGGTGACGCCGGTGACATGGATGGTCGCCCCCTGTTGCGCCGTCGTGCTGTCGAGAGTGGCAACCAGATCGCCGCTGGCCGCCTCGCCGACGATCCCCAGATTGTTGGTCGTGCTCTCCGGACCCGACGGATCGTTCGCCAGCGTCGTGACAAGCTGCAGCTGCAGACCTTCGTCAGCTTCGACAGGCGTATAGCTCGACTGCCCATTAGTGCCGTTCGCTTCGGTCCAATGGGTGCCGTCGCTCGAGACCTGCCAGTCATAGGTGACGCCGGAGACGACAACGCCGCCATCGGTGACGCCGGTGACATGGATGGTCGCCCCCTGCTGCGCGGTGGTGCTGTCGAGGCTCGCAACCAGGTCGCCGCCGGCGATCTCCTGAACGACCGACGTCGCGGCGCTAGTCGCGGTCGCAGGGACTTGGGTACCGTCAGGATCGGAGGTGGTCGCGATGACGTGGATCTGGAAGCCTTCGTCGCTTTCCTGAACGAGATAGGTCGCGCTGTTGCCGCCGATGTCGCTCCAGTGCACGCCGTCGCTGGAATGCTGCCACTGATAATTGATGGTGGCATCGCTGTCATTCGTCGTGGTGTTAGCGGTGAGCGTCTGGCCCTGCTGTGCCTGGCCGGTGATCACCACGCCCGTCGGTCCAAAGGCGAAGATATCGGCGCGGGTGTAGGTCGTGTTGTCGAAGGCGTGCCCGGTCGTAGCGAAGGTCTGCGTGGAGGTCACGCTGCCATTGTTCAAGAGCTCGAACGAACCGGTGATGTCGGTGCTATTCGCCGCGAGGTGGGCGAGATCGAGCTCGATCTGGGTGTTATGAGCGAGCTGGTCGGCAGTCAGCGTTTCGCTCGCAATCGTCGTAAACGTCGTGGTCGCAAAGTCGGCCTGAACCAGCTTGACAACGGCACCGCCGTGGCCGTCGCCCTGGACATAGAGCTGCACCATCTCATCGTTCAGATGCGTTACAGTCTGGTCCTGAAGGTTGATGCCGTAAAGGTCGCCATTGTTTGGAGGGGCCGCCAGATCGAAGGTCGCGCTGACCGTAAAGGTCGCGTTTTCTTTCAGCCCGGCGCTGGACGCGCCCTCGTCCTGCGTGTTCGTGTTCAGCCGCGCGATGACCTGGGCGCCATTGACGGACGGGAGTGCAAGGACGCCCGTGGACGACATGATGCCTTTGCCCCCGACGTCCGACCAAGTGCTGCCTTCGGTGAGGAAGGAAACCGGGCTGCCCTCGAATGTCCCCGCAAAGGGTGGTGCCTGGGCAAAATTGTCATCGAAAACCTGGCTGCCGTTCTTGACTACCTTGAGCTCATCGACGGCAAAATTGAACGGCGCAACGAGGGTCGGCGCAATATCCGCAACCGTGCCGAACTGGCTGGTGGTCTGCTCCGTACTCCCGCCCGGCTCGGCATAGGTCGTGACCAGCTTGAGCGACTTGCCTTCGTCCTGCTCGGTCGGCACGTAATAATATTGGCTGCCGACCTGCGTCCACTCTGTTCCGTCCGAAGATACCTCCCAGGAGTAGGACAGTCCCGAGGCACCGCGAACGAGGGCCACCCCGCCATCGGTGACGGTGGCGACAGTGATCTGAGCCCCCTCCGCCGCGTACGTGTTGGCCAGCGTGACAACAAGATCGCCGCCTGCGGCCTCGCCGACCACGCCAAGATTGTTGGTCGTGCTCTCCGGGCCCGACGGGTCATTCGCCAGCGTCGTGACGAGCTGCAGCTGCAGGCCTTCGTCGGCTTCGACGGGGGTGTAGCTCGACAGGCCGTTGCTGCCGTTGGCTTCGGTCCAGTGGATGCCGTCGCCGGACACCTGCCAGTCGTAGGTGACGTCGGAAACCGCGGCACCGCCATCGGTTACACCGGTGACGTGGATCGTTGCGCCCTGCTGCGCCGTCTCGCTGTCCAGCGTCGCCACCAGGTCGCCGCCGGCGATCTCGCCGACCACGCCGAGGGAATTAGTCGTGCTCTCGGACCCCGCCGGATCGTTCGCCAGGGTCGTGACGAACTGCAGCTGCAGGCCCTCATCAGCTTCAACCGGCGTGTAGCTCGACTGGCCGTTGGCGCCGTGCGCGTCGGTCCAATGGATGCCGTCCGTCGACACCTGCCAGTCATAGGTGACATTGGAGACAGCCACGCCGCCATCGGTCACGCCCGTGACATGGATGGTCGCACCCTGCTCGGCTGCCGTGCTGTCGAGCGTCGCGACCAGGTCACCGCCGGCGATCTCCTGAACCACGGCCGTGGCAGCGCTTATCGCGGTTGCCGGAGGCTGCGAGCTGTCGGGATCGGCGGTGCTCGCGACGACACGGATATGCAGCCCCTCGTCGCTCTCCTGGACCAGATAGTTCGCGCTGTTGCTGCCGATACTGCTCCAATGCACGCCGTCGCTGGAGTTCTGCCACTGATAGTTGATGGTGGCGTCTGCGTCGTTCGTCACCGTGTTCGCGGTGAGGGTCTGGCCTTCCTGCGCCTGCCCCGTGATCGTGACCCCGGTCGGACCGAAGGCGAGGACATCCACGCGGGTGTAGGTGGTGTTGTTGAAGACGTGGCCGGTGGTCGCAAAGGTCTGGGCGAAGGTCTGGGTGCCGTTGTCGAGCAGCTCGAACGAGCCGGTGATGTCGGTGGTGTTGGCCGTGAGATGGGCGAGATCGAACTCGATCTGGGTGTTGCCGGCGAGCTGGCCGGCGGTCAGCGTCTGGCTTGCGATGACCGTGAAGGTCGTGGTCGCAAAGTCGGCCTGGACCAGCTTGACCAGCGTGTCGCCGTGGCCGTCGTTCTGCACATAGAGCTGCACCATCTCGTCGTTCGGATGCGTGGGACTCTGGTCGTGCAGGGTGATGCCGTAGAGGTCGCCAGGATTCGGGGGCGTAATGAGGTCAAAGGTCGCGCTGACCGTGAAGTTGGCGTTCTCCTTCAGCCCGGCGCTGGAGACGCTCTCGTCTTGGGTGTTGGTGTTCAGCCGGGCGTCGATCTGGGCGCCGTTGACGGTCGGAAGCGCCTGCGCGCCGGTGGGCGACATGATGGCCTTGCCGCCGACGTCGGTCCAGATGCCGCCCTGGGTGATGAAGGAAACGGGGCTGCCTTCGAACGTCCCGGCGAACGGCGGTGCCTGCGCAAAATTATCCTCGAAGACTTGCGCACCGTTCTTGACGACCTTGAGCTCGTCGACGGCGAAGTTGAATGGCGCGAGCAGGGTCGGCGCGATGTCCCCCCCCGTGCCGAACTGGTTGATGCTCTGCTCGCTGGACCCGCTGGGTTCGGCGTAGGTCGTGACCAGCCGCAGCGTCTTGCCTTCGTCCTGCTCGGTCGGGACGTAGTAATATTTGCTGTCGACCTCGGTCCAATGCGTGCCGTCCGACGACACCTGCCAGGAATAGCTCAAGCCCGACGACACCGTCACCAGCGGATTGCCGCCGTCCGTGACGGTGGCGACCGTGATCTGCAGACCCTCGGCTGCGCTGCTGGTGGTCGTGGTGACCACGAGATCGCCGCCGGCGGCTTCGCCGACCACGCCGAGATTGTTGGTCGTGCTCTCCGGCCCAGACGGATCGTTGGCCAGCGTCGTGACCAGCTGCAATTGCTGGCCTTCGTCGGCCTCGACCGGCGTGTAGCTCGCCTGCCCGTTGCTGCCGTTGGCTTCGGTCCAGTGAATGCCGTCGGTCGAGACTTGCCAGTCGTAGGTCACGTCGCCGACCGCGAGGCCGCCATCGGTCACGCCGGTCACATGGATCGTCGTGCCCTGCTGTGCGGTCGCACTGTCCAGAGTAGCCGTCAGATCGCCGCCGGCCGCCTCGCCGACGATGCCGAGATTGTTGGTCGTGCTCTCCGGACCCGAGGGATCGTTGGCCAGCGTTGTCACGAGTTGCAGCCGCAGGCCTTCGTCAGCTTCGACAGGCGTATAGCTCGACAGGCCATTGGTGCCGTTCGCTTCGGTCCAATGAATGCCGTCGCTCGAGACCTGCCAATCGTAGGTTACATCCGAGACGGCGACCCCACCATCGCTGACGCCGGTGACGTGGATCGCCGCACCTTCCTGCGCGGTGACGCTGTCGAGCGTGGCGAGGAGATCACCGCCCGCGATCTCCTGCACGACGCCAGTCATGGCGCTGGTGGCGGTCGCAGGCGGCTGCGTGCTGTCGGGATCGGCGGTGCTCGCGATAACGCGGATATGCAGCCCCTCGTCGCTCTCCTGGACCAGATAGTTCGCGCTGTTGCTGCCGATGTCGCTCCAGTTCACGCCGTCGCTGGAATGTTGCCACTGATAGTTGATGGTGGCGTCGCTATCATTCGTCGTGGTGTTCGCGGTGAGCGTCTGGCCTTCCTGGGCCTTGCCGGTGATCGCCACGCCGGTGCTGCCAAAACCGAAGATCTCCGCGCGGGTGTAGGTGGTGTTGTTGAAGACGTGGCCGGTGGTCGCAAACTGCTGCGCCAGCGTCTGGCTGCCGTTGTTCAGGAGCTCGAACGAGCCGGTGATATCGGTCGTGTTGGCCGTGAGGTGCGCGAGATCAAGCTCGATCTGATTGCTGCCGGCGATCTGGTCGGCGGTCAGATCCTGGCTCGCGATGGTGGTGAATGTCGTGGTCGCAAAGTCGGCCTGAACCAGCTTGACGATCACGCCGCCATGGCCGTCGGCGGAGACGGTCAGCTGGACCATCTCGTCGTTGGCATGCGTCGCGGAGGAGTCATTGAGCGCGATCGCATATTGCTGGCCGGCATATTGCGGAACAGTGAGGTCGAAGACGGCGCTGACCGTGAAGGTCGCGTTCTCCTTCAGGCCGCCAGAGGAGATGCTGTCGTCCTGGGTGTTGGTGTTGAGCCGCGCCAGCACCTCACCACCGTTGACGGTCGGCAACGCGTACACACCGGTGGACGACATGATGCCCTTGCCGCCGACATCCGACCAGATGCTGCCATCGGTGAGGAAGGAAACGGGGCTTGTCCCGAACGTGCCGGCAAAGGGGGGCGCCTGTGCGAAATTGTCGTCGAAGACCTGGCTGCCGTTCTTGACGACCTTGAGCTCGTCGACCGCGAAGCTGAACGGCGCGAGCAGGGTCGGCACGATGTCGGCGACCGTGCCGAGCAAATTGGTCGTCTGCTCGGTGCCGCCATTCGGCTCGGCATAAGTCGTGACCAGTTTCAGCGACTTGCCTTCGTCCTGCTCGGTGGGGTCGTAATATGAGAGATTGCTGACCTGTGTCCAGCTCGTTCCGTCCGAAGACACTTCCCAGGAATAGGTCAGACCCGAATTCACCGAGGCGCCGCCGTCGGTCACGCCGATGACGTAGAGATGCGAACCTTGCGCGGCGCTGGTTGCGCTCAGGGTGGTCACAAGATCGCCGCCGGCGACTTCGCCAACAACACCGAGATTGTTGGTCGTGCTCTCCGGCCCCGACGGGTCATTCGCCAGCGTCGTCACCAGCTGCAGCTGCAGCCCTTCGTCGGCTTCCACCGGGGTATAGCTTGATTGCCCGTTGCTGCCGTGAGCTTCGCTCCAATGGGTGCCGTCGCTCGACACCTGCCAGTCGTAAGTGACGTCGGAGACCGCCACGCC
>Ga0070741_10004302_pt1 | contig 33398 bp, 16 predicted proteins | sample Coa_R1_4_FD_66440 | JGI IMG/M metagenome (GOLD analysis project Ga0070741, IMG submission 66440) | Surface soil microbial communities from Centralia Pennsylvania, which are recovering from an underground coalmine fire - Coalmine... | ecosystem: Environmental > Terrestrial > Soil > Unclassified ... | reverse complement strand
TTTTGCCAGGCTGCTAGCCAAGAGAGCGCCCCGTCGAGGATTACTCATAAATCGCAGGAAAGGTAAAGGAGAGTATGTTGAGCAAGTACTTTACATGTGCCGCTTTATTTACTGTCGTCTTGTTGCGGGCTCAGGTATTGCCGGTCGGCACGGTCGACGGCACGGTTCAGGATTCCACGGGCGCGATGGTTCCGGGCGCCAAAGTCACTTTAAAGAACCTCGACACTGGGGTCGCTACCAGCACGTTAACGAACGACAGCGGATATTACTTCTTCCCACTCGTCAACCCTGGCCGGTACGAAACGTCGGTGGAAATGGCTTCGTTCAAACGGGATACCCAGGAGGTTCTGGTGCGGACGGGGATCCGCTCTACCGCCGATTTCGCTCTCGAGGTAGGCCAGATTGCGGAAACCGTCAAGGTCAGTGCCCGGGCGGCCTTGCTCGAAACCTCTACTGCCTCGGTGAGCCGCAATGTCGACGAGCGCGTGGTCACGGACATGCCTCTGCTAGCGCGAAACGTCCTGATGCTCGTCAACCTCGCCCCTGGTATTACGAATAACTCGCCCACAGGGAGCACGAATGGTTTGATCGACATCGACAATACATCCTACACCTCTGCCTCCGGCGCGAATAATCGGACGAACGAATTTCTGATGGACGGTATACCGAACAACGTATCGGACCGCGTCGCCTACATACCCAGCGTCGACGATGTGGCCGAATTCACGGTGCAGACCAACGCACTCGATGCCGAGTACGGACACGGCGGCGGCATGTTCGTCAACGTGGTAACCAAGGGCGGGACGAACGAGATACACGGCAACGTATATGAGTTTTTCCGCAACGACAAGCTCAATGCCAACAACTTCTTTTCGAACAAAGCAGGCTCGCCTCGGCCCGCTTTTCACTTCAACCAATACGGACTGACAGCCGGCGGTCCCGTAGTGAAGAACAAGGTTTTCTGGTTCTTCAATTTTGAAGGTCTCCGGCAGCGTACTCCGCGGCAATATCGGATCACAGTGCCCACTGCGTTGCAGCGTGCGGGCGATTTTTCGCAGACCTTTGACGCAAAAGGCAATCTCTTCCAGATCGCCGATCCTCTGACTACTGCCCCGAATGGCAGCAGCTATATTCGGACTGTGTTCGCGGACAACAAGATTCCAGCCAGCAGGATCAATCCCATTGCGAACAACGTCATTTCGCGTTATCCGCTTGCGAACCTGCCAGGCGATCCGTTTACCGGGGCCAATAACTATTTCAGCGAAGTTCCGGCGCCTTACGATGGCGAGAACTACTCCGCACGCGTCGACCCGAATATCAAGCGGCATCGCTTGTTCGCGCGCTGGTCGCATAATCAAGGGTTCCCGGGCACCCCGACTCCATACGATATCGGCGGCGGCGTCGGAGCGCTGGAAGGCAACAATCGCGCGCAGACTTCCATCGGCATCAGCGATGCCTTCGTGCTCAACCCATCGACCGTAATCACCGCCCAGGCGGGTTACACGCGCTGGACTCAGGAGGGCATCCATCCCAATTTCGACCAGACCACGCTCGGCTTCTCCAAATCATTGGTCAGCCTGATGCAGCAACAGATCTTTCCGCAGTTCAACAACAGCGACATCTATTACATCGGAACTTCGGAAGGCCAGTGGTTCGAGCACACCAACACCTACTCGTTCAATGTCGGTGTAACCAAAAACCATGGCAGCCACAATATGAAATTTGGGTTTCAGAGCCAGGTAAAGCAGAACAATTCCGTGGGTGCGAACCGGCCTGGAGGCCAGTACAACTTCGACCGCGGTTTCACGCAGCCGAATCCGTTCGTTACGGGGAGCAACCTTGGCAACGGGATTGCGAGCTTTCTGCTCGGCTATCCCAGTCTCGGGCTGGTAAACCTGCGTGCGCTGACGGCTCCGCAAGCGCCGTTCTATGGCTGGTATTTCCAGGACGATTACAAGGTCACGCCAAAGTTGACTTTGACCTTGGGACTGCGTTACGACCTGCTGTTGGGTGTGACGGAGCGCTACAACCAGAGCGCAATCGGATTCGACAAGAGCGCATCCAACCCGATCGAAGCGGCGGCTAAAGCTGCATACGCGGCGAACCCCATCCCCGAGTTGCCCGCCACAAACTTCAACGTGAAGGGCGGAATCTTATTCGCAACTCCGGACAATCGCCGCAACGTAAAGACAGAGACCACGGACTGGCAGCCCCGTATCGGCATAGCCTATCGTTTTCTTCCTCGAACCGTGTTGCGCACTGGCTTCGGCATGTTCTACTCGGAGTGGTGGCAGCCGTTCGTCAATACGACCGGCTTCGCGGCCGAGACCGATATGACGACCACGCTCGACGGCGGGCTCACTCCGGCGGATACCCTTGCCAACCCGTTTCCGAACGGCTTGGTACAGCCGACGGGTTCCAGCCTGGGACTTGCGACGCTGCTCGGGCAGGCGCTCTCGCTATATGATTACAATCGCAAGAACATCCGCAACTACCGGTGGAGTTTCGGATTCCAACACGAAATCTCCCGTGACCTTCAGGTAGAGGTCAACTATGTCGGCCAGCACGCGGTCAATCTCATTACGAGTTCGTCATCTTCCGACAGCGGCCGGGTCTTCAATGCCGGCTGGAACGGCACCGGCGGAACGTTCGACCAGAAATACTACTCGCTCGGAGCGCGGCTGAACGCCACCATTCCGAATCCATTCAAGGGCCTGATCCCACAGCCCAGCGCGCTGGCCGGAAATACCATTACAGTGGCGCAGTTGCTGATGCCGTTCCCCGAATTCGGCAATATAGCCTACAGCCGGACGATGGGAGGAACCAGCCATTACAACTCGATCCAGACGGGTGTGAACAAGCGCTTCAGTCGTGGCTTGCAGGCGCAATTCGCCTATACATATTCGAAGCAGCTCGAAACTTTGCGCTATATCGAACCGAGCGATCCGGCGCCATCGCAGATGATTGGGCAGTTCGATAATCCGCACCGCATCTCGACCGGGATCATCTACGAACTGCCGTTCGGCGCAGGCCGACCCTTGAAGTCCGATGTTAAGGCCCTGAACAAGGTCATCGGCGGATGGCAGTGGAGCGCGATGTACATCTACCAAACCGGCGCCGCAGTAGCCTTGCCGCCTGCTCTGGCCACCGGTATTAGCCCCTCCATCGACAACGGGAACATCAATCACTGGTTTAACGGCGATTCGATGCAGGTTCTCCCGGCATTCACTGCCCGTCGCATCCCATTTTATTGGGGGGATCTGCGCGTTCCGGCGATCAACAACTGGGACATGGCGTTCATCAAGAACACGACGCTCTACAGAGAACGCATGAAGCTGCAGTTCCGTTTCGAGATGATCAATGCATTCAATCGGGTGTGGTTCGGCGGCCTGCAAACCTCAGTTACGGCTGCGACATACACGCAATTGACTAGCCAGGCGAATCAGCCGCGTAATATGCAACTCGGTCTGAAGCTCAACTTCTGAGTGTGCCATGAGCAAAAGAGGTGGCGACAGGCGACTCTTTTGCATAACTGAGCAGTCGATGAGGGTAGGCCCTCGGAACCGTCTTGCAGGAGAAGGTTCCAATCGCCTCCGGCTGCTGCGGATAACAGCCGTGGTAGTGAGCAGGGAAGGAAAAGGCCCGGCCAGATCAGACTATATCAAAGCCGTGGTTCGTTAAGAGGCTGCGGGACAAGTTCCGACGGGACCTGTTTACGGGTGGGACGGTGACCGGCATATAGGTGGCTTGATCTCGGGTGAGACGATTCTTCGGAACATCGGAACCTTGGGTACCGATGCTAACGGCGAAGCCACAACTGGCATGAACCACGAGGGCGAGAGTACGAATGCGGCGCCAAAGGGCGGAACACCCCGTAGTAACGTGGAGGTCGGCGAAAGCCGGTGGAGCGAAGGGGTGTGTGTAGTGAGGCGACATCGGTTGGGCCAACCCGCAAGGGGACGAGCCTAAAAGATGAAGCAAAACCGTTTTCTGTTTAGTGATGGGAAGTCTGGGAAACCTATTGAAGGTAAAGAGCAACAAAGGGGCGGCAGGTCTGGACGGGCAGTCGATCGAGGAGCCTAAAAGGGGGGCTTGAAGGAGAACCTTTTACAGAATCTGGAATCGGATGTCGTCCGGGAGTTACTTTCCGCCGCCAGTGCGGACGGTGAAGATTCCGAAAGCGAATGGTGGAGAGAGGACGTTGGGATACCGACGGTGAACGCGAACGGCACTTGAGCGCAATTCGCCTTTGGGACGGGTGGGAATCCCCCACCCGCTCCATCCACTTCGCGGCGAGCTTTGAAGTTTGCAGGATCGCCAAAGCGGAGGCGTCGACACTCTTCTGCTCCACGACGTGGATCGCGCCACCTTCAGCATTGCGCGTGAATGGAGAGATTGGGCCGAGCCGTGTCCGTTGGATGGCAAAGAAGTTGGGAGAAGGAAACGGCGCGTTCCGAAACGGTGCTGCGGCGCGTTACCTGGACAGGCGGAGGCGGGTGTTGAACGGTCTCAGCGCGATGGATCGCAGCAAGCAGTCCAATTCGACGATAAGCGCGTATACTGTTACGGAGCAGAGGGGAAACGATGGACTCAGCATCCGGAGTACGACAATTTCTCCTGCCGTCAAGCGGGAGCGCCCGCAAAATTATGCAGGCGGGGGGCCCTGAACTCATTGCGGGAGCCGCCACGGTTTTCCCAAAACGCGCCTCCCGACACGCTGCTTTGGTACTCATCTTGTTTGTGCTGTTTTTCCGAGTTGCAGGTTTAACACAGGAAAACTCCGGGCGGATAGGCGGGACAATCACCGACGAAACAGGCGCGGTCGTCCCGGACGCGAAAATCACCGCCACCAGCCCTACAATGCCTCGTGCGATCGAAACTATTTCAGACAATTTGGGAAGGTATTCATTTCCCGTCCTACCCATCGGCGTCTACAGCATTGCCGTGACCCGGCAAGGATTTCAAACGGTTCGGCAGCACGGCATCGAGGTCAAGCTGGGATCGGAAATCACTTACAACGTGAGTCTGGCGCTCGGCCCAATGGCGGAAACCGTCGAAGTTTCCGTGGCGGCGGAGTCGCTAGACATCACCTCCAGCCAGACCTCCACGAACATCAATCATGCGAGCTTCGACAATTTGGCAAAATCGCGTGACTATATCTCGCTGCTGCTTATTGCTCCGGGCGTTCGCATCGAGGACCGCGCCGGCGGAGGCTACGGAATTCAAGTGGATGGCGCTAGCGGATCGGAGAATGCGTACATTATCGACGGCGTGGAAGTGACGAACATGTTTCAAGGCTCGCTACTGGCCCAATACGCGATTCCGCTGCAATTGGTACAGGAAGTCCAGATCAAGAGCGGCGGATTCGAGAGTGAATATGGCGGGGCCACCGGCGGCGTCATCAATATTGCTACGCGCAGCGGAACTAATACGTACCACGGTAATTTCGAATTTCAGTTCACCAATGACATTTTGAACCCGCGTCCGCGCGGATACTGGCAGCGTTCGCCGCTCAACGCCGGCATCGCAGATTTCTACGCCGATAAAGAGGATTCCTACCGCACACTGTGGCCGGGAGGCCGCCTAGGCGGACCAATTCTGAAGAATCGCCTGTTGTTCACACTGGCCTATGAGCCGACGCTGCAGCGCACCGAGCGCGATATCTCCTATAACTCCGGCGCCCAGCGGTATACCCGGGAAGACATTCAGCACTACGGCCTGGCGCGTTTGGATTTCAACCCGTTGGATAAATGGCAGTTCCACACCTCCTGGATGTGGGCGCCAGCGCGTTCTCAGGGCCGGCTTCCCTCCACGGACATTCGTTTGCCGGCTCCAACCAACGACCAGTCGGTACTCGGCGGATTCACCCCCGCTCAAAGCTATACGGCCTCGACCAGCTTCGCCCCCAGTGGTCGCTTGTTACTGACAGCCCGATATGGTTATCGATATCTGAACCAGAAAGACGGCAACTATGGCCTCCCTGGTGATGCCTGGATCCAATATTTCAACAGTAGTAGTAATGCAACGGGAGTCCCGGCTGAGTTCGCGGGTCCGAACGGGTATCAGAATATTTCCAATCCGTTCAAAACCGAGAAAAACATCCAGACTCGACACAACGTTTACCTCGACGGCAGCCTCATGCTCAGCCTCGCCGGCCAACAGCACATCCTAAAAGCTGGCTATGCCTTGAATCGCATGAGTAACGATATCGTCGATGATTTTCCGAATGGCCACTTTGTGATCTTCTGGGGCGAGTCGTTTTCTCGCGGGAGCATCTCCGGAGAGAGGGGTGCCTACGGCTACTATGCATGGGAGGACGGTGTCCGCCACAACGCCCAGGTGATAGGCCATAACCAGGGATTCTATTTGCAGGACAACTGGAGAGCGGCCACGAGGTTGACTCTAAACCTCGGGGTGCGATTCGAAAACGAGTTTCTCCCCCCGTACCGTAAAGAGCAAGGCGGGATTAAGATCGCAAATCCAGTATCGTTCGGCTGGGGAGAGAAAGTCGCTCCCCGGTTGGGCGCTGCGTGGGACCTCAAAGGTGACGGTACGTGGAAGGTTAGCGGCAGTTTCGGCCTGTTTTACGATGTGATGAAGTATGACGTGGCCCTGGGAGCTTTCGGGGGAGAGACATATTTAAGCAACTATTACCGGCTTGATAATCCCAACGTGAAGGCGCTCAGCAAGGCGAACCCTGGCGCCGGCGGTGCACTGATTGCCCGCTTCGATAACCGTCTGGTGCCGCTAAACGCAGCGGGCCAGCTTGCCGGCCTGGATCCCAATCTGAAGCCATACAGCATGCGCCAGTTTATCGCCCGTCTCGATCACCGGCTCACCAGGCGCATCACTGCGGGCGTCCGCTACACGCATAACGACCTGTTGCACGTTATCGAGGACATTGGTGTACTCGGCGCCGACAACAACTCCGTGTTCCTCTACGGTAACCCTGGCGAAGGGTTAACGCGCAACGATCCGCGGCACGTTTTTGACGGTAAGACTCCCAATGGGCAAGAGTTCCTTGTGCCAAAGGCAAAGCGGCAATACGACGGCATTGAGTTTCGTCTCGGTGGCCGTCTGAACAACTTGATGTGGACTGCGTCATATACCTGGAGCCGGCTGTTTGGCAACTACTCAGGGTTGGCCAACTCGGATGAATCCGGACGGTCTGCACCCAGTGTCACAGGCGCATTCGACCTGCCGTACTATTACTTCGATAGCAGCGGCAGCCAGAAGAACGCTTACGGTCTGCTCGCCACGGACAGACCGCACGTATTGAAATGGTTCGGCAACTACAGCGTGAAATCCCGTGCGGGTGAAACCAACGCCGGCCTGAACCAGATCGTTTACAGTGGCCTGCCCGACTCTTCCAGCGTCATCTATCTATCCGCTCCGACGTTTCCGTTCGGACGCGGAGATATGGGGCGGACGCCAGTGCTCACCCAAACGGACCTGGCAGTCAGCCATGCAGTGAAAACGGGCGAGCGCACGTACTTGAAATTCGATGCCAATGCGCTGAACGTCTTCAATCAGGCCGCTGTGATTGGCCGCGTGACTCTGATGAACCGGGGGAACGGCGTCATCAGTTCTCAGCAACTCCCCGTGGATGAATTTTTCCGGGGTTACGATGTGCGTAAGTTTGTCTTTCCGGGGAGCCAGACGCCCCCTTGGAATCCGATCTATGGTCTGCCAGGCGGCCATTATCGCTTAGGCGGCCCAGGCGCTTATCAACCCGGAAGACTCATCCGGTTGGGCGCCAGCTTCAACTTCTGACTAACGCCGCTACTTCTTCAACTCCGCCTGCCAGTTCAGTACTACGGTAAAGGGTGGCGCCGCAGTCTGTTCCGCCGGGATTGCAAACAAAAAGCGCTTGCCGTTACCCTCGGGATCACCGAACCAGCCGTCGCCATCGCGGAACAGCCGCTGTGGGATGCCGGGCCGCAGGGCCGCGCCGGGCGCTATCGGCACAGCCGTTATGGTCCTATCGGGGGCGACGTAGAACAACTCTTTGCCGTCGGCCCGCCAGTGGGGATCGAAGCCGCCGCCCCTGGAGATCTGGATCCTGGGACCCACCAGGTATGCCGAAGCGGCCGGCGAGAATTCCTGGATATAAACTTCGTAGGCGCCGGAATCATCGGAGTCGTAGGCAAACCAGCGGCCGGCCGGAGAGAACGCCCCCGACGACTCGTTGGCCGCTGTATTGAGCAGCGGAGCCGCGGTTCGATTTCCAGCCTCCAAGGGCAGGATCCAAACGTCCCGCTTCGTGGCTGCGCCCTGTGTTTCGTATACCAGAAATTTCCCATCCGGCGAGCAACTGGTGGCGTCCTTGTTGTCCTCGGAAGCGTAGAGCAATTGAGAGGCGCCCTCGCCGGTGGCGGCCATTTGATACAAGTCGTAATGGCCGCCGCGGCTGGAAGAGAAGACCAGGCGTTTACCGTCCGCCGACCACAAAGCAGACCGTTCCGATGCCGGATCGACGGTCAGCCGTTTTCGTTCTTCTCGAGCCAGATCGTACACCCACAAATTCGTTCTGATCCCGTCGAATGAGTTCAGTGCGACCCGGGTTCCATCGGGCGACAGGTTCAGCCATCCGATGTTCATTGGTTCTCCCACCAGCCCGATCCGGTTCCCGCGGCGGTCGAACCAGGCGAGCTGTGAGAGTTGCCCCGCCAGGTTCCGGTAGACCAGGTGGTCTCCCGCCGAAGTGGCGAAGAAACCGAATCCGACAGAGTGACCGACCTGCTCGGCCACTCGGACGGGCTCTCCCACAACGTTGATTTGGGATGTATCGAAGTCCTGGCTCCACAGCGCGGCGTCCCGGAGAAAGAGTAGTCTTCCCTTACCGCCGGGGCGCGGTACAAATTGTGTGGAGTACGGCGTCACGACCAATTGCCTGAGCCCCTGCCGGTCCGGCTGGGCGTCCAGTGACCCGACATAGACACCGTTATTCTCCGCCACGGAAGAAAAACGCGAATAGATAAAGCGGTGGCCATCCGGGAGCATGGCAGGAAAGCCCTGACTCATTTCGCCGCGGGTTGAGTCCATCGTCGTGACGGGAACAGCGGCGCCGCCTTTTTCCGAGACGCGCATAAGTCCGCCTTTGGTGTTCCCGAAAATGATGAATCCGTCGCGGTTCCAGGTGCCTCCTATAACGATGCCGGTGGTGGAACAAAGGGTAACCGGCGGACTGCCGATCAGGTCCACCTTCTTGAGTTTTCCTCCCGCATCGAACGCCAGAAATTTACTATCTGGCGACCAGAATGGCGGCGGGTAGGCGCCGTGGATCTCCGTACCGGGCAGCAATCTGGGCTCGAGCGAGTCCAACGGGTGAATCCATAGGCGCACAATCTGGTCCGTGTCCGACGCCAGATAGGCCAGAATTTTGCCATCGGGAGAAATCGAAAACACCTCGGACCGTGCGAGTTTCATCCGGTCCGGAATGGCGAGTCGGTAGCGAACGGTTTGTGCCGGCATCGGCTGGCCCGAAAACCGCAGGCGGCCGATTTCCACTGCCGCCAACAGCAACACTGTCGCCAGCACCGCTACAATCGCCACCGGTCCCAGGCGTCGCTTCGTGTGCTCCAACGTCTGGGAGACCTTGCCCGCGAGACAGTCCTCGATAGCAATTCGGGCTTCGCCGATGTCCCGCAGACGGCGCTTCGCATCCCTTTCGAGACACCGTCGCAAAAGAGTGCGAATTGGCGTTGGTGTATTCCCCGGTAATTCCTTCCAGCGCGGCTCATCGCGCAAGACCGCAGCCAGCGTCTCCGTGATGGATGACTGCGGATACAAGCGCCGCCCACTCAGCATCTCGAAAAGCACGACCCCAAAAGCCCATATGTCGGCTCGCCGATCAACTGGCTGGCCGGTAGCCTGCTCGGGTGGCATGTAAGCGGGGGTGCCCAGGACTGCACCCGCCCTGCTCACGGTTACGGTCGGCTGCTCTTCGGGATTACCGTTCGGCACCATTGGCTGACTGACCTTAGCCAGCCCGAAGTCGAGGACCTTAATGCTGCCTGCAGGCGTCACCTTGATATTGGAAGGTTTCAAGTCTCGATGAACGACACCCTTTTCATGTGCGTATTCGAGTGCCTCGGCGATTTGCCTCGCGTACTCCAGCGCTGTCTGAATGGGCAGCGGCCCTCGCAACGCTTCGCCCTCTACCAACTCCATCACGAGCGCGTGCTCTTCCACACCATAGATGGCGGCGATGTTCGGATGATTAAGGGAAGCCAGCACTTGGGCTTCGCGGCTGAAGCGTGCCATACGGTCGGCGTCCTGCGCCCACGATTCGGGAAGGACTTTGATGGCTACGTCACGGTTGAGTTTGGTGTCCGTCGCGCGCCAGACTTCGCCCATGCCGCCCTCGCCGAGTTTGGACGTGATGCGATAATGCGCGATCGTGCGATCAGAACTCATGGGTACGCGATTTCTGGCATGGTATCACTTTCATCTGTCTATGAAGTTCCCAGCGGATACCGCGCCAGTCGGAAGTTGAGTCGTTCTTCTGCGCAATTTTAACGTAAACGCCCGACGGTTGCTATGCCAGCAGTGTAGCCCGGATTGGCCTCATTTACGCGGTTTTTCTCGCCAGTAGGGAAGACCGCGTTCGGTGAGAAGTTCCTCAACGTTCCGCTAGGAGAGTGAAAATCGCAGGTACTAGCCGACCGCGCAGCGGATCCCCGCCGGTTCAAAGAGGGCCATTTGAACAAGGCCGGCTTCTACAGCTTTGCAACACTACCGAAGGGATCATTCCCCAGCCGTTCGAAGCGGCAATACGGGCAGTTCAATTAATGAACTGTGCTGCCGATCGACGAAGATTTTGTTGACGGCCGTCTTTCTTTCTGAGGAGATCAGTGACGATCCTCCGGTTCCGGGATTCACGTCGAATCGAGGGAAGCAACTGCTGCTCACAATGACACGTGCGCTGTGGCCGGCGCGGAAGAGGTTGCTCGTCGACCATAGATCAACCGTGATCGCGTAGATCTTGTCCGGCTCGAGAAGAGATGGGCGGAAATCCGAATCCCTGTAACGAGCGCGCTGAATTCCGTCGCAGAGCAGCATGGAGCGGCCATCGGGATAGACGTCGCACAGTCGAACTACGATGTCGGTATCGACGCAGCTGGAAGAAACAAAGATGGTCGCCTTCACAGGCCCCGTCACTTCCAGATCCTCGGCGAACGGAGCAGAGGTAAAGGTCAGGCAACGGCCTTCAATCGGCCGCTGATCCCTGGAGCCGGCCTGCAGGTTGATCTCGGACCAACCTTCCGCCTGGACCGACTCTTTGCGGGGAATTGCGAACAGGGTTCCACCCCCCAAACTGGGGACAGGATCGTCCGGATCGTGCGTGTAGGCCTGGGGCTCAGCACCTCCTGGAGGAGCGTTCCAGGAAAGTACGCCGTCATTCAGCGAGGAAGAGGTGCCGCTCTTTTCAGCGCGGAAGTACAGTTTCCTGTACTCTATCCCGGCCGGAGGCCAGTCTTCGGCCTGCTTCCACTGGTTCAAGCCCATCACGAAGTAGCGAACCGCGGGTTCGCTCGTAACGCCGGTGTCAATGTTCTTCAGCCAGCGATCGAACCAGCGCAGCATGGCCTCCTTGTAATCCCAAAACGCTGCCGGTCCGAAATTCGCTTCCCCGGCGCAGCACCCCTCCGGCTCGCGGTACATGAACGGCCCGTGAATCCAAGGTCCGATCACCAGCTTGTGGCCGTTCCGTACGGCGTCGGAGTTTGCGGCCGCTCTCATCCCGGTGAAATTCCGCAGACTGCCGCCACAGAAGATGTCGAACCACGACGCAACGTGAAAAGAGGGACGGTCGAAACACTGGTGAAAGGGTTGAATGTCCCACTGCCGCCAATACTCTTCATCGTCTTGACGGCTCACGTATTCGTCGATCCACTGAAAAGGATCGGATAGGAGAGGATCTTCCGGGGCGAGCCACTCGAGAGTGGGTTGCGCTGCCCTTCTCTCATACTGGACCGACCGGTTTCGCAGGGCTTCCACACACATTCTCCGTCCCCATCGCAGGTATATGAAGCCTAATTCCAGCGCTCCGCCGCGATAGACCCACTCGCGGCGTAAACTGCAGGGAGCCTGCCGTGGGAAGGTGGCGGCAAGATGCGGAGGCATAGCGCCCGCCATCGTGTACTGGTTAAAACCCGCATAGGACCCGCCGAACGTGCCCACCTTTCCGGTGCAATACGGTTGTGCCGCCAACCACTCGACCGTGTCGTAGCCGTCGCGGTTGTTGCCGTGCGCCTCATCCCGGAACGGATACCACGTTCCTTCGGATGCAAATCTGCCGCGCGTATCTTGAATGGCAACGATGTAGCCGTTCCTCGCCAGATACTGCGGCGCGCCGATATTCACCATTACCGACGCATGCTTACCGTACGGCGTCCGCTCCAAGAGCACCGGGTAAACTCCCGGTTCGCTCGGGCGGTATAGATCGGTCGCGAGCCGGACGCCGTCCCGCATCGGGATGGCAACATCGATTTCCAGCCGGCACCCGTCACGTTCGGGAACCGGAAACGCAGCAGAGTCGGGCCGCTTGAAATTGGGAACGAATGACATGAGTTTTAAACGGTTATCACTGATCATCGCAAGATCTCCGGATGCCGGCACCCGATCCGTCCAGAATGATGGACGATTTGTCGCATAGCGTGTCGCCGGGCGCTGTACGGCGCAATAAGATCAATGTTCCACACATGAAGATCACAAGCGTGAAGGCTCTTGTTGTGAAGATTCAGCAGGAGGACACGTTCGGCGGGCATGGCTCGGCTGGCCCTTCCGGCGGCAAGTACTTTATCCAGCCCGGTTGGCGCGGGCTGTATTCCGCACGCACGGAAACCACTCTGGTCAAAATCGAAACGGAGGGCGGGATCTCAGGATTCGGTGAAGGACAGTCTCCGGTGGGTCCGGAGGTGACCGCCGCGGTTATCGAGCATCTGCTGGCCCCATTTCTAATCGGCAGGGACGCCTCGGACGTACAGGTTCTCGAGCACCAGATGTACGAACTGATGAATATCCGCGGCCATTACACCGGCTATATGCGGCACGCCATCAGCGCGGTCGATATCGCTCTCTGGGACATTTGGGGCAAGCAACTCGGATTGCCCATCGCCAAACTACTGGGTGGAATCCACCGGACTGCGATCCCAGCCTACGTGTCGGGTATTCGGGGAAAGACGCTGGATGACAAGATCCGCGCCGTCCGGCAGTCCCTGGACGGGGGCTTTACCGCAATGAAGACGTTTCTCGGATTCGGCGTCGATGCAGACGTGGAGCACGTCACGGCCTTTACTCAGGAGCTGAAGGGACGCGGGCAACTGATGATCGATGCCTTGTGGAACTACAACGTCAGTACGGCGATTCGCCTGGGTCGTCACCTGGAACGTCTGGGTGTTTCCTGGTTCGAGGCCCCGACGGCGCCGGAGGACGTAGCGGGTCACGCCGAGATCGCCCGCTCGCTCGATTTGCCCGTGGCCGCCGGCGAGACGGAAACCACGCGTTTCCAGTTCCTGCCCTGGTTTCAACAGCGTGCGTTGGATATCGCTCAGCCCGACGTCGCCCGCTGCGGAATCACGGAGACGCGGCGAATCGCGGAGATGGCGGGAAGCTTCCATCTGCCCGTAGCGTTACATTCCGGAGTTCTGCTCGGGCCGGGGATCGCGGCATCGCTACAGGTCGCCGCGGCTATTCCCAACCTGCTTTTCCAGGAATTCCAGCCGGTCATGCTCGATTTGGCAAACGGATTCTTAGCCCGGCCGATTATCTGCCAGGCAGGAGCCTTCCAGTTGCCGGCCGGTCCGGGATTGGGAATCGAAGTGAACGAGGATGCCCTGGCACCCCACATCGCGCAAGGATCGACACAATGGTGAAGCCGATTCCGTCACCGGCGCCGCCCGATTGGGGAAGCTTCCGCGTGGATGCGAAGTTCCCGCTCGTGTGCGGCGCGCAAGCAGACCTCCGGCTGATCTTCGAGACAGGGAAAGCGGGCCTCAGCCCTGGTTCCAGACTACGGGTCGGGCTGCCGAATACGGGTTGGGATCGGCCGGTCGTTCCACAGCAGCGCTATTGGGATGAACTGGCACGCGGCAGCAACCGCCGCCTCGCCCCGTTTCACCCGGTCAATACGACCGTGACGATCCACAGCGACGCCGGCGCCGACGGCGTGCTCGACGTGCTAGAGCGGATGCTGCTCCCCGACGAGGATCCTGCGTTTGCGTACTGGCGCTGGTGGGTGACGTTCACGCTGGAGTCGGCGGCGCTCAGAGAGGGCGATCGCATCGAGATTCTTTACGGCGATCCGCGGTACGGCATCGACGCACGCGTGCAGCGGTTTCCTGAACCCGCGATCAACATCACGGCGTATCTCGATCCTCGCGGGACGGGCGATTTCCTTCAGGTGCAAGGGAGCCCGGTGTATTTTGACGTCATTGCCGGTCCTGCCGAACGGGCCAATGTCGTCGTTCCGTCGATCGGGGATGGCCGCGGCGTTTGCGCCCGCATTGCGCTGACGGATGCATGCCACTGCCCGCCGCACGGCAGCGCGGAGCGGGTGCTGCAAATTGGGTCCGCGGCCGTGATCTGCCGGCCGGGAGAGGTCGCGACCGCGGTCGTGCCGGAGAATGGCCAATCCATAGTGACGGACGGAAAGCGGGAATGGGGGCGCGCCAATCCTACCATCCGCCGGGCGTCCGACGGGCTTTCGCTGTTTTGGGGCGACCTGCACGCGCAAAGCGAGCATCACGTGATGCATTCGCAGAAAATGGATTTCCGCCAGACCGGCTGGTCCAAAGGCATATCCTGCGGCACGCTCGACGAATGCTACGCGTACGCCCGAAACGTAAGCCTGCTCGATTTCGTCGCGATCACCGACCAGGGTGCTTGCCTGACCGCCCAGTGGGAGTATTGCCAGGCCAAGGTGCGCGAACACAATCAGCCGCATTCGTTTGTAGTTTTCAAAGCCTATGAGGCAGGGTCGCCTCTCGGCCACCGCAATGTGATCTATGCGACCGACGACATCGATCCGCCGCTCGATCCTGAGCGTTTCCGCAATTTTCACCCAGAGGCCGTATTCGCCTGTTACCGTGGCCGCGACGACATTCTAATCATTCCTCACCACGTAAAAACCTGGACCGACTGGTCGTATCACGATCCGGAACTCGAGCCGATCATGGAGATTTACTCGTGCTGGGGCCAATCGGAATCCCCAGGGCTCGACCTGTGGAATAAGGGCCAGACGCCGGGCGCCGGCGCTTGGGAGGCGTTTCGGCGCGGTTACCGGCTGGGGCTGATGGCGTCCTCCGACAACCATGTCGGCATGCCCGGCCGGTCGTATCCTGGAGACCGCCAGGTCCACACTCCATTCGCGGGCGGGTTGTGCGCGATTTGGGCGGAGGAAAACACGCGCGAATCGCTCTTCGCGGCGCTCCGCAGCAGGCGCTGTTATGGCACCACCGGCGCAAGAATTATCGTAAAATTCCATTTGGGCCGGCATCCGATGGGCAGCATTGCGCGGGCGGAAGAAGTCGCGGGGCTGCCTTTGTCGATCGAAGTCGCGGGCACCGGACCGTTGCAGCGCGTGGAAGTGATTCGTGATCTTACAGTCTTGCGGACGCTACATGCGGAGGCGGATTCGCCGGCGAGCTTGATTTCGGCGGTCGAACGCGATGCCGGCGGCCCGGGCATGTTTTACCTCCGAGTCTTTCAACAGGACGGCCAAAGGGCATGGACGAGTCCGATCTGGCTGGAGTAGAAGGCCTGATTGCAGCAGAGGCGGCGGCAGGGCATACCCGGTCCGTACCGGTGCTCTGCCGCGCGTTGTCAATCATGGAACTGCTCGCCGTGACGCGGAACGGGCTCACGCTGCCCGAAGTCGCGCGCCGCTTGGAGATCCCGAAAAGTTCCGCTCATTGCATCCTGTTGACTCTTCTGCGGCAGAATTATGTTACTCGAAGCCCGCGAACACGCCGGTTCATCCTCGGATTCAAGCTGTTCTCTCTGGCCAACGAGGCGTTGAACGGGCTCCGCCTGCGGGAACTGGCGATGCCGCACCTCCGGCAACTGATGCTTGGGACCGGCCTCACGGTTCACATGGCGATCTTCGACCGGCACGAAGCGATTCTGATCGCCAAGATCGACCCGCCCGGAGGCGCTGGACTCGCTACCTGGATCGGCCGTCACATGGAGCTCCACTGCACGGGACTGGGCAAAGTCCTGCTTGCTTCCTTGCCGGAGTCCGAGTTGAATCAGTTGCTTCAGATCCGAACCTTTCCGCGGCATAACGACAACACCATCGTTTCCAACAAGCGCCTGACGCGAGAGATCGGCAACGTGCGCGCCAACGGTTACGCGCTGGACGACGAGGAAGAGGAAATCGGGGTGCGCTGCATCGGCATTCCGCTCTACGCTCCCGACGGCACGGTGGCGGCCGCCATCAGCGTGGCGGGAACTCTGCAACAGATCACGAATGAAAACATCAAGGGTATCGTGGCACGCATGGCGCGCACCGCCGGCTACATCACCGAGGCATTGAAGAGCGATAAAGATAACGGGTGAACGGTTTGCCATTCACCCAGTCACACTAAAACGAAAATTTCAGCGCGAACTGAATGTCGCGCGGCGTTCCCGCGCTCAGGATCTGGCCCACTGTCGCGGATTGGATGTTCGTAACCGGCAGCCCAAAGTTCGGGTGATTCGCAATATTGAAGAATTCCGCGCGGAATTCCAGTCCGAGCGGCCGGCTGGCAGCTTCAAAACGGAAGTTCCGCAGTAAAGCGAAGTCCCAGTTGGTCAACCCTGGTCCGGTAAGGATGTTGTTGCCGCTGTTTCCGAATGTGTAGGCCTGCGGCACAGTAAACGCTGTGTTGTCGAACCAGAGATTGATGGACGGATTAGACAGAGTTCCCGAACGGAGGCGGTTGGGCCGCTTGCTGGTGCCTGTGTTGGCCGGATCCGTGCCGATAGTCGGCGTGAAGGGAAACCCGGTCTGCCGCGTGATGATATTGGAGACCCCCCACCCTCCCACAACCGTGCGCAGGATCGGAGATCCCCCTCTCAGCGTGGGAATACGATAGATCACGCTACCAATGAACGCTTGGTGCACATCGAGAGAGGTCCGCCCCCGTTCGGCACGCACATTCTGGAAGTTCTGTACGGTCGAAGTCTCCGGTTCGCTGTTGTTGCTGACCATACCGAGGCCCTTCGCGAACGTATAGTTCATCATCATGGTCAGCCCGTGCCAGGACCTGACTTCCATCTTGCTTTGCAGTGCATTGTAACTCGACGTGCTGACATTCGCGATCAAGCTGCCGGAAGCGAAGGTTTGGTTTGCTCTTCTTGCCTGAATGGCGCCCGGACCCGGTAGGGGGATATTCACTGGGATGCCATAAGGCAGCTTGACTCCTTCGCTGCCGACATATGCGCTCTCGAACACAAACTCTTTCCAACCCTTCTGGAGCGTGAAATTCCACTGCTGGATGTACGGAATGGGTCTGTCGTAATTCAGTTGGAAGAAGCTGGGGGGCGCGAGTCCGTAACCCTGCGCGGTGACCGGCTGAAAGAAATTAGCCAAGGTGCGATACGGCGCCGCGGGTGCATTAAATGTGGATGTTTCGTCTTGTAGAAACGGCGGGTTAATCAGTGCCGTACTACCGGTTTGATTGCCCTCTTCGAGGATGTGAAAGATTCCGAATCCGGCGCGAACGACCAGATCGCCCGGAGCACGCCACGCCACACCTACCCGAGGCGCGAAGTTATTCAGATCGATATGCCGCAGCGTGGAGGGGATGCCCAGCGACGAGGACGGAACCACGGCATTTCCGTACACTTGCAGCAGAGTGGGAGTAATCTGCTGGGCATTGGTCGTAATCTGGCCGTTGTCAGAGGCGACCACGACCTTGTTCAGCACCGGATCGACCGAAGCTGCCTGATTGTGAAGAAAGTGAGCCGGATGATCAAGGCTGTAGCGCAATCCCATGTTCAATGTCAGGCGGGAGGAAAGCTTCCAGTCGTCCTGTACGAAGAACTGCTGCTCCCGATACGTTGCGCCATATTCATCGCGTGGAAACGTCCGCGCGCCCGAAAATGGGGTGCCGAGGAGGTAATCGGCCCAAGCGTTCCCTGTGTAAGTGCCATTGAAGGTAAAATTACCCCGGTTGGTGCCGGCGTTCGTTATGGCGGCGCTGAACGTGCGGATCTCCACGCCTGCCTTAATGCTGTGGGCACCGCGCATGAAGGAGGCTTTATCCGACGTTACGAAAGAGTTCATAGTCCGTTGGGAGGGCTGGAACGAGGTGTTCGGCAGGCCCGCGAAGCCGGTAATCGACAAACCGGGAAAACCTGGGAATTCCGCGCTTGTCTGCTGCAAACCACCGATACCCGCTTGAGTCGTATAGTCCGTTCCGAGTCCTTGCTGGGACGAAGTTTGCAGATACCGCATATAACCGAAATTGAATTCGTTCAAGGTGCCGGGACCGAAAATATGACTCTCGTTCAGGCCGAAACGCTGTGGTTTGAGGTCTGTCTCGATGCCGCCGACCTGGGGAAACGCTCCGGGTTGGTAAATCGCGGAAGTCTGGAACGACTGGGAGTATGACAAAACATCGCGGGCAGAGAAATGATGTTCCAATTTGGCGTCGAACTGGTCGAGAGTAGTAGGTGCGGAGGGAGTGGAAATGAAATTCCTGACGCCGAAATTGGGCGCCGGAAAGTACGGCAGGAAGAAAGACGACTGGGGCGATACTCGCGCTGCCGGAATCAGATTGTTCGGGAACGGCTGGCCCGTCGAAGGATCTGTGACCGCTTTGCCGCCGGAGAAGTCCCCGGATCGTTCGGCGGCTGTCGGGAGTACGGAGTTGAACGTAGTCCCACGCCGGATCCGAGTCCCCTGGTAGTCGACGAAGAAGAAGGTTTTGTTGTGCAATACAGGGCCGCCGAAGGTTGCGCCGAACTGGTTTTGCCGCAAGGCGCCGATGCTTTGTGCGAAGAAATTCCGCGCGTCGGTAATGTTGTTCCGCAGAAACTCGTAGGCGCTGCCGTGGAACTGGTTCGTGCCCGATTTCAACGCGACACTGATATACGCGGGCTCCATCCCGTACTCCGCCGAGAGTGAATTCGTCTGCACACGGAACTCCGCGATCGCGTCAGGAGGCGGCATAACCGTGGTTCCGTTCAGGTGTTGGTCCGTCGTGTTCACTCCATCGACGGAGAAGGCGGTCTGCGAAACGCGCCCGCTATTCACCTGGATGATGGTTCCCCCGCTTACCGATGATCCTCCACTCGCGACCCCGGGCGTGAGAAGCGCGAGTTGCGTATACTGGCGTCCGTTTAGCGGCAGATCGACCACGGTCTGCTGGTTCACAAGCTGTCCGATGGTCACGTGCTCGGTCTGGAGAAGAGGCGCCTGGGAGAAGACATTCACGGTTTCAGTGGTTTGTCCAAGATCCAGAACGATATCGACGCGCGCGACCTGGGCCACTTCGAGGGTTATACCTGACCTGATGAACGTGCGGAACCCTCCAGCCACACCAGATACCTGATAACGCCCGGGAATCAGGGCGCCTACCGAATAGTAGCCGCTTTGGTTTGTCGTCGTGGATAGGCGAACTCCCGTATCTTCGTTGGTTACCGTCACCGCTGCGTTGGGTACGACGCCGCCGCTGCGGTCGGAAACAAGTCCAGTAAGCTCAGCGTTTTGACCTCGTAAAGCGAAGCACGATAGGAACGAAAGCACTACGGGTATTACTGAAGAACGTCTCGATAGCATAAACCTTTTCCTCTGATCCCCTCTGCCCTCTAACGGCGTGGACTTGCTCAGACTATTTCCGAGTAGGATACGGCAGTGGTGACCGGGCGTCAACAGGTTGGCGCGGAGCGTCCATCAGTTTGAACAGAATCGGCGGCTTCAGGATTGGTGGTACGGCGCAGCGGCCACGGCCGGCCTACCGCCCGCGAGTTCTTGAAGCAGTTCGAGGCTCCTGGTGATAGTTAACTCGGCAGCTTCCGGCGCAAATGGCGTCATCCAGACCTCGTAGCCGCCTTCATCATACGCGGAACGTACAGGCAGGTAATTGTGAACGCCGTTGGTATAGCCGGAATAGAAGGTGGTGGCGAACGGCGATGCCTGCTTGACCGCCGCACCGATTTCGGCGAATGGCTCGACCGGTATCCCGATCAGGGCGACAGGCCCCATTCGCATTGCCTGAAACTCGAGTTCGAGTGCCGCGCCCTGGCAGCGTTGTTCGGCAATGCGCAGATCGAGCGTTGCGCGACGGGCGAGTCGATTCGCCTCCCGGATCTCCGCCTCGGGTGCGCTCTGTTCACGTAGTTGGGCGAGATTGCGTTCGAGTTCCCGCAAATGCGCGATTTCGGCGGCACTGGGCGGTTCACGCCGCCAGAGGGGCAGCGGGACCTTCCGCGAAATGCATCGAACTTCTGCCTCGACCTCGCCGGCCGGTTTACGCTCCGCCACCCCCATCGTCCAAGAGGATTCGACGTAGCTCGTGATCTCCAATGTGGACGGTTGTGTCTCGATGCTTTCGGCGACGCGGGAAGCCTCCAGGCCGACCTGCTTGCCGATCCAGCGCGCGTCTTCGACACGACACGAATAGTCGCGTACGGTGTTCTGATTGCCGGCCGCGCCCTGCAGAAAGAGGCACGTCCCGCCCACGATGCTTTCGACTGTCCGGCGCACCGTTCCCGGATAATCCGGGGAGAGGAGCCGGTTATTCCAGGCCAGTATCGTCGGATGCGCGGCGAAATTCACAAGCACAGCCAGCGGCTTGCCGCCATCTTCATCGATCCGGATGACACCCACTTCGTGATCGGAATACCCCGCGGGGTCGGGCGCGAGAATCGTCCGGCCTTGTACCACCTTGCGCCGGTTGCAATTTACCGCGCTATGGCCTTTGCCGCCCGCGATGCGAGCGGGCCGCAGCGATCGATGCGCCGTCCAGCAGGCGCTTGCGAGCTTATCTGACAGGCTCGCGATATACGGTTCGATCATCTCGCTCCCGCCTTCAAACCACGGACGCTTCTGGTTCGGGCCGGAGTGGGTGTGAGTACTCGATATCCGGATGTGGCTCGCGGGGACGCCCGTCAGGCTTGTTACACGTTCGCGGATCTGCCGCAGCCATTCGCCTTGGGGCGGATACAGCAACTCCCACTCGGCCATGATAATTTCTTCTTCGCCGTCGGAGGCCGCCAGGGCTGTGCAATAGAGGGGCAGGTCGATGCCTTCCGACCGCTCGTGAACCTGCGCGCTCCAGTTCCCGTGTGCGATGCCAACGGGCGGAGTGATGTCACAACGGCCGACGCCGGCCAGGAATCGTGAAGACATGTCGGTTGTGGTTAAGCCAGGATCTCCTGAATGGGCTGCCCGTAGTCGATCGCCAGACGTTTTTGGCCGGGCACATCGAGTTTTTGCGGATTCAGGCCCAACTGGTGCAGCACGGTGGCATGGATGTCGGTGACATAGTGGCGGTGCTCCACCGCGTGGAAACCGAGCTCATCGGTGGCCCCGTGAATCACGCCCCGCTTCAGGCCGCCGCCGGCCATCCATACAGAAAACCCGAAGGGGTGATGATCGCGCCCGTTGGCGCCTTCACCTCCCGGAGACCTGCCGAACTCCGTGGCCCAAACCACCAGGGTCTCGTCGAGCAATCCGCGCTGCTTCAGGTCCCGCAGCAGTCCGGCGATCGGCCGGTCCACCTTTCCCGCCAGTTCGGAGTGATTCTTTTTTAGCTCCTTGTGCGCGTCCCACGCGTTCCCCGCGCCTCCGTGATAAACCTGCACGAAGCGAACGCCGCGCTCGGAAAGACGCCGCGCCGCCAGGCAAACCTGTCCGAACGATTCGGATAGCTTATTGTCGAGCCCATACAGCTTCTTTGTCTCTTCGCTCTCGTCTTTGAAGCTGATGGCTTCGGGGACGGCCATCTGCATACGAAACGCAAGTTCGTAAGATTTGATCCTCGCCCGCAGCGCGGGATCGCTGGGGTACTCGACCGCCGCGCGCCGGTTCAGTTTTGCCAGAAGCTCGAATTCGCGCTTCTGTTCCTGCTCGTACACGTCCGAGCCGGGGGAACTGAAGGGCAACGGGTGTTCGGGATCGACTGCAAGATAGACGCCGTTGTGTTCGGGGCCGAGATATCCCGCCCCGTGCGTCCCGTTGCCGCCGCAACAGTCGCCTGGACCCTCCCCCAAAACCACGAATGACGGCAGGTTTTCGTTCATCGAGCCCAAGCCATAATGAACCCATGCGCCGAGCGTCGGCAGGTATCCATCGAAGATATGCCGGCCGGTGTGAAACTGAAGAATCGCCGTGTGATCGTTATCGGTAGTCCATACGGAACGGATCAGCGCCATCTCATCGACACACTCTCCCAGCTGCGGCCACCAGTCGGTAACCTCGGCGCCGCTTTGGCCCCGCTTGCGATAGTCCACCTGCATCGGGTAGAGCATCATCTGGATACCGTGAAGCCCGGCAACCTTTGCCTTAACGTTGTCCTTCACAAACGGCGAATTTAACGCGTCCTTATAGGGCGTCTCGGATATCCTCATGCCCGCATATTTGTTGAGAGCCGGCTTGGGATCAAAGGTATCGACGTGGCTGACACCGCCGAGCATGAACAGCCAGATCACTCGCTTGGCTTTCGGCGCGAAGTGGGGCTTGCCGTCGGGAGGAGCCCAGATATCGTTCGCGCTGGCGGGTTTGCCCCCCAGCATCGTGCCGAGCACCAGACCTGTCAGACCCATGCCGGTATCCGCCAGAAACACCCTGCGGTTCGATTTGGAACAGCATCCGGACGGCTGAATCGGTCGCGCTTTCATGAATTCACCTCATCGGATCGTTATAAAATCGTTGTGGTTTAACAACACGTGGACGAAATCTTCCCGTGCCCGCTCGTCGGGATCCGTGGCGGGCTTTTCCAGGGATTTCTCTCCGCCTGTATACGGCTTCAGTTTGCCGGAATCGTGAAACATGGCTGCCTGATCGCTCAGAAACTGGACGGAGTCGCTCAACTCGCCGGCTGAAGGCGGCCGGTCCAACACTTTCTCGAAAGCCGCGGATACGAAGGCGGCGGCAGTTTCCTGTTTCTGCGCGCCGAGCGTGCGCGCCAGAACGCGCGCCATATCCAGAGTGAGTTCGCTGTTCGCGAGTGCGAGCGCCTGGTGGGGAACGATGCTCTCGCTCCGCTGGAAGCACTCATTCGGGTTAGGTGCGTCGAAGACGCGCAAGAATTCCACCTGCATATCGGGAGCATGGCGAAAGTAGACGCTGCGACGGTAAATCTGCTGACCCCGATCCACATCCAGATCGGGTCCGCCCATGGTCGTGTCCAGCTTACCCGCCACCTGCAAAACCGCATCCCGAACCACCTCGGATTCCATTCGCTTGACGTTCATGCGCCACAGATACCGATTGTCGGGATCGGCCGTGGCATTTGCGTCATGCGCCTCCCACGGTCCGGAGCGCATGCGATAGGTGCTGCTGGTCACGATAAGCCGGTGGATGGCCTTCATGCTCCATTTCCTGTCCATCAGTTCCGTCGCCAGCCAGTCCAGCAGTTCCGGGTGCGTCGGCGGCTGGCCGCTCATCCCGAAATTGAAGACAGTGGGCACCAGCGGTTTACCGAAATGTCGCAGCCAGATGTGATTGATGGCGACCCTGGCGGTCAGCGGGTTTTCCTTGCTGGCGATCCACTGCGCCAACGCCGACCGGCGCCCCGTGCTGGTCTCCGGGTATATGGTTCCTATCGGTGTGTAATCGTTAGTGGCGAGACTGAGAGCCGCCACCGCGGCTTCCAGGTTTTTCTTCGCTTCAGCGGACTTCTTGGCATCCGCCGCATCGAGGGCCATCTGGGCACGATACGTCGCTTCATCCGCTTTCAAGAGATTGGCTTTGCGCTCGAGTTGCAACGCTGCGACTGCCAGTGTGTCGCTGTCGCGCGCTGGAGGATCGGAGTACTTGGCCCGCTCGGCGGCGATGCGGGCTTCGAGCGCGGGCAATGCGGCTTTGGCGGCAGCCAGCGTCTTCTCGGCGAGTGTCAGGCGCGATTGTGCGGCCCGATCTCCCTTGCCACTGTCCGTCGCGGCCATCAGATCGTGCGCTTTTTTCAAAGCAGCTTCGGATTTTTCGATTTCCGCTTTGGCTTGGGCCAACAGGTCCGCATAGACGAATGGTCTCGAATCCGGATAATAGGCCTCGCGCGGCACAGTGACGGGCCGGATGTCGAGATTCACTTTGCCGAAAACTTCGGGGATTCCCGGCGTCAACGCAGCGGTCATGTCCGGCTTCTCATCGTCGCCGCGGACCAGGCGGTACGTTGGTTTATCCGGATGTGCATCGTACATCCTCGTAAGCCCGGCCTTCTCCCGGTCGGGTTGGCCCGGCACCCGATCCGTGCGCACCTCGAACGGCTCGAAGAACGCGCGGAACCGGTAATATTCGGTTTGCGTGATCGGATCGTACTTATGCGAGTGGCAGCGGGCGCATTTCATGGTGAGGCCGAGGAAGGCCGCGGCCGTGTACTCTGTCGTGTCCTGTACCCATATATTGCGGCTGAACAGGTACCAGTTGCGCGCCAGATAACCGGTGGCGCGCAAGATCTGCGTGTCGGCTGGAGCGATCTCGTCTCCCGCGATCATCTCGCGGATCATTTCGTCATATCCCTTATCCTGGTTCAGGGATTCGATGATCCAGTCCCGCCATCGCCAGATGTGCCGCTGGCTGTACCGCACCTGGTTGTTCTTGCGCCAGCCGTACCAATCGCTGTAGCGCCAGATGTCCATCCAATGCCTGCCCCACCGCTCTCCGTACCGCGGGCTGGCAAGCAGCTTGTCCACAACTTTCTCGTATGCGTCCGGAGATCGATCCGCGAGGAAGGCTTGCATCTCTTCCGGTGCGGGCGGCAACCCGATCAGGTCCAGGTACACGCGGCGCAGCAACGTACGGCGATCGGCTTCGGCGAGAGGGGTCAAGCCGCGTTTTTCGTGCTCGCTGGCGACGAATGCATCGATCGGGTTGCGGACCCACGCCGTGTTCTTGACTCGAGGCACGGCGGGCCGAACCGGCACACGAAATGCCCAATGCTCGGACTGCTTCGGAGCGGAGTCGGTCACCGCGGGTTGCTCGATGTGAGCGCCGGCATTGATCCAGGCGGCAATACGGGCGATCGCCTCGTCAGGCAGTTTCTTGCCCTTGAACGGCATCCCGGGCTGTTCCTCAAAGCTGACCAGCTTGTATAGCTTGCTCTCGTTCGCCTTACCGGGGACGATCACTGGTCCGTTGTCGCCGCCGCGCAAAAGGCCCTCGGCCGAAGAGAGGTCCAGTCCGGCCTGCTTGATCTTTGCGCCATGGCACATGGCACAGTTCTTTTCAAAAACAGGCTTTACTGTTTGGGTAAAGAGATCTCCGTCCGCCGGCGCGGCAGCGGGGGTCTCCGCCAGACCCAAGGCGGTTGCGGCCGCAAGCGCGAGTCCCATTTGCAGACATCGGGCCGCTGAAGCACAACAGAGCGTCCCCATCGTTCACCAATCCCTCATTTGAAGTAGACTCCATTCCCCCGCTCAATACAACCATCGCGTCCACATAGCGGGACAGTAAAAGGGGTCGGATCGCCACGCGCTAGTGGTGGTCGGCTCTTGGAGGGATGACTTTCTGATAATACTCGAGAAAAACGTTGGCTAACCCTTCCACCGCGGCGGCTATGAGCTTCTCGCCCTTTTCCGGGCTGGAGCCGCTGACGTGACCGTAAATACCTTCCTGCGACAACGAACTCCAGATCACGCGCAGCGGCAGGCGCGCCGTTCCGAGCTTCATCACGTCGGACGGCGGATCGTCGTGTGCCTTGTCCAGTTGCACCAACTCGGGCCGCAGGCCCATGTAGAGAGATGTTTCGATGACGTCGGCATGGCCTGCGCGGCCGGCCATCTCCGGGAAGAGGTCGGCGGCGGCGCGCTCATACTCCGCAGAGTTCATGTAGAAGATGGACGCGCAGGTAACGGCTCCATTCGTCCGCACGATGGTCTGCCGGGCCACGAGGTCAAGCACCGGCGCGTTGCTCCCGTGCCCGTTCACGATCAGGATTTTCTTGAACCCATGATGCCCGAGACTGAGACAGACATCCAGGACGTAATTGATCATGTGTTGAGGATCCACGGTCAACGTGCCCGGAAAATCCATGTGATGCGGCGAGTGGCCGTGTACGATCGGAGGCACGACTACAACTTTGTCGGGATGCCGCGCGGCGGCGCGAACGGTGATCTGCTCGGCCAGGAAAATGTCGGTGTCCAGAGGTAATTGGGGACCGTGCTGCTCAATGATTCCGGCCGGCATCACGGCGATCCGGCCTTCGCGCACCACCTCGCGCAGTTCCGGCCAGGTCATTTGTCCCATCAAGTACTTGTTAACGGGCAAAAGATTCTCCTCCTATTTGTGAAATGCTTTGCACCTGATTGCGCTAAAGCCTTTCAGGTGCAAAAACGTTCCCGCTCTTTTTCGAAACTGGAAAATGCCACCCAGAACAACCACAGAGACGCGGCGGCAGTCGCGACTGCCGCCCAAGCCATGAGCGAAGTCACGCCCAGCGTTTGTTTCCACAGTCCGGCCAGGAACGTCGCGGTCGCTCCCGCAAAGCCGCCGACGAAATTCAGGAATCCGGCACTGAAACCGTAGTTCCTTTCGGCGATCACGTCGTAGATGCTCGCATAGTTATTAGCGATAAACAGGCCCGCGAAAAATCCGAATCCGACGGCGCAGATCTTCAGGATGGCGAGAGAATGGACGGCCAGGGTCAAATAGCCGAAAGGAGCACAGAGCAGCAGACCCGCGCTGCTGATGCAAAAGCGGCCGAAGGGGATTCGCTTCACGATCCAGTCCGCCAGTATGCCTCCGGTCAGCACGCCAATGCCGGAACTCACCTGGAGAAATGCGGTTGCGGTGAAACCGCTCTGCGTCATGGACAAGTGGTAGCGTTCGTAAATGTAGTTAGGCAGCCAGGCATAGAGCATCCAGAGCATGGCGCAGAACATGAAGAATGCGAGCAGATGGGCCCGGTAGCAACGCGCGCGGAAAACATCGGTCGGACTCGATCGGAGTTGCAGCGGACTGGCAGTTCCCGGCGGCTGCGAAGGCAGCAGGATCCACAACACGGCGGCATACATGACACCGAATGCCGCAATCCCGAAGAACCCGCCCCGCCATCCGATGCTGTCCGCCGCCCATCCGCCATACCACCCGCCCGCCACGATGCCGCTGAGTTGGGCGGTGCTATGGACACTCATGGCTCGGGAGCGTGTCCGACCCGGATGGAGTGCGGCGATCAATCCCGCGGCGGCGGGCACGTACAACGACTCCGTTACCCCCATCACCCCCCGCCAGAACAGGAACATCGCGACCGAGCCGCTGGTTCCCGATCCGAACGTAGCCAGGCTCCAGAGCACCAGGCTGGCGATGACGATTCGCTCGCGCGAAACCAGGTCTGCAATGCGACCGGATACGGCAATGCATATTCCGTAGATCCAAAGAAACGTCGAGGCAATCAGGCCCAGTTGCGTATCCGTGAAGTGGAGATCCCTTCTCAGCGCGGGATAGATGGAGAAAACGAGTTGGCGGTCCGAGTAGTTGATGAAGTAGGCAACCCAGAGCAGGCCCACCACGGTCCATGCGCCTGCGGATAGCTTCTTCGACGTATTAGATGGGGCGGTCAACAACTGTCCCTGATCTCCGGCAGGTGCGCGATTAAGTTGGTATTCTGGATGGAATCAAGCCCGGTTGTCAACGGCGACTGACTTTTTGTCCGAAGCCTTGGACAACCGGAACTCTTTCGTTGAGTTTCTCTTGGGCGATTTCCTATGCTCAGGAGAATACAACCTTATGAAGATCACGAATGTGGAAGCCATTTATCTCCGCCAGCCGGAGGTTAGGGATCAGGCCAATAGCGGCCAGGATGCAATCATAGTCAAGGTTCACACCGATGCCGGGATTACCGGAATCGGCGAAGTAGACTCGGCTCCCCTGGCCGTGAAGGAAGTCATCGAGGGGCCTTTCTCGCACAGCGTAACGGCAGGGCTCAAGCATTTGCTCATCGGCGAAGATCCTTTTCGAACCGAGTTTCTCTGGAACAAAATGTATCAGGGTAATGTCTATGCGGGCCGGCGTGGTATCGCGATCCACGCCATGAGCGGCATCGACGTAGCGCTCTGGGATATAAAAGGCAAGGCTCTGGGAGTACCGGTCTGGAGATTGCTGGGCGGCGGCTTTCACACGAAGATCCGCTGTTACGCGAGTTCCCTGTTCGGGAGGACTCCCGCCGAGACCGGTGAAATTGCCCGACGTACGCGAGACCAGGGCTTCTCGGCAGTGAAATTCGGCTGGGCGCCAATGGGGCAAGACGCCAAAAACGACGTGGCGCTGGTGGCAAAGGCGCGTGAAGGTATGGGACAGGATGGCGATGTCATGATCGATGCCGGGCTGGTCTGGGATGCACGCACGGCTTTGCAGCGCGCCCGGGCCTTCGCCGAATACGGCATTTACTGGCTCGAAGAACCGCTCCAGCCCGACGATTACGCGGGATACCGGAAGCTGGCCGAAGCCGCCGTGGTGCCCATCGCCGCGGGCGAAGAGGAGAGCGAACACCGCTCTTATATCGACCTCATGGATCGGGGACAGATTGATATCGTCCAGGTGGATTTAACGCGCTCCGGCGGTTTTACAGAAGCCATGAGGATTGCCAGCCTGGCGGCGGATCGCGGTCTGAAGGTGGCGAACCACGGCTTTACGACATACATCAACGTGACAGCGGCTCTGCACTGGTTGAACTCCATCCCCAATGCCCTGATCGCCGAGTTCGTAGTGCAGGAGGAGACCGCCTTGCGCGAGTGCATCACGCGGCAGAAACTCCGCGCCGTAGACGGCTTCCTGACAATTCCCGAAGAACCAGGCTTGGGAATCGAACTCGATGAAGAGCAGGTCGCACGCTATCGGGTGTGCTGACGTTTAACCTGATAGACGCGAATGGACTGCATCCGAAGTAATTCGCATTATTGAATTACGGGGCAAAAGCGGGGACAGGCAACCAATTTCGCAAATGCGGCGAAATTGGACCCTGTCCCCCGTTTTTGCAGCATCCGGTTATACGTGACAGTACTTCGGACACTACACTAGCTCCGGAATCGGACTGGCCGTGGAGTCGTCGAGCGAGTTGGCGATCTTGATAGGCCGGCCGATCGGCGTTTCATATTCCTTGGTCCAGTCGATTCCGAAAGCTTTGTAGATGGTGGCGCAGATGTTTCCCATGTCATGCTCGCGGCTGGTTACGTTCGAGCCGGTCTCGTCACTCGATCCGACAACCTGTCCCGATTTCAATCCACCGCCGCCCAACGCCAGCGACCAGCACGCCGGGTAGTGATCGCGCCCACGATCCGGATTCTGGAACGGCGTCCGGCCGAACTCACCCATGGCAAGCACGATGGTGGTCTCGAGCAACCCGCGCTGCTCCAGGTCGTCCAGGAGGGCCGAGAGGGTCCTGTCGAGGGTGGGACAGAGACGGTCCCGATGACTCTCGTCGTTCTTGGCATGTGTGTCCCAGCCGGCGGCGTGGTATCCGGCGACGGTAACAAAGCGTGTGCCCGCTTCCACCAGGCGCCGCGCCAATAACGCGCTCTGGCCGACTGAATCGCGCCCGTACCGATCGCGCAATTTCTCCGGCTCGGCGCCCAGGTCGAAAGCTTTTCGGACGGCGGGATTCAGGATGAGTTGGTAAGCGCGAGCAGTAAGAGCATCCATGCCGGCATGCTCAGCCCGTTGATTCAGCGTTCGATACCGGCGATCCACCACGTTCAGAAATTCCCTGCGGTTCTCCACCGCGACGGCGGAAACTGATTTCGGCAGCGTCAGATTCGGCACCTGAAAATCAGGTTGACTCGGATCGGTGACGCACATCGGGTCATAATCGGACCCCAGCGAAGCCGCCCTGAAATACTCTTCGTATTGCCGGTTTTGCTCCCACCGGGGCGTGAGTATATACGGCGGCACGTCGTTGCGCGATCCTGCCTCTTTGGCCACGATGGAACCGAGGCTCGGAAAGCGCATCGCCGGATTCGGCTCATGTCCGGTAATCGCATAATGCGTCCCTTGGGGATGATCGGAGGCCCGGGTGTGCATCGAACGAACGATCGCCAGCTTATCCATACGCCTGGCCAACTGCGGCAATAATTCTGAGATCTGGATGCCGGCCACGTTCGTCGAAATCGGCTTGAAAACGGAATTCGGCTTCGGATCCCAGGTGTCGATGTGGCTCGGGCCTCCCTCCAGCCACAACAGAATACATGCCTGCGCCTTGCCGCTCGCGCCGGCGGTGGCCGCACGCAGGTAGTGTTTCGTCTGAATGCCCAGCATGCCTAAGGAGCCGACCCGGACGAAATCTCTTCGAGTAAACTGTAGACGTGACATCGTCGAACAGCCGGTAAACGCCATTTCCCTGCTCCTCCCGCTCAATGATTCTCGGCAAACTCCCGTGAGGACAATATCGCCCAGACAAAGTTCTTGAGCGCCTCCTCCCGGCTACCCTGTTTCTCGATAACGGCGCCGATCGCCTTCATCTCGTTGGATTCCGGTGGTCGGCCATACGCGGCCAGGTAGAATTCCCTGATAATCTCTTCGTCCGTCTTGTGAGCCTGCAGCAATCGCTGGAGACGCCCGGTGGGCGCGCTCAGCTTTGCGTTATACACGGAACCGGCCAGCATCTCGAGGGCCTCGCCTAAATTAGGCTTCGCATTGCGCTCCGGAATCGTCAACCGGTTCGGCCGGCCGTAGGTATCGAGAAACCCGGAATAGTACAAGTCCGGCTCGCCCAGATTGATGGCCCTGGTCCCCGGAACCGGGGCGTCTCCCCCTTTGCCCTTACTGACCGGCTTGTCGGGCTTGAATGACTCCGGCGCGCCCGTCACATCGCAGATAGCGTCCAGCAGTACCTCGGCGTCCAGTGGCCGCGATATTGAATGGGAATAGTTGACGAGATCGTCCTCGTTACCGTTTTGCGCCTGGCCTGACCGCTGGTACGTTGAGGACGTCACGATTACTCGCATCAGATGCCGAAGGTCGTAATTGCTTTTTCGGAACTCTTCCGCCAGCCGCTTCAACAATTCCGGATGGGTGGGCGGATTGGTCGACCGGAAATCATCCACCGGATCGACAATGCCGCGCCCGAAGAAGTAACTCCAAATACGATTCACGGCTGCTTCGGTGAAGTAAGGCTGCCTGACCATCCAGTCGGCAAGCAGTTTGCGCGGGTTCTGCCGGGAAGCGCCGGGGACAACGGTTCCGTCCAGCAAAGTGGGCTTGAGTTCCACCTTCGTTCGCGGGTGGAGCAGTGTGGGCCAGTTGCGGTTCACATCGGCGTTGCCCATTTCCTCGTCGAGCGGGCGATCGTAAATTACATACTCCCTGTCCGTATCGGTCATGCCGCGCAGTATAGACACACGCGCGAAGAATGCGGCCATGCCCCAATACTGATCCTGTGTCCAGGTTTCATAAGGGTGGTTATGGCATTGCGCGCAGTCCAGGCGGCGTCCGAAAAAGACCCGGACATCCTCCGCCATGACATCGCCCGGCGCGCCAAGGACGTCGAACGGCAGATAATGCCTCGTGGGACCGTCGTATCCCTGCGCCGAGATTCGCTCCCACGCCATCCGGTCGTAAGGCTTATTCGTGGCTATGCTTTCGCGAAGCCATTCCCGATACATCTGGCTCCACTTGGAATAATTACCGTTCGCGTAAATCGAGACTCGAAAGAGATCGCTGAAGCGGAAGGTCCAATAGTCGGTGAATTCCGGTGAATCCATCAACGTGTCGACCAACTTCTCCCGTTTTTGCGGATCGTGACTGGCCAGAAAGTCCTTGACCCGTTCAGGCGGCGGCAAGGTGCCAGTGAGGTCTAGGCTCACCCGGCGCAGGAACTCTCCGTCCGTCGACCGGCTGGAAGGCACAATGTGCAGCCGGCGCAGCTTATCGAAGACATACTGATCGATGAAGTTGGCCGGCTGAAGTTGCGGAAATGGTGTCGTCGTGCTGCCGATCACCGCGACGGTCGCGGAGGCTACCTGGCCCGCCGCACGGATCAATAGAGATGTTTCACCGGGGTTCCCGGCGCGCACCCGGCCCGCCGGGTCTACACTGGCAACTTCGCGCTCATTAGACGTGAAAAATGCCTGATCAGTGAAATCCTCGGTAGTGCCATCGGCAAAACGTGCGCTGACGAGGATGCGGTGTTGCTCCCGGCGGTCGAGCGCCAGCATGGCGGGAGTGACCTCCAATCGGAGCAGCCGTTTCCCGGTCGCTGCCTGGGTTCCTCGTGTCGCTCCGGCCTGGATCCACTTCAGAATCGACTTATATTCCGCCGAGTCTGTGCTGAACCGGCGGCCGCCGCCGTGCGGGACAGTCATTGTGGGCTTGAGCAGAAGGAGGCTCTTTTCCGGCTGGTCGAGATTGATGCGCGGAATCCGCGGCCCCTTAACTTCCGCGGTCAGGACCTGGTAGGTTCCGCCCTTTACGATCCAGTCGTAATCGTCGCCAGGAGATATGGCTCCCGCGGAGAGTTTGAACCCTCCCCTCCCCTTTACCCCGCCATGACAGGTGGAGCCGTTACAGCCTGCGCGCGTGAAGATGCGCTCGATGTCCCGGGCGAATTCGAATGGCCGTTCCTGCTCTATGTTGCGGGTCTCGAATCGCGCTTGGGCGCGGCGGCCTTCTGCTTCAGCCGTTACCAGGACGGTGCCGTCGCCCACCGCATCCAAACGACTCGCGGAATCGACGCTCGCAATACGCGGATTCGAAACGATCCAGCGGACCGTATCTGTGAGGTCGCGGGTTCTTCCATCCGCGAGCACACCCAAAACGAGCAACTGCTGGTGAGCCCCGGCGCCATCGAGCGTGCCCGCGGCCGGCTCCAGGCGCAGAGAGACAATCTGAGGTTCCACTGCACCGAGTTGCAGCGTGAGAAGAGCCGGCAGGATCCAACGTACTGTCATGCGCCGCCCTGCACCACCATGATTGGAATCTGCCGCACGGCGACGGGAGGCTTCATGCCACCGGCGCTGCGAACCGAAACCTCCACGCGCGCTCGAACCGGGCGGTGCGTGACTGCGGCGCCGGGCGCTGCCAGCAACAGCACGGTTACCGACTGCCGTTTCGGAAAATATCGTTCCCTCTTACCCGCGTTCTCCAAGCGGGGCGGATCGTCCGGATTCTCCATGGCCGGCACAGCGACGATACCTTCGGGCAGCCCCGCGACATTCACCGCTACGGCCGCAGCAAACCCCTCTTCGCGCTCAATCGATACTGTCAGAGGCTTGCTCCCGCCGGGTGTCAGGTTGATGTGTTCGGGCCGGACATC
>Ga0070741_10004301_pt1 | contig 33403 bp, 27 predicted proteins | sample Coa_R1_4_FD_66440 | JGI IMG/M metagenome (GOLD analysis project Ga0070741, IMG submission 66440) | Surface soil microbial communities from Centralia Pennsylvania, which are recovering from an underground coalmine fire - Coalmine... | ecosystem: Environmental > Terrestrial > Soil > Unclassified ... | reverse complement strand
CACCTATATCGCCCTGACCAACACGGCGCCGAAGCCCTTCGTGTGGACGAAGACCGCCGACGAGATCTTGGCCAGTGTAGCTCGATTTTGTCATCGAATCTCTGGGACAGGACACTAGCACACCTCACAAAATGTGGTGGCGGTCCCCCCCTCGCACAGATGTATGGGGGCAGCCCACCCCGCCGACGCCATACATGGGGCCCCCTGCGCGCACCTACCAGTTGTATGGGGAATTGACCGCTCGCGCGGGCGCGCGCGATGGTGGTGCCCATGATGACCACGAGCGATCTGGACGCGTTCTTCGAGCAGGGCTGGAACTCCCACGACGTCGACCGCCTGATGACCTTCATGGCCGAGGAGTGCGTGTTCGAGAGCGCCTCCGGCCCCGAGGCCTGCGGCGGCCGCCACGAGGGGCGGGAGGCGGTGCGCCGGGCCTTCGCGCGGATCTTCGAGGCGTTCCCGGACGTGCGCTTCGACGACACCCGCCACGTGGTGGCGGGCGACCGCGCGGTGTCCGAGTGGCGCTTCCGCGGCACCGCGGCCGACGGCCGGCGGGTGGACGTCGACGGCTGCGACCTCTTCACGTTCGCGGGCGGCAAGATCGCGCGCAAGAGCTCGTTCCTGAAGACGCGCACCGCCTGAGCCGGCGGGGGGCGCTGCCCGTCCCCGGGCAGAGCGGATTCGAGTCTCCGGGTTCTTTTACCGGGAACCTTGCTCCCGTCCTCGAGCCGTCGTCGTGCTCCGCGCGCGGAAGGTCCCGCGACAGGCCCGAGAGGTCGGCTGGCGTCGTTCTTGCTGATTCCCGACGCGGCCGCGGATCCGGCAGGTGTGGGACGCCCCGAAGCTCGAGCGGGCGGGCCAGGAGATGGAGAGCCTGAAGAGCGAGCTGATGCCGCGGGCCGCCTAGGCTTCCCGAAGCGGGCTCGCGAGGGGAGGCGGTCGGCGGGCGCGCGTCCCGCCCGGCGCGGGTGATATGATCCGCGTCCATGGCCGGGACCGCGGACGCGATCGTCGTCGGGGCGGGCATCATGGGCTCCGCGACCGCCTATCATCTCGCGCGCCGTAAATACGGGAAGGTGGTGGTGCTGGAGCGCGACGCGGTCTGCTCCGGCTCCACCGCGCTGGCCAGCGGCGGCATCCGCCACCAGTACGCCAACCGGATCGGCATCGAGCTGACCCTCCGCACCATCGAGGTCTACGAGAACTTCGCGGCCGAGTTCGGCGTCGATCCGCAGTTCCGCCAGCACGGCTACCTGATCCTGCAGCAGACCGAGGAGGAGCGGCGGGTCTACGCCGAGAGCGCGGCGGCGCAGCGGGCGCTGGGCGTGGACACGCGCGTGCTCTCGCCGGACGAAATCCGGGCCGGCTGGCCGTATCTCGCGACCGACGGCCTCGTCTCCGCCACCTACTCACCACGCGACGGCTACCTCGATCCCTATCTGGTGACCACCGCGATCGCGGCCCGCGCCCGCGAGCTGGGCGCGGTGATCCATCAGCAGCACCCGGTGGTCGCCGTCGAGCGGCGCGGCCCGCGCGCCTTCACGGTGCGCACGCCGAGCGGGGAGTGGGAGTCGCCGGTGGTGATCGTCGCGACCGGCTGCTGGTCGGGGCAGGTGGGAAGGCTCGCGGGCGTCGAGATCCCGGTCTACCCGCTCCGGCGATGCATGTTCATCACCGCGGCGATCGATGGCACGCGGATTCCGATCGAGACGCCCTTCATCATCGACCACCACTCCGGCTTCTCGATCCGCCGAGAGGGCGAGGGCATCAAGGTGGGCTTCGGGCGCAAGGACGGCGGCAACCGGAGCTTCGACACCACGCCCGACCGCGACCTGATCCCCGCCGTGGCCGAGCGGGCGGTGCGGCGGTGCCCCGCGCTGGAGGACGCGCCGGTCATGCGGGTGTGGGCCGGGCTCTACGAGATGACGCCCGATCAGATGGGCATCCTCTCCGCGGTGCCCGGGGTGGACGGCCTCTACGTCATCGCGGGCTTCAGCGGCCACGGCTTCATGCACGGGCCCATCGCGGGCCAGCTGATGGCCGAGCTGGTGGCCGACGGTCGCGCCCACACCGTGGACGTCTCCCCCCTCGACCTCGACCGCTTCCGGCGCGGGGAGACGCCGGTGGAGGTCATGACGTTCGTCTAGCCGCCGCGCCGCGCCCGGGCGCGCGCCGCCTCAGAACGGGGCGCGCTCGCCCTCCGGCAGCGGGGTGTCGAACGCGAAGAGCACGCCCGCGATCATCCGGTACTGGCCGGCCAGCACCACCAGCTCCATGAGGCCGTCGATGTCGAGGGCGTCCTGCACCTCGGCTTGGAGCGCGGCCGGGATCGACTCGTAGGCCAGCACGTGCTGGACGACCCGGGCGGGCCGGGCCAGCCGGGGCGGCAGGGTCGAGAGATCGCCGCCCGTCCGCACGCGCTCGATCACGTCGTCGGCGAGCCCCTCCCGACGCGCGACCTTGGCGTGGGCGATCCACTCGTAGCCCTGCCGGACCGACGCCGCCGTGATCAGGATGGCGAGCTCCCGGATGTCGCCGGGCAGCGTGCCGCCGAAGCGCAGGTATTCCCCCAGGTCGCCCACCTTCTCGGCCAGGGCGGGGTGGTGCATGAGGGAGGCGAAGGGGCCGCGGACGGCGCCGCGCTTGGCGGCGATCTTCTCGTAGATCCGCCGGGCCGGGGCGTCGAGGTGGTCGAGCGGGTCGGGCAGTCTGGCCATGGGCTCCTCCTGGCCGGGATCTTAGCCCGGATCGCCCCCGCTCGTCCCCGGCGCCTTGACAAGCGCGCGGCCTCGGGCGCAGTCTTGGGCCCGCCGAACGACCGGTGCCGCGTCGCGGCGCCGTGTCCGTCGCTTCACGCCAAGACCGGCGCCTCGCGCCCGAACGGCGCGCGCCGCAGAAAAGGACGGGTGCGATGAAGCAGCCCTCGACGCGACTCCTCCACGTCACCGTGATGGCCCTCCTGATCGTGACCCTCGTCGGCGGCCTCGTGCTGACCGGAGTCGGCGGCTTCACCGCCCGCGCGGCCGATCCCATCAAGATCGGCTTCGGCATGGCGCTGACCGGCGGGCTCTCCGCCAACGGCAAGCCGGCGCTGCTCGCGCTGCAGATCTGGAAGGATGACGTGAACAAGAAGGGCGGCCTGCTCGGCCGGCCGGTGGAGCTCGTGTACTACGACGACCAGACGAACCCCGCCACCGTGCCCGGCATCTACACCAAGCTGCTCGACGTCGACAAGGTCGACCTGATCATCTCGGGCTACGGCACCAACCTGATCGCGCCGCTCCTGCCCATCGCGATGGAGCGCAAGCTGATGCTGATCGGGATGTTCGGGCTCGCCAACAACGAGAAGTACAAGTACCCGAACTACTTCCAGATCCAGCCCGCGGGCCCCGATCCGCAGATTTCGACCGCGATCGGCTTCTTCGAGCTGGCCGCCAAGCAGAACCCCAAGCCGCAGACGGTGGCGATCGTGGGCGCGGACGCGGAGTACCCGCAGAACGCCCTGGTCGGCGCGCGCGAGCTCATCAAGAAGTTCGGCTTCAAGACGGTCTACGACAAGACCTATCCGCCGAGCACCACCGACTACACCCCGATCGTGCGGGCGATCAAGGCCACCAACCCCGACATCGTGTTCATCGCCTCCTACCCGCCGGACTCGGTCGGCATGCTGCGGGCGGCGCACGAGGTGGGGCTCTCGCCCAAGATCATGGGCGGGGGCATGGTGGGCCTGATGTTCACCACCATCATGACGAGCATGGGCTCGCAGCTGAACGGCATCGTCAACTACGACTTCTGGGCCCCCGAGCCCACGTTCATGGCCATTCCCGGCGTCAAGGAGTTCCTGAAGGAATACCAGACGCGGGCCGAGAAGGCGGGCGTCGATCCCCTCGGCTACTACCTGCCGCCCTACTCCTACGCGGTCGGGCAGGTGCTGGCCCAGGCCATCGAGGCCACCAAGGGGCTCGATCAGCAGAAGCTCGCCGACTACATCCGGGCCACCGAGTTCAACACCATCGTGGGCAAGATCAAGTTCGGCAAGAACGGCGAGTGGGCCAAGGGACGCACCCTGATGGTGCAGTACCAGAAGATCCAGGGGACCGGCATCGAGCAGTTCCGCGGGCCGGGCAAGAAGGTCGTGCTGTACCCCGACGAGTTCAAGTCGGGCAACATCATCTACCCGTACTCGGCGGCGAAGAACTAGCGCGAGCGGCTCCCTGTTCTCCTGGGACCTGCTGGCGAACGCGCTGGTCGCCGGGCTGCTGGTCGGCGGCTTCTACGCCGCGGTGAGCCTGGGGATCTCGCTCGTCTTCGGTCTGCTCGACATCGCCAACATCGCGCAGCCCGCGTTCCTCATCCTCGGGGCCTACGCGACGTACGTGGTCAACAGCTCGTTCGGGCTCGACCCGATCGCCACCGGGATCCTGTTCACCCCGCTCTTCTACCTGCTGGGGGCGGTGGTCTACCGCGTCTACTACGCCGCCTTCGAGCGGCGGGGGGACGAGGCCCTCCGGGGGCTCGTGTTCTTCTTCGGGCTCCTGTTCATCATGGAGGTGAGCCTCAGCCTGAAGTACGGGGTGGACTACCGCCTCGTGGAGGCGCCCTACATCGGCAAGTCGATCGAGCTGGGCGTGGTGGGCATCGCCTACCGGCTGCTGGTGCCCTGCGTGGTGGGGCTCGTCATGACGGGGGCGCTCTACCTCTTCCTCGGCCGCACCTTCTACGGCCGGGCCATCATGGCGGTCTCGCAGGACAGCGGCGCCCTCCGCCTCATGGGGGCCGACCCGGTGCGCATCAAGACCGTCGCCTTCGGCATCGGCATCGCGGCGGCCAGCCTGGCCGGGGCGCTCCTCATCACCATCGCGCCGGTGGTGCCGTCGAGCGACCGCGACTACATCGGCCGGATGTTCGCGATCACGGTGCTGGGCGGCATGGGCAGCATCGGCGGCACCCTGGTGGCCGCAATCATCCTGGGCGTCATCGAGAGCCTCATGGGCACCTTCTTCGGCCCGTCGTGGGCGCTGGCCGCCTCCTTCGGCATCCTGCTGATCGCGCTGGCGGTGCGCCCGGCCGGCCTGTTCGGACGCTAGCGGATGCGGCGCGCGGGCGGGGCGGTGGCGGTGGGCGCGGCGATCGTGGTCGCCGCGATCCTGATCGCGTCGCTGAAGGTGAACCCGTATCTCTACTTCGCGGGCTACGTGATCCTCCAGTACGTGGTCATCGCGACCGCGTGGAACATCCTGGGCGGCTACGCCGGCTACGTGAACTTCGGCACTCCCGCCTTCTTCGCGCTGGGCGCCTACACCGCGGTGTTCCTGATCCAGACCGTGAAGCCGCCGCTGCCGGTGCTGATCCTGGCCGGCGGGCTGGTCTCGGCCCTGCTCGGCCTGGGCATCGGCTACCTCACGCTGCGGCTGCGCGGGGTGTTCTTCTCGATCGCCACCCTCGCGCTCTCCATCGTGCTGCAGACCGTCATCATCAACTGGGAGTTCGTGGGCGGCTCGCGCGGCCTGAGCGTGATCCGCCCGGGCGGGCCGCCCTTCGGCAACTACGTCACGTTCCTGTTCACGGTGATGACCGGGCTCGCGGTGGCCTCGGTGCTGGTGGCGCGCTTCATCCAGCGCTCGTGGATCGGCCGCGGGCTGGCCGCCCTGCGCGACAACGAGGAGGCGGCGGAGTGCATGGGGGTGCCCACCCTGCGCCTGAAACTCTTCGCCACCACCGTGAGCGGCTTCCTGCTCGGGGTGGCGGGCGCCCCGTTCCCCTACTACGTGACGTTCGTCGAGCCCAACAGCGCGTTCAGCCTGGACTACGCGGTGAACGCGCTCGCGATGCCGATGATCGGCGGCACCACCAGCTGGGTGGGGCCGGTGATCGGCGCGGTGCTGCTGGGGGCGGCGCAGCAGGTGGCGACGGTGACGATCTCGTCCGAGATGAACCTCTTCATCGTGGGGGTGGTGCTGGTGGCGTTCGTGGTGGCGGCCCCCGAGGGGCTCCTCGGGCTGGCGCGCCGGCTGCGGGGGCGCTGAGCGATGGCGGACGCGCTGCTCGAGATCGAGGGGCTCACCAAGCGCTTCGGCGGCTTCACCGCGCTGAACGGGGTCAGCATCCACGTGAAGGCGGGCGAGCGCTTCGGGCTCATCGGCCCCAACGGCTCCGGCAAGACCACCCTGATCAACTGCGTCTCGGGGGCCCTGCCGGTGGACGGCGGTCGGATCCGCTTCGCCGGGCAGGAGATCACCGGCCTGCCCGCCCACCGGCGCACCCGGCTCGGCATCGTGCGGAGCTTCCAGATCCCGAAGCCCTTCGGGAGCATGACGGTCCGCGAGAACCTGGAGATCCCGCTGGAGTACGCGGCGCGCGAGCGCTCCGACGCGGCCGACGCCGACGCGATGGAGATCCTGCGCGCGATCGGGCTCGAGGCCAAGGCCCACCTGCGGCCGGGCGGGCTCACCCAGATCGAGATGCGAAAGCTGGAGCTGGCCCGCGCCATGGCCGCGCGGCCCAAGCTGCTCATCTCCGACGAGGCGATGGCCGGGCTCTCCCACGCGGAGGTGGACGACATCCTGGCGATCCTGTTCGGCCTGAGCGCGCGCGGCATCACCATCATCATGATCGAGCACATCATGCGGGCGGTGATGCGCTTCTCGGAGCGCATCGTGGTGCTGGACGCGGGCGAGCGCATCGCGGAGGGCACCCCGGAGGAGATCGTGCGCAACCCGGCGGTCGAGAAGGCCTACCTTGGCGAGTAGGCTCGTCGTCCGGAACGTCGACGCCGGCTACGGCGCGGTGCGCGTGCTGCACGACGTCTGCATCGAGGTGCGGGAAGGGGAGACCGTCGCGCTGCTCGGCACCAACGGCAACGGCAAGTCGACGCTCATCAAGTGCCTGATGGGGCTGGTCACGCCGGAGGCGGGCGAGATCTTCCTCGAGACCGACGGGCGGCGCGTCGATCTCTCCGGCAAGTCCACCGAGGAGATCGTGAGCCTCGGCATCGCGCTGGTGCCGGAGGGCCGCCGGCTCTTCCCCAAGCTCTCGGTGGAGGAGAACCTCCTGCTCGGGGCGTTCCGCGCGGCGGCCCGGGCCGACATCGCGGCCAACCTGGCCTTCGCCTTCGAGGCCTTCCCGGTGCTGGCCTCGCGGCGCCGCCAGCTCGCGGGCAGCATGTCGGGGGGCGAGCAGCAGATGCTCGCGGTGGCCCGCGCGCTCATGTCCTCCCCGCGCATCCTGCTGGTCGACGAGCCGTCGGTGGGCCTGGCTCCCATCCTGGTGAGCCGCGTGATCGCCAAGATCCGGGAGCTGAAGGAGCAGCGCCAGCTCACGGTGCTGATGGCGGAGCAGAACTTCAACCAGGCCACCAAGATCGCGGACCGTGGCTACATCATCGTGCACGGCAAGATCGAGTTCGAAGGCAAGTCCACCCGCGAGCTCCGCGAGAACGAGCTCGTCAAGAAGTACTACCTCGGCGCCTAGACCGGGCGCCTAGACCGGGGTCAGGTCTTACATTCCGACATTTTCGGGACGCGCCATGGAACCAGACGCGGAAAAATGTCGGAATGTAAGACCTGACCCCCGCCTGATCGCCGCGTGCGGGATGGGGTGGGCGGCGACGACGAACTACACCAATCATGCGGCGGTGCTGCCGCTGCTGATGGCCGAGCTCGGGTTCGGGCCGGTGGGGGCGGGATTCCTCTCCACCGCGTTCTTCGTCACGCTGGGGGTCGCGTGCGTGCCGGCGGGCATCTGGTGCGACCGGCGCGGGCCGACCGGCGTGGGCACCGCCGGCCTGCTGATGGTCTTCGCGAGCAACCTGCTGCTGGGGGCCTCGCGCGGGCTGCCGGACCTCGTGGTGATCAAGGTGCTGGGCGGCCTGGGCTGCGCGCTCGCCTTCGTGGCAGGCATGCGCTACGCAGCGCTGGTGGTGCCGCCGGCGCGGGTGCCGCGGGCGCTCGGCTTCTACGGCGGCTTCGTGCAGCTGGGCGGCGGCACCTCGCTCTATCTGGTCCCGGTGCTGGCGACCCGGCTCGGCTGGCGCCCCGCGTTCGTGGTCTCCTCGGTCCTCGTCGCGCTGTCCACGGTGGCGTGGTGGGCCCTGGCGCCGCCGGTGCGTCCCACCGCGGCGGCCACGCCGCTCGCCGAGGCCACGCGCAGCCGCCGGGTGTGGACGCTGGGCCTCGTGCACGCGGCCACGTTCGGCCTCGCGGTCCTGACCGGGATCTGGATCACCACGTTCCTGGTCCACGAGTTCGGCCTGACGCTCGTGCGCGCCGGCGCGGCGGGCTCGGGGATCCTCGCCCTGGGCGTGCTCTCACGCCCGCTCGGCGGGCTCGTGGTGGATCGCGGCCGGCTGAGCGCGGCCGCCGTCATGCGGCTCACCGTCCTGACCGGGGCGATCGGCTTGCTGGTGCTGGCCTGGCCCGGCCGCCCGCTCGCGGCGGCGGCGCTGGCGATCGGCGTGCTCGGGGTCGCGTTCAACGCCCCCTACGCGGCGGTGATGCAGACCACCGCCTCCGCGCTGCCCCGCGCGCCGGGGGCGGCGGTGGGGCTCGTCAGCGGGGTCGGCGTGATCTCGATCGCGGCGGGCGCGCCCGCGGTCGGCGCGCTCCTGGCGGCCACCGGCGGGTTCGCGCTGCCGCTCCTGCTGCTGGCGGTCTACTCCTTCGCGGTGCTCTGGGCGCTCTCGACCGTCTGACCCCGAGGAGCCGTCAGCCGACGACCGCGCGCGCCGCGGCGAGGATCTCGTGCTCGGACGGGAACTTGCCGAGGCCGGTCAGGCCCTCCGCGCACTCGATGTTGGCCCAGCGCACGATGCCGTCGCGGTCGATGAGGAACTGTCCCTTGAGCTGCGGCCACTGCCGCTCCATCTCGGCCTTGTCCCGCTCGTTCTCGACGTAGCCGTCGGCCTTGCTGAGCGCCTGGGCGGCCTCCATGACCGGCAGGGGCTCGGCGAACGCCCCGTTGGGATTGATCCTGGTCGTCGCGAGGGCGTCCATCAGCTCCTGCGTCGGGACCGGCTTGGGCAGGCCGTACGCCTTGTGGGTGGAGAGCTCGGGATCGGCGCCCAGGCGCAGTCTGGTCGGGCGGAACTTGAAGTAGAGCCGCGCGTTGTCGGGCGACGTGCCCACCACGCCCAGCGTCTCGACCCCGAGGGCCTTGAGCTTGGCCTCGGTCTGGGCCATTAGGGCGATCGACCGGCGGCAGAACGGGCACCAGAGACCGATGAAAAGGGCGAGGAAGAGCGGGCTGCGCCCGCGGTAGTCCGCGAGCGAGACGCAGCCGTTTCCGTCCACGGCGGGAAGGGTGAAATCGGGCGCCGGCTCGCCGGCCCCGACGGGAGAAGATCGCACGTGCGTGGTCATCTGTCGGGCTCCTCGTCAGGCTTCTAGCAGAGAAATGGTAGCACCATGAGCGCGTCGGGCTCGATCTGGGCCCGCTCGCAGACTTCCTGCGCCTTCGACAAATACTCCTCGGCGGCGGCCTGATCGCCGGTGTCGAGATAGAGCGTGGCGAGGCCGTCGTAGCAGGGGAACAGCAGCTGCGGCTCGCCGACCTGCTCGGCCAGCGCGAGCGCCTCGCGGTAGGAGGCGAAGGCGTCCGCGTGCGCGCCGTGGCACTGGTGGATCTGGCCCAGCACGATGAGCGGCACCGCCAGGTGGTCGAGCAGCCCGAGCCGCCGGTCGAGATCGATCGCGGTCTGCGCGGCCTCGACGCCCTCCGCCTCGCAGCGGTCGGTGAGCGCGCAGTAGGCCACCGCGAGGTTCGCGTAGAGACGCGACTGGAAGCCGAGATCGCCCACCTTCTTGGCGGTCTCGAGCCCGCGCAGGCACGTCTCGATGCTGCGCCGCGGGTCGAGGGAGGCGTAGAGCACCCCGAGGTTCGTGTAGCCGCGGCAGGCGGCCTGCAGCAGGTCCCGGCTCTCGGCGAGGGCGATGCTCTGCTCGATCTGCTGGACCGCTTCGGGCAGCCGGCCGGTGCGCGCGAGCGCCACCCCGAGCGTGTTGAAGGCCTGCACCCGCACCACCGCCGCCTCGCGCGCCCGCTCGGCATCGTGGGCGTCGCCTTCCCCGGTCGCCTCCCGCAGCGCCCGCTCGGCCCACGCGATCGCGGCCTCGTTGTCGCCCGCGCGGAACGCGAGCCGGCCCATCTCCTGGAAGAGGTGGGCGCGCTCGATCGGATCGCCCTCCTCGCCGAGCCGATCGAGGCCCGCGGTGAAGCAGGCGGCGGCCCGCTCGCGGTCGCCCGTCTCCCAGTGGAGACCCCCGAGCTTCCGGAGGAGCCGGGCCGTGAGCGCCCGGTCGCCGGCCCGCTCGCCCGCCTCGCGGACGGCCTCGAAGTGGGCGAGGGCCTGCGCGCGGCGTCCGGTCAGCCCGAGCAGATCGCCCAGCCGCTCGCGGACCGCCGCGATCTGGCCGTCGCAGTCCGTGCACTCGGCGAGGGCGCGCAGGGCGCGCTCGTAGTGCCGGATCGCGTCGTCGTTGGCGTACACCGCGCGCGCCCAGTCGCCCGCGGCCACGAGGTAGGCGGCGCCGCGCGCCTTGTCGGTGGCGAGGCTCCAGTGATGGCCGAGCGCCTCGAGGTCGGTCAGGCGCTCCGGGCGCGGGCCGGCCGCCCGCTCGAGGGCGCGGGCGGTGTGCTCGTGCAGGACGGTGCGGCGCGCGAGGAGCAGGTTCTGGTACACCACCTCGTGCACGAGCGTGTGGGTGAACCGGTACCGATGGCCCTCGCGGCCGGGGGCGGCCGGCTCGATCAAATCCGCCTCGATCAGCTCGTCGAGGACGAGCTCGATGCCGGCCGGGTCGGTCGCGACCTCGCGCAGGAGCCCCGCGTCGAACTCCGCGCCCACCACCGCGGCCTCCTGGAGCAGCCGGCGCGCCCCGGCGGCGAGCCGATCGACCCGCGAGAGCAGGAGGCCCTGCAGGGTGGGCGGCACGTCCACCACCTGGCACTCCGCGGCGCACGCCCAGCCCGCGCCGTCGCGCACGAGCACCCCCTTCTCCACGAGGGTGCGGATGATCTCCTCCACGAACAGGGGATTGCCGCCGGCCCGGGTGGTCACGAAGTCCTCGAGCTGGCCCAGCGGATCGCCGCGCAGGTCACCGAACAGGCCGTTCACCAGCGCGCGGCTCTCCTCGGGCGAGAGCGGGCGGAGCCGGATGACCGATTGCTCGGCCCGCGTCACCGGCAGCGGGGCGGCGTCGGGCCGGTGGGTGAGCAGCAGCATCAGCGGCCGGTTCGCGAGGTGATCGGCCACGTTGCGCAGCATCTCCAGCGAGGCCGCGTCGGCCCGGTGGAGGTCCTCCACCACGATCAGGAGCGGGTCCTGCTGCACGCGCCGCTCCACCAGGGTGCGCGCGGCCAGCGCGATCTGGCGCTGCAGCTGCTCCGGCTCCACGTCCCGCGGCCGTGCCTCCTCGACTCCCAGCACGTAGCTCAGCACCGGCGCGATCGCGTCGGCTTCCTCGGCCCGCGCGCCGAGGGCGCGGAGGCCCGCGCCCAGCTTGTGCCGGGCCACCTCCAGCGAGTCCGTCCGGTCCACGCCGTAGGCCTCGCGGAAGAGCGCGCCGAACACCCCGTAGGTCGGCTCGCCGAGGGAGGAGCACGTGGCCTGGCGCACCACCGTGTCGGCCAGCCGGCCCTCGGCCTCGAGGCGGGCCAGCAACTCCGCGACGAGCCGCGACTTGCCGGTCCCGGCGTCGCCGACCACGCTCACCACCTGCGCCCGGCCTCGCCGCATCCGCTCGAACGCGAGCGCGAGCTGGCTCAGCTCGTCGCCGCGGCCGACCAGCGGCACCGCGAACCCGAGCTGGGCGAGGCCGCGCGCCGAGCGCGGCTCGGCCAGGACGCCCAGCAGGCGATGCACGACCACCGGCTCGGCCTTGCCCTTGAGCGGCAGCGCCCCCGCGGGCTCGAAGGCGAAACGGTGGCGGCCGAGGACGTACGTGGCCTCCGACACCAGCGCGGTCCCGGACGGCGCGGCGGACAGCAGGCGGGCGGTGGTGTTCACGGTGTCGCCGGTCACCGCGTAGGCGCCGCCCGCCGGACCGCCCAGGCTGCCCGCCACCACCGGACCGGTGTGGACGCCGATGTGCAGCGCCACCGGGCTGCCGAGGCGGGCCGCCCACTGGCGGCTCAATGCGGCGCTCTCCTCGAGCATCTCGAGCGCGGCCCCGAGCGCGCGCTGCGGGTCGTCCTCGTGCGCGACCGGCGCGCCGAACACGGCCATCACCGCATCGCCCACGAACTTCTCCACGAACCCGTCGTAGCGCTGGATGATCCGGGCGAGCGACTCGAACAGCGCGTTCTGGAAGGCGCGCACCTCCTCGGGGTCGAGCCGCTCCGACAGCGCGGTGAAGCCGGTGAGGTCGGCGAAGAGGACCGTGACCTGTCGCCGGTCGGCCTCGGGACCGGCGGGCGCCGCGGAGGCGGGCCTCGCGAGCACGTCGGCCGATGCGGCAGCAGACGCCGACGGCGCCGCGGGGACAGGCGGTACCGGGGAGGGCGGCGACGCCCGGGTGGCCGGGGCGCTCGAAGACGCCGTCGTCGCCGGGCCGGGGGTTCCGGCCGGGGTCGGCGCCGCCCGGGCGCTCCCGCAGCGCGGGCAGAAGGCGAAGGAGGGATCGCACGCGAGCCCGCACGCGGGGCAGGGGGCGGGGAGGCGTTGCCCGCAGCGCGGGCAGAACGCGAACCCGGGGGAGGCTTCGAGGCCGCAGCCGGCGCAGGTCATCCGCTCACAGTCTAGCCCGGCGCCGGCCTGAGGGCCACGCGCCGCGTCGGGCAGCGCAGCGTAACACACGCCGCGGCGCCAGGCCGCCGCCGGCCCGGGCTCGCAACCACGGGCATCCGGGTCACGAGCCTGGGTAGTCCCTTTCTGCACGTGGCGAATCGAGTCGTCAGCCCCCGGCGGCGCCGCGCTCGCAACTCGTTGATTCGATTGATGTCACCTGGTGGCTCGTCGCTTGCTGTTCGATCGCCCCGGAGAGAGCGCCATGAGCTTCGCCTGCAAGAGCGACAAGCCCTGCTACCACACGCTGCGGGAGTGCGCCGCGGTCCAGGGCGAGTACTGCCTCGTCTGCCACCACGGGTCCTACCTGGCGGTGCCTCCGCGCCGGTCCACCGTGACGGGTCCCCGTCGCCAGCGGCAGGGCATGGCCGCGCTCCTCCGCGAGATCCGCCAGCGCCGCGGCCGCTGAGCCGCCCGCCGGCTCGCGCGCGTCAGCCCTTCACGCCGCCCGCGCCCCAGCCCTGCACGAGGTAGCGCTGCACGGCGGCGAAGAAGCACACCGTCGGCACCGTGATCATCACGCCGGCGGCCATGATCATCCCCCAGTCCACGATCGTCGCGTTGAAGAGGTCGTTCACCCCCACCGGCAGCGTCTTCAGCTCCTCCGAGGTGATCAGCACCAGGGCGAAGAGGAAGTCGTTCCAGGCCAGGATGAAGGTGAAGATCGCGGCCGCGATCAGCCCGGGCAGGGCGAGCGGCAGCACCACGTACCAGACGGTGCGGCCCCGGCCGGCGCCGTCGACCAGGGCCGCCTCCTCCAGGTCGAGCGGGATCGACTGGAAGAAGGCGCGCAGCACCCAGAGGCAGAACGGCAGGCAGAAGGTCGTGTAGGACAGCACCAGGGCCAGGTGGGTGTTCACGATCCCGATCTGCTTCACCAGGATGTAGAAGGGGATGATGATCATGATCGGGGCGAACATGTAGGTCAGCAGGATGAGCCCCGCCACCAGCTCGCGGCCCCGGAAGCGGTAGCGGGTGAGCCCGTACGCGCCCAGCGCGGACACGGTGAGGGTCAGGAGCACGGTGGCCCCCGCCACCAGCACGCTGTTCCGGAAGAAGACCAGGAACGCGGTGTCCGCGAAGAGGCGCTGGAAGTTCTCGAGCGTCGGGTGCAGCGGCACGAAGCGCGGGGTGGCGAAGATCTCGTCCGAGCGCTTGAGCGCGGTCGAGAGCATCCAGAAGAGTGGGAAGGCCGCGGCCACGAGCAGGACGGTGCCCGCGCCGTAGAGCGCGGAGGTGCGGGCGCCCCGCCCGGCGGCGGCCCTCACGCGAACACCTCCTCGGTGCGGAACAGGCGGAAGTAGATCGCGGTGGCCACCAGCAGCATCGCGAACATGATCACGGCCAGCGCGGCGCCCATCCCGGCCTGCAGGTAGGTGAAGCTCCGCGAGTAGGCGTAGACCGGCAGCGTGCGGATGTAGCGGCTCACCCCGCCCTCGCCGGCGAGCAGCCACACCGTGTCGAACTTGGTGAACATCCAGATCGAGCGCAGCAGCACGATCACGAACAGCACGCTCGCGGTCTGGGGCAGGGTGACGTGCAGGAAGCGCCGCCATGCGGAGGCGCCGTCCACGGTGGCCGCCTCGTAGAGCTCGGGCGCTATGGTCTGAAGCCGCGCCAGGTAGGTCACCACCACGAACGGGAAGAACTGCCAGACGCTGGTGACGATCAGCGCGGTCATGATGTGGTCGGGGCCGAGCCAGGCCACCGGGGCGCGGGCGGCGCCCGACTGCAGGAGCAGGTAGTTGACCAGCCCGTAGGAGTCGTTCAGCAGCCACTTCCAGAGGATGACCGCCACGATGGTGGGGATCATGTAGGGGAACAGCACTACCCCGCGCAGGAGGGTGCGGCCGCGGAAGGCCTCGTTCAGGAGCAGGGCGGCGGGCACGCCGACCCCGAGCTGCAGCACCATGGTGGCGCCCGCGTAGACGCAGCCGTAGTAGAAGCTCGACCAGAACTCGGGATCGGTCGCGAAGTAGCGGTAGTGGCGCAGGCCCACGAAGGTCTGCACCGGCATGAAGGCGTGCTTGTCGAAGAGGCTCAGCCAGACGTTGTAGAGGACGGGGAAGACCACCAGCCCGCCCAGCAGGGCGAGCGACGGGGCGAGGAGGAGCCAGCCGGTGAGCGCCTGCTTCCTCACTCGCCCCGCCCGGGCCCCGCGACTACGCCCAGCGCTTGTACCCCAGCTGGGTCAGCAGCTCCTCGGCGCGCTTCTGGGCGCGGTCGGCCTCCGCCTTCGGGTTCTTGCCGCCCACCATGACCTCCACGATCATGTCGGCCACGATGCTCGAGCCGTCGAGCTCGGCCAGGAACGGCAGGAGGTTGTCCTCCGGCCGGGTGAAGCCGATGGGCAGGAAGCGGTTACCTCTGAGCCCGGTCAGCATGACCTCGTGCCAGGCCTTCCACTTCTTGATCCGCTCGTTGGCCAGGTAGGCGGGGTCGTTGAGCATCGACGAGAAGATCGGGGTGAGGTGGATCGGCACCGAGTGGCAGTACTGGAGGTAGTGGTCCTTCTTGTAGAACAGGCGCAGGAACTCGAACGCCTCGTTCGGATACTTCGACTGGCTGAACACCGCCCAGTTCTCACCGTCGAGCGCGGAGATGCCGACCTTGCCGGAGGGCCCGTGCGGTCGCAGGAGCGGCATGAAGTGCTCGGGGTCGCGCATGTTCTCGGGCGCGTACTTCTCGATATAGCCGATGGCCCGCGCGCCGGAGAGATAGCTCATCGCGATCTTGCCGGTGGCCAGCGCGGCCTGGGTGTCGAGGTACTTCTGCCCCGACCAGCCCTGCGACTGGAACTTGTTGAGCTTCTGCAGATAATCGAGGACCTCGAGCATCGGCTTGCCGTTGAGCTGCGGCCGCCACGTCTTGGCGTCCACCCAGGAGCCCCCGTTGCCGGCCAGCCACTCCGCGGGGTGCACGAAGCCCATGTAGAGCTTCTCGCCCGGCATCTGGAACGCCATGCGGCCGTCCTCGGTGAGCGCGGCGCAGAGCTTCAGCATGTCGTCGTACGTCTCGGGCGGCTTGATGCCCTTCTTCTCCCGGAGATCGCGGCGCTCGCAGAAGTAGGTGGCGCCCATCGCATGGGTGATGCCGTAGTACTTGCCGTCGAAGAACTGCAGCTTCCGGGTCGCCTCGTGGATGTCGTTCTCGCCCACCGCCCGGATCAGCTCGTCCATCGGCCGCAGCAGCTTCTTGGTGTAGAGCGAGGCGGTCATGAACGGGTTCAGGTGGGTCAGGTCCGGCGGACTGCCCGCGGCGAGCGCGGCCAGGAGCTTGGTGTTGAGGTCGCCCCAGCCGAGGGCCTGCTGCTTGACCTTGAAGCCCGGGAACTTCTTCTCGAACTCGGCGATCGACGTGTCCTGGATGACCTTCACGGTCTGCGGCTCGACCTCGGTGTGCCAGACCTGCAGCTCCCGGACCTGCTGCCCGATCGCGGCCGGCGCCCGGCCCAGCGCGACCACGCCGACGGCGGCGCCGGTTCCGACGAGGAAGCGGCGGCGGGAGAAGCGGGACGAGGGGATTTCCTGGAGCGGCGCGCGGGTCCGCGTGTGGGCCATGGTGGCCTCCTTGAGGGCTCGGGGTCGAGCCGGTGGGACGTCCGGCGCGACTCTAGGGCGAACCGGGGCGGGTGTCAATGCTCCGCGTTCCGAGGCATGGGCTTCCCGCCGGTGCTAGCATGAGTCGTCAGCCAATTCGATCCTCAGGAGGGCCATGATGACGCGGATTGCACGCTTTCTCGTGATCGCGCCGGCATTCCTCGTGGCCGTGAGCGTGGGCCCGGCCGACGCCGCGGACCGGACCAAGGTCGATCAGGCGACCCGGCGGGTGCAGGGCGGCGCCAAGCAGATCGGCAGCGGCCAGGTGGGCGACGGGTTCAAGGAGATGTTCGCCGGCATCGGGCACACCATCGTCGAGGGCGCCAAGTTCAGCGGCAACACCGTGGGGGAGTTCTTCAGCGGCAAGAAGAAGAGCGCCGACAGCAAGGACTGACCGACACCGGGCCGGGCGGCCTCCCGGATCACCGGGACCGCCCGGCCCGCTCGCTTGACACCGCCCGCGTTTCGCCCGATGGTCGGCCCAGCCGATGGCCACGCGGGCGAGACGCTTCCACTTCCTGCGGTCCCCCCATCGCGTCATCTGGGCGCGTCCCCGCCTGCTCGTCTCGATCGTCCTGGGCCTGGTGGTGGCCGCGGCCCTGACCTGGGCCACCGTATGGCGGCGGCCCACCTGCTTCCTGGTCGCCTGGGACATCGCCACCGCCGTGTACCTGATCGCGGTGTTCGTCATGATGGCGGGCGCCACCGTGGACGAGATCCGCGAGCGCGCCGCCGGGCAGGACGAGGGGCGCTTCGGGATCCTGACCATGACCACCGCCGCCGCCGTCGCGAGCCTGGCCGCGATCGTGGCCGAGATCGGGCCGAGCAACCCGGAGCGGAGCTGGCCCTACCTGGCGCTGGCCGGCCTCACCATCTTGCTGTCGTGGACCTTCATCCACACGATGTTCGCGCTGCACTACGCGCACGAGTACTACGGCGAGAGCGTCGGGGCGGGCGGCGGGCTCGCCTTTCCGGGGGGCGGCGAGACGCCGGACTACTGGGACTTCATGTACTTCTCGTTCGTGATCGGGATGACCTCGCAGGTCTCGGACGTGGCCATCACGAGCCGGATGATCCGCCGCACCGCCGCCGCCCACGGGGTGGTCTCGTTCCTGTTCAACGTGGCGCTCCTGTCCCTGAGCGTGGGCGTCGCGGGCAGCATGCTCTCCGGGAGCTGACTAGCCCGCGCGGTGGATCGCGCCGCCCGCGGGCGGGCGCTGCCGCGCCACGCGGCTGGTCTCGAAGGTGTACAGGAAGTCGGTGAAGCCCGCGTCGTAGTCCGACAGCCCGGTCTGGCCGGTGGCCCGCATCCGCAGATCGTAGAGCTGCCGCAGGCCGCCCTCGATCCGCTGCTGCGCGCGGGGGAGCGGGGGGTGCAGGCCGAGCAGGCTCGACCGGAGCTCGGGCCGCAGCGGCACCGCCTCCACGAGACGGGCGAAGGTCCCCACCTCGCTCCCCGCGAGCACCCGGAGGTTCCGGTGCAGGCGCTCCAGCAGCGCGGCCTGGCGAAGGAGCGGCATCTCCGAGGAGGCCAGCGCGAGGTAGCCCAGCACCTGGGCGTGCAGCTCCTTCCAGTAGCCCTTCCGGTGCGCGAACTCGTGGACGATGATGTGCGGCTCGAGGAAGCCGGTGTCCCGGAAGATCGCCACGTCGCCCGAGAGGATGTCGCAGGCCCCCAGCGCGAAGGGGAAGGCGAGGCCCACGAGGGCGAAGCGGCGGACCTTGGCGCTCGAGCGGACGTGCTGGCCGGTGATGCCCGCGATGAAGCGGGTGAGCGCCCGGTCGACCGCCTCCGCCAGCGGCCGCCGGGGAAGCCGCTCCGCGACGAACCCGGCGTCGAGCCGCTCCGCCAGCGTGCGCACCTCGGCCGCGCGGGTCTCCCGGGGCATCGGGACCAGGTGCCCGAGGTCGGCGCCGAACTCCCGGCGGAAATCGATGCGCCGGATGCCCCGCCGCGCGCGCCAGTCGTGGAGCGCGTGCCCCGCGTAGGCGCCCAGCACCGCGCCCTGCACCAGCGCGCCGACCGGCGAGGCGCGCAGCAGGACCCGCCCCAGGAGGGTCGCGCCGACCACCACGTCGAGCGGGGCCAGGGGCCAGTAGGTGGCCCGGTTGGAGATGTGGATCTCGCGGTGCGGACCCGCCGTGTCGGACGCGTCGGTCATCGATGCTCCTTTACCCGGTCATTGTTTCGCGGACGGTGCCGCCCGGTCGGCGGTGCGCGGCGATGGAGCCGGAAAGTGCAGTGTACGCATGACGGAGCCTCGATGGCACGGCTCCTGCTCTTCTCGAACGCGAGGGACGAAACGCAGCAGGCTCGATCGAGACGGGACCCGGTCGGGACGGAAAGGAGCAGCCGTGAACTCCATCTTCTACATCATCGGCGTGGTGGTGGTGGTGCTGTTCGTCCTGGGCTACTTCGGACTGCGGTAAGGGCTCGGGCGCGGCGGGCTCCTCCGGTCCGCACAGATCGCGCCCGCCTTGAGCACCAGCTCGATGCGGGCGGGATCGAGCAACACCCCGATGTCGTCGAGCGGGTTGCCGTCGACGACCACGAGGTCGGCCTGGCGGCCCTTCTCGAGGGTGCCGATCTCCCGGTCGAGCCCGAGACACCGGGCCGCCCACTGCGTGGCGGCGCGCAGGGCCTGCATCGGGGAGAGACCGGCATCCACCAGATGCTTGAGCTCGAGCGCGTTGGGCGGGTGGCCGTGCCCGCCCGCGTCGGTGCCGGCCGCGATCGGCACGCCGAGCTCGAGCGCGCGCTGCACGCTCGCGACGTGGTGGGCGTGGAGCGCGTGGGCGCGCTCTCGCACGTGGGGGGCGCGGCTTTCCCGGTGGTACACGTACACGGTCAGCGTGGGCACGAAGAACGTGCCCTGCACCGCCATGCGGTTGAGGAGCGTCGGGTCCTCGTCGAGGTAGCAGCCGTGCTCGATCGAGTCCACGCCCCCTTCCAGTGCGGTGCGCAGGCCCGGGCCGCCCAGGGCGTGGCACATCACCCGGCGACCCTGCGCGTGCGACTCGGCGACCAGGGCCTCGAGCTCGGCGGCCGAGAACGCGGCGTCGAGCGGCCCGTGTCCGGGGCGAGAGCTGGCGCCCCCGGTGGTGGCGGTCTTGATCACATCCGCGCCCGCGCGCACCATGCGGCGGACCACGTCGCGCACGGCCTCGGGCCCGTTTCCCACGCTGTCCGGCAGCAACGGGTCGTAGGCCCCGCAGCAGTCGTGACCCGACGGGCTCACGCGGTCGCCGATCCCGCCGGTGGGCGAGATGATCTGGAGCGCCAGCACGAGGCGAGGGCCGGCGATCAGGCCCTGGTCGATCGCGAGCTTGAACCCCGCGTCCAGCCCGCCCGCGTCCCGCACGGTGGTGTAGCCCATCGCGAGCGTGTCGGCGAGCACGGCGGCGGTGCGCAGGTGGGTCGTGCTGGCCGGCTCGTCCAGGCCCCAGCGCGTGGCCAGCGCGTAGCCGTGCGAGGCGAGGTGATCGTGGGCGTCGATCAGGCCCGGGATCACGGTGCGGCCGGGCGCGTCGACCACCTCCGCGTCGGCCGGCCAGGCGAGCGCTCCGCGCGGGCCCGCCGCGGTGACGCGGCCGTCCTCGATCACGACCGCGGCGTCGGGGACGGGGGCCGCGCCGGTCCCGTCGATGAGGGTGGCGCCTCTGACGACCCGGATCATGGGCGTCGCCCCGCCGGCCGGTGGCCCGTCCGGACGGTCATTCAGGGAGCGGCGCCGCCAGGGCCTCGGCCTGCGCCCGCGGCAGCCCCATGGCCTCCCCGGCGTTGAGCAGCTCGCTCCACGTGCCCGCGTCCAGCGGGATGCCGTCGCGCCCGCGCTCCGCGCGCGAGAGCCGCTCGGGGTCGCCGGGCACCAGCACCGGCTTCGAGGCCTCCGCCGGCGGCGAGGCCTTGACGTAGCCGAGGAAGCCGTCGATCTCCCGCCGCAGCCAGTCCATGCCGGCCAGCCGCGCCGGGTCCACCATGATGCTGAACATGTTGTTGACGATGCCACCGCGCCGCGGGTTCTCGGGCTGGATGGTGCCGCCGCCCGAGAGGCCGCCGGCGAGCAGCTCGGTGAGCACCGCGAGCGCGTAGCCCTTGTGGGCGCCGAAGGACAGGAGCGCCCCGCGCGGCTCGCGGAACATGACCTCCGGGTCGGTGGTGGGCGCGCCCGTCGGGTCGATCAGGTAGCCCTCCGGCATCCGGCGGCCGGCGAGGCGGGCGACCGACACCTTGCCCATGGCCACGCCGCTCGTGGCCATGTCGAGCAGCAGCGGCGGCTCGCGGTCGGTGCCCGGCATGCTGATGCAGACCGGATTGGTGGAGAAGCGCGCGTCGCTGCCGCGGAACGGGGCGACCAGCCCCTGGTGGTCCGCCACGTTCACGAAGTGGATCGACACCATCCCCGCCGCGCTGGCCAGCTCGCCGTAGGCGCCCACGCGTCCCACGTGGTGCGAGTTGGCCAGCGTCACCACCGCGACCCCGTTGTCCCGGGCGCGCGCGATCGCGGCCGCCGTCGCCTCGCCGGCCACCCGCCGCCCGAACCCGCGCTGGCCGTCGAACATGAGGAACGCGCCGTCGTCCTTCAGGACCTTCGCCGAGGTGTTCGGGACGACCAGGCCTTCCTTGAGGTGCCGCACGTAGTGCGACATGAGGCTCACGCCGTGGCTGTCGTGCCCGGCGAGGTTGGCATCGACCAGATGCCCGGCGACCAGGCTCGCTTCCGCGGGCCCGCTGCCCCCGCGGCCGAGGATGGTGGCGACGAGTTGACGGAGACGATCGGCGGTCACGCGCATCGGAGGCTCCTTGGCGAGATGGACACCCGGAAGAGCGTATGCGCCGGGCCGCCGTCGCGCAAGGGACAGGGCGCGGAGTAACATCGGGCGCCATGAGCGACTCTCCGGGCCGTTCCGGGCCGGGCCGCGCGGGGCGGCAGACGATCCCGGCGCGGCGGGGCGTGGCGGCGCGCGTGCCCGCGGGACGGCACGTGCGGGTGATCAACACCCACGGCACCCAGGTGGTGGACACCTGGGCCTTCGCGGCGAGCGATCCCGCCGAGTGGATGTCGATGGAGGCGAGCCGGGCCGCGTTCCTGCGCCTGACGCCCGCGGTCGGCGATACGTTCCTCACCACCGAGCGCCGCCCGATCCTGACCCTGGTGGAGGACACCGCGGGCGGCGCACACGACACGCTGATCGCCTGCTGCGATCCGCCCCGCTACCGGCTCCTGGGCGTGGCGGGCCACCACGACAACTGCCGCGACAACCTGCACGCGGCGCTCGCGGCGCTCGGGGTCCGCATCCCGGCCACCCCGGCGCCGCTGAACCTCTTCATGCACATCCCCTGGACGGCCGACGGCCGGCTCGCGTGGGCCGAGCCGGTGTCGGCGCCCGGGGCCTGCGTGCGGCTGCGGGCGGAGATGGACTGCATCGTGGTGTTCTCCGCCTGTCCTCAGGATCTGGTTCCGGTCAACGGCCGCACCGGCACGACCACCGAGGCGCACTTCGCCATCGAGTAGCGCCTCCGCTGACCCCGTCAGATGAAGTGGGTGTGGCCGTTGCGGATGAAGTGGAGGGCGCCGCGGGTGGGGGCGCCCTGCCGGGCCTGCCAGTGCTCGGCGTAGGCCTGGATCTGCGGCGCGTAGCGGGCCACCAGCGCCTCGAGGCCGGCCGTGAGCTGGTCGGTCTTGTAGTCGATGAGCGTCCAGCCGCTCGCGGTGCGATACGCGAGGTCGACCACGCCGTGCAGCAGGCGCGGCGGGCCGTCCGGCGCGGGCACCGTCACCGCGAACGGGACCTCGACCGCGCGCTCCTCCGCCTCGAGCGCCTCGCGCCAGAAGTCCGCCGCCATCACGCGCTCGACGGTGTCGAGCGCCTCCGGGATCACCCGCTGCAGCTCCGGGGTGTCGAAGGCGAACCAGTTGGCGAGCCGCTCCAGGTGCGCGCGGTCGCGCGGGCCGGGCAGGGCGTGCTCCAGCAGGAAGTGGATCAGGCTGCCCCACGCCATGCCGGTGTCGGGCTCGCGCGTGCGGCCCGCCTGCAGGGGATGGCCGTACGGGGCCGCCCGGTGCGCGGTGCCGGTGACCGACTCCACCTGCCACGCGGGGACGCGCAGGGCGGCCAGCCGCGCCTGCCGCGCGCCCTCGGCGGCCGCCCGGGCGCCGCCGCTCAGGTCCGGCCGCGCCAGCGGCAGGGGCATGGCCACCGGGGGAACGGTCAGCCGCGGTACCTCGATCAGGTACGGCTCGAGCAGCTCCCACGGTCGTGACCGGCGAGACGGCTTCACCGGGCGGCTGACCACGAGCAGGTCCTGCGCGCGCGTGGCCGCCACGTAGACCAGGCGCCTCAGCTCGGCCTCCTGGTAGGCGCGCTCCTCCGCCTCGTGCTGCGCCCAGCCCTCGGGCCGGGCCAGCGGTGTCTGGCCGCGGCCGCGGTCGCGCGCGAGCTGGAAGTAGCCGCGCGCGCCCGATCCGTCGCGCACGACGCGGCTCTTGATCGAGTCCATCCAGCCGCGCAGGGGATCGGCCAGGAAGACGACGCGCGCCTCCAGGCCCTTGGCCTTGTGGAGATTCATGACCCGCACGACGTCGCGGCGTCCGGGCTCGATCGGCACGGACTCCACATCCGGGGAGCTCAGGTCGTCGATCAGGGCCTCCGCCGCGTCGGCCAGCGTGCCGCCGTCCTCCGTGACCTGGCGGATGCGGTCCACCGCGTGGAGGAGGTCGCCCGCCTCCGCGCCCCCCGGGCTGCGCGCGGCGCTCATCGCGAGGAGCCCGGTGGCCTCGAGCACGCGCTCGACCGCCGCCGGCGCGGGCAGCCGCCGCGTCCAGTCGTACATGCGCCGCATCGCGCGCAGCGCCTCGCCCACCGGCCCCGCCACCGCGTCGAGGTCCGGCGCGGTCAGGAGGAATCCGCCGCCGGCCTCGCGATGGCGGAAGAGCGCCGCGTCGCTCAGCCCGAACAGCGGCCCGCGCAGCACCCCCACCACCGCGGGGCCGTCGTCGGGGTCGGTCAGCGCGCACAGCAGGTGCGCGAGCCCGGTCACCGCGCCGGACCGGGCGAAGGCCGCGCCCCCGCTGACCTCCACCGGCAGCCGCAGCCTCTCCAGCGCGCGCGTGTAGATCGGCAGCGCGCGGCGGGTCCGGGTGAGGATCAGGAAGTCACCGGGGGTGCGCCGCCGCGCGTCCAGCTCGGCGCGGATGAAGCGGGCGATCACCTCCGCGTCGTACTCGGCCGCCGTGTCGTTGGTCGCGGCGGTCGCCGGCACGTCGATCACACGCACGCCGTAGGCCGCGCCCCGGTCGCGCCGCGCGGCCACGAGGCCCGCGAACCCGGGCTGCTGCGGCGTGGCCTCGGCGGGGAACAGCGCCGCGAAGGCGGCGTTGGCCCACTCGCACAGCGCGGGCACCGAGCGGAAGCACGCGGTGAGCGACACCACCCGTCCGCCCGTGTCCTCGATCCGCCGGCGCACCTGCTGGTAGACGTCGATGTCGGCGCGGCGGAAGCGGTAGATCGACTGCTTGGGGTCGCCCACCACGAACAGGCCGCCGGGCCGGAGGGGCACGCGCGTCCAGTCGCGCTCCGCGCTCGGCGCGCCCGCCAGCAGCAGCACGACCTCGGCCTGGATCGGGTCCGTGTCCTGGAACTCGTCCACGAACAGCCAGCGGTACTTGGCCTGAAGGGCGGCGCGCACGTCGGGCTGCTCGCGAAGGAGCCGGGCCGCGTACACCAGCAGATCGCCGTAGTTCAGCTGCACGGCCCGGCGGCGCGCCTCGGCGGCGAAGCGGCGTCCTTCGTCGAGCAGGGTCACCGCGAGGCGGTAGACGTAGGCGTACCACGCCTCCAGGAACGGCAGCGCGACCTGGTGGAACTCGCGGAAGAGCCCGTCGATCTTCGCGGCGGCGGCCTTGCCGTTGCCCGGCCACCACTTCTGGACGATCCGGGGCGGCTTCTCCCACATCGCGAGCAGCGCGGCCAGATCGCGCGGATCTTCCAGCGCGGCCACGCGCCGGCGTCCGGCGAACTCGCGCATGCGCTCCTGCACCTTGCACGTGCTCTCCCGGGGCACGTCGCCCCCGAGCATGGCCTGGAGCCCGGCCCAGAGCCGCTCCAGCGCCGCTCGCGCGCGGGCCGGATCGGGGCGGGGTGCGGCGCCGGTGGGGAACTCGACCTCCGCGTAGTCGGTGACCACCTCGAACGCCTCGTCGAGGTCCACCGGACGCACCCCCGCCTCGATCAGCTCGTGGAGCGTCGTGGAGCCGCGCCCGCGCTCCTGGTCGAGGTACTCGCGCCACGCCCGGCGTCGCTGGTCCGCCTGGGCCAGCTCGTCCAGCTCGGTGAAGCCGGGCGCCACACCGGCCTCCACCGGGCGCTCGCGGAGCAGGTGGGCGCAGAACGCGTGGATGGTGCCCGCAAAGAGGCGCTCCAGGTGGTGCAGGGCCTCCTGCGCGCGCTGCCGCCGCGCCGGGTCCCGCTCGGCGGCGACGGAGCGCTCGAGCGTGGACTGGAAGCGGGCGCGCAGCTCGGCGGCCGCCTTGCGCGTGAAGGTGACCGCGGCCATCGACTCCACCTGGTACTTGCCCGCGAGGACCCCCGCGGCCATGCGCTGGGCGAGGCATTCGGTCTTGCCCGAGCCGGCCCCCGCCTCGACGAGGAGGTTCACGTCCAGGCGGTCGCGGACCATGTCGCGGGCGGCCTGGTCCGGCGCGGGGACGGGCCTACCCATGGGCCTGGAGCTTCCGGTACGGCTCGAGCATCAGGTTGTCGGACCGGTCGAGCTTGGCCTTCGCCCGCTCGGCCACGCGCGCCCCGCACGCCGGCCCGAACTCGCAGAAGCGGCAGTCCTCCTCGATCGTGGGTGTGTGGACGAACGCGCCCGCGCGCAGCACATCGAAGAGATCGCGGAGCACCGCGCGGGCCTCGGCCTGGGTCGAGGCGGGGCGGACACGCCGCTCCCGTCGGCCGCGGCTGGTCGGGAAGTAGTACGAGCCGACCGCGCGCGCCTGCGCGTCGCGCTCGCGCAGGAGATCCAGCGCCGCCAGGGCGTAGAGCGCATGCTGGAGCTGGCGGCCGCCCGCGAAGGTGGCGTCGAGCCCGCCGGGGAGGAAGGCGCCGCCCGTCTTGTAGTCCACCACCTCGTAGGTGCCGTCGGCCAGGCGATCGATGCGATCGATGCGGCCGCGGAGGCGGAAGCGCAGGCCGTCGCCCAGATCCAGCACCACCGGGTCGCGACGTCCGAGCGCCTCGCCCTCGGTGGCGCCGCCGAAGCCGATCTCGAAGCCGAGGGGCGTGCGCGCGGCGCGGTCCTCCGCCTCGAAGCGCAGGAACAGGGCCAGGTCGTTCTGCAGCTCGCGCGCCTCCCGCTCGAAGACGCCGTCCGAGGGCGGGGGCACGAGCGCGCGATGGGCGGCGAGCGCCTCCTCGCCCAGCCGGCGCAGGCGCGCGCCGTGGCGGGCGGGATCCGGTGTCTCCTTGCGGTCGCGGATCTCGCGCATGATCGTGGCGTAGAGCGCGTGCAGGATCGAGCCGCGCGTCATCGGGTCGAGCCACACGTCGGGATCCGGCTCCGCCTCGTCGATGGGATCGAGCCCGAGGCCGCGCCGGAGGAAGTGGCGGAACGGGCACTTGGCGAGGTCCTCGAGGCTGGTGGGGGAGACCGCCTCGCCCGACACGCGCGGGTCGAGCCGTGGGCCCGCCTCCGGCACGAAGCCGTCGTACTCGGTGAACGCGTCCGAATCCCGCGCGGCCTCCGCCACCCCACCCCGGGCCAGCGCCGGGAAGCCGTCGTGCACCGCGGGGACGGCGGAGCCGGCGTCGGCGCCCCGCAGGCCGGCCAGCCACCAGCCCGCGTCGCTCAACGCCTGATCGGCCTGGGCGGGCACCGCGGAGACCGGCTCGCCGAGACGCTCCACCAGCCGCTCGTAGGTCCACTCCGACGCGGGCTCGAGCACTCGGACCGCCTGCAGCAGCACCCACGACGGGAAGGTGGCGCGCGACTCGCGCAGGTCGCGGCAGGAGTGGCTCAGGCACACCCGCCCGCCCAGGCTGCCCAGGCGGGAGACGATGCGGTAGAGCGCCTCGCCGGCCCGGTCCTCCGAGGTCCGGAGCGCGGCATCGATGCCCCGGCGCTCGCCGTCGAGCAGCACCGGATCCTCCACCAGCGCGGGGAACACGCCGCCCTCCTCGAGGCCGATCACGAACGTCCGCGCGCGCCCGGCATGGCCCGCATCCGCCAGCGTGGTGACGTGCAGGTGGCCGGGCCGTGCCCGATCGCCGCCGACCGCGAGGCCGTCGAGGCGGCCGCGGATGAGGGCCAGCGCCTCGGCGCGCGAGCGCGTCAGGTCCTGGAGCGCGCGCAGCTCGCCGAGCGCCTCGGTGAGCCGCACCGCGGCCTCGCCGTCGAGCTCGCTGGTCTTCCGCGCGAAGGTCCGGAGCAGCGTCACCGCGGCGTCGAGCCAGCGACCGAGCGGCGCGACCGTCTCCACGGGAGGCACGAGGGCCAGCAGCGCCTCCGTCCACTGCATCAGGCGTCGGGTCTGGGCGGCGCGGGCGCGCGCCCGTGCCCGCTCCTGGTCGCTCCGCTCCGGATCGTCCGCGCGGGCATCCAGGCTCTCGATCATGCGGCCGAGCGCGGCCGCGTAGGTCTTCGGGCCCCACGTCGCCTGCGCGCGAGCCAGCAGGCGCGCCGCCTGCCCCGCGGTCAGCCCCTCTCCGTCGCCTTCTCCCGCGCCCACGTCCACCCGCACGTCGCCCGATTGCAGCATGCGCCGCAGCCGGCTCGCGGCCAGCCCGCCTTCCACCCACTCGCAGAAGGCGAGCAGCGCCCGGCCCGGCCGCGTGAGCGCGACCGGGATCCCGGGTCCGATGGTGACCGGCCAGTCGTGCCGCTGCGCCTTCTCCCACACGAGGGCCGTCTGCTCCGGAATGGGGCAGGCGATCTCCACCTGGTCCAGACCGGCCGGCGCGCCGTCGGGGCCGGTCGCGCCCAGCTCGCGCGCGATGCGGCGGAAGACTTCCTCCACCTCCGCCTCGCGGCCGCCCGCGCAGAACAGGGCGAGCGTGCCGTCGGCCGCCGGCGCTCCCCCCGGCGCCATCAGCAGCGCGAGCCGCTCCGCGTCGGTGGCGGGCGCGGGCGCCACCTCCTCCACCGGCGCGGCCAGCATCGCCATGCGCCGCGGCCGCTCGAGGCCGGGCAGGGCGAGCACGCGCGGCGCCACCACGGTGCCGCCGAGCGCGTCGAGCAGCCGCCGCTCGAGCGGGGCCCAGATGGTGGTCGGCAGCTCGGTCCGGAGATCGCCGGGCCGGATGTAGCAGACCTCCAGGTGCTGGAGCGCCTCGCGGAACACCAGCGCCCGATCCGCGAGCCGGCGATCGGCCAGGTGGCGCTCGTAGGCCTCGAGCAGCGCCCGCAGCTCCGCGTGCTTGCGCGGGTCGACGAAGGCGCCGGCGGGTAGAGCGGCGGCCTCGACGCCGGCCATGCGCAGCTCCGCGACGGTGGCCCAGAGCGCCTCCGCCATCTGCGGCTGCTCGGCGAGCTCGCGGAAGTACCGCGGCACGGTGGACGGCAATTCCAGCAGCAGCCGCATGATCAGCGCGGGCCCGATAGTGTCCGGCGCGGGATCGATGCCGCGCTCGACCAGGAACGGCGCCGCCATCGGCAGCGCGAGGTCGAGCGGGGTGGTGAAGCGCAGGTTGGTCCAGCCGCCGGTCCGGAGCGCGAGACGCTCGGCCAGCGTGTGGCCGAGGCTGTGGCTCGGGACGATCACCCACTTGGCGCGGGTGCGCTCGGCGCGGCAGAGCTCGGCGAGCTGGGCGAGGAACGGCGTCACGGTGTCCCGCTCGATCTTACACGGGGGGCGCCGCGCGGGAACAGCGGCGCGGCGCTCAGCGCGCCCCGGGCGGGCGCGGACCCGAGCGCAGCACGTAGTGCAGGCCGAGGCCGGCCAGCACGACGAGCCCGGCGAGGGCCAGCCAGCGCTCCACCCGGTGCACGTCGGCCAGGATCGCGTTGATCTGGTAGCTGAAGAAGTAGGCCAGTCCGAAGGTGATGGGGATCGTCGCGGAGGCGGCCGCCGCGTCCGCCACCACGAACTTCCAGAAGGGGACCCGCGCGATCCCCGCGCTGAGGAACGCGGCCGCCCGCAGGCCGGCCACGTGCCGGGCGGTGGCCACCGTCTTCATGGCGTGCTCGCGGTACGCCTCGTCGAGCCACCGCGCGCGCGCCGGCGTGAGGATCCGGCGCACCGGCCACCAGCCGCGCACCCGCTCGCCCCACCGCCGGCCGATCGCGTAGAGGATCACGTCGCCCGAGAGCGCGCCCACCACGCAGATCGGGAGCGCGAGCCACCAGCGCGCGAGGCCCTGGTGGCTCAGGACGCCGGCGGCCACGATCGGCATCTCCTCCGGGACCGGCAGGCCCAGGCTGCCGAGCAGCAGCACGATCAGGATGCCGCGGTAGGTGTATCGCTGGAGCAGCTCCTGGACGATGGCCATGGCCCCGCGGAAGCGTAGCACCGATGGCTCGCCTTGACAGCCGGCGGACGGTGCCCCGATGCTGCGGGCGAGCGGAGCGCCGCGCCCCGGACGGAGACCGCGCGCGCCCGAGGAGGAGCCATGCCGTTCATCGCGTCGAATGGGCTCACCGAGGAAGGCACCAGCCGCACCGTCGAGGCGGGTGGCATGCGCGTGCACTACCACGACCTGGGGGAGGGGGAGCCGGTGCTGTTCCTGCACGCCTACGGCCCGGGCACCACCGCCTGGATCGTCTTCCACCGAGCGATCGGCGCGCTCGCGCCCCACTACCGCTGCATCCTCATGGACCTGCCGAACTTCAGCAAGACCGGCCCCGTGGTCTACCGCGAGGGCGTGCACGCGCTGCAGGCGCGCACCGCGGTGGCGCTGCTGGACGCCCTCGGCATCGAGCGCGCGCACTGGGTGGGCTGCTCGCAGGGCGGGCAATCGTCGATGGTGGCCGCCATCTCGTACCCCGAGCGCGTGCGCCGCTTCGTCATGGGCGGCTCGCACATCGGCACCGGCGGCGACCGCTATCTGTTGGCCAACCGTCCCTCCGAGGGCGCCCGCGCCACCCGCCAGGCGCTGGACGACCCGAGCCGCGAGAACATCCGCCGCTACCTGCGGGTGCACCTCGACGACGAGGCGCTGGTGACCGACGAGCTGGTGGACTACATCCACCGCGCCCACACCTGGTCGCCCGAATTCATGGAGGCGCGGCGGCGGTCGGTGAGCGTGCCGCACGACTACACGCCGGAGCTGGCCGGGATCCGCGCGCCGGTGCTGCTGATCCACGGCCGCTACGACCGCATGGTGGCCTTCGAGGTGAGCATCGCGATCCTGAACCACGTGGCGGACTCGCGGCTGGTGCTGCTCAACGACTGCGGGCACTGGCCGCCCTTCGAGAAGCCGGCCGAGTGGGCCGCGCACGTGCTCACCTTCCTGCGGGGCTACTGACGTCGGCCCCGCGTCCCCCTCTCCCCGCCGGGGAGAGGGCCGGAGCGAGGCGGCCTACAGGAACACGCTCAGGTTCTTGTCGAGCAGCACGTTGGCGTCGAGCACGATGGTGCGCCGGGCGATGCGCCACCCGCTCCCGGTCCGGCGGAGCACGTCCTCGCGGCAGCCGGACAGGAGCTGGTGGTCGGTCTCGAGATGCGAGCGGTAGACCAGGAACGCGGTCCGGGCCTGCACCTCGCCGCCGGGCAGCGGCGTGACCTCGAGGTTGCCCACCAGGTGGCGGGTGCGCGACGGCGGGTCCTCGGCCCACGCCATGCCGGTGTCGAGGCGCGCCACCCGCATCGTCAGGTAGCGCTTGTCCTCCTCCAGGATGGCCAGGTCGCCCAGCGGGGTCAGCTCCCGGTGCTGCTCGCGGCGCGGGACGTTCTTGCGCCGGGGCATGAAGTAGAGCACGTCGTCGGTGAACAGCTCGAGCCACTCGGTGAGCCGCCGCTCGTCGAGCAGCCAGGCCTCCCGGATGTAGAACGGCATGAGCTCGAGCCAGAGCGCCTGCGCGGCGGTGAGCGTCGGGCGGGCCGCCGGCGAGGCCGGCCGGGCGCGCTTCTTCTTCACGCGATCACCAGGTGCGTCTAGCCCCGCATCGTCGCGGTGCCCTCGAAGCGTGCCTTGATCGGCTCGATCGGGATGTCGGCCCATGACTCCGCGTTCATGAACTCCTCCCACCGCTGGTAGAAGAGGCGCTGGTTGTTCTCCGAGATGTACCGCTCGGAGACGAGCCCCGGATACTCGGGGTGGGGGCCGGCGTGGCCGACGCCCATCGACAGATCTTGCGGATAGCGTCGGCCGAGCCGGCTCCGGCTGGCGCTCGTCACCTGCCGCCAGTTGTCCACGTCGTCCTGCTCGAACATGCCGGCGGCGCCGTTGTTGGCCTGGCTGCCGATGCGGATCGCGCGCTTGAGCGCCTCCGGCGCGTCGCGGTCCACCAGCACGAAGTGCCAGAACTCGGTCTGGAGCGGCCCGCGGGGCAGTGCCAGGCGGAGGCCCAGGATGCCGTTGGGGAAGATCGAGTGGTTGCCGAGCTGCACGCGCCGGGCCCGGAGGGCGCCGAGCCGCCGCTCCACCTCGGGCATGGTCGCGGTGTGGTAGTCCTGGAACAGCTGGAACGTCTCGGTCGAGATGCCGTGCACGTACCGGGGCAGGCCGTCGTCGGCGTCGCGGAACGTGATCGAGTGCCCGTTGACGAAGGCGTGCTTGTTGGGGCTGTCGAACTGGTCCTTGTGGGACAGCCGCGGGCGGCCCAGATACGCGGTCTGCACGCGGGCGCTGGACAGATGGCTCGTCGGCACGTGGTAGTTGTCCGAGCAGTTGTCCACCAGGGTCTTCCAGTTCGCCGGCTCGAGCCACTTCATGGGGCCGAGGGCCTCGGTGCCGCCGTCGCGCCGGTTGAAGAGCGTGTCCAGGTACCAGCGCGCGTCGCCCAGATAGGCCTCGAGGCTCGGCGCGTCCGCGGCCCAGGTGGCGAACACGATCCCGGCGTAGGTCTCGACCCGCGCCTTCACGAGCCCGAGCGACGCCCGGTCGAGCGCGTCGTAGTACGCCTCCGACGTGCCCGGGACGTGGTCCAGCGCGCCGTCGTTCCGGTAGGTCCAGCCGTGGTAGGTGCAGAGAAAGCGATTGGCGTTGCCGTCGTCGCACCGCACCACCCGGTTGCCGCGGTGCCGGCACATGTTGAGCAGGGCGTGCAGCGTCCCGCGCGCGTCGCGGGTGAGGATGACCGGGTCCTCGCCCATGTAGGTATGAAAGTAGTCGTCGGGCCGGGGCACGAGGCTCTCGTGGCCGATCATCAGCCAGGCGCGGCCGAAGATCCGTTCCATCTCGTCGTCGTAGACGGCCCGGTCGCTGAAGATCGAGCGGTCGAGCTTGCCGGTGGCGGGGTCGATCGCGGCGTACTTCCGGCGGTGGCCCATCCGCGCTCCTCCTGTCGCGGGGTCATTATATACAGCGGCCGCGGCGGCCGGCCGCGGTCCCGCCGCGCTCAGGGCAGGCAGAAGCGGACGGTGGACGCGGGGACCGGCGAGGGCGTGTGCCAGGGCTGCCCGGGACGGGCCTCGGTGAGGCGCCGCACGAACTCACGCGTGTCGAGGAAGGGCAGCGGGGCGGGCGGCGTCGCCGTGCTGAAGAAGTTCTCCCAGTGCGCCAGCACCACGTGGCGGGGCCTGAGCCGCGCCAGCAATGGCGCCGGGTACTGCTCGTCGCGCACCTGGTCGAAGGAGGCCACGCACAGCAGCGCCACGTCGACCGGGCGCTCGGCGAGCGTCCGGGGCGGTGGGAGGCCGAGCGGCGGCGCGCTGGCCGCGTCCTGGTAGTGGAAGCGGAGGAGCGGGGCCCCGGCCTCGTCCAGCACGTCGATCAGGAACGCGAGGGTCTGGCCGCCCTTCCAGCCGTAGGCGCTGCGCGGCAGCGCGGAGAGGTCGTGGTCGATCTCGCCCGCGAAGGCGCGCACGCCCAGGAACTGGGGCGCGTGCTCCGAGCGCAGCGCCATCACGCGCATCCCGCCGCCGGGCAGTGTCTCCCACCGGCCGGGGGTGCGATCGTCGCCCGCGAACGGCTCCAGCGAGACGGCCCGCGCGCGGAGCGCGGGCCGCGCGTTCACGATGTGCTTCATGGTGTCGTTGCCGTACAGCACCGCCCCCGTCGCGGAGCGCTCCGCGACGTCGATCGCGTCCATCAGGTGGTCGTAGTGCGCGTGCCCGACCAGGATGGCGGTGACGTCGCCCATCGGCGGCAGCAGCCGGTCGATCCGCGATCGGTCGGGGGCGATCGTGAAGCCCAGCAGCGACCGGGCCAGCCCGGGATTGGACACGAAGGGCCCGGTCATGATCGCGCGGTCACCGGTGCGCGGGTCGTGATGCCGGATGAGGAAGCCGCCCGCTCCGGTGTAGGTGAGATCGACGTACGCGCGCGGCTCCGCCGGACAGTCCACGGGGCGCGTGCCGGTGAAGGGGGCGAGCGCCTGGACCGGGCCGGTGCAGCCGCTCAGCACGAAGAGCCCCAGAAGGCTCGCGACCGCCGGCCGGGCCGCGGCGAGGCGCCGCGCGGGCGGCCGGTGGGCGGCGGGCACGTCGCGCACCGCCCACACCAGGCCGAGGGCGGCGAGCAGCCGGATGCCCCGGTGCACCGGATCGATCTCCCACCAGGCGAGCCCGCAGCGCGCCGAGCCGGGAAAGCGGTGATGGTTGTTGTGCCAGCCTTCGCCCAGCAGCAGGAACCCGAGCAGGGGATGGTTGGTGGAGCGATCGGGGGTCGCGTAGCGCCGGGGCCCGAAGCGGTGGCCGACGTAGTTGACCGCCGAGGTGCCGTGCACACCCAGCAGGCAGAGCGGCAGGCAGTAGCCGACCGCGAGCCCGGTGAAGCCGCCCGCGAGCCAGATGAGGCCGATCGCGGTCAGACCCGCGACGAGCGACCAGCGGTGCAGCCAGCGCAGCTCCGGATACCGCCGCAGGTCCGCGGTCGCCGCGATCAGCTCGCGCTCCGGGTAGTCGTCGTCCAGCAGGTGACCGAT